>Ga0209501_10000357_pt1 | contig 56007 bp, 50 predicted proteins | sample ArcticOcean_MG_C_4_FD_187434 | JGI IMG/M metagenome (GOLD analysis project Ga0209501, IMG submission 187434) | Marine microbial communities from western Arctic Ocean - ArcticOcean_MG_CB4_134 (SPAdes) (version 2) | ecosystem: Environmental > Aquatic > Marine > Oceanic | place: Arctic Ocean...
AATTAGAATCTCTAAAGAAAGAGTTTTTGTCATTAAATATTTCTTCTAAACAAGAGTATACAATTGTATTTGGTTATTCCATATTAATAAGTGCTGTTTTTTTAATGCTGTTTTTATTTATTAAAAACTATAGACCTAAGATTTATCAAAACAATAAAGATTTAACCTTTATTATTTTTAATATTATTTTTATACTGGGAGTGACTACCTTAACATTAAGGCTTAACGGTGATTATTATTATGCAATGCCGTTATGTATTCTTCCTTTAACATTAAAAACATTTTATGATGCAAGACTAGGTCTTTTTACTCACGTTTTAACAGTTTTGCTTCTAGGTTTTATAGTCCCCAATGGTTTTGAATTTGTATTTCTTCAAATAATAGCTGGAATAGTAATTATTCAAACTCAAACTGAGCTACATAAACGAGCAAGTATTTTTATTTCTGTTAGTCAAATTGTACTTGTCTATTTATTGGGGTATTTTGCTTTTTCTATTATTCATGAGGGTAATTTCAATTCTATAGACATAAACATTGTATTATATTTTATAATTAATGGTATGCTGACTCTTTTCGTTCAACCATTAATTTATGTTTTTGAAAAAGTGTTTGGTTTGGTTTCAGATATTACATTATTAGAATTTTCCGATACAAATTCAAAATTACTGAAGGAATTATCTGAAAAAGCACCAGGGACCTTCAATCACTCACTACAAGTTGCTAATTTAGCTGAATCTGCTGCCAATGAAATTGGGGCAAATAGCCTTTTAGTAAGAGTAGGGAGTTTATATCATGATATTGGAAAAATTAATGCCCCTACTTTTTATTCAGAAAATCAAAAATCTTCAGTTTCACCTCATGAAGATCTTCCCCCAGAACAAAGCGCTGAAATTATTATTGGACATGTAAATGAAGGGATTGCAATTGCTAAAAAAAACAATATTCCAGATAGAGTTATTGATTTTATAAGAACACATCATGGCAACAACACTGTTTATTATTTTTATCAAAAGGCTATAGAATTATATGGAGAGACTTATGTGAATGAAAAAAAATTTAAATATCCAGGACCAACACCTTTTTCTAAGGAAACAGCTATTTTAATGATGGCTGATTCTGTAGAAGCTGCTTCTAAAAGTTTAAGAACTCCTACGTTTGAAAAAATTCAAGATTTTGTTACTCAATTAATTGATAAACAAATAATTGGAAAACAATTTGAACAGTCTAACATAACTTTACATGAAATAGAGCTTGTTAAAAAAGTTTTAATTAAAAGGCTAGTTAATATTTATCATTTGAGAATTGAGTATCCGGAATGATGTTTTATTAAAAAATATTTGTTGTTATCAGCTTAAACTTTAGATTTGCAAATCTTTATCATATCCTAATTAGGAGGGGTGCCAGAGTGGTAATGGAGCAGATTGCTAATCTGTCAACGGGTAACCGTTGCCGGGGTTCGAATCCCCGTCCCTCCGCAATCAAGGTCGCGTAGCTCAGCTGGATAGAGCATCTGCCTTCTAAGCAGACGGTCACAGGTTCGAATCCTGTCGCGATCACATTTTTAACCTCAACTTTTAGTTGGGGTTTTTGTTTATTTAAGGTTTCTATTTAATACCTTTTATTAAATATCTTCATATATTTAACAAAGTACCCATAGAAACTTTTATGAAAAAGAAATAGTTGATAATTATAAAAATTTAATTCTTGAAAAATGGATATTAGAACTTAAAGATGTAAACGTGGACTCAAGCTTTTTTTGGATAAATAATCGTAAATATTTGCAACAAGATTCTCAGTTAAAGTGGATAATTGGAGAGCGAGTAAAAAATTATGATTTAATATTGGGTGAAATGGATGGAGCTATAGGAGAAGTAAAATCTGCTCTAAAAAGTGTTGATTCAATATTCTCAAATATGCAAAATGATACTTATTTTATTTATTGGAAAATAAACAGAGATTAGTTCTTTTATAATCTTATTCTAATTTGATTTAATAACACAGAGGCTTCCCGATTTCTTTCTGTATTTTTTTAAAAACCTCATAAAATTTTATATACTTTTACATCAAAATAAATCCATGAAAATAGGAGTACCAAAAGAAATTAAACCTCAAGAAGCTCGTGTTGGATTAACCCCTTCAGGAGCAGCAACTTTAATTGCAGATGGTAATGAGGTTTTTATTCAAAAAAGTGCTGGAAATGATAGTGGTTTTTCTGATGAGGATTATAAATCAGCTGGGTGCACTATATTTAAATCAATAGAAGAAATATATTCATTTGCTGACATGATAGTCAAAGTTAAGGAGCCTATGAGTAATGAGTATCCTTTAATTAAAGTAAATCAGCTAATTTTCACATACTTTCATTTTGCATCAAGTGAAACTCTTACAAAAGCTATGATAGATAGAGGTGCAATTTGTATTGCGTATGAAACTGTTGAAAAAAATGGAGGCTTACCTCTATTGGTTCCAATGTCTGAGGTCGCAGGTAGAATGGCAACACAACAAGGTGCTAAATATCTTGAAAAGCCTCAAGGTGGCTTAGGGATCTTACTTGGAGGTGTTCCAGGGGTTGCACCAGCTAATGTTTTGATATTAGGTGGGGGTGTCGCTGGAACAGAAGCAGCTCGAATGGCTGCAGGTATGGGTGCAAACGTAACATTGTTAGATACTAATTTAGACCGACTAAAAATTTTAGGAGATATTTTACCTCCAAACGTAACTATTTTATACTCGGATTCATCTACAATTAGTGACCACATTAAAACATCACATTTAATTATTGGAACAGTTCTAATTCCAGGCTCTAAGGCACCAAAATTAGTAACTCGAAATATGCTCGCTGAGATGCAAGAAGGAACTGTCCTTGTTGATGTTGCTATTGATCAAGGTGGATGTTTTGAATCAAGTCTTCCAACAACACATAAAAAACCTATTAACACAATTAATGGTATAGTTCACTATGCAGTTACTAATATGCCAGGAGCTGTTCCAAACACATCAACTAGAGCTTTAACTAATGCAACCATTTCATATACTCGAGAATTAGCATCTAAAGGCTGGAAGAAGGCATGTAAAGAAAACCATTCTCTAATTAAAGGTGTTAATATTGTAAATGGAAAAATTGTGTATAAAGAGATTGCAGAAACATTTTCATTACCATTTGAGTCAATTGATAAATTTTTGAACTAAAATTAATTATATTTGGTTGTGAAAGTAACTCCAGCTCGTTTTAATATTTTCATGTTTTTTAAGCTCCCATCAGCATGGTGGTCTGGAGTTAGATTACATGAAATAAACTCTGAGAAATGTATTGTAAAGGTCAGATATAGATGGATAAACCAAAATCCATTTAAGTCAATGTTTTGGGCTATTCAGGGAATGGCAGCTGAAATGACTACTGGTGCTTTTTTAACTCGTGAAATTGAATCAAGTGGTTATAATATATCTATGTTAGTAGCTAATAATACTGCAAAATTTACTAAAAAAGCAACAGGCAAAATTCGTTTTGTTTGTGATCAAGGAATAGAAGTAAAAAATTTAATTAAAAGGGCTATTACCACAGGGGACGGTCAAACTCTATGGCTTAATTCTAAAGGGTATAATGAAGATAACGTTATGGTGTCTCATTTTTCTTTTGAATGGTCTGTTAAACTCAGAAAATAATGAAACCATCTTTTTTTAATGATTTATCGATGCCAGTAATTGCTGCACCAATGTTTTTAATTTCAGGACCAGAGCTAGTTATAGCTTGTTGTAAGAGTGGAGTAGTAGGTACGTTTCCTGCTCTAAACCATAGAACAACTGAGGGGTTTGAACAATGGGTTATTCAAATTAAAGAAGAACTCGATATTTTTGAAAAGAAGACTGGAAAAAAAGCAGCTCCTTTTGGAGTAAATTTAATTGTACATGCTACGAACATGAGAGTTCAAGCTGATCTAGAGGTTTGTGTCAAGCACAAAGTTCCTATCATTATTACTTCTTTGGGAGCTGTGCCAGAATTAGTAGATACTGTTCATAGTTATGGTGGTTTAGTTTATCATGATGTTATTAAAAAGCGTCATGCTGAAAAAGCTACAGAAGCTGGTGTTGATGGCCTTATTTTAGTTGCAGCTGGAGCTGGAGGTCATGCAGGAACTCTTCATCCTATACCTTTGATAAACGAAATTCGAAATTTCTTTAAAAAAACAATCTTACTTTCAGGATGTTTAAGTTCTGGTAAGGATATTGCTAGCGCCCTACAAATGGGAGCAGACTTTGCTTACATGGGAACTAGATTTATTAATGTAACTGAAAGTAATGCCAGTGAAGATTATAAGCAAATGATTATTGATAGTTCTGCTGAAGATATTGTATATACTGCTGCTGTTTCTGGGGTTCATGGTAGTTTTCTTAGGCCAAGCCTAGAAGCTATGGGTATTACTGAGGAACAATGGTCTAAATCTAAAAAAGTTGATTTTGGAAGTGAATTAGATGCTGCTAAAGCTGAGGCTCAAGCCTGGAAAACAATTTGGTCAGCTGGCCAAGGCGTTACATCTATTAACGATATTCAGTCAACTGAGTCTTTGGTTACTCAACTAAAAAAGGAGTTTAAATCTTCAATTGAAGAACAAGAAAAATTACTTGAAGTTTTTAAGTAAAAACCTTACTTAGAGTTAATCAACCGGTAAATAAAGATAGCCGTTCTTGATGTTAATGACACCATTGTCTTAAGGTTTACGGTTTCTTGAGGAGTGTGTGCATCTTCTCCCATTGTTCCAAGCCCATCTAGAGCATCAACATAATCCGCAACAAAAGAAACATCTGCAGCACCTCTTTTTCCTGGATCATATGGAACTACTTCTCCTTGTTTAAGTGAAACACTTACATCGCTTAATTGTTTTAAAAGTTTTATGTTTCCTGGGGTCGGACGCATAGCTGGATAACTGTCAGTAAAAGATATAGTTGCTGATGTATTAGGAAGAGATTTTTCAACAATTGCACTCATTTTATTTCTAGCTCTCTTTTTTTGTTCCTCTGAAATAAAACGCAATCCCCCATTAACTTTTGCAATTTGAGCTATCACATTTGTTTTTCCAAATATTATACCTTCACTTTTTTTATCGTCATAATCAATAAAAGTACCTCCCATTAGATTTCCTGGATTAAAGGTTAATAATTCCTCACCTTTAACTTCTTCATAAAATCTATTTAAAATTCGACCCATTTCAAAAATAGCTCCTGCTCCAACAGATTCACCAAAAATACCTGACGAATGAGCTCTTTTCCCTTTTGTTGTTATACTCCATCCAGAAGCTCCTCTTCTTGCAATTGTAGCATTGTTGTATCCAGTTGAATTTTCAAAACCAAGAGCAACATCACTTTTTTTTGCGGCTTCAATAAGATCATTTCTTGAAATGCTTAATGGTTTTCCTGTACTTTCTTCATCTCCAGTCATAGCAACTGTTATGTACGAGTTTTTTAATAGACCTAATTGATCAAGAGCTTTAAGCGCATATAACATAACTACATTACCACCTTTCATGTCATTTCCTCCTGGAGCATAGGCGATAGAATCTTTTCTTTCAAAAGTTTGAAAGGGACTATTTTCTTCAAAAACAGTATCAAGGTGCCCAATAAGAAGTAATTTTTTTCCTTTTACGCCTTCTTTAAATGCAAATAGATGTCCTGCTCTGTTCATTTCATCCGGCATTTCAATCCACTGAGTGTTAAAATTAATTTCATCAAAGGCATTTCTAAAAACAGTTCCAACTTCTCTAACACCTTTTTTGTTTAATGTTCCGCTATTAATATTAACAACTTTTTCTAAAAAAAGTATTGCTTCTTCTTGGTTTATACTAACCTGTTTTAATATTTTTTTTTCTATTCTTGAAATTTTTGTTTGACTGTAGCAATTAAACTGAAATAAAAAAAATAAAAAAAAGAAATATCTATTTGAAAACATACTATAGGTTTTTTGTTAGGGATCTTACAATTTTATTTTCCTCAAAAAAAGATTGAAGCATAACTTTGATTGCTGTATATGATGGAATAGCAACTATTAAGCCTATTGTTCCAAAAAGAGTTCCGGCAATTATAATTATTATAAAAATCTCTAATGGATGAGATTTTACTGTTTTTGAGAAGATGTATGGTTGACTAAAAAAATTATCTACTAATTGTCCAAAAGTAAAGCCTAAAAGTACAAATATAGTTTTTGGAAGAATAATTTCTGTAAAAGAAGCGTCGATAAAACTAGTCATGGTTAAAACACTAATTAAAACAGCACCAATTATTGGACCTAAGTAAGGTATTAAGTTTAGTAGAGCACATAAAAATGCAATTATAAATGCATTAGGCACTTCGCATAGAAGTAATATAGATGAATATATTATTAGTAAAATAGAAATTTGACAAACTAGTCCTATAAAATATCTAGAAAGTAAATCTTTAATCTTTTCAAGAGCTTTCTTAAATTTCGATTCTTGATCATCTTTTACAAATATTAAAGCTGTTTTTTCTATAATCTTACTGTCTTTAAGAAGGAAAAAACTAGCAAAAATTACAGAAAAAAGTCCAATTGTGAAATTGCTTAGAATTCCAACAAAACCATTTAGAAATTCTGGAATACTGCTAAGACCAATATTAGAGAATAAATTATTTGAGAGAGTACTCTTGTTTATTGATGTATTATTCCAGCCTATGAAATCAGTTATTTGAGAGCTTAAGAAAATAAAATTATTTTCTAATTCTTGAACATTTAATAATGATAAATTATCTCCTTGCTCCAATAGTAGAGGAATAAATAAAGAAAACATACCAATAATTAATGTGATAAAAAGTATTAGTGTTGTTATTGCAGCCCAAAGTGAAGAAAACTTCAGTTTTCTTTCTAAGAATAAAACTAAAGGTCTTCCTAATAAAGCTAAAACAGCAGCTATCGCAATGTGAATAATTAATTCTCTGAGGCTGTAAATTAAAAATACACCTAGAACGAGAAATAAAAGTTTATAGGTGGCAGTTAAAATTCCTTTAGCGATAGTTTTGTGATCCATATACATAAAGATATAAAACTCTTATAACTTGTTTTTTTTAAGATGAAATAGTGTTGAAATTGTCTGAGTTGCACACATTGCTGCAGTTTCAGTTCTAAGTCTCTGATTACCAAGGCTAATAGGTGAATATCCCATTGAAAGTGCTAGCTCAATTTCATTTTTACTAAAATCTCCTTCAGGTCCAATTAAAATAATTAAAGGTTTAAAGTCCAATGAGATGTTAGCAATATGTTTTTTGGAAGTGTTTTTACAATGGGCTATGAATTTTTGTTCAATATTAGTTGTTTTTATAAAATCTTTATATGAAATTATATCATTAATTTCAGGTAAATAGAATTGTTTAGATTGTTTCATTGCGCTAATTGCAATCTTATATAACCTTGTAATATTTATTTTTTTTCGCTCACTGTTTTCGGTCTTTATAAAATGAATTTTTTTAATACCAATTTCTATTATTTTTTCTAAAAACCATTCTATTCTTTCGTTACTTTTTGTTGGAGAAATTGCAATTTCAAGTTTAAACGAAGTATCCCTTATGATTTTAGCACTAATTCTTTCTGCTGTGACATTTTTATTTTCAACCTTAGTCAATATTCCTAACCATTCAAGTCCTTTTCCATTTGTAACTGAAATTTTATCTCCTGAAGTCTTTCTTAAAACTTTAAATATATGCCTACTTTCATCTTGTGAAAAGTTAAAACTTGATGTTTCAAAAACTATATTTTGATTAAAAAATAAATTCATTTAAAATTTGATTCTAGATTTCGCAACAGAAGATAAGGCACTAAACTTTTTATTTTTCCATTTGAAATAACCAGCAACTCCTATCATTGCTGCGTTATCAGTTGTGTATTCTATTGGAGGTATGTGCGTTTTCCAGTTTTCAGACTCGTTTTTTTCTTTTAGAAACTCTCTAATTTTTGTATTTGCAGAGACTCCACCTCCTATTACAACACAATTTATACCAGTTTTTTTAACAGCTGCTTCAATTTTTTGAGTTATAACTTTAATGAGGTTTGATTGAATACTAGAACATAAATCACTTATGTTTTCATCAATAAATTTCAAATTTTTCTTTTTTTCTTTTTCTAAAAAATTAATAAAAGCAGTTTTACAACCACTATAACTGACATTATACCCATCTACCTTCGGGACTGGAAACGAAAATTTATTTGGATTACCCAATTTTGAAATTTTATCAATAATAGGTCCAGAAGGATAATCTAAACCCATCTTTTTCCCACATTTATCAAATGCCTCACCAATCGCATCATCAAGAGTTGTTCCAATGATTTCCATTTCAAAATAATTTTTTACAATCAAAATTTGAGTATGGCCTCCAGAAAGATTAACTCCAATAAATGGAAATTTAGGAATTTCAATTTCTTTTTGGTCAATAAAATTAGCTAATATATGGGCTTGCATGTGGTTAACTCCAATTAATGGAATATTTAATCCCATAGCTATAGATTTAGCAAAACTTTCTCCCACAAGTAACGAACCTAATAGACCAGGTCCATTTGTGTAAGCTACTGCACTTAGATCATTTTGTTTAATGCTTGCCTGTTTTAAAGCTTTATCAACTACAGGAATTATATTTGCTTGATGTGCTCTTGAAGCTAATTCAGGAACAACACCACCATATTGATTATGAATTTCTTGGTTGGTTATACAATTTGATAGAACTTTGTTGTGATTCAAAACGGCTGCTGCGGTATCATCACAAGAAGATTCAATTCCTAATATGTAGCATGGTTCTTGTTTCATAAATGAAATAGTAACTTAACAAAAATAAACGATTAACATCAAACGCAGATATAAAATATTAATAGGACTTTTTATAGCACTTATTTCATTTTTGCTTATAACCCTTTACTTGCTAAAGACAGGGAGTGTTCAAGAAAAAATAATTCAAAGCTTAACCAATAAAATTAGTGAAAAGTATGGTGTTGATATAAGTATTAATTCATCAGAATTGTCTATTGAAGGTGGGATTACCTTAAAGGATGTTTTACTTAATGATCATTACAATGACACTTTATTTTATATTAAAAACCTAAAAACTAACCCTAAATCATTAAAAAAAATAATTGATGGGGATGTAAGATTTTCAACTCTTCAATTAGATGGCTTAGTTCTTAATATAAAAAGATATTCGAATGATCAAATTAATAGTCTACAGTTTTTTTTAAATGTATTAAAGTCAAAAAGGGATTCTACAAAATTGCTACCAATTATATCTGTTTCAAAATTTAAAATTCAAAATAGTGAGATAAGGTTTCCAAATATTAGCGAATCTTATAAAATATTTAAACTGAAATCAACTAATCTTATTGCTGGACCTGATTTTATTGAAACAAGCTTTATTGATGGAAATTTTGAAGCAAATAAAATCAAGAGTTTTTCTTTTAAGTCTGATTCATTTAAATACACAGGATGTTCAGTTTTTATAAATAATTATATATTTATCTCCGATCAAGGTGAAATATCTGGCAATTTAAAATATAAAAGTTTTGCTGGTAATTTATTTGATTATTTTGAAAAACCGAAAATTTATTCTAATCTAACAATTTCAAATTTTAAACCAGCTAAAATTTGGATGTCTGAAAAAATAGATTCTTTATTAACAGTATCTGCTGAGCTAGATATACTTGGCACGTTAGATTCTATTAATATTAAAAATGCAAAATTTGATTTTGGTTTTTTAAAGGCTGAAGCAGAACTTAATCTATCAAATATTTTTTCTGAAAAAGAAAATATATTTTCCGGATATATTATAACTAATAATGTTGTATTAAGTGAGTTGAAAAATAATGTAAAAATTTCAACTTCACCATTAGATAACTTTAAAAACCTTAAAATAAAAAAGTTTGATTTAACTGGAAGTTATTCTTCTAAAAAATGGAACATTACTGCTGATATAGAGACAGATTTCGGGGATTTTAAAACCCAATTAATAAATAATAAAATCAATAAATTGATTTCTAACTCTATTTTAATTGATGTTAAAAATTTAAACTTATCAAGCCTTTATAATTCGATTCCTGAAGGTCTCATTTCAACTAATTTAAATTTAAATTTAAAAAATGGTTTAATGGATTGGGAAATTAAAGAAGGTTATTTTACTACTTCTAATATTGTTCCAATTCAATTTAGAGCAAATGGTCTAGGTGATTTTAAAAAGGGAAATATTTATTGGAGTTCAAGTAATGGATTGGAAGTTTCTTCTAGTAAAATTGAATATGACTTTTCTGCAAAAATCAAAAAACTCAGTTCAATTATAAATTTAAAATCTTATAATTTATCTTCAATTAATAATAAGATTGGTGAAGGTCAAGCTATTTTAAGTGGTGTTTTTAAAAGTAAAATTGAAGGTGAGTCAATTGATGAATCTTCAATAATTTTAACTGTTCAAAACTTACAATTACAACACAAGAATGGGTTATTGAATTCTTCTGATTTTTATTTAAATAGTTTTAATAAAAACGGAATTCGCAACTTTTCAATAATTAATTCATCATGGCTATCGGGTGAAGCAATTGGAAAGTTTGATCTAAGTAAAACTAATATATTAATTAATAATGCTTTATCTGAAACTTTTCCAATTATTCCTAAATTAAAACTTTTTAAGTCTCAGGAAATGAAATTTGATTTTACTTTATCTAAAGAATTAGTCAATATTTTAAATACAGATATTGAAAGTACTGAAGATTTTAATTTAGTTGGATATCTTAATAGTGATGAATATAAATCTTATTTGGACATAGAAGTTCCTTTTTTTCAATATCAAGATTTTTTTGGTCAGGGTTTAAAAGTTAATATAAACAACAAGTCATCAAATAGAGATAGTAAGTTTGTGATTCATAAGTTTAATTACAAGAATTCTAATTTTGGTGAGTTTTTACTTAGAAGTAAAAGAAATGATAATAAATTATCAATAAATGTTCAATTAAAACCTTTGACTAATAATGGTGATGGATTTAATTTAAATTTTGATGTTAACAGACTTATGAATAATATGAGTGTGTTTAACTTAACTGAATCTTCAATTATTTATAATAATGGAAATTGGAATTTAAAAGAATTAGAAAATGAGCCTATATTATATGATTATAAAAATAACTCTATAGAAACTAATAATTTTAAAATATCTTCTGGAAATTCGGTAATAAAAATCAAAGGATATTACAAAGGCTCAAACAACTTTGATGTTGATTTGTCGTTTCATAACGTTAATCTAAACCAATTAGTAAAACATAATGAAAATTTTAAATCTGAGGGTTTATTTAATTCTACCTGGAGAGTTAAAAAAACCTCAACTGATAATTCATTCAAGGGGTTTTTGAGTTCCTCTGAAGTGTATATAAATAAAGTCTTAGTTGGAAAAATTGATTTAAATGTTAACGGTAATACGGAGTTAAATTCCTATACAATAGATTGGAATCTATTAAATAATAATAAAAATACTTTTTCAGGCACAGGAAATTTTATTTTAGAGAACAACTCATCTAAACTTGATTTAGATATTTTATTTTCTAAATTTGATATCTCTTTTTCATCTCCTTTAGGAAAAAAGTCTATGTCAAATATTCGTGGGTATTTAGATGGAGATCTAAACATTTGGGGAGATTTTTCTAATCTTCAAAATAGTGGTTTAATTAGTTTAACTGATTCAGGTTTTTTTATTCCGTATCTTAATATTGACTATTCTTTATCTAACAATACTCAGCTCAATTTTTATAATAAAGTTTTAGAGTTTTTGCCTACTGAATTATCTGATAATATTTTTGATACTAAAGCTAATTTTAAAGCTAAATTCTCTCATTCAAACTTTAAAGACTGGAACATGGATTTGTCGGTTGATTCTGATGGTCTTTTATTGCTTAATAAAAAAGAAACTCCTGATGTTTTATTTTATGGAGAGGGCTTCTTATCAGGTGATATTTCAATGAAAGGACCAACTAAAAACCCTCAACTTGAATTAGCCGGTTTAACTGCACCTGGAACTTCAATTAAAATTCCATGGAAAGATACTCAGGAAATTTCTGATATTTCTTTTATAACATTTGTAGATAAAAAATCAAAACCAAATAGTGATAAATTAAAACAATTAGAAACATTAAATAATGAGATTAGAGGTTTAGAAATGTTTTTTGAATTGGATATAAATCCTGATGCAACTGTTGAAATAGTGATTGATCAATCTTCTGGAAGTTATTTAAGCGGGAGAGGGGTTGGTAAATTATTGATGGAAACCAATACAAAAGGAAAGTTTAATATGTGGGGAGATTTTTCAACTTCTGCTGGGGTTTATAATTTTAAAAACTTCGGCTTATTAGATAAAAAATTTAATTTAGAGCCTGGTGGTTCAATTGTTTGGGACGGTAACCCTTTAGAGGCTCAAATGAATTTAAATGCTTTATATCAGGTTCCCGGAGGTGCAAATCCAGCTATTTTATTAGATAATCCTAATTTCAATAAAAAAATTCCAACAGAAGTGGGAATTCATTTACAAGGAAATTTATTAAAGCCGGATAATCCAATTTTTAAAATTTTTTTTCCAAACACTAGCGGAACAGTAGTTTCTGAAATTAATTATCGTTTAGCTGATCCTCAAAGAAGTCAACTTCAAGCAATTTCACTTCTTTCTCAAGGTGTATTTATTAATGATGTTAGTGTTTCTGTTCAAGGTATTACAAACAATTTGTATGAAAAAGCTTCGGATATATTTACATCTATTATAGGTGATAATGATGAGAAGTTGAAGGTGGGTATTAATTATCTTCAAGGAGACAAAAATCCTGATTTAGATATTTTCTCAGAAGATAGGTTAGGATTAACTCTTTCAACTCAGGTAAGTGATAAGATTCTTATAAATGGAAAAATTGGTGTTCCTATTGGTGGAGTTAACGAAACTTTAATAGTTGGCGATGTTCAAATTGATTTTATTTTAAATGAAGACGGATCACTTAAAGCCAAAGTTTTTAATAAAGAAAACGAATTTCGCTATATAGGTGATAAGCTTGGATATACTCAAGGTATGGGTATTTCATATAATGTTGATTTTAATAATTTCAAGGAGTTAATCAATAAAATAATAAAAGAAGCACAATAGTTTGTTTTCTAAAATCTAACTAAGGTTTTGTTTAATTTAAAACTAAGTTTTTTTTATGCCATTTAGAATAGTTAAATTTGCAATCTTGTTTATTTAAATGAAAAAAATTAAAAAGATCGGTGTTTTAACTTCTGGAGGAGATGCTCCTGGCATGAACGCAGCAGTTAGAGCTGTAGTTAGATCTAGTGTTTACAAAAATATAGAGTGTTTTGGTATCTATAAAGGTTACCAAGGAATGATAGAAGGTTTAATTAAAAAATTAAACGCCAGAAGTGTTAATAATATTATTAATAAAGGTGGTACAGTGCTTAAAACCGCTAGATGTATTGATTTTTATAGTAAAGAGGGTAGAGAAAAAGCATACAATAAAATTAAAGAATTTGAAATTGATGCTCTAGTTATTATAGGTGGTGATGGATCATTTACTGGAGCAATTCATTTTAATAAAGAATATAATATTCCAGTAATAGGTATTCCAGGAACTATTGACAATGATATATCAGGTACAAGTTTTACTATAGGTTTTGATACCGCATTAAACACAGTGGTTGAATCAATAGATAAAATTAGAGACACTGCAATATCACATAATCGTTTGTTTATAGTTGAAGTTATGGGAAGAGATGCTGGTCATATTGCATTAAATGCTGGAATTGGAGCTGGAGCAGAAGAAATTTTAATACCTGAAGAAGATATGGGATTAGAAAGATTATTAGAGTCCCTTAAAAAGAGTCAAAAATCAGGAAAATCTTCTAGTATTATTATGGTTGCAGAGGGAGATAAAACTGGTAAAAATGTTTTTGAAATTGCTTCTTACGTAGAGAATAATATGCCAGAATATGAAGTTAGAGTTTCTGTTCTTGGTCATATCCAAAGAGGAGGTGCGCCATCCTGTTTTGACAGAGTTTTAGCATCAAGAATGGGCGTTCATGCAATTGACACACTTTTGAATGGGACTTATAATGTAATGGTAGGAATAAAAGATGATATGATGGTACTAAGCCCTCTAGAAGAAGCAATTAAAGGTCAAACGGAAATAAATAAGGATTTAATACGTGTTTCTGAAATATTATCTATATAACTCATTTAAATTTTAATTAAATAAATAAAACATGTCTTTAAGAATAGGAATAAATGGTTTTGGCAGAATAGGGAGAATGGTTTTTCGTTCGGCTATAGAACAAGATGATATTGAAATTGTTGCTGTTAATGATTTATTAGACATAAACCATTTAGCATATCTTTTGAAGTACGATTCAGTTCATGGAAATTTTAATGGATCCATTTTAGTTGATGGTAATAATCTAATTGTTAATAATAAGTCAATTTTAATTACTGCTGAACGTAATCCTGAAGATATACCATGGGGAACTATAAATACTGATGTTGTAGCTGAATGTACAGGTATTTTTACCTCAATAGAAAAGGCTAATCTTCACGTTAAGGGTGGAGCTAAAAAAGTTGTTATTTCAGCACCTTCTCCTGACGCCCCAATGTTTGTAATGGGAGTTAACCATCAAACTATTAAATCTAGCGATATAATAGTTTCAAATGCATCATGTACAACAAATTGTCTTGCTCCAATAGCTAAAGTGTTAAATGATAGTTTTGGAATTAAAGAAGCTTTGATGACTACAGTTCATGCTGCAACAGCTACTCAATTTGTAGTTGATGGCCCTTCAAAAAAGGATTTTAGAGGAGGTAGAAGTTCATTAATTAATATAATACCAGCTTCCACAGGTGCTGCAAAAGCAGTTGGAAAAGTAATTCCTGATCTTGAAGGAAAATTAACAGGAATGTCATTTCGTGTTCCTACCGCAAATGTTTCTGTTGTTGATTTAACTGTTAAATTATCCAAGAAAACTTCCTATGAAGAAATTAAAACCACAATGTTTAATGCTTCAAAAAATGGTTTAAAAGGAATTCTTGGATATACAGATGAACCAGTTGCTTCTCAAGATTTTATTGGTGATATTAGAACTTCTATTTTTGATGCTGGAGCTGGAATGGAATTAAATGAAAGTTTTTTTAAGATTATATCTTGGTATGATAACGAATGTGGCTATTCTAATAAACTCATAGATTTAGCTAGACATATAAATCTTCTATAAATTATGATTCTAGTTGTAGATAGTGGTTCCACTAAGACTGATTGGATAGCAATTAATGATAAAGGATCGGTTTTATTTTCAACTCAAACTTTAGGGTTAAATCCTCAAGTTTTATCAAGCTCCATATTATATGAAAGAATCATTAATAATTATGATCTTTATCAAAACAGAAATGAAGTAACTAGGCTTTATTTTTATGGAGCCGGTTGTGGGGTAAAATCATCATCAAAAAGAATTGAGAAGATTTTTAGAGAAATTTTCTGTAGTGCTGAACTAAGCATAAAAGAAGATACTTATGCAGCTGTTTATTCAACTTGTAAAACTGGAGAACCTTCTATAGTATGCATTTTAGGTACAGGATCAAATTGCACATATTATAACGGTTTAGACCTTGAACAAAGGATTGTTTCATTGGGGTATGTTTTAATGGATGAGGCAAGTGGTAATTTTTTTGGCAAACAATTGATTAGAAGTTATTATTTTAATGAAATGCCTGAAGAATATTCTAAAGCATTTGAAAATGAGTTTAAACTTGATCCTGATACTCTTAAAGAAAACATCTATAGAAGAGAAAATCCGAATACATACTTAGCAACTTTTGCAAAGTTTATGATCGATCGAAAGGATCATCCACATATGAAACACATTATTCGCAAAGGTCTTAAAAGGTTTATAGAACATCAAATTTTACAGTTTGATAATTGTAAGGAAGTGCCAATTCATTTTGCAGGTTCAATAGCGTTTTACCTTCAAAATGAAATAAAAGAGGCGCTAATTGATTATAAACTGAACCTTGGAGATATAATTAAAAGACCAATAGAGGGGCTTTTGAAATATCATAAAATACAAATTGAAAATTCAATTTAATCTTAATCTCAATCATTTGCAATCATACTAATTTCAATTCTTACTTTTTTTGGTAGAGTTTTTACAGCAATTGTTTCTCTAGCTGGGGCTGTTTCATCATCAAAATATTCTCCATAAATTTCATTTACAGTTTGAAAATTATCAATATCATTTAGAAAAATGGAACTTTTAACTACGTTTTTAAAACTCATATTAGCTGCTTCTAGAACAGCTTTGAGATTTTTCATTACCTGATTTACCTCTTTGTTTAAGTTATTTTGTATTAAATCCATTTCTGGTGTTAAAGGAATTTGGCCAGATAGATATAAAACCCCATTGATTTTAACACCCTGGTTATATGGGCCGATTGGGGATGGAGCATTTTTAGTTAAAATTATTTCCTTTTTCATAATTGTTTAATTTAATTTTCTATCTGGTTCTCTATTTTTTTCATATTTAATATCACTTAATAATCCAGATTTTATTCCAATAAAAAAATTCCATGAAGCTCTGTTTGAAAATGGAATCCAATCAAAACTCATTCTCCAGCTATCCAAATCTCTATCAAAACCTAAAGTAGTGTATGTAAATCCTTTACCTTTAAAATCATAACCAGATGATGCATTTATTTTCCATTTAGGAGTTAGATCTATATTGGAGCTAAACATTAATGAATTATTTGATATTTTACGTTCTTGAACTCGATTACTGTATGTAAAAGACCATGCTATTTTAAAATCCCATGGAATTTTGCTTTTGTAGAATGGATATTTGTTTTCAGATTCAATTTGTTTGGTTTGATTCATTCTTCCACCATTTAAATTAACAGCTCTTCCAAATAATCCATCATTTCTTCCACCACTAGAAGTAGTTTCATTATTTTCTGATTCTGAGGAATAATCGCTTTTGTCATTTCCGCCGAAGTCTTTATTTGATATTGAATAATTCATGTTCAAATTAGCACTTGTCATTCTTAAAAATGACCCCCCTGTTTTATAATTAAATGTACCATATCGATTTTTGTTTTCATCTAAAGCATATGGGTCAAAAGTAGCTCCAATATTCATGTTTAATTTATTTTTAAGAGCTGTAAAACCTGTGGACATCCTAACTGGAGACCAATTCAGTGAATCTGCGACTATATTATAACTGGTAGTAAAATTTAAATTATTTAAAAGCTTAATTTTTCTTGGTTCAGTTTTAGTTGAGTCACTGTCAGTTACTTTTGCTTCAAAAGTGTTGTTTACACTTATTCCCATACTACTAGAAAATGAGCTTCCTGGCGCTCCAAACAATCCCCCTTCAAATCTCGTATAAGACGCTGAGTTTCCATCTGCATCGATTATATATGTATCATAGTATTGCTCTTCAAAACTTGGATTGTAACTATAAGAAATTGAAGGCCTTATGGTGTGTCTTATTGATTTAATTTTTTTATCCTCACCAAAGTTAAATATTCCATATATGGTGGTACCAATACTTGAATTGAGGTTATATGTCCTAAAAGCATCAAATTCTCTAATAGTATCCTTAACTATTAATTCTGATTCCTCATCATAATTATTATATCTAATTGTCTGGGGAGCCCATACTTCTTGGTATGCACTTCCGAGAGAAACACTTAGGTGTTTTAATAATTTGAAATTTGTACTTAAAGGAATATTATGAACCATTCCAGATCTAGCTTCTTTAAACATTGCAGACTTAAATAAGTTTTCTTCATTTGTAATTATTCTATTCTCAGCTCTTCCAGTATATTGAAAATTTATGTTTTGAAAAACTCCTTTCTTTGCGCCATCTTTTGGTGCAAAAGGAAAAATTCTTTCCATGTTTGCTTGAAGAGTAGGCAAAGTCAAGTTTACATTATTAGTTTGAGAATTTTGTGACATAGCTGAAGTTAAAGAAAAATTTACTCTTGGTGATCCAGGAAATGTCTTTGAATATGAAACCGATGAGCTAAGGGTGTTATTTAAAAAATTAGGATTATTTAATTGATTCACAGACTGCTGGTAATAATCACTGCTTCCGAAATTTACTGAAGCTGAAAATGTTGAATATGGACTTGCTTTAGAATCTTTACTATGTGACCATCTAAAATTAAATACAGTTGATTTAGAATATCCAGACAAACCCCTTTCACCACTTACTAAATTTTCATATCTAAAACTTAAATTTCCATTATAGTTATACATTTTTTTATATTGAGTGTCTGATCTAAATCCATAACTACCATTAGTATAATAATCTCCAATAAGCGCCAGGTTAAAATAGTCAGATAAATTAAAGTAATACCCTCCATTTTGAATTGCATAACCTCGATTATTATTTTCTCCAATAGACGGAAAAATAAATCCTGAAGATTGATTTTGAGTAGTAGGAAAGTATGCAAACGGAAGCATCAAAGGCGTTGGGACTTCAGCTATGTACATATTAGTAAATCCAGTAACTATTTTTCCGCCAGGAACTAGTTTTCCTTTTCTTACTCTAAAATAATAATCAGCATCATCTAAATCACCCCCAGTAGTTACTTTTGCATTTTTTATGTAGTAAACCGAATCATTTTGTTTTTTTGTATAACTAGAATAAACATTCATTCCTCCTTGATCAGTTTTTGAATTCCATATAAGAGCTTTTTGTGTATCAAAATTATATCTTATTGAATCGGGATTGATTTCATTAACACCTTGTTTAAAAAAAGGGTATTGAGTTAAGCTTCCACTGGTGTCTTTTATTCTTCCTGCGTAGACTTCTTTTTCTTTATAATCAAGAATTATAATTCCAGAACGAAGAGTAATATCACCATAATATAATTCAGCTTTATTGTAAAGGTATAGTTTGTTTTCTTTCCTATTTATTCTAACGTAATCTTTGGCATTATATCTTATCATATCAAGTAGAAGTGGTTCTTTTTTAAGGCTTGTACTATCAATTATTGCTTTTGATTCAATTTCCCCCTTTTTTAATAATAAAGAGTCAGTTTGTCCAAAGAGAACTATGCTCCAAAAAAATATGAACAATGATGATGTATAACTAAACTTTGACCGCAAGATGAAACCTCTTAAATTTGTATAAGATCTAATATAGTAATCAAAATTAAGGATATTTTTAGAGTTCTGTTGATAAAGTAACGTTAATGAAATGAAAATCGTAAAACTAAATTTAATAATTGTATTATTGATTCCTTGGGTATTACAGTCCAGATTTTCTAAAACTTTTCCTAAACCATTTGTTGTTGTTCTTGACGCAGGTCATGGTGGATATGATTCAGGTAATGTTGGTAATGGTTATTTTGAAAAAAAAATCGCATTAACAATAACTTTAGAAATTGGCCGATTACTCATTAAAGATAAGGATGTCAAAGTTATTTATACTCGAAAAAAAGATGAGTACATAGAGCTTAATAAGCGCGCTCAAATTGCAAATAATGCTAATGCTGATTTATTTATATCCATTCATTGTGATGCGTTTAAATCCTCTAAAGCTTTTGGGGCTGGAACTTTTGTTCTAGGATTGCATGAAAATGATCGTAATTTTAGAATTGCTCAGAAAGAAAATTCAGTTATATTTTTAGAGGATGACTATGAAATAAACTACGATGGATTCGATCCTAATAATCCAGAATCTGTTATTAGCCTCCTTCTTATGCAAGAAGAGTATTTAGATCAAAGTATTTTAGCTGCAACCTCAATTCAAAAAAGCTTTGTTAGTATTCTTAAAAGAAATGATCGTACTGTAAAACAAGCAGGTTTTTTAGTTTTAAGAAACACTTATATGCCAAGTGTTTTAGTTGAAACAGGATTTTTGACTAATAAAAATGAGGGGGCATATTTGAATTCTTCCAAAGGCCAAAGCTCGATGGCAAAAGCTATTTCAAAAGCAATAATTGATTATAAAAATGAATTAAATCAGTCTATACAAGAAAATAACGAGTACAAGGTTGTTACTGAGCCTAAAATTAATGATAAGCGATTGATTTCAAAAAATAAAATTTCTTATAAAGTTCAAATTGCCGCAAGTAAAAATAAAATTGAAACTTTTTCATATAATTTCAAAGGTTTAAAATCAATTGAGAGGGAAAAAATAAGTTCTACATATAGATATTACTATGGTAAATCAAATAAATTTAAAAGCGCTAAAAAAGATTTATTTATAGCACAAAATAATGGCTTTAAGTCTGCCTTTTTAGTTGCTTTTTTAAACGGTAAGAGTATTTCAATTAAAGAAGCTAAAAAAAATGAATAATATATTTATTCACAATTTAATTTACCTAGCTTTGTATTATGATTAAATTTTCCAAAGAAATAAAGTCTTTTTTTCTAGTTTTAGTTGGATTTTTATTATTTGTTTTCGGTTATAATTTTTTGAAGGGGCAATCCTTATTAAAAAGTCAGAAAATCATCCATACAATCTATCCAGAAATTGAAGGTTTAATTCCAGGTTCAAAGGTAACATTGAATGGGTTAACTATAGGTTCAGTAACACAAGCTGATTTTCTACCAGGCACTACTGAAATACTAATAACTATGAATATTCGCGGAGATATAAATTTTTCAAATGATAGCGAAGCAATTTTATATGAAACTGGACTTATTGGAGGTAAAGCTGTTTCAATTTCTCCTAGTTTTGACTCAGGTAAAGCAGTAAAATCTGGAGACACATTAAATTCTTCAATAAAACCAGGTTTTACAGAATTAGTTAATCGTCAAATTGCTCCATTACAACAAAAAATAGTAAGCACTTTAACAAGTGTAGATTCTTTATTTTCGGGTGTTAGTAATGTTTTAAACAAAGACTCTCAAAATAATTTAAAAAACACATTAGAAAATCTTAGTGTTTCTCTTGAAAACATTAATAAGGCCTCTGTCGTTTTGTCGAACTTACTAGTTTCCAATCAGGATAGCTTTTCTAAAACTATGGATAATTTATCTTCTACTTCGAATAACTTGTCCACTATATCTGATTCTCTTACTGCAATTAAATTTATTCATACTGTTAAGCAATATGAGATTGTCGCAAATAACATTAATCAATTATTGATTTCTTTAGAAGCAGGTAAAGGTTCAGCGGGTAAATTTCTCAAAAATGATTCAATGTATAATAGATTAGACTCTGCTGCAAATGCTTTAGAAACCTTGATAAATGATTTAAAACAAAACCCTAAACGATATGTTCATTTTTCTCTTTTTGGAAAAAAAGAAAAGTCTAATAATAAATAATCGACTTGTTTTATTATGACATTTATACCTAACGTTTTATTTTTCATTGTTCTTTCCATAGGTTTAAGTCTTTTTACTTACAATATCAAAAAAGTAATTAATAATATTAAATTAGGAAAAGACATTGATAGATTTGACAGAAAGCAAGAAAGATGGAAAAATATGGCTCTTTTAGCTTTAGGTCAGTCTAAAATGTTTAATAGACCTGTATCTGGAATTTTACATATAATTGTATATGTTGGTTTTATTTTAATTAATATAGAGCTACTCGAAATAATAATTGATGGATTGCTAGGAACTCATAGAGTTTTTGCACCTTATTTGGGAGGGTTTTATGATATTTTGATAGGAACATTCGAAATACTAGCTTTTCTTGTAGTTATATCGGTAGTTGTTTTCTGGATTAGAAGAAATATAATCAAACTCAATAGGTTTATTAACCCTGAGATGAAAGGTTGGCCAAAAAATGATGCTGACTTTATACTTTATTTTGAAATTGTTTTAATGTTCTTGTTTCTCTCAATGAATGCAACAGATGGTCTTTTACAGAGTTTAAATACACCAGATTATTTAAAAGCGGGAGCCTATCCAATCTCAATATATTTACAGCCATTATATGATGGTTTTTCTCAGTCAATTTTAATAATTTTAGAACGTACTTTTTGGTGGTTGCACATTATTGGAATTTTAATTTTTGCAAATTATTTATATTATTCAAAACACTTACATATTTTACTTGCGTTTCCAAACACTTTTTATGCTAATCTTGATTCTAAAGGAAGATTTAAAAACAATTCTAATGTTACTAAAGAAGTTAAGTTAATGATGGATCCAAATATCGATCCTTTTGCAGTATCTTCATTTGATTCAACTCCCGAAAAATTTGGTGTATCTGACGTTATTGATATGAACTGGGTTCAGTTATTGAATGCTTATACATGTACTGAGTGTGGTATATGCACAAGTGAGTGTCCTGCTAATCAAACTGGAAAAAAATTATCACCTAGAAAAATTATGATGGATACACGTGATAGATTAGTTGAGGTTGGTAATAATTATAGAAAAAATAATGGAAAGTTTATTTCTGATGGAAAAGAGCTACTTAATGATTATATTTCATCAGAAGAGCTATGGGCTTGTACTTCATGTAACGCTTGTGTTGAAGCTTGTCCTATTGGAATTGATCCGTTATCTATTATAATGGATATGCGTCAATATTTAGTTATGGAACAATCTTCAGCACCTGGAGATTTAAACAATATGATGGGTAATATTGAAAATAATGGAGCCCCATGGCCCTTTAATAATAAGGATAGGCTATTATGGGCAAATGAAAATTAAATATTAAAAATTATTATGCAAAAAGAAGAAGCTGAGAATTATTTACATGAAAAAGTTGAAAATGGTGAAGTTGTTAGCCCTGTCTTGCCAGAGGGAGTTAAAAATTATTTAATAGATATTGATGGAACCATATGTGATGATATACCTAATGAAGAACCTGAAAGAATGTTAACAGCTGAGGTATATCCAGATGCTTTAGTAACTCTAAATAAATGGTATGAAGAAGGACATTTGATTTGTTTTTTCACCTCTCGTATAGAATCTCATAGGGATGTAACATCTCAATGGTTAAATAAAAATGGATTTAAATACCATAGCCTTTTGATGGGTAAGCCTCGAGGAGGTAATTATCATTGGGTAGATAATCATTTGGTTAAGGCTACACGTTACAATGGAAAATTCACTGATTTAGTTGAAAAAGAAGTAACAATTGAAGTTTTTGACGACGGTAAATCTTAAAAACCAAGTTATGCAAATACCTACGTTAGCATCAATGACTGCAGAGGGAAAAAAACCTGATGTTCTTTTTTGGGTAGGATGCTCTGGAAGTTTTGATGAACGAGCTAAAAAAATAACAAAAGCATTTGTTAAAATTTTAAATAATTCAGGCATTTCTTATGCTGTACTTGGTCCTGAAGAAAGTTGTACAGGTGATCCTGCTAAACGCTCGGGTAATGAATTTTTATTTCAAATGCAAGCCATTGCAAATATTGAAGTTATGAATGCTTATAAGGTTACTAAAATAGTAACAACATGTCCTCACTGTTTCAATACCCTTAAAAATGAATATCCTGAATTAGGTGGAGATTATCAAGTAGAACATCACACCCAATTTCTTAAAAAATTACTTGATGATGGTAAGATTACTCTTAAAGGTGGAAGTTTTAAAGGTAAGCGAATCACATTTCATGACCCATGTTATTTAGGTAGGGCAAATAAAGTTTATGAGGCTCCAAGAGATTTAATTAGAAAATTGGATGCTGAGTTAGTTGAGATGAAAAACTGTAAATCAAAAGGTTTATGTTGTGGTGCCGGAGGAGCACAAATGTTTAAAGAGCCAGAAAAGGGAAATAAAGATATTAATATTGAGAGAACTGAACAGGCTCTCGAGGTAAAACCTGATATAATTGCAGTTGGATGTCCCTTTTGTAATACAATGATAACTGATGGTGTCAAAAGCAAAGAAAAAGAAGATTCTTTACCAGTTAAAGATATTGCCGAGTTAATAGCGGAATCTGAAGACTTATAAAATGAAAATCTCTTTTAATAAACTTTCAGATAAAGCAAGAGTGTGGATTTATCCATCGAGCAGGAAACTTAGTGATATCGAGGTTAAAGAAATGATTATTTTGTGCGACAATTTTATAAACCAATGGACAGCTCATAATAATTCACTTTTAGCATCAGTAGATATACCATACAATAGATTTATTGTTATTGGATTAGAGATAGAGTTTAATGCCGCTTCTGGTTGTTCAATTGATTCGTCAGTTCATTTTATTCAAACCTTGGAAAAAAAATTTAATATTGTTTTACTTGATAAAATGAATGTAACCTTTAAGCAGGGAGAATATTTAACATATAAAAATTTAAATGATTTCAAGGAGATGGCAAAAAAGGGTTCAGTTAATGCGGATACAATTGTTTTTAATAATTTAGTTAATGATTTGGCTGGTTACCGTTCTCAATGGGAAATTCCAATTAAAGAAAGTTGGCACTCCCGTTTTATTAAGTAAAAGAATGAAATATTTATATAGTTTAATTGTATTATTGTTTTGTCTTTTAGAAACAAATGCTCAACAACCTGATCCACTTTTATCTTCTGATCATTTATTACAGAAAAAGTGGGTAGATAGTATTTATAAATCTATAACATTAAAAGAAAAAATAGGGCAACTTTTTATTCCTATGGTTTTTTCTAATGGAGATTCATCTCAATTGAAAAATACATTAGACCTGGTAAAGAAGAATCATATAGGAGGTGTTGTTTTTTCTAAAGGCACTACTAAATCTCAAATTGAATGGAGTAATTTTTTTCAATCACAATCAACTATACCATTATTGATATCAATGGATGCTGAATGGGGAGTAGCTATGAGGTTAGATGATGTTTTGTCTTTTCCATGGAACATGACTCTTGGAGCGATTAATGACGATGGTTTAATAAATGAAATAGGTAAAAGAATTGCAGAACAATCTTTAAGGTTAGGAATTCATATGAATTTTTCCCCAGTTTTAGATATAAATACAAATCCTAAAAACCCAATAATTGGCAATAGATCCTTTGGAGAATCTTCTAAGATTGTTACTCGTCAAAGTCTCGCAATGATGAAAGGAATGCATAGTGAAAACCTTTTAACTTCAGGCAAGCATTTTCCTGGTCATGGAGACACATCAAAGGATTCACACAAAACGCTTCCAACTATAAGGTTTGGAAAAAAACGTCTTCATGAAGTTGAACTAAAACCATTTAAAAAACTAATTCAAGAAGGGTTGTCTTCTGTTATGATAGCTCATTTAAATATACCTAGCCTTCAAGAAAAGGGATTACCGACAACTCTATCAAAAACTGTTGTGACTGATTTATTGAAAAATGAATTAGGCTTTAATGGTTTAATTATTACTGACGCCCTTAATATGAAAGGAATGAAAGGAGTTAAAAATATTGGTAATATTGATTTAGCAGCATTTATAGCAGGAAATGATATTCTTTTAATTTCTGAAAATATACCTGAGGGGATTAATTCTATTCAAAAAGCCTATTTTTCTGGCTTGATTTCAGAGTCAAGATTAGAATATTCTGTAAAAAAAGTTCTTAAAGCCAAATACAAATCTAAATTATACAATTATAAACCTATCAAACATCTAGAGGGCTCTCTAAGCTCTGTTAAAGATACATTATTGGTTTCTAAAGCATTTCAAAAAGCCATAACTGTTCTTGAAAATAAAAATCAAATACTACCGCTCAATAATAAAAACAAATATGGTTATTTGTCAATAGATAAAGGTTCTGGAATTATTTTTAAAAATAAGCTAAAGTTATATGCTGAAATTGATGATGTTATTGGTCTTAACCCTCAAAGTATTGTTGATCAAGCTAAGAAAAAGAAATGGAATGCTGTCATAGTTGGCTGGCATCCAGAAGCAAAAGATGATAATCCATTTATGATTAGTAAACTTTCATCTAAAACAATACAATCCTTAAAAAAAATTAGTTCCAAAGTGCCATTAATAATTAACATATTTGCTAATCCATATTCTGTTTCACAAATCGAAAGATTAAAAGACATTAAGGGTATAATAATTAGTTATCAAAATAGTCAAATTGCTCAAAAAATTAGTGCTGATGCAATGTTTGGTATTACTAAAATTGAAGGGACAATTCCGGTTACAGCTGGGAAAAGATATCCGTTGGGAACAGGTATCAAAATATCTTCAAAAAAAGTTTTAGGTTATTCAGAACCAGCACTTGAAGGGTTGAGTTTTAACAAATTAAAGGCTATAGATGAATTAGCAAAAGTTGCTATAGATTCAGCTATGACTCCTGGAATTCAAATGTTGATTGCAAGAAATGGTAAAATTGTATATCAAAAGAATTTTGGACACCATACTTATGAGAAGTTAAAAAGGGTGTCAGACAGTTCAATTTATGACGTAGCTTCGCTAACTAAGATATTAGCCACACTTCCTCTAATAATTCAACAGGTTTCCAATCGAAAAATAAATTTAGACACCAAGATAAGTGAATTGTTGCCTGAGTGGAAAAACTCAAATAAAGCAAATATATCTTTAAAAGAAATTTTATCACATTATGGAAGGTTAAAACCATGGATTCCTTTTTACACTAAAACTCTAAATAAAAAGGGTATGCCAAAACGAAAATTTTATAATTCTAAATATTCTAAATCTCATAACCTAAGAGTAACAGATAATTTATTTTTAAAAAATAAATACAAAAGAAAAATCATTAATCAAATTAAAGAAAGTGAACTTATTGATAGTTTAAAACATAAATTTTACGAATGGAAAAATAATTATTCAGATCTTCCTTATTACATATTAAAAAGTTATTTAGAAACCACTCATAATAGTTCATTGGATCTTCTGGTAGAAAATAATATTTACTCACCAATTGGCTTAAATTTAACTACTTATAATCCTAAAAGTAAATATTCAAAGAAAAATATTGTTCCATCTGAAATTGATAATTATTATAGGCACACTACCCTCCAAGGAGATGTTCATGATATGGGAGCAGCTATGTTAGGAGGAGTTGGAGGTCATGCTGGAATATTTTCAAATGCATATGAAGTAGCTGTTATAATGCAAATGTATTTGCAAAAAGGTTTTTATAATGATGTTGAATTGTTTCCAAGTTCTACTTTTGATCTATTTAATAATTGTTATTATTGTGAATACGGAAATAGGCTTGGTGTAGGGTTTGACAAGCCTCAAATCGAAGGAGTGGGTTCTACTTGTGGATGCGTCTCTAAAGAAAGTTTTGGACATTCTGGTTTTACAGGAACTTATGCCTGGGCAGATCCAGAAAAAGAAATAGTATTTGTATTTTTGTCAAATAGAACATTTCCAACTATGGAAAATAGATTATTAGTGAGTCATAATATTCGAACTCGAATTCAGAGTTTATTGTATGATGCCTTGGAATATTAAATAATTAAATGTGAAGATTGCGATTGTTTGTTACCCTACTTATGGAGGAAGCGGAGTTGTAGCTACCGAACTAGGCCATGCCCTTTCTATATTAGGTCATGAAATACATTTTATCACTTATAAACAACCCGTAAGATTAGACACATTAAATAAAAATATTTTTTTTCATGAAGTTTTTGTTCCAGAGTATGACCTATTTCATTACCAGCCATATGAGTTAGCTTTATCCAGCAAAATTGTAGATGTAGTCAAAACTTATAAAATTGACGTATTACATGTTCATTATGCAATACCACATGCCTATGCTGCATACATGGCTAAAATGATGCTTAAAGATGATGGTGTTTCTTTACCTATTGTTACCACTCTTCATGGAACCGATATAACCCTAGTAGGAAGCCATCCGTTTTACAGAACAGCTGTTACTTTTAGTATCAATAATTCCGACTACGTTACATCAGTTTCTAAAAGTTTAAAAGATGACACAGAGAATCTGTTTGACATTAATAAACCGATTGAAGTTATTCCTAACTTTATTGATGTAAAGAAATATGCTCATCTTGAAAGACCATGTCATAGAGAGTCAGTAGCTGATTATAAAGAAAAAGTTATTACGCATATTTCTAACTTTAGACCCTTAAAAAGAGTGAAAGATGTTGTTAAAATTTTTGAAATAGTTCAAAAAAAAATTCCTTCTAAATTATTGATGGTAGGAGAAGGGCCTGAAAGAATTAAGGTTCAGAGGTATGTTAAAAAAAACAATTTAAGTGATAGAGTTTTGTTTTTAGGTAAAAGCAATGAGATTAATGAATTACTATGCTACAGTGACATTTTTTTGTTGCCATCCGAAAAAGAGAGTTTTGGTTTAGTGGCATTGGAGGCAATGATTCATAAAGTTCCAGTTATATCAAGTAATGCTGGAGGCTTATCCGAAGTCAATATAGATGGAGTCTCAGGATATTTATCTTCTATTGGTGATGTTAAGGACATGGCAAAAAATACAATTAAAGCTTTATCTGACGAAAAATTATATAATAGACTTCAAAAAGGAGCCTTTGAACAAGCTAAAAATTTTGATATTTCAAATATCATTCCTAAATATGAAACTGTCTATGAGAAAGCTTTAAATAATTCTATTTAGGGTTATAAACCCTAATTGCTTTTGATAAAATTAGCTCTTTGTTTAATGTCATTTCTTTTGTTTTGAAAGATGCATAATCATCCATCTGATCATCATAATGAATGCTTTTAGGATCATCTGAACTCCCATAAGATATTATTGATTCAATTTCTGGCCCTTGTGAAGTGAATTTTACTAATTCAATATATGATTCTCCAGCTACAACCTGACTCATTCCGTCTTTGTATGGAACTGAAGCCATAGCTGTTAATACATCTCTTAAACCAAATATTGGGATCTCTTTATTGCCTCTGACTAATTTTTGAAACTCTCCTAGTTGTACTTTTTCTTTTCCAAAATACTTTAACATGTGTTCTTTTGTGTCTTTTAAAGCTTGAATTATAAAAGTTTTAGGAAAAATTCTAGGCTCAGGAAGTTTTCTATAATATTTTGCAAGTTTAAAGTAAAAAATAGCATATGCACCTGCCCCAATTGAGTTAACATCTGCTTTTCTATTCCATTTTTGAATATCAATTAAAATATTACGAATTTCAGGATATTTATTAGGTTCTATATCAAAGAGAGCATTTATGTCCATCCAAGTATAAGCTAGTGGGGTTGGTAACTTATTATCGTATTTAATTTTTTTAAAATCATTATAATCTAAGCGTGAATTTTGTTCAATTAAATATTTTAATCTTGTAGATCGATTATTGTTAAAAGTTTCAAAACCCATATCACTTGAAAATTCATCTATATTTGGATTTTCTTCATTAGAGGTTGATAAAAACGGAGAATGATTAGTGTTATAAAAGTATCCTGACTCTGGTTGTAACACTTGAGGTAAATCTTCAATATCATATGTTGTAGTCCATAATGTTTTCTTGGTGTTTCCAGGAACAACATTTTTCCAATCATATCCCTTTGCTCTTTTAGGAATCAAGCCATTAGATATATAAAAAATAGTATCATTTCTATCTGCATATCCAATATTATAACCAGGAACTGCTTTCATTTTAAGTACTGAATAGAATTCTGAGAAATTCTTTGACTTACCCATTCTCCACCATTGTTCAAGGCCCCTTATTTCATGCAAAGCTGGAGTTCTAATTGAATAGTACCCTGATTTATTTTTTAAGGTTGGTCCGTAAATACTTTTAAAGTATCGTTTTTTAATTTTAAAAGAAATACCTAAAATTTTTATTCTTAGTTCTGCTTTATATTTTTCTAAGTCGTAATATGTGTCATCAACCAGATATTTGTATTTAAATTTAGGATGCATTTCTAAAGCAAATACATCAGTTTTATCAGGTCTATTAACTGTATGACACCAAGCGATATTATTATTTACCCCGATTAATAAATTCGGACTTCCTGCAAATAGGCCTCCTAATATATTTGTTCCTTCTTCGCTTTGTAAATGAGCTTCATACCAAGATGCTGGTCCATCTAGTGGCTGATGCGTGTTGATTGCCAAATATGTGTTCCCATCTTTTGTTTTTTTACTATTAAACCCAAATGTATTAGATCCTTTTTCTTGATTAGAATACAGGTTGTTAGATTGATCAATAATTTTATAATTCAAATCATTATTAAGTATTTTATTTATCCAATAATCTCCTTCTGATGAAAGAAATAGTTGTAATTGCCCATATTTCAACATTTTTTTTGGAGTTACTGGAAATAGATCATGGTGGAGAACTTGTTTGGGATTTTTTTTTGCGTAGCTATTAATTCCTTGAGAATATCCCTCAAGAATCTTTTTGTATTCTGGACTAATTTTATCTTCATATTCCTTTTCAACTATTTGATCAGAGCCTATAAATTGAGCTATAAAATCAGCTCCTGAACCTTTTATTCCAAGATGTTTAGATAGTATTGCGTTTCCGGCTAAATAAGATTGTTGAATAGTTTTGAAATCATCTTCTGCGTGAGCCCAGGCTAATCCATAAGCTACTTCTGCATCAGTTTTAGCAAAAATATGTGGAACACCATATTTATCTCTTGCTATAGTTATATTTTTAGGATTGATTTGACATAAAACAGATAGGGTTTTTATGAAAAACAAAGAAAAACATATTGAAAAGATGAGAGTATTAAAATTCATTTATATTAATTTTTTATAGGCAAATATATATTCATTTTTGTTAACATTATTTTATTTATTTTTTGAATATAAGTATATAAACAAAGGTGGAATAAAAATTAAAAAAAATATTCCAAAAAAAGTGTATATAACATAGCAAAGAATAATTGCAAATATTAGAGATATAAGATAAATATTGTTTTTACTCATGATTTAGTCAAATAATAATCATTAATTTAAGAGATAAAATTTAGATTAAATAAAATGAATGATGCTAAATTAAATTTAATTGAGGCAGAAAAGAAAGCTGCATTTTTATTCACTCAAATTATTCATAGAGGCTTAATTACTTCTGGTAAGTCTGAAAATGAACTTAATGCTGATATTTTTAATTTGGCATTTGAATTATATGGAATAAAAAAGTATTGGCATAAGAGAATTGTTAGGGCAGGAAAAAATACCCTTAAGCCATATAAAGAATCTCCAGATAATTTAATAATCCAAGAGGACGATATTTTATTTATTGATTTTGGGCCTATATTTGATGAATGGGAGGCAGATTATGGGAGGACTTATGTTCTAGGAGATGATAAACTTAAGATTAAACTTATGAATGATATTTCATTAGCTTGGAATGACTGTAAGGATTTTTTCAAATCAAGAAAGTACATTACTGGATCTGAGTTCTATGATTATGCAGTTAAAATGGCGAAGATATATGGTTGGAGTTTTGGAGGGGAAATTGCAGGACATTTAATTGGATATTTTCCACATGAAAAGTTGGATAACGAAGATAAAACTAATTATGTTCATCCAAAAAATAACACTGACATGTATGCTTTAGACAGAAATGGAAATAAAAGAGATTGGATTCTTGAAATTCATTTTGTAGATGAAAAAAAAGAGATAGGCGGTTTTTTTGAGCAGCTTTTAACTTGTTAATTTTGTGTTTAAATGGTTCAATCGTATAAAAGGAGATATATCCTTGATGATTCTTATGATGTTATAATGATCGGCTCTGGTATTGGTTGTTTATCAGCCGCAGCCATATTGTCAAAAGAAGGAAAGAAAGTTCTTGTTCTTGAAAGACACTATACTCCTGGAGGATTTACTCATGTTTTTAAAAGAAGGGGCTATGAGTGGGATGTTGGCATTCACTACATAGGAGAAGTTCAAAGAAAAAATAGTGCAATAAGGCTATTATTTGATTATATAACTGATTCTGAGCTTGAATGGGCTGATATGGGGAATGTTTATGATAGGGTAATTATCGGTAATAAAAAGTACGATTTTGTTAAAGGCGTCAAGAATTTTAAAAATAAATTATTAGAATATTTTCCACATGAAAAGAGTTCAATAGATAAATACATAGATCTTGTATTTTCATCAAACAAAGCGACAGGTAAATTTTACTTAAGTAAGCTTTTGCCAAATATTTTAAATATAATTATAGGTCGTTTCATAAAGAAAGATTATTTAAAATATTCAAATCAAACAACATATGATGTTCTTTCTAAAATAATTAAAAATGATCAATTAATTAAGGTTCTTACTGCTCAATACGGGGATTATGGGCTTCCTCCTAAGCAGAGTAGTTTTGCTATGCATGCCTCAGTAGTCAAGCATTATTTTGATGGAGGTAGTTTTCCAGTTGGAGGATCTTCAAAAATTTTAGAAGCGATTGACCCTGTAATAGAAAAATCTTCTGGAACAATTTTGATTAGTGCAGAAGTGAAAGAGGTTATAGTTGAAAATAATAAAGCTGTTGGAGTTTTAATGGCTGATGGAAAAGAATTATATGCAAAGACTATAGTTAGTGGTACTGGAATTTTTAATACTTATGAAAAATTAATTCCTTCAAGGGTTGGCATTGAGCATAATTTAATCTCAAGATTAAATAAAATTAAGCCTTCAGTTTCTCATGGCTGTCTTTATATTGGCCTAAATGGATCTCCTGAAGGCTTAAGTCTTCCTAAGCATAACTTATGGATTTATCCAGAAGAAGGGAGTCATGATAAGTGTGTTGAGAATTATTTGAATGACATTAACGCACCATTTCCATTAGTTTATATTTCATTTCCATCATCTAAGGATCCTACTTGGAATCAACGATATCCGAATAAAAGTACTATTGATATCATTACTCTTTTGCCTTTCGAAGTTTTTTCACGATGGGAAAATACAAAATGGATGAAAAGGGGAGACTCTTATGATAAATTCAAAGAAAAAATTTCTAAAAGACTTTTAGAGTACTTATTTAAGCAGCTTCCTGATCTTAGAGATAAAATAGATCATTATGAGCTTTCAAGCCCATTGACTACTCAAAACTTTGTTAACTATAAAAAAGGAGAACTTTACGGAATTGATCATGACCCAGAGCGATTTAATCAAAGTTTTTTAAAGCCAAAAACTGAAATAAAAAACTTTTTTCTTACAGGTCAAGATATTGTTACTGCTGGGGTAGGAGGTGCTTTATTTTCTGGCTTATTAACTGCTAGTGCTGTGGCTGGAAAAAACTTAATAAATAGAATCAAAAGAAACTCTAAATCATAAGTTATATAATAAGTTTATATCCCGTTTGTAGTCATCTATATAAAACGAAAGCAAAAAACCCTCCTAATGGAGGGTTTAAGAAGCTATTTTTGTTTTAAATAATCAAATAATATAATCGTTATTCGATTTTTATCAATTTCTTTTGTTGAGGTTGCGCTTCTTTAGTTTTAGGTAATTTAATCTCTAGCACTCCATTAAGATAAGAGGCGCTAATTTTTGATAATTCTACACTTTCAGGAATTTTAAAGTTTCTTTTAAAGGAGTTATAATTAAATTCCTGTCTCGTGAAATCGTTATTTTTATCATCATCATTTTGAATAACCTCAATTGACAAAACTTTGTTTTCGCAGCTTATTTCAAAATCATCTTTATTTAGCCCGGGTACTGCAATTTGTAAAGTAAAGTCTTTATCTTTTTCTTTTACATTGACAGCCGGAAGTGAGTTTGAATAACGAGGAAGAGTTATATTCCAATTTGTATTCAAAAATTCATCCATCAAAGATGAAAACGGTGTATTTTGTTTTCTAATTAAATTCATAATATTTATATTTTTAGTTAAACATTTTTTACAATTTATATAAAGCAAAATCAATGCCTTTTAAAAATAAAGACATAATGGCAGTATTAATACATAAAATTACTGACTAATTGGCAGTTAATTAACAAAAAGTAATATTGGTTGATATTCTATTGTTACGTTTGTACCTAATTCAATTAGGTATTGAATTATTTCTTATTTAGTATAGTAGGAGAATATCTTCAGCTGTTATATTTTATTAAAAATACCCACAATTTAAAAAAAGTGGGTATTATAATGTCTTGATAATTATCTATACTATTCTTTATGTTGTTGGAGAAAGCCTGTAACATCAAAAAAATCATTGAATCGATAAATTTTCCCATCTTCATTAAATCTTAGTACTGCAAACCATTTATGAGTTACATCAACTCCGCTTTCTGAATGGGTGTGATGCCAGTTACCATAAATACGGATATTGTTTGGGTTTGAATTAGGCTCCATTGAAGAATTGTAAATATTTCCTCCAACATACCCTGCATCTTTAAGAGCATGGTTTTCATAGATAGCCAGATAGCCTTTAATGGCTTCAGACACTTCACTATAAGAACTAGTTTCATTAAGTAGTTTCTTGTCTGGTCCACTCCATTTTATAGTGTCAGCAAACACACTCATAATAAGATCGTGGTCTTCTGTTTCAAAACCCTTTAGCAATTTATCTTGAATTGATTTTACATGAGAGTTAAACATTTCTATATCTTTTGAGTTGTCTTTAGCTTCAGTATCATTTATCACAACGTTATTACCACAACTTAAAACACATCCAAGAATAAAAACAAAAAGTATTTTTTTCATAATATAATTTTTATTTAAAATTACAAAATTTCATGTTATTTAAATAATCGCAGCAATTAATATAGCTATTATTATACTGACCATTTTTTGAATATTAAACTTGTGTCCCTCACTACTTTCAAATAGAATAGTTGTTCCAATATGCAGTAACATACCAACAACTAAGGCAGTTAAGGGATATAAAATTTTATCAATAATTGGGTGTGTATAAGAAACAAGTACTCCAATAGGAGTAGCTAAGCAAAACAATCCAAGGTATATTAAATTAAAACCATTGAAATTTAATTCTTTTCTAAACAATAGAAAAACAACCATCGCTACTGGAATTTTATGAAAAAATATTCCCCAGCTTAATGTTTCAAATTCTACAAGAGGAATTCCTTCAATAAATGCATGCAGGCACAAGCTAATTATAATTGGAATGGACTGATTTCGACTAATTTTAGAATGTAAATGTCCGTGCTCAACACCTTTTGAAAAAAACTCTAAAATAATTTGTAATAAAATACCACTCATTATCCAAGGTCCTGGTGTAAACACTCCATTTACATATAAAACCGGTAACACATCAGACACTATTAAACTTATAAGAAATGCACCACTAAAAGCTAAAATTAGCTTAGTGTCTTTTGGTTTAAAATTAAAGGCTATTAAAAATCCTACTAAACACCCGATAAATGGAAATAAAATATTAATAATTTTCATTTTTAATAAAAATATATTTTCAGCAAAATTAAAGTATTTTTGATCTGTAACTGATATATGGATAATAATTTTAAAATAGTTGCCAAGACCTTCTACGGGATGGAAGAAGTTTTGGGTAAAGAGCTTCTGGAGCTCGGTGCTCAAAATATTGAGATAGGTAATAGAATAGTAACCTTTAAGGGTGATAAAGGTTTTATTTATAAGGCAAATTTATGTTTACATTCAGCACTTAAAATATTAAAACCTATCCATAATTTTAAAGCTAACTCTAATGAAGATCTATACAATGAGTTATACAAGTATGATTGGAGCAATTACATGAATGAATCTAATACTTTTGTTTTTGATTCAGTTCTTTCTGGAAATATTTTCACACATTCACTATTTGTCTCTCAAAAGGCTAAAGATGCTTTAGTTGATAAATTTAGAGATGAAAATAAAAATCGTCCAAATGTAGATTTAAAACACCCAGATTTTCGATTTCATCTACATATCAACAATAATGTTTGCAACCTATTGCTTGATTCATCAGGTGAATCTTTACATAAAAGAGGATATAGAATATCAACAAATATTGCTCCAATAAATGAAGTTTTAGCTGCTGGAATAATTAAATTGTCAGGTTGGGATAAAACTAATGACTTTTTAGATCCAATGTGCGGCAGCGGTACTATTTTAATAGAAGCTGCGATGATGGCTTGTAATATACCTGCTAACATTAATAGAGATGAATTTGCGTTTGAGAAATGGCCAGATTGGGATCTTAATTTATTTGAGTTAATTCAAGATTCTCAATTAAAGAAAGTTAAGGAGACCAATATTCAAATATTGGGGTATGATAAATCCCCATCGGCTGTTATAAAAGCTAATCAGAATATAAATCAGGCTAGTCTAAGTGATTTAATTTCTGTTAAACAAAATAATTTTTTTGAATCAACTAAATCTTCAAATGAAAAACTACAAATAGTAACAAACCCACCATATGGAGAGCGTTTAAATGGAGATATAGAAAAATTATATAAAAATATTGGAGACACATTGAAGACTAATTATCCCAATACTGATGCATGGTTTATAACATCAAATTTGAATGCAATGAAATTTTTGGGTTTAAGACCCAGTAGAAAAATAAAATTATTTAATGGAAAATTAGAATCACGATTATTATACTTTCCTATTTATCCAGGAACCAAAAAAATTCACAAATTAAATAATAATTTAAAATAATCTATTTAGATTTTCTGAACCTAAAAGGTATAGAGTATGTTATTGTATAATTGAAAGATGAACCAAAAATATTTTCATCTGTAACTCGATTAAACCCCGGAATGAATAAAACACCAAAATTTTCAGAAGAAGAACTACCCAATAATCTATTTAATCTGAGACTAAATCCCATATAAGTATTTTTTAAAACTTGAACTTTCATTCCTACTAAGAACTCTACCCATTGTGCATTTAAATCACTTAATTTTCCTGTAGAGTATCCGTCTTGAACTAGGTCTTCACCAAAAAATTGTTCAGTTCTATATAACACATAATTATTAATATTATGATTATATAGGCTATTAGCAAACCTAATACCCAAGAAGACCTGATTATTCATTCCGGTCCAGTTTTTATACATATTGAAATCGATACCAAATTTAAAATAACTTCCAGATGTTGTAAAGTTTATAAGTTCAGATTGTTGAGTTCTTTCAAGAGTTCCAATTTCAGAACTTAGATAAAGATTTTCATTTATTCTAAGGTCTCCAACAATTTCAAACCCTTTAAAAGTTTTATCAAATTGAGATATAGCAGGTTGAAAAAGATCAATTCCAAAACGAAGTGTTAGTGGAGCTTTAATTTTATCATTAACTAAACTATCGTTTTTAGATTGGGCAGATAGTGATTGTAAATTAGCAATAAAAATAAAACTAATGATATAATGCCAGGTGCATGCTGTCTTCATTTAATATTGAATCTTTTATAATTTTATATGATTTAATCCATGAATTTTCAGTACTTATTCCTTCAATTGGATTTTCGTTAAAAATAAACTGACCTTTAAAACCACAAGCTCTATTTAAATAAACATCAAACCGATCATGGTTTATTTTTAATGTGTCTATATTTTGATCTTCACTTCCCCAATTATAAAAAAACTTTAGTTGAGTGAAGTTTTGAGAACCTCTAAGTGGTATTGAAATTGAATCAGTTCCTAGTATATATCTTCTTATGTAATCTCGGTAATCGTCATCTAACTGATTTATCAAAAAAAGAGGAACTGTTTTGGGTTCAGTAACATTATTAGCATCAAAAAAACGAATTATTAAGTTCGGTGTACCTGACGTGTCTTCTTTACAAATATCATCTCTTTCGCATTTACTTAGGAAAGTAAAACAGAAAAATATAAATATTGAAATTAGTGTTGTCTGTCTTTTCATTATTTTTCTAAAAGTACAACATTTTCTACATGATGAGTTTGAGGAAACATGTCAACTGCTCGTGATCTTGTTATTTTATATTTACTTTTAAGTATTGCTAAATCTCTTGCTTGAGTTGCACTGTTACAACTTATATAAACAATTTTGTTTGGGAATAATTTCAAAATTTGATCAATTACTTTTTTATGCATACCATCTCTGGGAGGGTCAGTAATGATCACATCAGCTTTGCCGTTATTTTTAATAAAATCATCATTAAAAATCTTTTTTATATCTCCAACTACAAATTTTGCATTATTTATATTATTAACTTGAGCATTATACCTTGCAGCTTCAATTGCTTCCGGAACAGACTCTATTCCAATTACTTTATAACATTTTCTTGAAATAAATTGGGCAATTGTTCCTGTTCCTGTATATAAATCATAAATAATTTCTGACCCTTCTAATTTTGCAAAGTCAAGGGCTATTTTATATAATTCATTTGCTTGCTGGCTATTTGTTTGATAAAATGATTTAGGAGTAATTTTAAAACTTAAATCTTCCATAACCTCAGTTATATGACTTTTCCCAGAGTAGCAAATTATTTCTTGATCATAAATTGTATCATTATCTTTTTTATTAATACAATAGTTTAGAGAAGTTATATTTGGAAATTCAGATTTTAAATAATCAAGTAAACCATAGATTTTTTTAAAATCACTTTCAAAAAATTGAATTAATACCATTAAATCACCAATTGAACTTATTCTTATCATTAGAGTTCTAAGTAGGCCACTCTTAGAGTGATGATCATAAAAAGAAAGATTATTTTTAATAGAATATTCTCTTATTGAATTTCTAATTTGATTTGAAGGTTCTTCTTGTAAATAACATTTGTTAATATCAATGATTTTATCCCACATTCCAGGTTTATGAAACCCAAGACCATTTTTTTCTAGATTTTTTTCCTTATTATTTATTTCTTCATTTGTCAGCCATCTTCTATTAGAAAAAGAAAACTCCATCTTATTTCTATAAAAGTACTGTTTCGATGAGCCAAGTATAGTTTCAGGGTTAATTAATTCAATTTTACCTATTCTTTTAATATTTTCAAAAACTTCTCTTTGTTTATAAATTAATTGAGTTGAATATTTCATATTCTGCCATTTACAACCGCCGCAAATTCCAAAATGATTACATTTTGGATCTACCCTATGATCAGATGAAGATATTATTTTGTCTATTCTTCCTTCATAATAACCCTTTCTCCTTTTATACACATGTACATTTACAACATCTCCAGGAACACCATCATCAATAAAAATTACTTCACCTTCTTTTGTTTTACCAACAGATTTACCTTTACTCGATGTATCTGTAATTTTTATATTTTCAAGAGTCAACTTCCTTATTCTTCTCATTCTACAAAATTAAAATTGTTTGTGTCAATATTTATTATCCATTACATTATTTTAATAACGCATAGAAGTTTAGTGTTTTATTAATGAAATATATTTATATATTTGCAACAATAATAAACCACAATGTTACAAATAAAACAAAAGTGTAGTTTATTTATGAGATAATTAAAAAAATTATTAATAATAAATCAAATGAAACTAACAGGCTTAGCTAATTATCATTTGGAATTAGAGAAAGAATTTGGAGCACATGATTATCATCCACTTCCAGTAGTTTTATCTAAAGGTCGGGGTGTTTTTCTTTGGGATGTTGATGGAAAAAGATATTATGATTTTTTATCTGCTTATTCCGCTGTAAATCAAGGTCACTGTCATCCAGAAATTATAAAAGCTTTAATTACCCAAGCTCAAGATTTGACCTTGACTTCAAGAGCATTTCATAATGATAAACTTGGAGAATATATGGAGTTTGCAACAAAGTATTTTGGTTTTGAAAGATTGTTACCTATGAATACTGGTGCTGAGGGAGTTGAAACAGCAATCAAAATTACACGTAAATGGGGACATACAGTTAAGGGAGTTCCTGAAAATAAGGCTCAAATAATTGTTTGTGAAAATAATTTTCATGGAAGAACCACTACCATAATTTCATTTTCTTCTGATCCAGGATCAAAGGACTACTTTGGTCCTCACACTCCAGGTTTTATTAACATTCCATACAATGATTTAGGTGCTTTAGAAAATGCAATTAAATTAAGTAATAATGTCGTAGGCTTTTTAGTCGAACCGATTCAAGGTGAGGCTGGAGTATATGTTCCGGATGATGGTTTTTTATCAGGCTCTAAAAGAATTTGTAAGGAAAACAATGTTTTATTTATTGCTGACGAAATTCAAACAGGTTTAGGAAGAACAGGTGAATTATTAGCAACCGATTATGAAGATGCAAAACCTGATTTATTAATTCTTGGTAAAGCTCTTTCAGCTGGACTAATGCCTGTATCAGCTGTTTTATGTGATTCGTCAATCATGAATGTAATTCAACCTGGTCAACATGGAAGTACTTTTGGTGGAAATCCTTTAGGTTCAACTATTGCAAAAAGGGCATTAGAGGTTATTAAAGAAGAAAATTTGGTACAAAACTCAAAAGAGTTAGGAAAATTTTTTCGTGAAGAAATCAATGAGTTTATAAAAACTAGTTCAATTGTTAAGCTAGTCCGAGGTAAAGGTTTGTTGAATGCTATTGTTATTAATGATACACCTCAAAGCAAAACAGCATGGAATATTTGCTTAAGGTTGAGAGATAAGGGGTTATTAGCAAAACCAACTCATGGTAATATTATACGTTTTTCACCACCGCTAGTAATAACTATAGATCAAATGAAAGATTGTATTACTATTATTAAAAAAACATTGCAAGAGTTTGAATCTTAATTAACTTAGCAAAAATTAATTTTTTTATGGAAGTATACTTTGATAATGCTGCGACTACTCCTATAAGACTTGAAGTTGTTGATGAAATCAAAAATTGTTTATTAGAAACCTACGGTAATCCATCTTCAACTCATTCTTTTGGAAGATCAGCTAAAGCTAAGTTAGAAAACGCAAGAAAAGAAATTGCCTCTCATCTTAATGCTTCATCACAAGAAATAATTTTCACATCTGGCGGAACCGAGTCAGATAATATGTTGATAAGATGTGCAGTTAAAGATTTAGATGTAACAACAATTATTTCTTCAAGATTAGAGCATCATGCAGTTTTGCATACTCTTGACGATCTAGAATCTTCTGGAATTGTCACTAAGTATGTTGAAACAAATAATAAAGGTCAAATTGATTACAAGGATCTTGAAAGATTGTTGAAAGATGACAATTCAAAAAAGTTAGTAACTCTCATGTTTGTTAATAATGAAATAGGAACCATTTTAGATATTGAACGTGTTGGTTCAATTTGCAAAAAATTCAAGGCGTTATTTCACACTGACGCTGTTCAAGGTGTTGCTCATTTTAATATTGACGTTGAAAAATTTAATATTGATTTCTTATCTGCAGCAGCTCATAAATTTCATGGTCCAAAAGGAATAGGTTTTTCGTATGTTAAAAAAAATAGTGGAATAAATCCCTTTATCTGTGGTGGAGCACAAGAAAGAGGCTTAAGAGCCGGAACAGAGGCACTACCAAATATTGTTGGAATGGAAAAAGCTATTTCTGTTAGCTATAAAAATTTAGCCGAAGAAAAAACACATATACAATTTATAAAAGATTATTTCATAGAATCTATTCAAAAAATTCTTCCAAATATTCATTTTAATGGATGTAGTTCTGACCCAAATGAAAGCACATATACCATAGTAAATGTTGCATTACCAATAATGAAAGAAAAAGCATCTTTATTAGATTTTCATTTAGATTTGAAAGGAATTGCTTGTTCTAAAGGAAGTGCATGTCAATCAGGAAGTAACCAAGGATCTCATGTCTTGAAGCAAGTTCAAGAAAAAAAAATTAATAATTGGCCTTCATTAAGATTTTCTTTTTCAACTTTTAACACAAAGAAAGAAGTTGATTATTTAATGGGTGTCTTGAAGGAATTTAGTTAATTAACCAAATTTAGTATTTTTTAAAAAATACAGTTTCGTATAAAAACTCATTTCCAATTAAATCCACTAGTTCGATTGTCAATAAATGTTTGCCATTTGGAAAAGAATTATCTGAAAAATTGTAACTAATTGTATTGTTTTTTGGTTCATGTTCAAATAAAATCCAACTACCATTAATTGATCCCTCAATAGATCTGATTCCTGAGAGATCATCTTTGACTTTTAATTTTAAAAATTTTAAATTATTTATCCATTGATCTTTTTTAAAATTTATTGGTTTAACGCTAGGAGAAATGGTATCTATAGCTAAAGTGTATTTTCCTAACTCAGTTGTTTTTACTGTCCAGATATTATCAGTTTTTTTTGTTTTTAAAAATATAGGATTTTCGTATTTATTTAATTTAGCAATAAAACCTCTTTTTATAAATAGACTATCATTACTTATAACCTTAAAATTTATTTCAATACTTTTATTTACTGGATGAATATTTTTTCCAAGATCTAGTGTGTCGTTTTTGTTTTTGATTTCAAGATTAACTGCATTATAAAACGATTTTTTTGGAAATTTTACAGTAACTCCATTTAATTCAAAATTATACTCATATGCAGGGTTAATTAAATTTTTTTTAGAAATATTTTGAAGAGAATCTTTAATTACTCCTTCAAATGTTAGCTTAACTTCAGCTTTATTACCATTATAATCTTCTATACTTATATTTCCAGTGTAGCTTTTATTATCTAAAATAGTAAATATTCCTTTTGAATTTGAGTTATTAATAAAACTGTATTTAGATTTTGGATGAGTAAATAATTTTTGAATTTTATTTTTTTTGAGATACCAGTTTTTATAATCAACCAATAATTTTAAATACCTTTTATCATCAAAACTAATTTTATCCATTTTATAATTGAATATTGATTGGTTGTTGATATTTAAATTAATTGAATATATTCCATTCTTGCTATAGGTTTTATTTTGTCTGTCATAATAATTAATACCGATCCCTAGTTGACCACTATGTTTTATTGGAGACGCTATATAGGAGTCTTTATTTATTTCTTTTATTTCAATTTTTCTTAAAAGATGATAGTTTCCATCATCATAAACTTTATATAGATAAAGACCATTAATTTTTGGTTTAATTGTGTCAATGATATCAAACCCAAATTTAATGGGATTTAATGGAGTGTTTGTACTAGAGTCTCTTATTTCAAAGTGTAAATGAGGCCCAGAACTACTACCAGTATTGCCACTATACCCTATTAAATCCCCAGCTTTAAAATTTAGATCACCTGCGTTTGGAAAGTTTTGAATTTCATAAGATTTTTTTTGGTATTGTATTTTTTTTACATAACTCTCAATTTCATTAGAAAACTTTTTTAGATGAGCATATATTGATGTAGTTCCATCAGAATGCTTTATATAAATACTTTTACCATAACCTCTTTTATTAATTTTGACCCATACAACATATCCGTCTTTTATAGATTTAACTTTTAGTCCTTCTTTACCTTCAGTTTTTATATCAATTCCTGTGTGAAAATGAGTATTTCTTAATTCACCAAAAGTTCCAGAAAGATTTAGAGGAATTTCAAGGGGAGAAATAACACTTTGACTATAAATTATGCTTGAAAAAAAAATTAATGTAATTTCAAGAAATTGCTTTCTACGCATTTTAATATTCAATTGTTTCGGAAAATTAAATAAATTATTAGGAAATATTTAGATTTGTGAATAAGTAAATGATTTTATGAGTAATTATATTAAAACCATTTTAGTTTTGGAAGAGAAAATAATCTCGCTGCTTAATAGGCTTAAGGAAAATCATTTAAACCTTGATAGGCTAATTAAAAAAACAGATGAACTTAAATCTAATGAGGAATTATTGAAAATTAAACTAGTTGCGTTGGAAGAGCAAAATAAATCGCTAATGATTACTAATAATTTATTAGGGAGCAACGAAAATAAAGCTATCGCAAAGCGTAAAATTAATAAACTGATAAAAGAAGTTGAAGGCTGTATTTTTCAGCTCTCAGAAATTAAAAATGAATAAAATTTTATGAGTGATCTGATTAAAATAAAAATTACTATAGCAGACAGAGTTTACCCTTTATCTATAGTACCTGAACAGGAGGAGGTTTTGCGTAACTCTGCAAAAAAAATTGGAATAATGATGAAGCAATTAGAGCAAAGCTATGCAGTTAGAGATAAACAAGATGTATTAGCTATGTGTGCTTTACAGTATGCAGCTCAGGTTGAAAATAATCCAAATAATAATGATGAAGACAGGCCTAATGAGTATGAAAAAGTACTAGAGTTAATTGATATAATTGATGTACATTTGAAAACATATTAAGTTCTTTAAAACATTAGATTACCTGTATTAGTAATTATTTTGACAAACTCAACGTTTAATTTTTTATAAGAGGTGAGTCGTGATTGTAAAAGCATGCTGTTAATTGAAACAGATCCTTGATCAATCCGTTAGCTTCAAACTTGTTATTTTTGGAGTTTGTACCAAAAACAGGCTAATACAGGTTTTTTTTTAATTTTTAAATTAATTACAATTAAGAAATTATTAAGTATAATAGACCAGCAATACTTCCACCAATGAATGGTCCTAATATAGGAATCCAACTATAAGCCCAATCAGAATTTTTATTTTTACGTGGTAAAAATGAATACACTAACCTAGGGCCAAAGTCTCTTGCAGGATTAATAGCAAATCCAGTATTTCCTCCTAACCCCATACCTATAACCATGACTACTATTCCGATGGGTAGTGCGTCAATTGATCCTAATCCAAAGTTTTGAACATTTACTCCTTCAATATTTATATTTGGTCCAACAATACAAAGTGCACAAAACACTAAAACAAAAGTTCCAAGAGCTTCTGCAAATAGATTGTTTTTAAAATTTCTAATAGCTGGTCCAGTGCAAAAAGTTCCTCTAACAACATTTTCATCTTTTGACTTTCTATAGTGATCAATATAAGCTATATAACTTAGCCAAGAACCTAACATTGCACCAATTAATTGGGCTAACATGTATGAAGGAACTAAATTCCATGAGAATTTTCCAGCAATGGACAAACCTAATGTGACAGCTGGGTTTAAGTGTGCGCCACTTATATTACTAGCAATAAATACTCCAATAAACACGGCAAAACCCCAAGCAATAGTTATTAGTAACCATTGATTTTGACCTTCTCCAATTGTTTTCTTTAAATTAACATTGGCTACTACTCCTTGACCTAAAACAATAAGGAAAGCTGTACCAATAAATTCTGCAATAAAAGGGGTAATATTCATATTTTGTAATTTTTTGTTAAATATAAAAAAGATAATTTTTGTTCGTTTTTCCAGTTTTGACCTTTATTTAAAGTTTCTCCCATTATTTTTAAAACTTTATCAATCAATTTTTCAGTTTCAAAAACATCCAAAAACAAACAGCGTGTTCTTCTAGCTAATACATCTTCAAGTGTTAAAGCCATTTCTTTTTGAATTGCCCATAAAATTTGATGTTTAGTTATATGAAGCTTTTTTGATAGAGATTTATTTCCATTAGGATCGTTAGTTAATGATTTTATTTTATTTAAATCTGACCCATAAACATGAAGTGGATCATCAAAATCAGGGTTTTTATTGTAGCCATGAATAGCCAAATTTTCAGTTAAAGATTTTGATGCTTTTAGTCCTCCAAGTATTATTGCAGAGTTAATAGCATCCTCTCCAATCTTTCTATAGGTGGTCCATTTACCTCCAAGAATACTAATTAAACCACTAGTACTAATTTTAATTTTATGATGTCGAGAAATTTCTTCAGTTGATTCGCTATTATTTTCACTTATTGCTAAAGGTCTTAATCCAACATAGATACTTTTAATGTCTTTTTTTTGAGGTTTTGAAGTCATATATTCACCAGCATTTGAAATTATAAAATCAATTTCATCACTTAAAGCCCTTGGTTCTATTTTTACCTCATTTACTAGGGTATCAGTAGTTCCTAAAACAACATGATTTTGCCATGGTACAGCAAAAAGTACTCGACCATCAGTTGTATACGGAACCATTATGGCATGTTTACAGTCTAAAAATTTTTTTTCTAAAACAATGTGAACTCCTTGACTAGGCTGAATCATTTGAGAAGATTTGGGGTCGTCCATTAGCATTATTGAATCAGAAAAAACACCGGTTGCATTTATAACTACTTTAGATTTTATTCTATATATAGTCTCACTAAATGAATCCTTAACGATAATTCCTGAAATTGTATAATCTTTACCTTTAATTAGATCAATTACTTCAATATAGTTTACCACAACTGCATTTTGGTTTTCAGCTGTTTGGGCAAGACTTATAGCCATTCTTGCATCATCAAATTGTCCATCATAATATATTACACCTCCTATTAATCCCTTTTTTTTAATATTTGGTATTAGACTTTCTGTTTCACTTTTATCAAGAATAGTTGAAGGACTAATTCCTAAATCTCCAGCCATCATATCGTAAATTTTTAACCCAATACCATAAAATGGGGTAGTCCACCAATCATAAGATGGTATAACAAAACTCAAATCTTTAACTAAATGCGGAGCATTTTTCCTTAATAAACCTCTTTCTTTAAGAGCTTCAATAACTAATGATATATCTCCATTTTGAAGGTATCTAACTCCTCCATGAACTAACTTTGTGCTTCTAGATGAGGTGCCTTTTGCAAAATCAAATCTCTCTACCAAAAGCGTTTTATAACCTCTAGATGCAGATTCTACAGCAGATCCAAGCCCTGAAGCTCCTCCACCAATTATTATAATATCCCATAATTTTTCAGATTTAATTCTTGAAATGTTATTAGATCTATTCATTTAATTGATAATTTGACTTATTCTTTTATTCCATAATTTGTTTACTTTTTCCATAGATGAATTTTTTTCAGGTTTAAACAATTTATCTTTTTCCCAAATATTTTTAATAGTATTTAAATCTTTATAGAAACCTGTAGCTAATCCAGCTAAAAATGCTACACCTAATGCAGTAGTTTCTGTTGTTTTGGGTCTAATAACATTACTTTCAAGAAGATTAGATTGAATTTGCATTAATAAATTGTTTTTGCTAGCCCCTCCATCAACTTTTAAATTATTAAATTTTGTATTTGAGTCTTTTTCCATTGCTATAACAATTTCTTTGCATCTAAGAGCAATAGCCTCCAACGCAGCTCTAGCAATATGACCTTTAGTTGTATCTCTAGTTATACCCATAATATTTCCTGTAGCATGAGGATCCCAATATGGAGCAGCAAGTCCAGAAAGAGATGGGATAAATGTAATTCCCCCGCTATCATTTACTGTTTTTGCTAATTCTTCAATTTCTGATGCTGTATTAATTATTCCAAGTTTATCACGAAGCCACTGAATTAAGGCACCAGCCACAAATACACTTCCTTCTATGGCATATGTGGTTTTTCCATCTATTTGATAAGCAATTGTAGTTAGCATTTTGTTTTTTGATTTTACAGGCTTTTCTCCAGTATTCATAATGCAAAAGCATCCTGTTCCGTAGGTGTTTTTTACATCACCTGGATTGAAACAAAGTTGACCAAAAAGAGCTGCTTGTTGATCGCCGGCTATTCCAGCTATTTTAATTTTCTCTCCAAGAATTTCAGCTTTTCCAATTATTTCAGAAGACTGACTTAGATTTGGTAAAATGCTTATTGGAATATCTAGCAACTTTAGTAATTCATTATCCCATTTTAATTGATGTATATTATATAATAGCGTTCTGCTGGCATTGGATGGATCAGTTACATGATGTTTTCCGTTTGTCAACTTCCAGATTAACCAAGTATCAATAGTTCCAAAAGCTAATTCATTATTATTTGCTGACTTTCGAGCATTAGGAATATTATCTAAAATCCATTTAATCTTAGTGCCTGAAAAATATGAATCTAGGATTAATCCTGTTTTTTCTTGAAAAAATGTATTCACACAAAATGATGAATTATGTTCTTTAATAAGGGTTTCGCATATAGAGGCTGTTCTTTTATCTTGCCAAACAATAGCATTGTATATTGGTTTTCCAGTTTTTTTATTCCATATAACAGTTGTTTCTCTTTGATTTGTAATTCCAATTGAATCTATATTTTTTGGATTTATTTTTGCAAGGGTAATAACTTCCTCAATTGATTTTAATTGAGTTTTCCATATCTCTTCTGGATCGTGCTCTACCCAACCTTTTTTAGGAAATAATTGGTCAAATTCATATTGAGATATTGCAATTTGATTACCTTTTTTATCAAAAAGTATTGATCTAGAGCTAGTTGTTCCAGCATCTAATGCTAAAATATATTTTTCATTCATTTTGTCTAAATTATTTATCCAAATTACATTTTTTAATAATTAAGTTTTAAAAACAAAAAAAAAGTTTTCAAAATAATAAAATGAGTTTAATTTAATGAGTTTTTTTTGATCAATATTACACGACTAAAGCATTTAAAAATGGATTAGATTATAGGGATGCTCCGTTTAAATATATTGAAGTAGTTTCTTCATTTGTATATGGTATTTTTATTTTAAACGAGACATATATATTATTAACTCTTACGGGTATATTTATGTTGATTGGAGGATTAGTCTATAGCTTAATTTATAAAACCATAAAAAATAATTAATCCCCTGGGCATTCAATATAACTTATTCCAGGAAAATCTCTTCTGAAAAACCTATCCTTAGCTTCAATAAAAGCATTAATTCTGGTGTCACCTCTAGGAACAGAAGGCCACATTATATCAGACCTATCAGAACTGTGCTCATATTTATATACATCGTGTCCAAACTCATGATACATTAACCATAATTGTTGAATTTCTGTATAATCTTCCCAATAATTTAGTATAACTCCAATTACCACAGTGTCACTGTTACAATAGCCAGCAAATGTTGAATAACCTGCATGATCAGGTGATACTCCAGATGCAAATTCTTCGGGTGTTTGTATGTCAAATTTTAAATTAACACTTGTATTTATTTCTCCAAAATCAGGCCCACCTCTTGAACATTTTACATCTTCTACAAAAATGTTCCAATAACTCATAAGGTCAGAATTATCAACTTTTGTGTAATCAACACAACTATAGAGTTGAACTTCCTCCTCTTCCTCTTCCTCAACTATGATTTCGAGATCTTCTTCGGTACTACATTTAATTAAGGTCAAAATAGCTATTGCTAAAAATAAAATTTTAAATTTCAAATGGATCATTTATTGTCATTTTTGCAAATGTATATAAATTAAGGTTTATGATTTAACAATCTAAATTTATAATTTAAATTAACTAAATTAGCTGTATAACATTAGTTATATGAAACAATATATATTGTTTATTTTATCTTTTTTCTTATGGCATTCTTCTGGATATTCTCAGGCTGATCTTGAAAATAAAATCAAAAAAGAATTTCAGTTAAATTATGATTTAAATATTCTTGAAGATCCGATTAGTGTTCGTAATCTTTTTATTAAAAATCAAGATTTAGTTTCTAACTATATTACTTTTGTTTTAAATGCTGACAGATCATGGTATTATAATTATTTCAATTTAAACTCCATGAGAAGGTATGGTTGGAATTCTTATTCTCAAATGTACGATAACAGGTTTTTGACATGGAATAAATGGAGAGATGATTTTTTAATTTTTCCATTTGGAGATTATGAATGGTTTAAACCTAAATTCAAGTATTTCTTTGGATCAGATTATTTTACAGAACTTCACTATTATTCAATCAGATTAGCCAATGAAAATAGATATGTTAATAGTCAGCTTTTATTAATTGGCGAAGATGCTAAAGAACTTAGTGATGTAGTAAATTTAGATGAAAACAAAAATTTAAAAACTCCTATTGAAAGAGATAATATTTTAACTGTTCTTGTAAAAAATGGTAAAAAATTTAAAATTGTTGACCTTCCAGGCAGAAGATCCTCTAGTAAAGTATCTGGTTCTAATTACCAAATAAGAGGAATATCTAATAATGGAGATCTGGACACACCTATATACAAAGGATCTGTAAATAGTGATTATTCAAGCTACAGAAATGGTTCAACAAATTCTGCCCCGACTGTAAATAGATCTGTAGTGTCTTCAAGTGCAAGTACCAGTTCTAATGCTGTTAATTCCTCTAGTTCAGGAGGAGGAACTACTTCTGTTGTAAAAGCTGGAAGAAAACAATAAATATTTTAAATTTTTTTTTTAAAATATTAAGGCAAAGTTAACTTCGCCTTAATATAAATATCTGTAGCGAGAGGGGGGCATGATCCCCCGACCTCCGGGTTATGAATCCGACGCTCTAACCAACTGAGCTACCTCGCCATTGCGGGGGCAAATATAGTTAAAGCTTTATTTAATCACAATCAATAGTAAATTTTAAGGTATAGAAAGGATAAACAATTTCTTTTTTTATATATTGATCAAAATTTATTATACTATGAGTAAGCGAATTCCATTTATGCTCGAAATTGATTTTCATGCTTCTCCGCAGCTTCTTTTTCAATATTTATCAACTCCATCTGGTTTATCAGAATGGTTTGCTGATGATGTTAATTCAAGAGGGGAGGACTTTACTTTTTTTTGGGATGATGGAGAAGAAACAGCCAAACTTATTCAGAAGAAAAACAATGAAAGAGTTAGATTTCAATGGTTAAATGATGAAGAAGATGCAGATAAGGTTTATTTTGAATTTAAAATTCAAGTTGATGAAATAACTAAAGATGTATCTTTATTTATTTCAGATTTTTCAATAGAAGATGAGCTAGAAGAATCTAAAATGTTATGGGAAAATTCTGTCGCTTCATTAAAACAAGTTTTAGGGTCTAGTTAAAGGTTAGATGATTAACATTAATGGAAAGCTTTACTCTAGTTATAATAATATTCCTTCAAATATTATTAAATCTTTTTTTCTTAATCCTGTTTTTGAGTTCAAATTAAGATGGGAAAACAATAATATACTCTTTTGGGAAAAACATTATTTTATGATGATGGCCCAACTAAGAAGATTAAGATTAAATATACCAATGTCATTTACATTGGAATTTTTTATTCAAGAAATCAAAAAAGTTATTAATAAATATGACAATAAATTCTTCATAATTGATATAAAATTTGCTAATGAATCTAAGATAACGCTTCAAAATCTTGAACCTAACTTAATTATAGCAATTACAGCAAAACCAAATGAATCCATAATACAAGATGATATTACCTTTATAAATGAAATGTCACTATTTAAAGATTACAATATAAGTGAGCAGGAATTCACATCTATATCGTATTTACAAAAAGACATAAAGAGAATTGCTGCTGTTCAAGCTTTCGAAAACAATTGTAATGATAATATTATTTTAAATGATAAAAAAAATGTAATTGGTTCAGTATTGGGTAATGTCTTTTTACTTAAAAGAGATAAAATCATAAGTTCACCGGTAAATATAGGTGTGCAATCAAGCGTGTTGTCAGATCTTTTTATTGAATATATTAAAAATAATAATTTTGAATTTTCCTTTGAATCATTTGGTGTTTTTGAACTTCAAATGGCTGATGAGTTATCTGTTTTGTCAATTCAAACTGGGTTAAATCCAGTTCGTAAATACAGAAAAAAAAATTATGAAATTAAACGTTTACCTCAGCTTTTTCAATCATTTATAAAAGAATCCTTAAACTAATCAATCAATTGTGATTTGGGTTGTCAGGAGTGTTTGACCATAAAAGATATTCTCCTCCTATTGAGTTTAAATTGTTTTTCCAAACACTTTCAATGTCGTTAGAAAAAATCAAGTTTTGATCAATATTTTTTAGCACTTCCCAGTTTTTATTATTCATTTCTTTATTCAATTGATTTTTACTCCAACCCGAGTATCCAAGAAAGAATTTAATATCATTCTCAGAGATTTCATTATCATTTATTAATTTGATGATTTCATCAAAATTTCCTCCCCAACTCAAATTTTTAGAAATTGATAAACTTTTTGATATGTTTATTTTTGATTTATATATAAAAAATAAATTATCAGTTTCTACAGGCCCTCCATAATATAAAGGAAATGGACTTTTTACTTGATTAGTAACTTCGTTAAGTGAATGTTCTAATTTTTTATTAATAATAAATCCCATAGAACTTTTTTCGGAGCAATTAACCATAAGGATTACCGTTCGATGAAAATATAAATCTCCAATTACAGCAGGTGTAGCAATTAAAGTATTTCCATTTTTCATTACTAAAATTTTAAGACTTAAAAATTAAACAAAAAAAAGGCTCCATATTATGGAGCCTTTTTTTTGTTTAATACACTTTTTTAATTTACAGATCCAGCTAATTCCGCCCCTGCTTTAAACTTCACTACATTTTTAGCAGCAATTTTAATTGTAGCCCCTGTTTGAGGGTTACGACCATCTCGAGCAGCTCGTCTTGTTACTGACCATGATCCAAATCCAACTAATGAAACTCGAGCTCCACCCTTAAGGGCTCCACTTACATTTCCTAGGAAAGATTCTAATGCTTTTTTAGCAGCAGCTTTAGATACTCCTGCATCAGAAGCCATTGCATCTATTAATTCTGTTTTGTTCATAATAATTAAGATTAAATGTTTTATACTCTACAAATTATAACCTTTAGCTAGAATGCAAAAGAAAAGTATAGGAAAAAATCCTTTTTTGTTAATAAGTGCGAGTTATTGTTGATAATCCTAGTGTTTATGTGACAAAAACACCAGTGTTGAAGCGATATCCATTCAATAGTTGGTTACTTGATAGCCGTTTTTTATTAGAAAGTTGCAAGTTTTTAATAATCAAAAATCCTTCTTTATGCGAAATTTTTATTTGCTTACCTATTACTAGAAGTTCATTATTATTATAATTATGAGATGTGTATTCAACATCACTTTCAAAAATTTTAAAAGTATTGACAGTGTCACTATCTGATATTTCAGACCAAGCACCTGGATAACTGTTTAAACCTTTAATAAATGAAACAATTTGACTTAAAGGATTATTCCAGTTAATTCTAGTGTTTTCTTTTGTAAGTTTTGGAGCAATTTTTTGAGTTTTATAATTTATTTGTTCCTTAGGAGACACATTACCATGAAATAAGACTTCAATAGTTTCAATAACTAATGTTTTCCCTATATTTAATAAATTGTAATGAAGAGAATCAAATGTTTCTTCTTTCTGGATTTTATATTCACTTTTTAGTAAAATTTTACCAGTATCAATTTTTTCATCAATCAAAAATGTAGTTACTCCAGACATCTTTTCTTGATTTATTATAGCCCAATTTATCGGAGCAGCACCTCTATAATGTGGCAATAATGATGCGTGAAGATTAAAAGTACCCTTCATTGGAATGGACCAAATTATTTTTGGAATCATTCTAAAAGCTACAACTATAAATAAATCAGAATTATGTCTTCTAAGTTTTGATACAAATGATTTTTCTTTTAGGTTTTCTGGCTGATAAAATTTAATGTTTTTACTAACACAATAATCCTTAACTGCCGAACTATTTATTTTTCTACCTCTTCCGGATTTTCGATCAGGAGATGTGACAACTGCATCAATTGAGTAGCGTTTTTGATAAATTTCATTTAAAATTCCAACTGCAAAATCTGGAGTTCCAAAAAAAACAATTTTAGGTTTCATTCTCTCAAAGTTTAAAATGTAAATTTACATCTATTTTTAAGTTAGAATCATTCGCAACAAAAGGAGCTGCAATTCATACAATTGTTTATTTTATTTTCCCCAAAATATTTCAGTAATTGCCTTGTTTTACATTTTTCATCATCATAGATGAAATCAATAATCTTTTTAAGTTTTATTCTTTTAACATTATTAATTTCATTCAGTTGTTTAATCAAGGGATTTATACTGAAATTATCTTCTCTTGGTTTTGACCAGTATATTTGAAGATCAGAGTTTGTTATGTTTAAATTCAATAAACGCATCTTATTATAAAACTCAAGAGATTTGATGATTTCTTTAGAATTAAGCTTTGTAAATTTTTTTAATTTTTCAATAGATATTTCTGTTTTTTTATCAAGAATGTTAGGATAATATCTTAATAGACTTTCTATAACTCTGGATTGTAACGTTGAACGCTTAATAGTCTCTTTAAGGTTATTAATATTGGTGTGTATATGAATTTTTATTTTATTTTTCTTAACATAACTTAAAACTAGTAAGTCATTGTTTTCTAGAAAACGTAAAATATTTAAAGTTGTTATTTTTGCAAGTTTATATTTTTCACAAAAATAAATTAAATCAAAATCATAGTAATTCCCTTGACCTTCTCCAATAGGTATTTGTAAATAATTGCATATATTTTTGTATGTTTTAGTTAAATCATCTTTACTTGGAAGACTATTTAATTTGTTTTTTATAAATGATTTTTTCTCTTCAGGATTAATTAATGTAATAGCTTTTGATTTTTCCCCATCTCTTCCGGATCTTCCAGTTTCTTGATAATAATTTTCTAGGCTTTCAGGTAAATTATAGTGTATAATTTTTCTAACATTTGGTTTGTCTATTCCCATACCAAATGCTGTTGTTGCTACAATTATTTTAATTTTTTCAGAATGCCATTTTAACAACTTTTCTTTTTTTTCTTCTCTTAACATTCCTCCATGAAAATAGCCTGATGAAAAACCTTTATCAGATAACTTTTTTGAAATAAATTCAGTTGATTTTCTAGTATTACAGTATATTATTGAACTTTCATTATCCATTATGTTTAATAACCCTTTAACTTTATCATTTACATGATATATTTCATAAAATATATTTTTTCGCTCATATGAGGCTTCAATTGTATTACAATTTTCCAATTCTAGATTTTCAATAATATCTTGTTTAACTTCCGGAGTTGCAGAACCAGTATATGCTGTTACTACAATTTCTGGAAACGTGTTTATTAATTGCTTAATTTTTCTGTAGGAAGGTCTAAACTCATGACCCCATTCAGAAATACAATGTGCTTCATCAATTGCTATGTGTTTAATATTTGCCTTACTAATTTTGTTTAAAAAATCAGAATTCTTTAGTCTTTCTGGAGAGCAATAAACAAGATTATAATTTCCATGAATGCAATTATCTAATTGTTGATCAATTGTTAAGTGTGTTGAATCAGGTTTAAAATAAAAAGCATCAATTCCTCTTTGGTTTAAGACTCTTACTTGATCTTCCATTAAAGCAATTAAGGGTGAAATAACTAATGTGGTGCCTCCAATCACCAAAGAGGGGAGTTGATAACATAATGATTTTCCTCCTCCAGTAGGAAGAACAACCAAGGTGTTAATGTTATTAATTATTGAATTAATTATTTTTTCCTGTTGAGGTTTAAATGCCTTAAAGTCCCAATATTTCAATAACAGATCTTCAATTTTATTCATAAAGACTTATTCAGTATATATTCCATTCTTTTCTCAATACTAATTTTTGGAACAGTATGTAGTTTGTAACCATAATGATTATATGTAAAATTAATGGATTTGTCAATTGTTTTTGAAGTCTCAAAATTTTCTAACCTTTCGTTATCATTTGAGTAAATTTCATTCCAAGGAGGTAAAATAAAAATTTTTTGATAGTAGTATTGATTAAGTTTAAGTGAAAAAATAAATGATTTATCTATAAAGTTTTGATATGCAAAACCATCATGAATTCCTCTGTCAAAAAAAATTAAATTATTCTTAGATTTTTCTATCTTTTTGGAATCATGGTATTGTTTTATTCCATTTTCATGCCCCCATCGGATTAGAATTCTTGAATATTCATCAAAACAAGTATATCCTTTAGATTTTAATTTGTTTATAATGGATGTTTTACCAGTTCCAGGCGTACCTGTAATAACAATTTTTTTTAAACTCAATGGGTAATTTTTAAACTATATTTACACAAAGTTAAACTACTGACTATATCAAATCATGAGTGATGAAGAATTTTATTCACGATTTTTAGAAAATCTAAAAGTTTCTCAGAAATGGCCTGGTTCTTATCTATTTAAGTTTATAATAAAGGAGAAAAAAATTAAAAAACTAGATATTCAAAATATTTTTAAAGGAATGAATCCTACTTTTTCAACAAAAAAATCATCAAAAAACAATTTTACAAGCCTTAGTATAAGCTTAAAAATGCAGAATCCTGAATCTGTAATTAAAATATATAAAACAGCATCAAAATTTAAAGGTGTCATTGCACTCTAGTAATTCAATGATTTTTTATTAATTTGCAGTCATAAATCACCTAATTAATTTTTATATATGGAAGCGTTGCAGTATAATACAAAACGCAAGCCTCTTATTATTCCAGAATACGGTCGTCATATTCACTTAATGATTGATCAAATTCATGAAATAGAAAGTCGTGAAGAGCGTAACAAAATAGC
>Ga0209501_10000360_pt1 | contig 55657 bp, 51 predicted proteins | sample ArcticOcean_MG_C_4_FD_187434 | JGI IMG/M metagenome (GOLD analysis project Ga0209501, IMG submission 187434) | Marine microbial communities from western Arctic Ocean - ArcticOcean_MG_CB4_134 (SPAdes) (version 2) | ecosystem: Environmental > Aquatic > Marine > Oceanic | place: Arctic Ocean...
GGTCTTCTTAGTTGCCGTCGTTATCTGACTCGACGCCACGGAAGGGGAATGCCCAGTCGGCCAACGAACGAGGGTTCCTTGATTGCACCCACAGCTTGCCGCGTCCCTCGAACTCCATGATGATCTGATCGGAGAACAGGAACGACCGAATACGTGCAGCGCGGGTAAGGCGGTATTCCAGAGAAGGCTCCCAGGCGACGGCGTGGCCGTTGTCGACAACGTATGAGCCGTCGATTTCGATCTCCTGAATGTCGCCATAGGCGTTGAAGAATAGGGTGCCGGTGCCAGAGACGCGGAGAATGAACATCCCCTCGTTGAACAGGCCTCGGAGGCCCTGGAAGTCGGAGCTTGTCGTGATGCCGGGCGTGGACGCTAGGTACGCACCCTTTTCCAGGAGCAATTCGCCGCCGTCCATCTCGTATGCTCGAACGTCACCCGGCTGTCCTGGGGCGAGGCCGATGGTTCCCGAGCCGCCCTCGGCCTGATAAGTGTTCTGAAAGAAACTCTCGCCGCTAAGGACTGCTCGTTTTAGACCCGACATGATGCCGCCTCTCGACGAGGTCTCTACTTTCATGTTGGAGGTCATCCAGGCCATCGCGCCGGCCTCGGTAACGAGCTGCTCGCCAGGGTCGACAGTGACCTCGAGGACGCTGTAGCTCGGCTGAGACTGTATGACGTAATCCATTATCGCTTCCTCAGAGGCAGCATCGGGCCGAGCGTCTTACCGAACTCGTCCGGATTATGACTCTGGACGTACACCCGTCCGTGGCCCTCGAAGTTCATGACGAGTCCCTCGCTGGTGAGGAACGACTGAATCCAGCTTCCGCCTGCCTTGCCGATGGAGTATTCCAGCGACTCCTCGAATGCGACCACATGGCCGGTGTCGATGGTGAGGCTGCCTTGCACTTCGAGTTCGGTAATTAGCCCAAAGGCATTTACGAGAAGTGGCCCGACGCCTTCAACCGTGATGAACGACAACGACTCGCCCGACAACGCGCCCCGCAAGCCCTGGAACTGCGTATCGATGTTAAGGTCAACCGTTGAGCCGAGATAACTGCCGCCCCCGCACACCCAGCGTGTCTTCCCGTCGCATTCGATAAGCGCGACCTGCCCCTGAAGCATCGGAGCGAGGCCAACCTCAGCTTCCTCGTCGTTGGCGACGATGTACCGCGAGAAGAAGAAACTTTCCCCCGCAAACATCCGCTTGATTCCTGACATGATGCCGCCGGAGCTTCGGCTGCGTGTCGTCACGTCGACATCGACGTTGCTCGACATACGGAACATCGACCCCGCTTCAGAGACGAACTCTTCCCCAGGGTTGAGGCTCACGAGAGCAGAGCCGAACGCGCCGTTATCAGCTATTTCGATGTGCATATGTAAATTCAGAAAACGTAAAACGTAATGCGTAAGTCAGGAAGATTGACATGGTCACCTCTATGGCAGTAATCGTTACGTTTGACGTTTTTACTCTCCTCATACCGTGAACGGGCTCAACCACGACGCCATACCATTCAAGGTTCTCGTCTGCAAAAAAATCTTGCCAGTGCCCGAAAAATTCATCACCAGGCCCTCGCCAGAGAGGAGCGTGCTCTTGATGCCGCCCATGCCCTGAATCGAGTAACTCAGACTTGGCTCCCAGGCGACGACGTGGCTAGTATCGACGATGAACGAGCCGTCGATTTCCTTCTCGATGATCGCGCCGTAGGAGTTGAAAAATAACTCGCCGTTGCCGCTGCACTCCAGGAAAAATAGTCCCTCGCCGGAGAACAGCCCGCGCATACCGCCGAACTTCGTGCTCAACTCGACGCCGGGCGTGCAGGCCATGAATGACCCTGCCGTCAGGATGATCGAGTCGCCTTGCAAAGTGCGCTGCAGAACCGTTCCCGGTGTGGAGGGCGAGAACGCGGCTTCTCCACCGATATCTGAAAAATACTCGCCGACGAACATCGACTCGCCGCCGGTCACCTTGCGGAGCAGTGCACGAAAAAAACCACCCAGCAGCCTGGCCTTGGACTGCATCGCCGAGTCCATCCACGCCATCGAGCCGCCCTCGGCGATGAATTTCTCGCCGGGATTCAACCGGACGCGCACCTGCCCGTAATCGGGATTACCCTGGATGTCGAATTCCATGGCGCAATCCTAGGGATAGGGGCAGCGGGTGTCAAGCGGAGCAAGGCCAAAACGTCAAACGTAACGATTCAGGCGCTGTTGGTCTTGCCTTGGATATCATCCGCACGACATTACGTTTTACGTTTGACGTTTTTTCCGATACCCTCCATCCAAACTCCGCGCTCTGCGCGCACCCTACGGTGAAACCCATGACCGATATATACGAAAACTCCATCGTCATCGACGGGCTGAACACGAGCAATTGGGACTCCGATAGCGCCCTTGAGGGGATATATGCGGGGCGCGTCACGGCCATCAACGCGACCATTGCCATATTCGAAAAATTCCATGAGGCGATGGACAATATCGCGGGGTGGCACAAGCGCCTTGCAAGAAACTCGGACACGCTCATGCAGGTCACGTCGGTGGATGATATCCACGAGGCGAAGCGGACCGGCAAGAGCGGCGTTGTCTTCGGCTGGCAGAACGCATCGCCAATCGAAAACAATCTCGATCACCTCGAAACGTTCCACAAGCTGGGCGTGAAGATCATCCAGATCACATATAATGAGCGAAATTTGCTCGGCAACGGGTGCTATGAACGAGTAGACGACGGCCTCAGTAATTTTGGTGTAGACGCGGTGAAGGAGATGAACCGCCTGGGCATCCTCATCGACCTGTCACACGTTGGCGAGCGGACGACCCTCGAAACGGCGGAGCTGTCGGACAAGCCGGTCGCGGCGACGCACGCCAATGCGAAATCGTTCGTCGATCATCCGCGCAACAAGACCGACGACGCCATCAAGCTGATCGCCGAGAAGGGCGGCGTCATCGGCGCAACGTGCTGGCCGCCCTTCCTGCCCAACAAGTTCGACTCGACCCTGCGCGACTTTGGCGATGCCATCGACGACATGGTCGAGCGGATCGGCATTGACCACGTGGGCATCGGCACCGACTACACCATCGACCAGTCCAAGGAGTGGTTCGACCTGATCCTGTCGCAGCAGGGCACGAAGTTCAACCCTCGCCGTAACACCTACCCAGACACCGTCACCCACCCCGTCGGCATCGAGACCCCCGAAAAACTCCCCGCTGTCGCCGAGGAGCTTTCTGGTCGCGGCTATTCGCCTGAGGATATTTCCAAGGTGCTCGGCGGGAATTTTATGAGGGTGTTTGGGGAGGTTTGGGGGTAGAGGGGGTTTTATGAGATGGGTATGTATCACAAAGCCTCGGCTCCTCGTTGCCACCACTCTCGGAACTCTTGGTCAGGTATGTCGTGATTCCGTCCATTGGCCTCTGAGTACCCGGGGGACCTTGAAGTTCCCATCACGCCTGACGGGGGTAAATTCCAACAGTAACCGGAAGTCAAGATCAATCTGTCATGGGTGCCTTTCCGTTGGGTTACCCGCCACTGTGCATCTACACCCCGTTGGCGCATCCGTTCCTTGAAACTAGTCCATTCCTTGCTAGGCCAGTACAACTTCGAACGTTCATAAATCCATTTGGGTTTCGTCAAAACCCGTATCGACATGACAGAACTCGAAAGTGCAGCTTCCAATACTTCGAATGATTGCTCGGTGATAAATGGATCGACCCAATCTATGTATTTATCGCATTTGGCAATGATCTTGAAGAACTGCTTCCGATTATGTTCACTATCAGCGACGGGAAACTTCAAGAGATCATTGGTCCAATGCTTGAAGGGTTGTTGATCCTCACATTGAGTTTCGAGCCAGCCAATCGCTTTACCCCAGAAATAGTCCCACGATGACTGCAACTCAGCTTCGGGTCTATTAAATGCCTCACCGTCTTGCTCTTCGAAAACATCCACAGGACGCTCTAGTTGAATACGTAAGTCGGGCAGCTCTGGGCAGAATATCTTGACTAGTTCGTTGGCGTCACTGACGGTTAGAAAGATCAGCTTGCAGTAGTAGCGTAGCGATTCAGGATCGTTGACCTTCCCTTGGTTCCGAAGACTGACAAAAGTGCCCGCGATCAAGTCAGTAGAAATTGCAAAGGATGGGGCAAGCTCGACATCCGCTGCCCGCAATAGCGTCCAATCACCCGTGAATATATTGGAGATCAACACGGGCACGATACCCGCTCTGATATCAGAATCTCTAATCAACATCTCCTTGTACATTGACGATCCGATCGTCTCTTGATCCAATCGTGATCTCTCGATGAATTCAGTAGTGACCTGTTGGTCATCCCATCTCAGCGCCGTAAGATTGGCAAAGTCTAGGGTGCCGTTGAGGCCAAGGCTCGAATCACAACGGCCTTTAACGACCCATTGGCCGAGTAACAGACTTACCGCCAAAGCTCCCAATGCAGTCTCAAAGTCTTTCTCCTCCTTCGCTAGCTGGAAACGCTCAAATTCTAGAACAGCCAGTAGCGACAAAACGGACAGATGGACAAGATCAATAGGGGGGTCTTCGGGTTGCTCCGCGGCGAGTCGATGCCGGAAGAACTGGAACAAGTCGGCGGAGTGCAGCTTCTTGATTTGCCCGGAGTATTGAGGTGTGCGCCCCTCGGTACGTAGATAAAGAAGGGTTCGTATACTCTTGATGTGTGCGTCTACTACTGCTCCGTCAATGTCATGTGTCGTTTCGTCCCTCATAGTGATATCAGGGGAAGTAGGTATTGAGTCCAACAACCTGGCAATCTGCCTGAGAGTCTTGGTGGGAAGGTGGGCGGAATCAGTTGGAACCTTATAGAATCGCCAGAACACGTCAACTGCCGCGTCAACCGATTTCGGATCCGAGATAATCCGCCGTAATGCAAGCAGGTCTGGTCTCTCTCCGAACTGCTCCCATAAGGAATCAAGGATGCTGGTCTGGTCACTCATTTCATGCCCTCAAACCGCCTTCAACTCCCTTAATGAATCGCAGCCGCTATCGCGGCGGCGCGCTCATTGATGAGGCGGCCTTCGTGGAAGCGGTTGAGGTCGAAGGGTTTTATGAGGTCGGGCGTTTTGCCGGTGTGGATGAGTTCCGCCGTCATCTTCCCGGAGATGGGTGCGGCCTTGAAGCCCCAGGTACCCCAGCCACAGTTGAGGATGAACCCATCGACGCCGTCGACCGGCCCGATGATCGGGGCGTAGTCGGGCGTCATGTCGCAGATACCGGTCCACTGTCGCATTACGCTCACGCCGCGAATCTGAGGCAGCAACCGAATGGCGTTGGCGGCCAACTCCTCCAACATTTGCAGCGTCGATTTGTGTGAGTATGTCGGGTAGTGGTCTACTCCCCCGCCGATGACTAACTCGCCGCGCTCAGTCTGGTAAATATACGTATGTAACTCGCCGGAAGATATCGTCGTGTGCATGAAGGGTTTCAGCGGTTCGGTGACGAAGGCCTGTAACGGATACGTGAGAATCGGCACGTCGATGTCCAGCATGTGGGCAATGGTCGAGGTCCAACCAGCAGTCGCGCTGACGACGAGATCGGCGCCAATGTGACCTTTGCTCGTCTCGACGCCGGTGACGCGGCTGCCTTCACGTGAAATGCCAGTGACCTCGGTGAACGGGTGGAGCTCGACGCCGTGTCGGTCTGCTCCACGAGCATAGCCCCACACGACAGCGTCGTGCCTAGCTACTCCGGCGGGCGGATGATGCAATGCACCGAGGATTGGAAAGGGTTTGCCTTCGCGCAAGTCTATTTGTGGAACGAGTTTTTTGACCTCATCGGGCTCGATCAGCCGGCTGTCTACGTCCATGAGCCGGTTGTATTCAACCCGCTGCCGCAGCCAGAATAGTGTCGATTCGGTATGGCCGATATCTAATCGCCCAATCTGACTAAAGAGCACGTTAAGGTTGAGCTCAGCCGCAAGTTTTTCGTATAACTTGAGGCTGGCGTTCATGAAGCTGATGCCCTCGGGCGTCAGGTAGTTGGCCCGAATGATGGCCGTATTGCGCCCACTGGCACCAGCACCGAGGTAGCTCTTGTCCAAGACGGCGACGTTCTTCACGCCCAGCTTGCCGAGGTGGTATGCCGTCGAGAGTCCATGTACGCCCCCGCCGATGATGACGACATCGTAGTGACGCTTGAGCTCTGATTTTCGCCAGAATTTCTTTTTCGAGAAAACTTGGAGGACCATGACTAGTTAAACGCCCTCGGCTATTTCGTGAACCACTGCCATGGTTTCTAGTCCAAATGGCACGAGACCGTACGGTTCCCCCGCTTCCATGATGGACTCCCACATATGCTCGCCAAAGTCGCGGCTAAAGAAGATTTCGTAAGACAGGTACGAGCCAATGTCCCGACGGATGACTGTGCCGTGTATCTCCGAGACCATGGCCTGAGCGCTGGAAAGGTCTGGGAAGTATGCGGGGTCGATGTCCAACTCCGTAACGCCGGAGAGGACCCGTGCAGCGCTGGGCCCAACGATGCGAGCACCCGCCAGAGCAGAGGTCACGTCAACGGCATGACCGCACCCGGCGAGCGCCAGATTCTTGCGGACTTGGTTGGCTTGACCCGGCACAGTGACGATAAGGTAATCGTCCAGCGCCAATCTGGCGATGACCAGGTTTTGGAGATTGGTCGAGACAACGGCACTCGTGCCGACGGGTTCTCCACCGTAGCCGTCGAACGCGCTAACCAGGCTCTGCTCGACCTCGTCTCCCTGTACTCGGATCTTGCCGACAGGGCTCACGTCGATGAGGCCCGCGCCGTCTTCAATGCGAGTCAGTTCGTCCTCAGTGCTTGTATATCGGGCAGGCCGCATCCAGCCATCGGACTCGACCATCTCAGCTCCGAGAGCGAGATGCTGGTGGTGCATCGCGCTGAGGGCGGTCGGTCGTCCGGTGAGCGTGGTCATTCGCGAAGCCTCGCGCCATCAGGGTCGTAGAAGGGCGTCAGAGTTACCGTCGCATTATGAGCCCGGTCATCGGACCAAATGCGAATGACCTCACCCTCATTGGCGAACTCGATTGGGATGCGAGCATATCCGAAACCTTTACCCATAGTGGGGCTGAGCCGAGAACTCGTGATCCGACCAATTGGGATACGGTCGATATCGACCACCGAGTCGCCATCGTGGGGCACGACCCCGTTCTGCATGACGAATCCAACAAGTTTGCTGCGAACTCCCCGCTCCGATGCCATACGTAAGCCGCCCGCGCCGACGAAGTCACCTTTGTCGAATTTCACGGTCCAGTCGGCACCAACATCGAAGGGAGTCGTGAGGATATCGGTGTCCTGACTGGGAATAATGTGCATCTTTTCGAGACGGAGGATGCGTTGGGCCTCGAGGCCGAAGGGCTGTATGCCGAACTCCGCGCCGGCATTTAAGAGGGAGTCCCACATATGCTTGCCGTACTCGGCAGGACAATGTATTTCCCACCCAGACTCGCCGACGAACCCGATCTTGAGGAGCATTGCGGGTACACCGGCAACCTCGCCGCGCTTGATCCGCATGTAACGGAACTTGTTGGGCGTCAGATCGATGTCAGTGAGTTTCGAAAGCGTGTCGCGAGCATTCGGGCCGGCGATGTTGATTGCGGCATAGCCCGACGTGACGTTGGTGATGTGAGCGCACATCTCGCGGTCAGCCATCCACCACTTGAACCACTCTTCGACCGTCTCGACGTTAGCCGTGGACGTGGTGATGTAGTAGTGGTCGGCGGCGAGCCGAGCGACGGTGCCGTCGTCCATGATCGTACCGTTGTCACCCGTGAGTAAACCGTAACGAACGCGCCCGTTTCGCAGGTCGGAGAAGCGATGCGTGTAAACGAAGTCAAGCAGCTCCGGCGCGTCGCTCCCCTGGATGTCCAACTTGCCGAGGGTGCCAACGTCGATAATGCCTACCCGCTCGCGGACGGCTTTCGCTTCTTCTTGCGGGTCGCCGTAGCTGTGCGGACGCCGCCATCCGCCCGTTTCGACGATGCGAGCGTTAGATTCGAGGTGTGTTTGATGAATTGAGGTGTGTTTGAACGGCAAATGTGACGGGCCGGCAAGCGCGCCGAGTGTGGGCGGCTGCACAGGAGGCCGCGCCGTCGTGGAGCCGATTTCGTCCGGCGATTGACCGGTCTGCTGAGAAATAATTTCCGCGAAGCGCTTGTGACACATCTTGCCCTGGCACGGTCCCATGGTCATCGTGCTATAGCGCTTCAGTATCTGGATGTCCTGAAAACCCTCATCCACGCCCTGCAGTACGTCTTTTGTCATCACGTCTTCACAATAGCAGACGAACTGACGCGGGCCTGATGCGAGTTCGATCGGAGCAGGATTGATAGTCACTCGCTCTCGATATTTCCCCATAGACTCGGCGAGTTTTTGTTCGAGAGCCGGAAGGTCGGATTGGTCGTTCGCTATTCCCAAGGATTGGACGGCTCTCATGGCAGCGACCCGGCCCTGGACTGCGGCAACCGATGGATCGTGGATGCCGGTCACGTCGCCGACGCTATGTACGGAATCGGACAGCGTGACGGCTACCGACTCATCCAACTCTGTTGAGAAACTTAATGCCGCATCGGACTGTTGAAGCAGGGCGGTCGATGGTTGAAATCCACCGCTCATCGCAATTACGTCGCAGTCGAACTGGCGTTCTTGCGTCGTCACACCCGCGCCGTCCATCTCGGCGACAATGCCGCCGATGACAGTACGTGTGCCCTCCGCCCGTACTAACGTGTGGTTCGGAAGAACCAGCACACCGTTGGCTTGAAGCGTCGTTGCGGGCTCGAAGTCCCTTCTGTATTCAGGGCGGGTATCTGCTAAGGCAACCACGCGCATCCCCGCTTCGAGCATGTCGAGGGCCGCGTAATAGCCTTGATCGCTAGTCGTTGCCACCAGGGCAGTGTCACCGGGCTTAATTCTGTACAAGTTCACTAGACGCTGTATACCGCTCGTCAACATCACGCCCGACAGGTCGTTGCGCTCGAAGGTCAGTGGGACTTCCTGACCGCCGGTGGCAACGACGATCCGCTTCGCTCGAAGGTGAACCAGACCATTTGGAGTACGGACTCCCAGCAAATTGCCTTCGTAACGCCCGAACACGGTGGCGTTCGAGATGACATTAATTCTCTCATCGTCTTTGACTTGCTGGGCTAGCACATCCGCGGCCTCGTATCCCACGACGCTAAGTTGATCGTTAATCTCCACTGTGCGGAGCAGGTTGTCGTAGCGTAAACCACCACCAAGCCTGGGCTGATCATCAACGAGGGTCACGCGCGCGCCTGCACGCACCGCCTCAACAGCAGCCGACATTCCAGCAATACCTCCTCCAACGACAGCCACATCGGCGTGGGCATACGAGTGATGCTCAGCGGGTAGGGACGCTGCTTCAGGGTCTACGCTCCCCAGCCCTGCCATCCGTCGGATGATGCTCGCCGAAAAATCCCAGAGCATTTTGGGACGATGGAGACCCTTATAGTAAAAACCTATTGGAAGCGCCCACCGGAAACGGTCGATGGTTGAGAACAGATCGCGTTCGAGGCTGGGCCAAGCGTTCTGTCCTTTCACTTTCATGCCGCGCTCGACACGCTGAATACACGTTCGAACGTTGGGAATGCTGTCGACCGTCATCAGGCAGTTGGGACAGTTGCCGGAAACGCACAACAGGCCGCGTACGCGGTGGTACTTGAAGCTGCGGGAAAAGATTCGGACGCCAGCGCCGTATAGAGCCGACCCGATGGTGTCGCCTTCATACGCTTCAACCGGCCTGCCGTTGAACTCGAACTCGATTGGCTTGTCGCGTTCGATCAACTCCGAGGGTCTGGGATCGAGGCGTGGTACTTGCTGGTAGTTCGGCATTATTGGTTGGGAGTCTTCTTCGGCCACTCGGTCCGCAGGACATCGTTTGTCACCGTGTTTCGGTACCCGACGAACCATTTTCGGCAGCCGAAAGTATGGTACCACCACTCCTTCTGCTCGCCAGCGACGTTTTTAGCGTAGTAGAAATAGTTGACGAGATCACTATCGGAGTCGGACGCTGTCTTGCGCTGTGACAACGACGATATCTCGCCGCCGTGCCGGAACTCGTGCACGTCGCGCTCACCGCAGTTGGGACATGGGACTAGGAAGGACATTTTTCTATGATCGCCATTCTGAGTGAAGCGAAGAATCTAAAGCGGTTGGCGAAACGTGACCTCGGTTGTATTCAGAGATTCTAGACCCTTCGTCGCGGACTCCTCAGGGTGACGAGATTGCGGTTGTCGCTCGCCACAGTTTGGGCATCAGACTCGGCAAGACAAGGCCCTATGTCGATTTTTCGAGAGGTGATCGTGAAAAGAAACCCCTCTCTTCCAAGTACCGGCGCTCAACTTCCTTCTCATCCATGATCGATTCCCAGTTTTCCTGACAATAGTCCAGAGCCTCATACACCGCCGCCAGCGATATCTGTCGGTCTTTCGCGATATCCGCTGGGTTCCGCAGGGACACGTAACGATCATGCCAGATCGTGGAGCAGCGTATGCCGGTGCCACGGATGAATAGCTGCCGCGATCGCTCATGGGCTGGGTGTTCAAGGTGCTTATAGTATGCTTTGGTGGTCATTTCTGATGCTTGGCTATCAACTCTCTTACCAGCGGCAGCAGCGAAACTGGGACGCTCACCACCGTCTGGCTCCCCATTCCAAAGGCGGCCACATCTTTCGCTACCGCTTCCTCGTCAGTCTGCGACTCGTAGTATTCGATCAGGTCGAGAACTCTTTGTTCGTTCCAACCTTCGGGGTTCCACGCTCTATCATAACTGCTCCCAGATCTGTCGACTGACATTGGCTTGTTCAAGAATCCTCGCCAATAAGCCCCGGCTTATGTCCCCTCGGTGGGGGTTCGGGAGTATAACACGTTTGTTGCCGCTCACCATGTATTCGTGTGGACCGCCTTGGAGCGGTCCTTCAAATCCCAAGGTGCGAAGATGCCTGATAAGGTTACGGCGTGAGATCGGCCCAAAGCGAGGCACTAGCCCGCACTTTCTTGGAATGCAAGACTGATTCCATCCACAACGGGAAGAGTGTGCCCCAATTGAAGCCCAAGAATTATCCAGCCTTCCAAGCCACTACGCAGATCCTCTCTACACTCCTCCAACGTATCAGCATTCGCGTAGACGCCCTGAAAACCCGGAATCTCGCCGTAGTAAGATTTATCTTCGGGAAGGATTTCGTAGACGGCTTTTCGCATAGCCGCGTTTATGTATTCGGTGAGCATGACTTTGCCTCGGATGCCCTAGAACAACGTCAGATAGCGGTCAATCTCCCATTGGGTGACCTGGCTGTGATACTCGCTGTACTCCGCTTCCTTGATCTTGACGAATTCGTCGTAGATCGGGCCAAGGCCAGCCTGAACGATGGGGTCTCTTTTTAATTCGTCGAGTGCTTCGGGAAGGGACTGCGGCAGCATTCGAACTCCGCGGCGTTGTATCTCTTCGAGGCCTAGCTCGTACATATTGCCCAGGTTTGGCCGACCTGGATCGATCTTATTTTTTACGCCGTCCAAACCGGCCGCCATGTACGCGGCGAAGACCAGGTACGGGTTGCTTGCCGCCGAAATCGTTCTGTCTTCCAAGTGACCGGGACCGGCCGTTCGAATCATCTGCGTCCGGTTGTTGTCACCATACGTGACGAAAGCTGGTGTCCAGGTGAAACCCGAACGAGCACTGTACAGTCCAGCGCCTACCTGCAAGCGCTTGTAGCAATTCACTGTCGGGGAATTGATCGCACAGAGCGCTGCTGCGTGGGCAAGCACCCCACCGATGAAATGGTGTGCGAATTCTGACAAGCCCAAGCCGTCGGGGTCGTTTTCATCCAGGAATAGCACTTCGTCGTTATTCGCATCGGCCACGTGGTAGTGAACGTGCCCGCCATTGCCCGTGCGGTCGGAGAATGGCTTGGCCATGTGGGTGGCGATGGCACCGTATCGTTTGGCGTACTGGCTGGTCATCATCTTGAAGAAGGTATATCGGTCGGCCGTCGTCAACGCGTCTGCATAGTGGAAATTTATCTCATACTGGCCGTTAGCGTCTTCGTGATCCGATTGGTACGGGTCCCAGCCTACTCTCGCCATCCCGTCCATCATATCGCGCAAGTAGCCTTGGACGTTTGCGATTCCCTTGAAGTCATAGCACGGCTTGCCTAGCGAGTCGACGCCATCAGGATCGAAGACTTCAATTTTTCCGTCGTCGTCTCGCGTGACGAGAAAATGCTCAGGCTCCAATCCGGTATTGAACACATAGCCTTGCTTGCGAGCGTCACCAAGAACTCTTTTGAGATTTACCCGGGGGTCATAAGGGTGCGGCTCGCCGTCGACGTACAGGTCGCAGGCGAAGCGGGCAACGCCCTCCGTCCAGGGCGCAACACTATAGGTATCGAGATCGATGCGACCGAGCATGTCATGGGAGTGCGGGCCCTGGCCCATGCCCCAGACGGCGGCACCGGCGAATCCGGCGCCTTCGTCGATGATGTCGTCGAAGTGTGCGACCGGCACCATCTTGACCTTCGGCGAGCCGTGAATGTCGATAAACTGCGCCAGGATGTACTCGATCCCGTCGTCCTTCATCTGTTGACGTATCTGCTCTCGATCAGCCATGGCACCGCGCTCCTTTTCCATGTTGATTGGTGGTTGAGCACCAAAAAGGGCGGGTTTAGAACCCGCCCTTACTATAATCATGACTCTTGTTTATGGCAAGCGATCAGTCCCAGCCGAAGACCTTGTTGGTGCCCGCCAGGGGAATCCGAGCCATGGCCGACGCCTCAAGGGTGAGGGCGACCATATCTTCCGGTTCGAGGCTTCGTACATCACCCTTTCCGAGAGAGCGCGTCAGAAGCGCCGCTTCCATCGTCATGGAGTTGAGGAAGTTCGCGACTCGATCAGCACCTTCGTCAGGGTCGAGCCGCGCTTCAAGTACGGGGTTTTGGGTAGCAACGCCGACAGGACATTTGCCCGTTTGACAATGGTGGCACTGACCGGCGGGAACGCCAACCTCTTTTTCGAAGTCGGCCTCTGGAATATCACGGTTACAGTTGAGGGCAATCAGCGCACCAATACCTATCGCAACCGCGTCGGCTCCGAGCGCAAGTGCCTTCGCCATGTCCGCCCCGCTTCGGATACCGCCGGATGCCACCAGGCTAACTGTTCCGAATAGCCCCATCTCTCGCAGGGCTTCACGTGCCATGACTATCGCTGGGACAGTCGGGATGCCGCTATGATCGAGGAGTGCTTCGCCGGACGCGCCGGTGCCTGCAACCATGCTGTCGATAACGATTATGTCAGCGCCGGCTTTTGCAGCGAGCTTAACGTCGTCGGCAACACGGCACGCACCGAGCTTGACGCTCACAGGGATACGCCCGTCGGTGGCCTCACGAAGTTGTTCGATCTTTACTGCCAGGTCGTCTGGGCCGAGCCAGTCAGGATGGCGCGCCGGACTACGCTGGTCGATACCGGAAGGTAGGTCACGGCTCTCGGCGATGTGGTCGAGCACTTTGACGCCCATCAACATCCCGCCAGTGCCCGGCTTGGCACCCTGCCCAACTACGATCTCCACGGCCTGCGCACCGACTAGATGGTGCGGATTGAAGCCGTACCTGCTGGGGAGTACCTGGTATATCAGCTTGTCGGAGGCCTCGCGCTCGGCCTGCAACATGCCCCCGTCTCCGGTGCAGCTTGCAGTGCCGACCATCGTCGCCGCTTTGCCAAGTGCTTGCTTCGCGTGGCCCGACAGTGCGCCGTAGCTCATGCCGGTGATGTAGACGGGCGTTTCAAGAACGAGTGGTTCGGACGCATGTCGTCCGCCAAGCTCAACACGGGTGTTGCACTTCTCTTTGTAGCCCTCGAGAGGAAAGCGCGTTAGACCGGTCGACAAGAAAGTCAGGTCGTCAAAGTGAGTGACTTGCTGAAAGGTGCTGAATCCGCGAATACGATAGCGGCCGATGTCCGCCTTCGCATGGATGTCGTCCATGACGTGCTGCGGCCAAATCTGGCTAGTTGCGTGTACCATAGGTCTCCTGGATCTGGGGGATGAGGTTCTAGGTTTGAGGTGTTGGGTGTTGGTCTTACAGGTACCAGTCCGGTATTTACTGCTCGAACTTCGCACCTCAATCCTCGCCCCTAACGCCTCCTCACACTGCTGACATTTCGAGGCGTTCAAGCGTATCGAAGTGATAGAGCTTCTTTTCGGAGACGATCTTACGAAATCGCGGTTTTTCGGTGATACCGTGTTGTTCGAGAACATCCCATAGTTCGATCAGTTCGCCTTCGGATATTTCTTCTTCTCTGGCGTCTGCCCCAAGCGAACCAATCTCGCCTCCGATGTATATCACGCCCTCGTACATCGAGTCACCGACGGCATCGCCGACGTCGCCGCACACGATGATGCGACCTTTCTGCATCATGAAGCCAGTCAAAAAGCCGCTGTTGCCACCGACCAGGAGCGTTCCACCCTTCATCGAGATACCGGCCCGTGCGCCCACGTTCCGACCGACATAGATATCTCCGTCTCTCATGCTTGCAGCGACCGAAGCCCCCGCGTCTTTGGTGACGGTGATCTTGCCACCCATCAGATTTTCGCCGAGTGCCCATCCTGCGTTGCCACTGATGTGCACCTCGGGCCCGTCCATAAGGGACGCGCCATAGTAACCCACGCTCCCCTCAACGTTGATCTTGCACGGCTTGAGGACACCGACGGCGATGTTGTGACGAGCCTGCGGGTTGAGTATGGTGATCTCGCCGCTCGTCTCTGCGACTTCCTTGATCTTGCGATTGATCTCGGTCGCCGACAACTGCCTCGCATCTATACTGACCACGTCAGTACCTCGCTCTCCTGAGGCTCGACGCGGTCGAGTTCTTCGTCAGTGAACACGCTTCGCAGGGCGATCTCCTCCGACGCCACAGCTACCACATCGTCTGTCTGCATCGTGACCAGGGGCTTGGCTGCCCAGCGATCTTTCGCGACGCCCATGCCGTCTTTAGTCGAGACTAGATATGTGAAAGTACCATCGAGATCGTCCAATGATTGGGATAGCGCCGATTCGAGTTTGTCGCCGTTCGCGAGCTTGTCAGCCAGGTACACTGCGATCAACTCGGAGTCGTTCTCGGTAAGGAATCGGTGGCCCATCGTCTGGTAATGCCGCTTGAGCTTATGGTAATTGGTCAACTGACCGTTGTGAACGACCGTTACGTCGGTGAAGGGGTAGGCCCAGAAGGGGTGCGAGTGAGTGATGTCGACCTTGCTCTCGGTCGCCATTCGGACGTGACCGATGCCGTGGGTGCCGCGCAGCTTGCTGATGTGATGCTTGTCTTCCATGTCACTTGCGACACCGATGTCCTTTACGACCTCGGACACTTCGCCGATACTGTGAATGACCACGCCATCGGTGTTCATCAACGCTTCGGCCAAGCGTGGCACTTCGCCCTCGTAATTGACCGTGAAGCGCAAGAAGTCGCCCCAAGAACGTTTCGTAATCACGACTCCGCCGACCCTTCCAATGGCTTCCTCAACGTTGGAAAGCGCGAGTTCGGAGTTGTTGGCATCCTCGGTCCACAAGCGGACGATCAGGTCCTCATCGAACTGCTCACCAACAACCGTAAACCCGGTCGAGTCGCGGCCTCGATGGGCAAGTGAGTCGAGCATCTTCACGAGGTCGCCACCGACGTTCGCCAGACCGTCACGTCTGGCGTTCTTATACATGATGCCGCTAATACCGCACATACACGCTCCTGAAGCGGTCGTTGCGAGGCGAACGAACCCGCGAAATCACTATAGCATCGGCGGGGGTACCGGACAAGCTAGCGCATGTGGTCGGTGACTGGCTCGCCGACCTCACTACCCTGACTGCTGATGAGCTTCTGGAGATCGCGGCTGAACTGGCCTTTTGTCAGCACGAGATCGCATCCGAGCTTTTTCGCCCGATCGAGCATCTTGATGTTTGTGTGGCCGCCGTAGCCAACGATTTTGGGGCGTTGTTCCGTAAAGTCTACTAAAGTCTTGACTGCCTCACTCCAGAAGTCGGAATCGCCTTCCAAGTCCACCAAAGCGAGAATGGAGACGCCTTCGGAAAGCTCTTCTTGGAGGCGCTCAATCGTCATGACCTGTCGCGTGGCGTATCCGTTTGGCGTGGCGACGTTTTGGACGCGGGGCAGGAAGAATAGGTCAGTGGTTACAACGAGTACTTTTTCCTTTTCAGCAATCATTCCTACATCCTTTCAAACTTTCGAGTCGAGCCCTGTCTGCCCATTTTGGCGAATCAGGTTGATGGCACCAACGATTCCATTCGGGCTCTCGAACACCGCGGATCCTGCAACGAGCACCCGTGCGCCGGCGCGGACTACTTTCTCGGCTGTATCAGGCCCGATGCCGCCATCGACTTCTAGCTCGGTCGTCAGGCCCCGCTCGTCGATCATCCGGCGTATCCGCCTGATCTTGTCAAGGGACGACTCGATGAACGACTGCCCCCCGAAACCGGGGTTGACCGACATCACGAGGACGAGGTCAATATCTGGCAATATTTCCTGGAGCGCAGACACGGGCGTAGCCGGGTTCAACGCAACACCCGCCATGATGCCCTCGTCTTTGATCTGGTTGACGACACGATGCAAATGCGTGACCGCCTCAACGTGAACGGTGATGAGATCAACCTTCGCATCGGCGAGAGCGGCAATGTACTGCTCTGGATGCTCGACCATCATATGCACGTCGAACACAACATCAGTGTGGAGCCGGAGCGCCTTGATGATCGGTGTGCCGAATGTCAAGTTCGGGACGAAGTGGCCGTCCATCATGTCAAGGTGAATGTAGTCGGCACCGCCTTCGACGGCTTCTGCGACCTGCTCGCCAAGTCGGCTGAAATCCGCGGAGAGTATGGACGGGGCGATTTTGATAAGATCAGCCATTTTCGACCCCTAGCTGCACCTTCGCAGCCGCGATCGCCGCTTTCACACGGTTCGGCGCGGTGCCTCCTGGCACGTCACGGGCGGCAATTGACGAGTCGACGGTAATATCGAGCACGTCCTCATCGAATTTTTCTGAGAATTGGCGGTAGGTCTCCAGGCTAAGCTCATGCAGTCGTTGATCTGAATCGACCGCATGCAGGGAAAGCCGGTTGACCACACCATGTGCTTCTCTGAACGGCATCCCTTTCGCGACAAGGTAGTCGGCGATGTCAGTTGCAAGAGCATAGCTGTCCTCGGCAGCGGCGCGCATACGGTCAGCGTTTACGTCCATCGTCGAGATCATCGCAGTCGCGACGCGGATCGTCGTGAGGATGGCGTCGACTGTGTCGAAGAAGCCCTCCTTGTCTTCCTGCATATCCCTGTTGTACGTCAACGGCAGCCCCTTCATCGTCGTCAGAAGGCCAATCAAATTGCCATACATCCTGCCGGTCTTACCACGGGCAATCTCGGCGAAATCAGGGTTACGCTTCTGCGGCATGATGCTGCTACCTGTGGTGAACTCCTCACTCATACGGACGAACGCGAATTCGTCGGACGACCAGTAAACGAGTTCTTCGGCGAGACGTGAAAGGTGCATTGCACAGATCGACGAAGCCGAGTGAAAGTCAAGCAAGAAGTCCCTATCGGATACTGCGTCCATGCTGTTGGACGTAATTCCACCAAAGCCAAGCTCGTCGGCGACCGACTGACGGTCGATTGGATACGGCACTCCTGCCATAGCCCCGCTTCCGAGTGGCATCACGTCAGCGCGCTCCAGGGCCTGGCGAAATCGGACGGCATCTCTTCCAAACATCTCGAAGTAGGCAAGCATATGGTGTGCGAACAGTACCGGCTGCGCCCTTTGAACATGAGTGTAGCCGGGCATGACGATGTCAAGATTCGCCTCCGCCTTCTCGACGAATGCGCTACGCAATTCGCCAAGCGCAATGATCGCGCGGTCGATAGCCTTTTTGGCGTAGAGGCGAACGTCCGTTGCGACCTGGTCGTTACGAGAGCGCGCAGTGTGCAGTTTTCCTGCAACATCTCCAACTATCTCGTACAACCGGTGCTCGACATTCATATGAAGGTCTTCGAGCTCCGGCTTCCACAGGAATTTCTGTGTGCCAATCTCTTCGCGTATCTGTTCCAGCCCTCTGACGAGCGTTTCTGCCTCGTCATCGGAAATAATTCCCTGGCGAGCGAGCATTCGGGCGTGTGCCATCGATCCGGCGAGATCCTGTGAGAACAGTCGGCGGTCGTAGTGAACGGAGACGGTGTAGTCCGAGTGCGTGCTCATGATTGAAAACAGGTGAAGCTAAACAGGACGCTTCGGCACAAGGAAGCGCCTGCGCAAGGTGAGTACGAGTTCGCTTCTCTGGTTGTGTCCCCTGCTCTCCATATAGACGATGCCACGATCAGGTTTACTGCGCGAGTCCCGTACCTCGAGTATCTCGCTCTCCGCGTAGATTGTGTCACCCTGAAAGACAGGCGCTTCATGTCTGATCCGCTCGTACTCAAGGTTCGCGACGGCCTTGCCCGATGTATCTGGTACGCTCATGCCAACAACAAGGCTTATGACCAGCGGCCCGACGACAAGTATCTGGCCGTGCTGGTGCTTGCTCATGTACTCCTCGTCGATGTGCAGCGGGTTTGTATTCATCGTGAGGAGCGTGAAGATGTGGTTATCGGCTTCGGTAATAGTCTTACCCGGCCAGTGTTTGTATATGTCGCCGGGCGAGAATTCCTCAAGGTAGCGGCCGTATTTGTCTTTGCCGTCGTGGATCAAGGTACTACTCCATAAGAAATTAGGAGGCTGTGGTTTGGTGAGCCGGCTGGGATTCGAACCCAGGACACTCGGATTAAAAGTCCGATGCTCTGACCAAACTGAGCTACCGGCCCACGCGCCTTTATGATGCCGTCACATTGTACGAACACCGACGAGAGGTGACAAGGGATTGTTGTATATCGAGGAAGGGACTACTGCGTGAACGGTAACCACGCTTGAAGGGAATGCCATTGATCAAGAGGCCAGAAGCTGACCCAAGCGCGGCCAATAACGTTGTCCGCTGGGACGGGCCCCCAATCGCGGGAGTCGTTGCTGGCGCGACGGTTGTCGCCCAGAACGAAGTATTCGTCCGGCTCGACTTGAATGGGCGACATATTGGAATTGTCGCCCTGCGTTATGTACGGCTCGTCAAGTAGTTCTCCGTTCCGAGTCACCTCGCCGTCGTCGATCTCGATTATGTCACCAGGCACTCCGATGACCCGCTTCACGAAATCTCGCGACGGGTCTTTGGGGAAGCGGAAGATAATTACTTCGCCCTGTTCCGGTTGATGGAAGGGAAACAGGCTGCCCTCATCTTCACGATCGTAGAACGGGAGAATGTTTGCGATCTCGGTCGGATCGAAACGTAGGTAGACCATCTTGTTTACGATGACGTAGTCGCCCTCGACGAGGGTCGGCTGCATGCTGGGGCCCTGCACCCGGTAATTCTGAACGCTGATGTGCAGCGTCAAGAAGATGAGCAGGGCCAGAATGACCGTCTCGAACAACTCTCTTATGAGTACGCGCATAGGCAATTCGAAGGGTGTCGACTATTCTGCTCGTCAGAAACGTAAAACCATTATATACCGAGCTCCTTTTGTAGTGTCACATACGAGCCGTCTCTGGGATATCATGGATACTCGGTCATTTAGCATCGTGTTATTCGACTGAACAATGATGGGCCTTCGCCAAACTCTGTTTACAAATGCAACCAGACGAACCACAGCTTGTCGAAGACAGCCAACAGGGCAACCTGTCGGCATTCAACACGATTGTCGAGCGATATCAATCTCAGGTGTATAACGTTGCCGCGAGGATTCTGGGAGACCGCTTTCTCGCCGAGGACGTTGCCCAGGAAACCTTCATCTCCGCCCACCGTGCCATAAAAGGGTTTAGAGGGGGCAGCCTGAAGGCCTGGCTGCTGCGTATCGCGTCCAACCAAAGCTACGACACCATCCGCTCGAAGAAACGCCGTCCGGCAGATTCGCTCGAAGAGTCGATGGAGAATCCAAACTTCTCTGTACCGTCCAGCGAACCGGGGCCCGAGCAAATGGCCCTCCAGAGCGAGCTACAAGAGAAGATTCAACAAGCAATTAGTAGCCTTCCGACCGATCAGCGTGCGGTGCTGGTTTTCATCGACGTTCAGGGATTGAGTTATGACGAGACAGCAGAGGCTGTCGGCACCTCGATTGGTACAGTCAAGTCTAGGTTGAGCAGGGCCAGGGCCCGCGTGAGAGACGCCCTTATGGAACATCGGGAACTTTTGCCCGACCAATTCCGTCAAGTATAGTGAGGGCAAGAAACATGCCAGGACTATTTCGACAAACTGATGATGACCGACAGCAGGAACTCCTCTCGTCGTACATTGATGGAGAGTTGACCGACGACGAGGTGCGCGAGGTCGAAGAGCTTCTCGGCTCGTCCGACGACGCACGCCAGGAGTTGGCTGGACTCAAGATGTCTGTGGCGCTCATTGGACAACTGCCGGAGCTAGCGCTTCCGCGCTCGTTCAAGCTAGACGTTCTTCCCGAACAGCAAAAGTCTCCGTGGTGGTCGTCGCTATGGGCGACTGGCCTCGTCACGTCCATGGCGACGATGCTTTTAGTCGCGCTCGTTGCCGGTGACATGCTGAACGTCTTGACGCAGACCCGCGCGGCGGCTATCGAGAGCGTCGACAGCGCGACCACACAGCAAGCGGCAAGTTCCGCAGCGTTCGCCAGCGCTGAGTCCGCTGAAGCTCCACTGGCTCCTCCTTTAGCGGCGCAGGCCGCAGCGTTTGAGGAATCCGTCGATTCCGCTGCGGCACTCGACGAGCCAGCGGCTGCACCGCCAGTTGCGGCCAATCAAATCTCTCGTACGCGAGAGGCGGCGGCCGATATCAACCCAGCGGCGGCTTCGCCTCTGGCCGCGGTGGCCGGAGATTTGGCGGTGGTGTCGACCAGTGCAGATGAAGAGCCTGCAAAGTCAGAAACGGCAGCCGATGCGCCTTCGACAGGACCGCAGTTGCGGACTCTTAGTGCTCCAGCCACAGAAGGAACATTGGTACAGGAAGACGACCCTGACGTGCCCGTCCCCGCACCACTGGCTGCGCCTGCCGGAGCGCCCGGTATTGCTTCGATTGCCGCGGCCAGCTCGGACGCACAAGCACCTGAAGACGCTACAACCGACGTAACCACTAAAGCTATAGAGGAGTCCCCTGTGTCGGCAGGTGCCTCTGTTGAAGCACTGGCGCTGCCAGCACCTGCAGCAGATTCGACACAGTCTGCCGATGACCAGGTGCCGCTGACCACCGGCGGCGAAGGTTCGGACGCGGGCGCTCTCGCAATAGCATCCGCGCCTGCACTTGACGATGACGATGGGGTCGGGGCAGCCTCTCTAACAAATCCCAATGTGCCGATGCCTGCCACTGCAAGCATCGAAACCCAAAATATCGCGCCAACGCCGATCGACGAAAATATCAGTGCGGACGAGGGAATCGAGTTGCCACTCAGGCAGCTTGAAATCGGTGCCGCCATCGTCGTCTTGCTCTTTGCAACAGGCAGTATTCTGGTCACACGAAGGCGGCGGTCCTCCGTCGCGTGACTGCATTCGGTGTCCGCTTGACGGTGCCCCCCTGACGCCACGTTTTTGTCCACGCAGCGGATCCGTGACGTAACGGCAGCGATACGAGATGCTCCGAACCGACACCTCGAACAGAAACACCCAACAGAAAATGCCAATCTTGCGAAATTGCTCACGGAATCTGGAACAACCATGGCACTTGCGTCGTCTATATATATGAGCGGTCGCAAAGAGACCGACGATGACGGAAATCAAATCTCGGACTGAAGTACAAGGAGGCAACTGAAATGAATCTTATCAAGGGTGCAGTGTGGACAATTGGACTATCAGCACTATTAGTGTTTGCTGTGGCATGTGGTAAAGGAGAGGCGGCGCAAACTCCCGCCAATGGGGATGTTCAGGCTGCAGCGAACGGCGCCGCGAATGTTCCTACGGACGATACAGGCTCCGAGTCGCCGGCTGCGAGCATTGAGCCCGCCCCTGCGGTCAGTCAGCCGGTCGTGGGTGTCCCCGCTATTGGCGTTCCCGCTGGCGGCAGCGGCTCGACCCGAGGAGCCGAGGCAGTCGGCTTCAGCGCGGGTGCGGTTCAAGCGTCGGTGCCCACCCATCAAGTCGGCTCGACGCAGGCCGGTATTTGGGTCAGCGGCCAAGGCAAACTCAGTTTGACGCCGGATATCGCGTTTGTGACGCTCGGAGTCGAAACAACGGCAAAGACCGTCACGGAGGCGCGCGACGAGGCGGCTACGGCCATGGCCAATATCGTCACGGCTCTGGAACCATACAGAATTGTTGATCGAGATATTCAGACCACTTCATTTAATATTTGGCCGGAATACCAGTATCAAGAGATAACAAAGGACGGCATACGCACAAACGACCGGATCCTCATCGGGTACCGTGTGAGCAACACCGCGATAATCAAAGTCCGCGACATCGACAAAGTCGGCGCCGTTATCGATGACGTGGTGAATGCTGGCGGCGACCCGACAAGGATCAACGGAATCAACTTCTCAGTCGAGAACACCAAGTTTTTCCAGGTTCAACTGCGGGAAGAGGCAGTCAAGTCTGCCTTGCAGAACGCTCAGCAGTTTGCTTCATTGACAGGCGTAGCGCTCGGCAAGCTGATGTACATCTCCGAGGTTGGCGTTGGAGGCCCTGCGGTGCAAAACTTTGCCGACGAACGGGCATTTGGTCTCGCGGCAGCAGCTCCAACCACGTCCGTTAGCGGCGGTTCACTGGACCTGACCATGACCGTGCAGGCGGTCTTCGCAATCGAGTAGTTTTTACATAGGGTTGACGCAGGTTAACAGCGGGTGTTCTGGAAACAGGGCACCCGTTTTCGTTTGCGAGAGGGTCAGGCCCGCTGTGTAGCCCGGTCTTTGAGTCGCTTCGATGCCCGCCTTAGCCCACCAAATCGCAGTCGTACAAGTCCCTTCATATCGTCGCTCGCTGTCATCACGATCTTCACCCGGCTATCCGGATCATCGGTCCACTCAACGGGGATCTCGTTGATGCGGTAGCCGTTCTTCTCCGCGATAATAAGAAGCTCTGTGTCGAAGAACCAGGAATTGTCCTCAACGAGGGGAGCCAGTTCACCGGCGGCTTTCCGGGTGATCGCCTTGAAACCACACTGTGCGTCCTGGAATTTTACAAAAAACATTGACCAAACGATTAGATTGTAGCCGCGCGAAATAATCTCGCGCTTGAGCGAACGCCCGACGACCTTTGCACCCTTTTTGAGGCGAGAACCTATAGCCAAGTCGAAGCCCTGGTTCGCAAGCGAGTCGATCAAAGGAGGGATGGCTTCGAGTTCGGTCGAGAGATCGACATCCATGTAGCACAGGTAGTCGGCCTCACTCGCGAGCCATGCGCTGCGGAGCGCCCTGCCCCGCCCTCGCTGTTCGAGGCGGAGGTATCTAACCTCGTCATACTTAAAAGACAATTCCTCGACAACCTTTGGAGTACGGTCGGTTGATCCGTTGTCTGCGACGACGATGCGCCAGTCGTAGTCCTGTAAGTTGTCAACGAGGAAGCCATGGAGTTTCTGAATCGAAACAGGCAGGCCGCGCTCTTCATTTAGCACAGGGATGACGAACTCGACTGATGGGCGGTCGGACATTAATAAGGAGTTGGCAGGTTATCGGATGTAGAACTCGCCGAGCATTATAGAGTATTCAATGCCGCCGCCACGATGACCACCACAGCTTCGATGATGATCACTCGCAAGCGGCTTCGATCTGGTGACCGATTTCATTCGTAACATTACGCGGCGGTTCTTGGCAGATCTGGCCGACCAGTACATCGTACAGGGCTTTTCCTACAATTCGATTACCTGGGCCCGCCGTGTGCACATAGTCGATATACAGTGGACCTTCGGCCTTATCGAACACATTGGCGAGATTGTAGACATTCGGCGGCAGCGAACCGTTCCTCAGCCGCTCTTCGACGATTGAGGACATCTCAGCACGGGTTGCCATGATGTGGGTCATCGCGCGGGAGTCGAATTCTTCGGCGAGGATACGTTTCTCTGATGGATGAAGGGGCTTGCCCTCAGTCCACAAGCTGGGTTGAAGAACAAACGTAAACGTGAACCCGAATTCATTAGCGAGGGCCGAGACAAGCTCGTGGTTCGCCAGCCAAATACGCACGGCCTGATTGCCGAGGAACTCGAAATTGGCATCCAGAAACTTCGGCTGTGTGTTAACTTCCTCGTCGTCACTCTGAAACCGAGTCTTGGTTCCTAGTGCATCTAGCCTGTCCAACAAAATTCGGGACGCCTTATAGATGCCGAGTGACTGGACTAGCTCTCTCCGCTCCTCTGATGGTACTTCACCGAACTCGAAGCGGTCTCTGATGCGCCCTCGGCTGACATGGGAGCCGGGCAGCTCCGGCCAGTTAGAGGCCGCCGCCGTGTCGTTTATGCCATCGTAGAAAACGACCACGTCGGGCCTCCGACCCGCCTGCAATTCTCGATACAAGAACACGAGTTCCTGGGTAGAAACGAAGCCGCGTTCGCCGAGATTCTTGACGACAGTATCGACTCCCCATGCGTTGAGCATCTCGGACAGATAGCTAGGAATCGTCTCATCATCAGGTGCGCCTTCGCCCCACATAGTCGAGCCGCCGAACATCCAGACGGACATCACGTCATCGGCCTCTGAGTTGTTTGTCGTTTTACGAAATCCCTCGATGTCGATGTTGATTAGTTCTCCACGATAGAACCGCCTGTCCCAGATTATGTAGGGCTCATAGACGATTCGTTCAGTGGCGTGGAACTCCCGGAACAACTGGGTGACGTCGTAACCAGCGAGGTCGTATGCGGCTGAGAACTGCCGCTCGTCTTGTGCACCTGAGTCAAGATCGACGACCGGCGGATCGAAAAAGCGCTGGTCGATGCCCCACGCTGCTCTGCCGAGCAAGTCCACTGTCGTAAGAACAACAATCGTGAGACCAAGTAAGGCGAGGGTTGTTTTGAGCTTTTCAAGGTTCATGAACGATTGTCGTCAAAAGGTGTCGCGTTGGCGTCCGCTGAAATTGACCTGAGACCCATAGCGACCTAGAATACGCCTATACGTAAGGCGTCCGATTCTGCACAATGGGCACCTGGAATACCACGTCCCTCAGATATAACCGATCAGCACCTTCGGCGTTACTGTATATGAAGATTGCGCGAGCGCACAGCACAGTCATTCCGCCGCCATAAAACTCGTTCAGGAGCCTCTGAGATACCATGATGGACCTTGCCGGTGTTCGCCAGATCAACGAGATGGTCGAGAAGGAAGCGCCGTTCGTTCACGATCTGGTGGCCGAGATCAGGAAGACGATCATTGGGCAGGACCGGCTGATTGAGCGCGCGCTGGTCGGGCTGCTAGCTGACGGTCATATCCTCCTGGAGGGCGTACCTGGCCTTGCGAAGACTCTGCTGATCAAGACCATCGGCCAGGCGATCGACGCAAATTTCTCGCGCTTACAGTTTACGCCTGATCTGCTACCGGGCGACCTCATCGGCACACAGATATACAACCCCCGCACCAGTGAGTTCAGCGTCCACAAGGGGCCGATTTTTGCCAACCTGATTCTCGCCGACGAGGTGAATCGCGCACCCGCCAAGGTACAGAGCGCCCTACTTGAGGCGATGCAGGAGAGGCAAGTCACGATCGGTGACACGACCTATCCTATTGAGACGCCGTTCCTAGTGTTGGCGACTCAGAATCCCATCGAACAAGAGGGCACCTATCCTTTGCCCGAGGCGCAAGTCGACCGTTTCATGCTCAAGGTTGTGGTCGACTACCCTGAGCGCTCCGAGGAGCGTGAGATCATCGAGCGGATGACCGGAGCCCCACTCACAGAAGTTCGCGCCGTTATCGACCGGCAGCACATCCTCGACGTGCGCAAGATCGTGAGCCAGATTTACGTGGACGATAAGGTCAAGGACTACGTACTCGACCTCGTCGTCGCGACGCGTGATCCTGCAACGGCCGGACTCCAAGACCTTGGCAATCTGATTGCGTTCGGGGCGTCACCCCGCGCCAGCATCTTTCTGATTACTGCAGCCAGGGCTCATGCCTTCCTCAAGGGCCGCGGCTATGTCACACCTGACGACATCAAGCAGCTTGCGCCGGATATCCTTCGGCATCGCGTAATCACGACCTACGAGGCCGAGGCCCAGGAAGTCACATCCGCCGAGATTGTTCAGCGCATACTCGATCATGTCGAAGTTCCGTAAATGCTGTCGAACGAGCTAATCAGCAAGATTCGCCGCATCGAGATCACGACCCGCAAGCTCGTGAACGACAGCTTCGCGGGTGAATACCACTCGGTCTTCAAGGGCCGTGGGATGGAGTTCAACGAGGTACGGCAGTACCACCCCGGTGACGATGTGCGCACCATCGATTGGAACGTGACGGCGCGCACTGGCGAGCCGCACGTCAAGAGCTACTCCGAGGAACGCGAGCTAACTGTCATGCTGGTGGTGGACGCCAGCCGCTCCGGCGATTTCGGCACCCAGAACCGATTCAAGCGGGAACTGGCCGCCGAATTGGCCGCCGTTATGTCTTTTGCGGCGACCACGAACAACGACAAGGTCGGCTTGCTGGTCTTCACCGACCGAGTAGAGCTTCTCATTCCGCCCAGGAAAGGACGAAGTCATGTCCTCCGAATGGTGCGCGATCTACTAGTGTTTCAGCCCAAGGGCACCGGCACCGATATCAAGCTCGCCCTCGACACGATAAACCTGCTGCTCAAACGACGCAGCATCGTATTTCTAGTGTCCGACTTCCTCGTAGAGCCGGAATCGTATCGTCAGACCATGTTTGTCACGAGCCGTCGTCACGACGTGGTCGCCTTCGACCTGCGCGACCCAATGGAGCGTGAGATAGCAGATGTGGGTATCGTCGCATTGGAGGACGCCGAAACAGGTGAGTTGCAGTGGGTAGATACAAGCAGTGCAGGTTGGCGGCAGGACTTTTCCGAGAAAGTCCGACTGTTTGAGGCAAACAAAAGCGAGGTGTTTTCCAGCGCCAGCGTCGACAGTATCAACGTGACGACCGACAAGGACTATGTGAGCGAAGTCACGACCTTCTTCAGGAACCGGATGCGCAGGCTGTCACGGTGAAAAGAAAAGGTGCTCCCGCGGACCTGGTCGCCGGCTTCGTGGTTCGACAAACTCACCACGAACGGAATCGCCTGATCGGGACCGCTTTGACCGCAATCGTTTTGTTTATCGCGACTATCGTGCCATCCAGCGTCTTGGCACAGGACGCGCCCGACGTACTCATATCGTTCACCGCGGACCGCTCGGCGTTGACCGTCGGCGATCTCGTAACCCTCACGCTCGAAGTGACCCACAATGTGGACCAGACCGCCGTTCTCCCGAGGCTTCAACCGCAGTGGGGGCAGTTCGACGTTCGGGCCCAGACTCCGGTGGAGACGGTCTCGAACAGCGATGGCACGATGACGACCCGACAGGAATTACAGGTAACGCTGTTCGCGCCGGGCACATTCGAGACGCCCGATTTTCCGATATCTGTCCGGAACCCCGACGGTACGGTCGAGCAGGTCTTTCCGCTCCCTGTGCAGTTGACAGTGAACTCGATACTCCCCGGCACTGCAGAGGAGTTGAAAGACATTCGCTCGCAAGCCGATCTGTCCACACCCCTTTGGGAGCAGCCACTAGTACGAGCGCTCGCCGCACTGCTGGTGGTTGCGGCTGTCGCAGCGGCGGCGTATTACTTCTACAGGCGACATAATAAGAAGGCCATCCTGCAGATTCCATTCATAGACATGCGCGCACCCTGGGAAATCGCCATTGACGAACTCGACCGAATCGAACGGATTGATCTCCCCGAGGACGATCACTTTAAGGAGCATTACACTCTCGTCGCCAACGCCATGCGGGTCTACGTTCAGGGCATGTATCTCAAAGAGATCACTTTGGTAGACGCCATCGACATGACGACCGACGAAATCATCGCGGTACTGAAAAAGTCTTCGCTTCACTACAACCACCTGCGCCTCGTAATCGATTTGCTGCAAGAGTCGGATCTGGTGAAGTTCGCCAAGTATGCGCCTCGGGTCTCCCAGGCATATGAGGAGTCAGGGCAAGCGCGCTACATCGTCGAGCTCACCATGCCTTCCTTCGAGCAAACGGTGTCGCAGAACGGTGCATATGCCGCCACGGAGGCGCGGGTATGAACGGCCTTAGCTTCGCCTCTCCCTGGCTGTTAGTCCTCTTGTTGGCAGTTCCCGTTCTAGCCCTATTGCCACGTTGGTGGAAAAGCCAAATGGGCCCCGTAGGTATGCGCTACGGCGACACTCGGCTGGCGTCCAGTATCGGCAGGTCATGGAAATTGCATGTGATGCCCTTCGTTCCGGGGCTGCGATTTCTCGGACTAGCGCTCGTGATAATCGCCGTCGCGCGACCACAATCGGGTGAGGCACGGGAAGTCATTCGCGGTGAAGGGGTCGATATCGCGATTGCGCTAGACATATCGGGAAGCATGGGAACCCAGGACTTCGCACCACATCGTCTCGACGCTGCCAAGCAGATCATCGCCGAGTTCGTTGAGGAGCGAAAGTACGACCGAATCGGCCTGGTCGTTTTCTCTCGGGAGGCGTTCGTACAGAGTCCGCCGACGCTCGACCATCGAGTGCTCCTCCGACTGCTCGAAGACGTCGATCTCGCAGACAGACTGCGGATTCAAGATGGAACGGCAATCGGCAGCGGTATGGCCACCGCCGCGAACATGCTCAAAGACTCGACCGCGAAAACGAAGCTGGTCACACTGATTACCGATGGCGTGAACAACGCAGGCGACATCGATCCCGTAACGGTCGCGACGGCGGCCGAGGCGCTCGACATCAAGGTCTACACCATCGGCGTCGGCAGACGCGGTCGATTTCCCGTCCCGCAACTCGGACCGTTCGGATCGGGAGTCACGATGCAGGAAAGCGCTCTCGACGAAGAGACACTTCAGGAAATCGCGGCGATCACGAACGCCAAATTCTACCGAGCGACCGACAAAGATGGATTGCGTGACATCTATGACGAGATCAATGCGCTCGAAAAGTCAGAGGTGGAGGTCAAGGTTTTCACCAGCTTCGACGAGCTTGCCGTGTGGCTCTTGATTCCTGCGCTCATACTGTTTCTATCGGAGCTTGTCCTGTCACAGACACTGTTTAGGAAGATACCGTGAGTAGTTTGAAATGACCTTCGGAGCACAACAGTACCTATATGCGCTCATCCTCCTCCCTGCTCTTATCGTGTTTATACGATGGGCGGCAGGACGAAGAGCCGCCGCGGTCTCGCGGATTGGCGACCCAACGCTCGTCGAGCGGCTAAGCATGGCCGTCAACTACCGGACGCGGCGATGGCGAGTGATCCTGTGGTTCGTCGGCATCACGTTAATAATTCTTTCATTAGCACGTCCTCAATGGGGCAGTGAAGTAGAAATTGTCGAGCAGCGCGGAGTACAGGTGATGGTGGCGCTGGATGTGTCACGCAGCATGCTCGCCGAGGACATGAAACCGACACGGCTCGACCGCGCCAAGTTGGAGATTTCCGATATGATGTCGCGCCTGAATGGCGACGAAATCGGCATTGTCCTGTTCTCCGGCGCAAGTTTCATCCAATTCCCTTTGACCTTCGACTACGCGACCGCGCGGACCTATTTGCAGCACGCGAATACAAACGTGATCACTCGGCAAGGTACGGTGATCGCCGAAGCCATCGACACTGCGATGGCAGGGTTCAGCGAGCAGCGCGCGACTCAAAAAGTTATCGTCATCATGACTGACGGCGAAAATCACGAGGGTGACCCGATTGGAGTCGCTCGACAAGCGGTGGAGGACGGAGCAATCATCTACACGGTGGGCTTTGGTTCGGCTCAAGGCGAGCCCATCCCTGAATACGACGAGCAAGGAAGCGTCACCGGATTTAGAGAGGACGGCCAGGGCAACGTCGTGCTGTCGCAATTGGATGAAACGACCCTGCAACAAATCGCTCGGGCGGGCGGTGGCAGGTATTTCCGTGCGAGCGAGCGGGATGCAATCGAAGCCCTGGTAGCCGAGATCGAATCGCTTCAGGACGAGAGTTTTCAGAGCGAGTTTAGCCGTACACGAATCGAGCGGTTCCAGATTTTCTTGCTTGCAGGCGTGATTTCACTTGTTCTTGGCGAAATGATGAGCGACCGGCTTTCAATCCCGCTCAGAAGAAGACGGACCATAGTGACCGAGGCGGTGGGGAATGTCTGAGCGACAAATCCTTTTCGCGATATCGATTCTAGCGCTCGGTTTATTGGCGTGCAGCTCTACGGCTGCGCAAGTCAATAACTCGGGGCATGAGCCGTTCCTCAACGGAGACTACGACGCGGCTCTGGATGCGTACGAGCAGGCTCAACAACAGACCGAGGAGGTTGGCGAGCCGTACTACAATGCTGGCAACGCTCAGTACCGCAAAGATGACTACGAAGGCTCGCTTGCGGAGTATGATGAGTCGCTCAAATACGCCGAGGAGAATTTACGAGCGGCAGGTTTCTTCAATCGGGGCAACTCGTATTACCAGGCTGAGCAATATCCCGACGCTATCGAGGCCTACAAAGAGGTGTTGCGGATGAACCCGAACGATATCGACGCCAAGCATAATCTCGAATTGGCACTGGCGCAGATACCTCCGCAGGAACAGGGCGAGGAGCCGGCAGAAAACCAGGAGCAGGGTCCCGGCGATCAGCATCAACAGCAGCCTCAAGACAACCAACAGGGCGATGAACAGCAAGATCAGCAAGACGAGCCGCAGCCGAATGACCAACCCCCAGACCAGCAGCAACAAGATGAACAACAGGATCAGGATCAGCAGCAAAACCAGCAGCAGCCCCGACCGCAGACCGAGCCCGTGACTGAGGAGCAGGCACGCCAGATACTCCGGACCATCGGTGAGGATGCGCAAACGCTGCAGGAGCGGTTGCAGCAGATACTCGTCTCACCGAATCCGCCTTCCGAGTACGACTGGTAACGATTCATGCGTTTTTATCGGAACATACAGCTTTTGTTCATCAGCGTGGCGTTCGTCGCGACGATGGTACTGTTGTCGCCAATTGCGCACGCCCAATCGACGACCGAAGTCACCGCCGAGGTTGATAAGACGGAACTGGCCGTCGGTGAGATCCTAAACCTGGCGGTGACGATCGTCGGCCCGCCAAATCCTCGCGAGCCGGATCTCCCAGACGTTGACGGCCTCGAACTGACCGCGCCTCCATCGACCTTTCGTGAGACATCCATTCGCAACGGTACGATTCGCTCCAGGGTCTCCTACCACTATCGCCTCGTCGCGACAAAGGAAGGCAAGGTAACGGTCGGACCGCTGAACGTGACGATTAGTGGTCAGGCTTACGAGACGGATCCAATTCAAGTCACCATATTGCGTGGCCTGGGTGAAGCCACTACTGCTCCGGATCAGACACAAGCGCAGCAATCCGAGCCGGACCCCGATTCAGCAGGGCCAACAGGCAGCGAGAGAATATTCGTCGAAGCATTCGTTGACGACGAGAACCCCTATCTCGGCCAACAAATAACCTACACATTTCGATTCTACCGGCGTTCGGCATTCCCTGCGTTCGGTCGGTTCGGACAGCCTCGATACCAGGCCCCGGATTTCGGCGGCTTCTGGAACAACCAGGAAACAAAACAAAATCAGCTCGACGAGACTATCGGATTCAATCGATACACCGTGGTGGAACTGCAGACCGTCCTATTTCCGAGCGTCGTAGGCCCAACCACGATTGAGCAGGCGATGTTGACGATCCCTGGAGACGGCTTTGATTCGCCGACCAGACTAGCCGCCGACCCGATAATTATGAACGTCCGACCGCTGCCACCGAGCGCTCCAGGGCAGTTCACGGGTGCAGTCGGCAAGTTCGAGCTCGACGCAAAAGTGAATGACACGACCGGGAAGGTAAACGAGCCGCTAACGCTGACCGTCACGGTCTTGGGCGAGGGCAATATCGAGACACTTCCCGACCCCGCTTGGCCAGACTTTGAAGATTGGCGGGTGTTCGAGTCGCAAGCAAGGACGGCCAGTCGAGTTGTTGATGGCAAACTAACCGGCAATCGTACATACGAAAGCATTCTCGTGCCCGAGAAGGCCGGCGCCCTCGTAATACCAGAGATCGGATACTCCTATTTTAACCCGGAGACCGGGGAGTACATGGCCGCGATCACGGACCCAATTGCGATGTCCATAGCTGAGGCGGACGGCTCGTTTCCACTTCCGCCACTACTGTCGGACGGTCGTGGAACGGTGGAGCGGACCGGCTCCGATATCAGACACATCAAGCCGGTGCCATCGGCGCTAGGTCGGCCTGGTACGGCACTGACGAGCAACGTAACCTATTGGGCTGCCTGGGGACTTCCGCTGTTCGCCCTTGCTGGCGCAGTGGCCTGGCAGCGACGACGAACGCTCATCGAGGGAGACAACCCAGCGATCCGTCGGCGCAACGCTAGGCTCGACGCGCAGGCCACCCTTACGAAAGCGCGGCAGTCCGGCGAGAACCCGCAAGCCATTGTCGGTCAAGTATTGATCTCATATATCTCCGCCCTGCTCCGCTCTCCGGTCGTTGGTCTGACAAATGAAGCGCTGGCCAGCAAGCTGCTGGCCGTTGGAGTCAATTCGGACTTGGTACAGCAAGTAGAGGATGCGTTGAGAGCCGGCGATATGGCAAAGTATGCCCCGGTGAAAAGCGATTCGAGTACCGACTACGCGTATCTAACTCAGGCCGAGCAGTTGGTCTCCGACCTTGATGAAGCGTTTGTCCTATGAAATATGGGGCAACAATCGTGGCAATGTCGCTCGCTCTGCTTGTATTGGGAGTAAGCGTGAACGTGGCGCTAGCTCAAGAGTCGTCGCCCATAAAGGTCATGGATAGCGCAAACCAACAGTATGAGCGCAGCGAATTCGCCGACGCGGCCCAGCAGTACCAGCAGCTGGTGGACCAGGGTTACCAAGATGCCGCTCTGTTTTACAATCTGGGCAACGCATACCTCAAGAATGATGACCTGGGACGCGCCATTGTGAACTACCTCAGGGCCTCGGAACTGTCTCCCCGTGACAAGGACGTTCAGACCAACCTGAGCCTGGCCCGCAGTCAGACAATCGACCAGATCGAAACGAGCGGGGATTCTCTGATCTCGAGCATATCGAACTTCAGTCAACGGTGGCTCACACTCGGCGAGCTAGGCGTCATCTCGCTTATCTTGTGGACCGTCAGCACGGTTGCCATTGGAACGCTTCTCCTCTCCTCAAACAGCTCACGGAAAGTCACTGTCAGGAACGCCACAATTATCGCTTTGACAGCGATGTCCATCTCACTTTTGCTCTTCCTAGCTGCCTTAAATACGGATGCAAACGACGATACGGGGGTCATAGTCGTAACGAGCGTGGACGTGCTGAGCGGACCAGGCACACAATACGTAACAGAATTCACAATCCACAGTGGTGCGGAAGTACGTCTCATCGATTCCCGCGAGGGGTGGACAAGACTTGCCCTACCCGGCGGTGAATTTCAAGGTTGGGTGCCTTCCACTACTTTGGAGACCGTTGGACAAATCGCTGGCGGCTGAGCAAACACGCTGGCGATTACCGTACCAACGACGGGCCATTTAGTTGGTGTTCCACATCAAACGGCACAAACAGTTTGCCCTAGATGTTTTCACGATGTTATTGTCAATTATGTTTGTCACGTATTCGTCGACTCACGTCATGATCAAGCTTCCGGTAAGTGATTGATAATGAAAAGCATGAACTGGCGAATCACACTGCATCGTGATGTCACGAAACGATCAGCCCTTTTGGGCAAGATGTTAGCCACGAGACAATGGTAGTCATGCACGGAACTCGGCGTCACGGCCAGCCTGGTGTAGGCGATGCCGACTGCAGCTACATAGTCGCATTCACGTACGTCAGGACATCGAAACCACGTACAACGTCGCTATTTTCTCCCAGTATTTGGTCTTAGTGCACGGCCTTTATGGCCGCATATGATAAAGGGCACCGGTCACTAGGCCCTGTTCATTTGCCGAACTAGCTCGACATAGATTGACCTTGCCTTTACGCAACTCATGCTGACAAAGTCGCAGGGATTGTGTATACTGACGGGCGTTAAAATTTCATTGGAGGTGTATGTAGTTTCCAAAGTTTGATATTGTATCGTTGGCCGAAGCTGAGTCGAGTTCGTCTACGGGCAAGCGTGCTCAAATTGCGAGAGAGTACCTGGAAATTCTGGCCCAATTGAAGTCGGGTCAGGCCGGCAAGCTCCAGCCAGGCGAAGGCGAGACGGCGGCGGCAGTTAGGCGCCGGTTAGGAGCAGCGGCGAAGTTGGCGGGACGCAGCCTCGTGATTAAGCGACGCGGCGACGAAGTTTACTTCTGGGATAAGCCGGGTACAGGTCCTCGAAAACGAGGACGCCCGCGTAAGATTGAGAATATCCTCTCGGCCCTATAGAGTTTCTCTCAAACCGCCTTAAACAAAAATGGCCCGACTAATATAGTCGGGCCATTTCGCGTTATGCCCTCCGTGGAAGCTCGCTATTCCTGATTATGCTACGTAAGGGTCCCTCATTCTGGCGTATGAGTTGGACTATCACCTTCCGGTCGGCGATGCCGACGCTCTTCTGAGACCTGAGAACTGCCTCGCCGCCCGCGACCCTCACTGCTCCCCTGTCCCAACGGTGGTTCGCCCTCAGGCCGTCGCCGTCCGCTTCCGCCTTGTCTTGGGCCGCCGCCCCAAGCACCTGGGCCACCCTTACCACCTCGTCGTCGACCACCTTCCGGGCGCCCGCCATCGTCCTCCGAACCCGTGAAAGACTGGAGGCGCGAGTATAGCCCGTTCAGTGCCATCAATTCGTCATGATTGCCACGTTCGACAATTCGTCCGTCTTCCAACGCGACAATCACGTCGGCGTTTCGGATGGTCGAGAGACGGTGTGCAATCACTACGGCAGTTCGCCCTTTTAACAGTTCGCCGAGCGCCCGTTGAATCTGCATCTCGGAGTTGGTGTCAATGTTCGCCGTTGCCTCATCCAGAATAAGGATGTGCGGCTGGCCCACTATGGCCCGGGCAAAGCTAATGAGTTGACGCTGGCCGATGCTCAGATTCCCGCCACGCTCTTGCATCGGCGTGTCGTAACCCTGTTCGATCTGCATGATAAAGTCGTGGGCACCCACCGCCTTAGCGGCATTAGTGATCTGCTCGTCGGTAACGTGACCCCGGTTGTATCGAATGTTTTCTCTGATTGTTGAGCCTGAGAACAAGTATGGCTCCTGGGGAACGACACTGACCTGCCGGTAGAGCGACTCCAGGCTGATGTCACGAATGTCGGTGCCGTCGATAGTAATTCTCCCCTCCTTCACGTCGTAGAGGCGAAGCAGCAGCGACACCATCGTTGTCTTGCCAGCGCCAGTTGGGCCAACGAATGCGACTGTCTGTCCCGCCTTGATTGTGAGACTCACATCTCGCAGGACAGGCTCGTCCGTCTCGTAGTGGAAGCTGACATTTTCGTAGACGATCTCCCCTGTGACCGGCGGCAGATCGACGGCATCTTCCCGTTCAACAACGTCGGGATCCATATCAAGGATCTCGAAAATTCTTTCGCCCGAGACCATGGCCCTTTGCAGTCCGCCGTACTCCTGCGTCAGGGTCCGCACCGGCTCAAAGAAGCGCTGAATGAACAGCGCGAATGCAACTAGCACTCCGACCTCGATGTTGCCATCAAGAACTAAAGTGCCGCCGTAGAAAATAACTAGTGCCAGGCCTAGCGAGGTGAGGATTTCGACCGTGGGAAGCAAGGCGGCGCTCAATCTGCTGGCTTGCAGGTTCGCTTCGAGATTGGCCGTGTTCGACTGCTGGAACCGACGAATATTCGTCTGCTCTCGGTTTAGGCTCTGAACAACCCTGACACCGGAGATATTCTCCTGAAGGCCCGAGTTGACCTCGGCGATGGCAGTACGAACTCGCCTGAAGGAACGTCGGGCAAAACGCTGCCATATGTTCAGGACAATAAACAGGATCGGGACTACCGAGAGAGTAATCAGGGCCAACTGAAAACTCAAGAACATCATGGCCCAGATGACGCCGACCAGACTCAATACCTGACCCAGACTGTTGACGAAGATTGACAGCACTTCTTGTAGTTGACGTACGTCGTTCTGAACGCGGGACATGATACGGCCGGTCTCGTTTTTGTCGAAGAACGACATCGATAAGCGCTGGATGTGATTGAAAAGCTCTACCCGAAGATTGCGAAGAACATTCTGGCCTGCCAGAGCCATGAGCCGCATGTTGATATAGCTCGTAACGAACTGCGCAGCTGCGATTACGACAAATAATCCTACGGCGAGGTTAAGGCCAGATAGATCACCGACACGAATATAGTCGTCGATGACCCATCGGACGATCAAAGGAAGAGCGATCACGGTTCCTGTATATGCCAGCGTCGCGAGAAATGCGAGGACTACTAAAGACATATAAGGGCGAAAGTATTTGAGGAGACGCATGACCACACGGTGGTCGTACAGCTTGCCGCCATCCTGATCGAGGCCAGCCTCGCCCATGCGACGCATGGCGCCGGGACCCATTCCCCCGCCCCCACCAAAACCGCCACCTCCGCCGCCCATGCCACCTGACATCATATTCGCTACCTCCGCTATCTATGGAACTAGCCGGACCTCAGCGACCCGCGTTTACCCTCACCGTGGTCGTTGGCGACCAAGGGTGTCTGCTTGGCCATCGCATCGACCAGAGCATCCAACGCCGGTGCGATGGTGTTTAATTCCTGATCAGTGAGCGACCTGGCGGTTGCCTCAACCTGTATGGTGCCCATCCGCGAGAAACTGTCGAGAATTGCTCTTCCCGAATCGGTTATCTGGCAAAGCACGACCCGCCGGTCGGATGAGTCTGCGACGCGTTCGACGTACTCTTTTTTCACCAGCCGGTCAATCATGCTGGTCGCCGAGGGCATTCCCCTGCGCAGATGCTCAGAAATCTCTTTCATGCGCTTGGGACCCTGGTTGAGGAAGGAAAGTGTGCGGATTTGCGGCATAGTCATGTCGAATCCGGCCAGGTCGTCCCGATACCGTGCACGCCTAAGCCTCGTCATCCTGTCCATGCTCTCAGCTATGTGGTCAATCAGTTCTTGCCGTGAAGGTTGGATCATATAACTCATTTAGTTTCACTAACTCGAAGTATCCTAGCATGTCAAACGGTTCATGTCAACGGCGACGATGATCGGTACGGTACATCAACCAGTATGCCGACACAACCGCTAAAACAAAGCATGGCTCCTGATTTGTTGACACGACTTGGCCGCTATTCTACGATTACGTTAGCAGTCTCTCTCATCGGCTGCTAAACACGCTCTGTAACTTATCGGAGGAACACGCATGGCAGGAATCACATACGGGCCGCTCGGAAATCGAGTCGTAGTCAAGCCGTCGGAGGCTGCAGCAGAAATGAGTACCGGGGGCATATATATACCAGATACCGCCCAGGAGAAGCCGAAGGAAGGCGAAATTGTCGCGGTCGGACCGGGCAGGGTTACCGACTCCGGCGAACGGATTCCCGTCGATCTTGCGGTGGGAGATACTGTCGTGTATCCCCAGTACGTCGGCACGGAGTTCAAGGAGAACGGCGTCGAGTACTTGATCATCGGTGAGGATGACATTCTGGTTGTCCGGTAAACCGTCGAGAATAATTTCTACAGAACTGAAAGGGAGAACTGGACATTGCCAAAGCAGATAGAGTTTAGTGAGGATGCGCGAGCGGCACTCAAACGCGGAATCGACATCATGGCGGAGACCGTCGGCGTAACGCTCGGGCCGAAGGGCCGCAACGTAGTCATCGACGACGACTTCGGAGGGCCAAAAGTCTCTAGCGACGGCGTGACTATCGCCAAGGAGATCGTGCTCGAAGACGCATACGAGAATATGGGCGCGCAGCTCCTCAAGGTAGCGGCCACCAAGACCAATGACTATGCTGGCGACGGCACAACCACGGCGACGGTGCTCGCCCAAGCAATTATTCACGAAGGGTTTAAGAACATCGCTGCTGGCTCCAACCCGATGCTGATCAAGAAGGGCATCGACAAAGGAGTGGCCGTCGTCCGCGACGCCATCAGAGAGATGGCGCAGCCTGTAACGGGTCGAGAGCAGATCGGGCAGGTCGCCACGTTGGCCGCTCACGAGGAGGAGATGGGACAACTAATCGCCGACGTAATTGAGAAAGTCGGCAAGGATGGCGTGATCACCGTCGAGGAGTCCAAGGGTCTTGTGTACGAACAGGAATATGTCGAGGGAATGGACTTCGACAAGGGCTACGTCTCGCCCTACCTGGTGACCGATCAAGCGAGGATGGTCGCTGAGATCGACAACCCCTACATTCTAATCACCGACAAGAAAATCTCGGCGGTAGCTGATCTTGTACCCGCGCTCGAAAAGATTGTCCAGATCAGCAAGAACGTCGTTGTCATCGCCGATGACATAGAGGGAGAAGCCCTAGCGACCCTCGTGGTCAACAAGCTGCGAGGCGCGTTCACCGTTTTGGCAGTCAAGGCACCTGCATTCGGCGACCGACGTAAAGCCATGCTGGAAGACATAGCAATACTCACGGGTGCAACAATCATCAGCGAAGACGTGGGCCGCAGTCTCGACTCGGTAACCATCGACGACCTGGGCCGCGCACGCCGGGTAGTATCGACAAAAGACGACACGACAATCGTCGACGGTGGGGGTGCCGAAGATGTTATTGCGGGCCGCGTGGGCCAGCTTCGCGCTCAAATCGAGGATACCACTTCGGACTACGACCGCGAGAAACTGGAAGAGCGGCTCGCCAAGTTGTCGGGCGGTGTCGCAATCCTCAAGGTAGGAGCCGCGACCGAAGTCGAACTCAAGGAAAAGAAACAGCGAATCGAAGATGCGCTTTCGGCCACGCGGGCTGCCGTCGACGAGGGGATCGTCCCCGGCGGCGGTGTTACCCTCATCCGGGCCAGCGCCGCGCTCGATTCCCTTGACCTGCCCAACGCCGACGAAGCAACTGGGGCTCGAATCCTTAAAAAGGCTCTGCAGGCCCCATTGAAACTCATCTCTGAGAATACCGGCGTATCTGGCGAAGTCGTGCTTTCGGAGACCCTGAAAGGTGAAGGCGACTGGGGCTATGATGCGGAGACCGGCGAGTATGGCAACTTGCTTCAACTTGGCATCATCGATCCGGCTAAAGTGACTCGTTCCGCAGTCGAGAACGCCGCCAGCGTGGCCTCGATGGTAATAACCACCGAATCACTGATCACCGACATCATTGAGGAGCAAAAACCCGGCCAGCCGCCTATGCCTGATTACAACGGCTAATCCTAAATTGTTCTGAAATCGCGGCGAGGCGTCCAACTCGGTCGCCTCGCTTTGCGCTGGTTGTTCGAGCCAGTCTTTTTTCGCAGTCTGACCCCTTGACTCGCCATCGTGTGACCACTGCTATAATGCGTCCACCGTCGCCTCCTCGGTTATGACCGGCGACCAACTTTGCCCTAAGGATGTCGCCACAGATTTTGTTTACCCACCTTCACACACACACCGAATACAGCATGTTGGACGGCCTGAGCCGCATCGAGCCCCTGGTGAACCGTTGCGTGGAGTTGGGTATGAACAGCCTGGCGATCACCGACCACGGCGGACTGTACGGCGCCATCGATTTTTACCAGGCCGCAACCGCCGCAGGCATCAAACCGATCATCGGCTCCGAGATGTATGTGGCGCGGCGCAGCCGTTTTGACCGCACGCCAGACGACAAAGAGCGCTACCACCTGACCGTTCTCGCCAAGAACGACATTGGCTATCGCAACCTCATAAAACTTGTCACGAAGGCTAATCTTGAGGGTTATTACTACAAGCCGCGAGTCGACCGTGAGTTGCTGGAGCAGTACAACGATGGCCTGATCGTTCTTTCGGGTTGTCCGAGTGGAGAGGTGCCGCAACTCATCGCCCAGGGGCGAACGGCTGACGCAAAAGCAGCAGCAGCCTGGTACCACGAGCGCTTCCCCGAGTACCATTTCGAGTTGATGCGACACGAAGGCGTGCCCGACTTGCCGATGATCAACGCTGGGCTGATTGACTTGCACCGTGATACGGGCATCCCCCTTGTTGCTACCAACGACTCCCACTACACAATGCCGGACGAGCACCGTTTCCACGATATCCTCCTCGCAATCCAGACCAACACCAACGTCAATGACGATCGACGGATGCAGTTCGAGGACCACAGCTACCATCTGCGTAGTCCGCAGGAGATGGCGGCTCTGTTCGAGGACGTGCCCGAGGCGGTGACGAATACCCAGAACATCGCTGAGATGTGCGACCTCAAGATCGATTTCTCGCAGCTTCACCTGCCTCATTTCGAGGTGCCCTCCGGCATGACGGCTGACGAATACCTCCGCAACATTTGCGAGGACGGGCTCAAGCGTCTGATTCCGAATGCCGGCGAGCACGAGTTGCAACGATTTGAATACGAGCTCGATGTAATTCGTCAGACCAAATACGCCACTTACTTCCTGGTCGTGTGGGATATCGCGCAATTCGTGCGAAAGAACAACATTGAACTCGCGGTTCGGGGCAGCGCGGCGGCGAGCCTCGTTTTGTACTGCCTGGGTGTCACAGACGTGAACCCGTTGCTGTATTCCCTGGTCTTCGAACGATTCCTTAACATCGAGCGCAAGGAGATGCCGGACATCGATATGGACTTCCAGGACGACCGGCGGGAAGAAGTCCTGAACTATGTTGTCAACAAGTACGGCCGCGATCACGTATCCCAGATCATCACCTTCGGGACTATGGGTGCTAAGGCGTCCGTACGGGACGTTGGCCGCGCTCTGGCTATGCCCTACGCTGAGGTGGACAGTGTGGCCCGGCTCATACCAACCCGGCTCAAGATTACTCTTGACGAGGCACTGGAGACGACACCGGAACTCAGCAAGATATACGAGGCAAACCCCTCCATAAAGGAACTGGTGGACACAGCACGCGGGATGGAAGGCATCATCCGCCATTCGAGCACTCACGCGGCAGGGGTCGTCATGTCCGGCGACCCGCTGGATAACTTCGTTCCACTGCAAATGCCGAGCCGGAGCACTGACGAAGAGGACGCACTACCCACAACCCAGTTCGCCATGAAGCCGGTCGAAGAGCTTGGCCTACTCAAAATGGACTTCCTGGGCCTTATCAATCTGACGATACTTGCCAAGACCCGAAAACTTATCCAAGAGACGCGTGGGATCGACGTAAACCATCGCGAACTTCCCCTCGACGACCAGAAGACCTACGATCTGCTTTCCCGCGGCGAGACGGGCGGGGTGTTCCAGCTAGAAGGCGCGGGGATGACCCGGAACATCAAGGAATTGAAGCCGTCGAACTTCAACGAAATCGCCTCGATGATCGCGCTGTACCGACCCGGCCCGATGGAGCATATCGGCACGTATATCGACGCCAAGTACGGACGCACCGAGGTCACCTACCTTCATCCCGATTTACAGGACATCTTGGAAGAAACATATGGCGTCATCGTCTTCCAGGACCAGGTGTTGTTAATCACACGAACAATCGCCGGGTACAGCCTGGGTGAGGCGGACATCGTACGCAAGGCGATGGGCAAGAAGATCGCGTCCATCATGGGGGAAGAGCGAGAAAAGTTCATCGCTGGCGCTCTTAGACAAGGGTACACCCAGGAATTGGCAGAGCAGGTTTTCGCTTTGATTGAGCCATTCGCGGGATACGCCTTCAATAAGGCGCATAGCGTGAGCTATGCGTTAATCTCCTACTGGACGGCCTACTTTAAGGCCAATTACGCGCCAGAGTATATGGCATGTCTTCTCAACGCATATGCAGAGAACTCCGAAAAGGCCGAGTCTATTATCAGCGAGTGCAAGCGGCTCAAGATCGCTGTGCTCCCGCCAGATGTTCTGACAAGCCAGCCGGACTACTCGATCGAAGCAACGGATGACGGCGAGTCAGGCATCCGAGTCGGTCTAGCGTCAGTCAAGAACGTTGGCACTGGGGCAGTTGAGGAGTTCGTAGGGTCACGGAATTCGATCGACGGCCCCGTTGAGAGCATTGAAGAACTCTGCCGCGCCACCGACATGAGTCAATTGAACCGAAAGACCCTCGAAAGTCTGATCAAGGCTGGCGCATTCGACCGATTCGGCGATCGTGGCGCTATTCTCGACTCCGTAGACCGCATTCTGTCCGTGGCCCAGAGCGAAGCCGATCTCAAGAGCACCGACCAGACCTCGATGTTCGATATGCTAGGTGACAGTGTGCCCGCCCCGCTTACCAATATCGAGCTTCCGAATGTCGAGACACCGGCGACGGCGAAAGGCGATTGGGAGGAAGAACTGCTTGGCTTCCGCCTTTCCGGCAATGAAGAATTCGATGCAATGATGACGGACAGCGATGGCAGTGCCATCATATCCGTGGGCGACCTGACCGCCGAACTAGCGGGTAAAAAAAAGGTAATCAACGGTCAAGTCTTGTCGTCCGAGGAGCGCTTCACCAAAAACGGCAAACGTTTTCTGATCGTCAAGCTGACACTGCTCGGGGGAACGACCGACGTTTTTGTCTGGGAGAATGTTCTCGCGGAGACGGAGGGGCTTTGGCAATCCGGAACATTGGTGACGCTGACCGTGTCGGTGCGAGTGCGGGACGGCGACGACCGTGTCAGCCTATCCTGCCAACGAGCGGCGGAATATGTGCGTCAGGATAACGACCAAAAGGAGATCAAACAGACTATCGTAGCACCAGCACTGCCCGCCCCTTCCCTCACGCTGAAATCGCCCACCGTCATCAATAATGGTTCTGCTGCATCGACCAATGGGGCTGCGCATCAAGAACGCAACGGTGGAACGGCGTCCAACGGAGCCTCAAAAACCTCGGACGTCGCGAAGGCACCAGCACCTCCTAAGCAACTGGTGATTCGCGTCAAAGAAGGTGCCGACGCCGACAAAGACCGGGGGATTATGGACGACCTCAAGCGCATGCTGCTGGAACATCAAGGTGATGATGAGATCTCGCTAGAGATCGCAGTCGATGGGCGTCTGATCACGATGGAGTGGCAGATGCTCAAAGTGAGGATCAGTGAAGAATTGGAACGGGAGTTGAAAGGGGTCCTCGGAGAGTCCGGTCAGGCACGGGTGAGAGAGAAGGCAACTCCGGCTATATAGTTGTCACCAGTAACCGAGACTCCATATCGAGCAACCGCTTCTTGAGATCAAGCCGGGTCTTCCCTGTCCCGTAGCCGCCTAACGACCCGTCGCTCGCGATGACCCTGTGGCACGGAATGAGGAACGGAAGCCGATTTCTTGCCATCGCCTGTCCCGCCGCGCGAGGCGCAGCCGGCCTACCCGCTTCCGCCGCAAGCCACTTGTACGGCCTTGTCTCGCCGACTGGAATCGTCCTGCAAGCCTCCCAGGCGGCCCGAAGAAACGGTGGGGCATCGTCCACGTCCATCGGCTGGTCGCCGAAGTCCACGTTTTCGCCATCGAGGAAGCGACCAATCTTGTCGCGAAGGTTTACGAACCTTTCAGGGGCGGGTTCGGCTGCATCGATCTCATCGCCCAACTTATCCCAACAGGCCTCTATGGTCGGCTCGGGCAGCGTCGTCCTACGTAAGCCCCGATCCGATGCCAATACACCGACCCAACCCTGTGGCGTTTCGAAGATATCATAGTACCGATCGGTCATACTCTGTTTCCACCTATGGGCAGAACCCGCTTGAGGGTTCTCGACAACATGCCGTTCCGAATCCCCTTCCAATGCTGGTTCATGCTCGCGAGAACATCCGCGGAGGGCTGCCGCTCTTTAGCATACGTGCTGATGGTGAAGTTCCAGGCTACTGTCTGGGCCCCGCTCAGTACCCCTGGGACAGCATCGCCGACTGCAGTCGCATATTCCATCGGGGTGTAATAAGACTTACGACGAACTCCGGCGAGAGTACCCAGACGGCCCATCTTGATGTAATAACGTTCGGCAGCGCCAGCCTTGCCGAGGCCGATATTCCAAATGAGCCACCCGACTAACCATGCGAATGCGACGATCGCAAGAGCGATTGCCGCTGGAACTGCCAGCGCCGTCGGAGTCCATCCTCCTGTCTGTAGCGCAGCGGAGTCGGAGGTCACCGAGTTTAGCAAATCAGTGCACCCGAGAGCCTCAGCCTCTTCCGGGTCCGCCTGCTCAAGTAATGTGCATTCGTCTTCCGTGAAGGAGGACGCGCCCCCTGGAAATTGATCAAGTAGATCACTGAGGGGGTCCTCTTCCTCCTGGGCTCCAAATCCTTCGACTGTCTCGATCACTCCTCTGTCGATCGCGGGCCAAGCGGTGGTCGGTTCAAAGTCGATCCAACCGTGACCAGGGAAGTACGCCTGAGTCCAGCCGTGACTGTCCTCGTCTTTAATCGTCCATCGGCCAGTCAGATCAATCTCACCCGGCGCATAGCCCGCCGCCATTCGCGCCGGTACGCCGACGGCCCGAAGCATGACCGTCATCGACGACCCAAAATAGTCGCTATAGCCGGTCTTGGTGTCGAACAGGAACCAGTCGACCCCGTCTGAGGTTTGTGGCGGCGAATCGATATCCTGCGAATACTCGAAGCCACCTTCGGTTCTCAGATAGTTCTCAATAGCTAGGGCCTTGTCGAGAGGTGTCTCCGCCCCTTCAGTAATGCGCTCTGCCAAGTCGCGAACACGGTCGGGAAGGCTCGAAGGCAGCTGCAGATAGTGGTCAGTAAGAAACGCTGGGTAATCGTCACCCGCCTGCTGCAACTCGTTATTTGTAGCTTGTGAAACAAAGGAGTACAAAGTGTACGGTGCTTCGCTGGGCAAGGTCCGCTTGAATTGCCAGTTGACTACTTCGGGGATCTCCGGATCCTTTCGTCGAAGCTTAACCGTCTTCTGGTCCCGCCACTGTTCCGAATCACTACCCGGCTCTACACTCAGGACGATTAGATCATCCGGCAACACTTCGGCAATCAAAGACTCGACGAAGCTATTTGGTGGTGGATTTAGTAAGCGTCGCAAATTCGACGCGAGATCCTGAATGTCCGAAGGAAACTCACTGTCCAGCACAGAGTTCTTGAGGTCAATCTCGAAGACCTTGGGTTCGAGAGTCTCGACAATGGCGTCGTGGCTCACCCAGTCCACGTTGCCGCCAACGAACAATTCATTACTGTCGAATGTTAGTTGCACGCGTTGGAAGGCCAACGTACGATTGTCAGACTCGTGTGGCGGAGGCGGTAACGCCTCCGGGCCGACGTTCAACTTAATCGACTTTCCTGCTTTCCAGCCATCGGAAGAGTATTCACTATAGCTGCGCGACAGCCAATAAGTCGGTGCGTTGGCATTGGCGACCATTACGATGTCGCCGCCGAAGGAAATCTTCCCCTGGAAAGGGAGGGTCGTACCGAAGAACCGCCCATTGACGTCTTTTTTGGATGTGATTCCAGAGAACATCCTGGCAAAGTCATCCTCGAAGGTCGTCAAGGGGTCGCGACCCCAGTTCCATACATCGACAGCCGTACGTACCACGTAGACCTGAAGCGGAACCGCTGTGGCCACAATGAGGATAATCGCCGTTACCGCCAAGATGATTGGGGCGCCGAGGAATCGGCTGCGAACTTTGGTAATGGAACCTATTCCGACCTTGGTCCACAACGATTCTCGTTGGACGAGACTCACTCGCGCCACCAGCAACATCGCGAGGAAAATAAACATAAAGAACCGAGAATCGAAGCGTTCGGGCAAAAAGCTGAGGGTCGTCAGTATTGCGATCCCACCGAGCAGAAGCCCAATCCAAACGTTCGACCACTTGAACAAGAACCAGGCACTTACGTATCCGATTAGCCACGCTAACGTGAGGAGGAATAGGGACGACGGAAGCAGGTCGCGGCTGATGCCCCCGGTGACAGCCACGTCGTACCACACCCGTGCTCGGTCCCAGACTGTCGTCATGCCCGCCAATGCGCTCTGGTCCTCAAGCAACGTGGCGGCTTGGTACGTTGTGACCACAAGACCAATCAACAAGCCTGCCGAGTACGGTATCGGCCAGATGACCCCCCGAACTTTCGCCATCAACATGGCTGTCAGCGAGGCGAGAAAGATCACGCCTACAAGACCAGGCGTTGGAACAAAGTTTGCTTCACGAACGACCCAAGCCGAGATACCGACCGACGCGAACATCAACAGGAAGGTGTCCCACCCTTCTTTCGGCGAGACTCTTCGAATTGTTCCCCCGAGTCGGTCTAGCCAATCAGGCAGCTTCGAGTCGATATCGATGGGCTGCGACAGGGTCGCCAGGCTGGTGCTCATGCGGTGGATAGGACCTCCTGCCGAGATTGAGCGGGGTGCGTCCCGTTGAGACTCAAGTGGCCGGACAGCTTTGCAGCAATATCGTCACCTTGCTGAATGTGGTAAGACGGAATGCCGCGCGAGAACATCTCCGCACTAGATGTCTCGGCATCGGCAACGCCACCGAAGGATTGCAGATCCAATTGAATTACAGCCGTTCTGACCCCTCGACGCATCAGTTCGCTTACGCCGACAATCCAATCTGTCTTCGGCGAAGAAGTTATGACCACCAAGGTCGCATTGTGGCCCCAGAGCGGTTCATAATCCGCGAGGGTTTCGTCCAATGGAGTATCGCCTTCGGCCTTCGCCAGGGCGAGGTACTGCATTATTCGGTCGAACTGTCCGGCTCCCGTCTCCGCTGGCAAGAAGTATCGTTCGTCTCCAATTGCGACGAGTCCGACAGGGAGTTCAGAATCTAGATGACGTTTGGTCAGCGATGCCGCGATCGTAACCGCGTACTCGTCGGTGCTCTCCTCCAACTCGCCTGCCTGTACACTCCGCTCCAAATCGAGGAGTATCCACACCTCGCTGGCACGACCAAGGTCGAATTCCTTGGACATCAGCTTGCCCATCCTAGCCGTGCTGTTCCAGTGAACCCTACTAAGAGCATCACCGGGGGCATAATCTCGGATCGAAGACGCGTGTGGCGTGACGTTGGGGGAGCGTTGGCGCGTCGACGAGTCGCCGTACAGTTGCGCGGCAGGCACCTCAAAGCCGGGAAGATCAAGTACTTTTGGAAGGACAGTTACGCTGTGGCGCTCTCCGAACGGGCGCTGCTTGCTAAAAATATTGAATAGATCGCGGGACACCACGCTAATCGGGCCCAAATCATAGACACCCCGCGTGCGCGTCTGAATCCGCATCGTCCATGACAACGAATTCGTCCATGGCACACTTATTGCTACGCCACCTGAGTGACCGGGAATGTTAGCCATTTCGGAAACTTCGAGGGCATACTTTGGAATAACGCTATGATTGTCGATGGTGATGGTTTCGAGTATTTCGTCGCCGACACGGGCCTGACGTGGACGCCCAGTCACTCTGAGATCGAGCGACTGGTGCATGAGAAGCGTCCAAACGTAGCCAACGATTACCGTCGCGGCGAGGATGTAGCTAAGGCGATAAAACAGATCAAAGCCGGTCGCCATTCCGGTGAAGACCGAAACGATCAGCAGGATTGCGATGAACACAAACCTGATCGATGGTCTTACCCGGAACTGGGCTAGCCTTCTCGTCAACGTTTAAACCAGCCTGCCGTCTGTGCACCTGGCACAGCCACTTCCTCCACCAATGCGTTGACCACATCCTGGCTTTGAACACCTCTCATCCTGCCGGCGGGCGACACGATGATTCGGTGGCTAAGCATTGGTGCGGCCAACTCTTTGACGTCGTCAGGCAGAGCGAAGTCACGACCTCTAATGAGAGCAAGTGCCTGCATGCCACGGAAGAGCGCAAGAGACCCACGAGGTGACGCACCCAATGCAACGTCCGGGTGGCTACGCGACCGACTGACAAGGGTCACAATGTATTCGCGAATGAGATCGTCGACGTACACCTCTTTCACGGCACTTTGGACCTCGAGAATATCGTCGGCAGAAACAACCTGATCTAGGGTGTCGATTGGATGCGCCTGCTCTTGCCGGTTCACGATGGCTAATTCCTCGGCGATGGACGGATAGCCAAGGGTGATTGTAATGAGGAACCGGTCGAGTTGTGCTTCTGGAAGCGGAAACGTTCCTTCGTACTCGATGGGGTTCTGGGTCGCCATCACGGTGAAGGGCAGCGGCAGCGGGTGGGTGATCCCTTCGACGGTCACCTGCCGCTCATCCATCGACTCAAGTAGCGCAGACTGAGTCTTTGGAGTGGCCCGATTGATCTCGTCGGCCAGTACCAGTTGAGACAAAATCGGCCCGGGCTTGAACTCGAATTCCGCAGTTTTCTGATTGTAGATCGACACGCCGGTGATGTCGCTGGGCAACAGGTCCGGGGTGAACTGGATTCTTCGGAAAGTGAGGCCGATTGAGCGCGCCAGGCTGCGGGCTAGCATAGTTTTCCCGACACCGGGAACGTCCTCGATCAACGCGTGGCCCTGACAGAGGAGAGCGACGACCGCCAACTCTACCGCGGCATCTTTGCCGATAATTACCTTCTTGATGTTTTCGGCGATACTCTGGGCCGAGTCTCGCGCCCGATCAATATCCTGCAACTGACCCTCCTTGCCACGAACCGCACACCTTCTAAATCGTTGCTGTCATGAAGGATGCGCCAATGAATTGGTCTCTACAACGCCACCATTCTCGAATAGTTAGCCGATTTCAGAATATACCAGATTCGCAGAAAACATGACGGCGAAAGGCCGCATAGAAAGAAGAAATGAGTGGTGGGGGATAGAGGACTCGAACCTCTGACCTTCTGTGTGTAAGACAGACGCTCTAACCAGCTGAGCTAACCCCCCTTGAAAGAGATCGCCGACTGCTCGAATGCCTGGACGGTTGTTCAGGCCCAAAGTACGGGAGTGCGCTTGGCGGGACTTGAACCCACGGCCTCATCCTTCGCAGGGATGCGCTCTATCCATCTGAGCTACAAGCGCACGACTCCAAATGTGCCTGACACGGCTCAACTACCGCTACCAGGCGAGAGATATTTCATTGAATGGTGCCGAAGGAGGGACTCGAACCCACACGCCCGTTTTAGGGCACTACATTCTGAGTGTAGCGCGTCTACCAATTCCGCCACTTCGGCAGTTTCTCATCGGTCCGTCCCGTCGGCCGCAACCACTCAATCGTGGTGGGCGGTCGAGGGGTCGAACCTCGGACCTCTTGCGTGTGAAGCAAGCGCTCTAACCACTGAGCTAACCGCCCGCCGGACACCTCGCGTTCTCCCCGATTCGATAAACCAAGTACTTGAGCCAGGCATTGCCGAATGGGGTCTCGATCACCTCTATGGTGGCAACGACTGGACTCGAACCAGTGACCTAGCGCTTATGAAGCGCCCGCTCTAACCGACTGAGCTACGTTGCCATGACCATCAAAACTATATACTAGCGGCTTCCTGAGTGTCAATTTTTTCAGCAGTCTACGAAAGCTCAGGAACCGCATCACAAACGGCCAAATCGACCGCCGCCTCTACCGATAGTACGGCAATTTCATCAACCAAGGATTCACTCGGCGTTACTTGTCAGACAACAACACTCCGGCATTGGCCCAGTCGTCCTTCTCAGTATCGTTGAAAATGACGTGAACTCCCTCTGGCTTCGCCCCGCCAATGTCTACGAGCGCGTCGGTAACCGCCTGGGCAATCTTTGTCTTCTGCTCCTTCGACCTACCTGAAAGTAGTTGGATATTAACTACGGGCATGGCGTCCCTCCATGTCTGAATAATGGGCGACATTGTAACAGTCGCTCCGATCTGATTCAATTGACCTGCGTGGGGCCACGAACGTCTTCCCGACCGGCGGTAAACAAGATTTGAACCCACTCATACGACTGGTATTGCGACTTGGATCGACCCCGATGGTCGCGGGAATCGCTGTCACCGCCGGCTCGCTTATTCTCTATCTTTCGACCATCGCGCCGACGCTTACTTGGGGCTGGGACGGCAAGGCCGTCGATGGCGGTGAATTAGTGGCCGCGGCGCACATTCTCGGTATCCCACACCCTCCCGGCTATCCGACCTATACTCTGCTGTTGAAAGGCTTTATCACCGTTGTTCCGGTCGGAGACGTCGCCTTTCGGGGCAACCTGTTCTCCGCACTACTCGCCGCAACTACGATCTTTCTTGTCTATTGGACGATTTTCCGGCTGTGCCTGACAGTCAAACCGACAGCGTCTAACGGGCTCGCGATCGTCGGAGCGGTTTTGGGTAGTGCCGTGTTCGCTGCTTCACCGCTGTTCTGGTCGCAGTCGGTCGTAACCGAGGTCTATACCCTCAACACGGCCTTCGCTATCGGATTGACGCTAGTCGCCCTACGACTGGCGCTGCACGTCACTCCCGATCCGAAGAGGGCGCCATCGACGTGGGACTTACTCCTGTTCGGGCTGCTTTTCGGCGTTGGCCTTGGCAATCATTTGACTTTGCTGGCCGTTGGCGTACCGCTGCTCGTGTGGATAGCTATCGCAAGAGGATGGCGTCAAGTAGTTTCACCCTGGCTCATCGGCAGCCTGGTTATCGGACTGTCCGTCTATCTGTATCTCCCGATTCGAGCGGCGCAGCATCCCGGCATCAACTGGGGCGGCGCGAATACGTTTGACGGAATCCTGTGGATGGTTACGGGGCAAGCGTACCAGCAATATGTGTTTGGAGTATCGGCATCGTCACTGCTCGATCGCGCGATCACCTGGCTGGAACTGGTCTTTTCCCAGTTCAATCCGCTCGGCCTGTTCTTCGGCATTATCGCGGTTCGGCCGCTCTTTACGAAGGCTACCGGATTACTTGTCGCGTCGGCAGTATCGATTGCCGCACTTACCATCTACTCGATCTCGTACAACACGGTCGACTTCGAGGTCTTGATGATTCCGGCCTTCCTTCTCTTTTCAGTCTGGATCGGATTCGGACTGTTCTGGATTCTCGCAGAGTGGCTCAGCGTTGATTCCACGTCTGTCGCAGGTTCACAAGAGATCAGACTGCCGGTGCCACTGTCGTACCAGACCTTGGCTCTGAGCGTCATCGCGCTCGTACTGGTTCCCGGTATGTTAATAGTCTTCAACTATGGCGACCAGAATCTGAGCGGCGACAGATCAGCGCTCGAACACGGACGAAACCTATTCTCATCGGTGCCGGACGGAACCGTGCTGATGAGCGCATCGGAGCAAGACGTATTTTCGTTGTGGTACCTGCACTATGTTCTGCGGCCAGAGCGGAATATCGCGGTTATCGCCACGCCGCTGCTTCAGTTCGACTGGTACAGGGACGGTATTCGCCGGCAGTTCCCGGACAGAGTGCCCGACTTGACCGGACTCGGGGAGAAAGCTGCGGCGAATGAGATCGTGTCGCACAATCAGGGTTCGTCGCGGGTGTTCTTCACCTATCGAGACAGTTCCGTCGCCCGTCCGTATTTCCTCGACCAGATCGGGCCCGTATACGAGGCGAAGACAAAGGAGTAATCAACCTCGATACTGGATGTTGTGGCCAATGATTTCTCGACTGAGCTTGCGGTTCAGATGCAGTCCTTGGAGTAAAAACTCAGTCGCTGAGGCGATCTCAGCTGGCTCGTTACTTCGCGACAGGCGCTTGATGAGTTCAGCCAGTTCAGAAACCCCCTTCAGTTGCTCGACATATACGAAGTTTGGAATGTCGGACCCGATGTCCACAATCAGCCCGTCGTCGAATTTAGCTAATACTCCATCGAACTCGCCGCCGGCGAAGTGTTTTTCGAAGATCGACAGCACGGCGTGGTCAATCAGACTGGCTATTAGCTTGCCTTCCCTACCCTCCTCGACTGTCTCAAGCTCAATCTTGCCGGTCGTGGAGGACACGATACTGGGCAAGTCGCTGATTCTCGGACTGGCGGATTCACGGTGCCGGATAGCGCGTTTGAGCGTTGCGCCGAGCAGAGTCTCATAGTTAGATATCGACATTCGCAAGCTCACGCCGGAACGCTGGCTGATGTCTGGACTGTTTCTGGCGAGCTGAGTGATCTCAGCGACGATCTCCTTCATAAACTCTGGAACGATCACCCGCCCATCCATGTCTTCGAATCGAGTGTACTCCTGCTCAACAATCGTGATTTCGTCCTCGATAGACCTTGGATAGTGAGTCCTAATTTGAGCGCCGTATCGGTCCTTGAGCGGCGTGATAATACGGCCGCGATTGGTATAGTCCTCTGGGTTCGCGCTAGCCACGATCAAGATATCGAGAGGGAGCCGAACAGCGTATCCCTTGATCTGCACGTCACGCTCCTCCATGAGGTTGAATAGGCTGACCTGGATACGCTCAGAGAGGTCGGGTAGCTCGTTGATCGCGAAGATGCCTCGGTTGGTCCGCGGGATGATGCCGAAGTGAAGGGTCAACTCGTCGGAAAGGTACCGGCCTTCTGCAACCTTAATCGGGTCGATCTCCCCAATCAGGTCGGCGACCGTGATATCCGGCGTCGCTAGCTTTTCGCCGTACCGTTGGTCTCGTCCAATCCACTGAACAGGGGTACCATCTCCGCATTCGTTGATCAAATCCTTACCGTGGCGTGAAATCGGCGCGAATGGGTCATCGTTGGTCTCGGTGCCAGCGATAACAGGAATCTCTTCATCAAGGAGTGTTACGAGATGCCGAATAATCCTCGATTTCGCCTGTCCTCGCTCGCCGAGAAGAATGATGTCCTGGCCCGCAAGTATCGCGTTTTCGATCTGAGGTATAACGGTCTCGTCGAAACCGATGATGCCCGAAAATACCGGCTCACCAGTTTCGATCTTGGCGATCAGATTCTTGCGAAGCTCGGCTCGGACTGGCAAGACTTGATAGCCGCTGTCTCGCAACTCACCAACGGTGGTCGGTCTCGACTCTGATGGGTTCGTCACGGACTAAGACCGTTGATCTTGCGGTCCCGAAAAATCTCGACTGCAGCATAGGCAAGAACGCTGCCCTTCATCGGTACCTCGGGCTTTTTGATCGTCACACGAACGGCATCAATGTCGCTGTCATCGAGGACCTGGCGTGCAATGGTCTCGGCCGCGTTTTCCAGCAGCTTACGGCTCGGCCCTTCCATGATCTCTTTGACTTTCTTGTAAAGAAGGGTGTAGCTCACGGTATCGTCGAGACTATCAGACGTGCCTGCCGCGCTGAGGTCAAGGTACACTTCCAGATCGACGACGAAGCGCTGACCGAGTTCTTGCTCCGCGGCACTCATGCCGTGGAAGCCGTAGAACACCATACCGTTCAAAATTATCTTATCCAAATGACACCTGACGCTTAGCTAATTCGAGACCGATCGTGCAGTAGCGAGCACCTTTCGAGCGCGCTCGACCACCGGAACATCGATAACTTTGCCATCGAGCGAGGTGGCTCCACTGCCTCGGGCTTCTGCCTCCTCAAATATCGCCACGACACGACGGGCATCCTCGACCTCCTGTTCGGAGGGCATGTACGACGCGTTGATCGTCTCGATCTGCGAGGGATGAATCGCAAATCGGCCACGGAAGCCGATACTTCGAGAGGCCATCGAGCCAAGTCTTAGTGCGTCGTCATCCTTGTAATTAAAGAATGGCGTATCGAGGGCCAGAACGCCTGCAGCTCGCGCCGCTACTGCCACTACACTACGGGGATACGCCACCTCAAACTCGGATTCAGACCGCTCGATCGCCATGTCGTTCGTAAAGTCCTCGCCGCCGAACGCCACCGCCACAACACGGTTTGAGGCCGAGCAGATCGAATGAGCGTTCCCTATTGCCCTAGCGGTCTCCAGCCAGAGTATCAACTTGGTGCTTCCAAACGAACCACCAGTCTTCATCTCCAGCCGTCCGATAGTGTCTGAAATCTGACGCACATCCGACGGGTCATTAACTTTACCTATCGAAACGCCGGATATGTGAGGGCCGACCACCGCCGCGATATCGTCTTCCATCAACCCTGTGTCCAGAGAGTTGACTCGCGGAACGATCTGATGGCCTGCTTCAACCAGTTTCGGAAGGTACGAAGCGATGGTCTGCCGGGCGTTAGCCTTCTCGGCTGTTGGGACGGAGTCCTCCATGTCGGGAATCAGTGCGTCGGGCCGAAGTCCAAGGGCCTTGTCGAGCATGTTAGCCCGGTTCCCCGGCACGAAAAGGAGGCTTCTGAGAAGTTGCATGTGGAGATGACTTGGTCAGGTCGGAATAGGGCTTGAGTATATCATGGGGGCCTCAGACTCGTTGACCACTAAGCACCTGGGTGATATAACGCCCGACATGACCAACAATGTACCGCAAGTCCGTTTCATAGGTGTCGTAGGTTTACCCGAAATCGCTGAACACGACGATCTCGCAACAATGATCGTGAACGCGGCTAACGCCCAAGGAACTCCCTTGGAGCACGGCGACATCCTGGTCGTCACTCAAAAAGTCGTCTCCAAGGCGGAGGGCCGCACGGTCGACCTGTCGACGGTCGATCCGTCCGATTTCGCGCGCCGCTTCGCCAAAAGTGCCGGACGCGACTCCAGACTCGTAGAGCTGGTCTTGCGAGAGAGCGTAGCTGTCGTGAAGATGGAACCGGAACGGGGAATCTTGATCACGGAGACACGGCACGGCTTCGTCTGTGCGAATTCGGGGATAGACTCGTCGAACGTGGACGGAGAGGGAGTGGTTACCCTGCTTCCTGAAGACCCTGACAGATCGGCCCAGCAAATGATGGAGCGCGTCAAGGCGAGGACGGAACTCAGCAAACTCGCAGTCATCATCACCGATACCTTCGGACGAGCCTGGCGAGAGGGCCACGTCAACTTCGCTATTGGTGTCGCGGGGATGGAGCCGCTCATCGATTATCGTGGACAGGCTGACGTACATGCCAAGGTGATGGGTGTGACCAGAATTGCGGTCGCCGACGAGATCGCCGCGGCCACGGAACTCGTCATGGGCAAGGTTGACCAGGTACCCGTAGCTATTGCCAAAGGAATTCGCTACGCTCCGACAGGAGACGATGCAAAGGGCTTAGTCAGAGATCGAGCGACTGATCTGTTTCGATGATCGAGATTGTTTCTGACACACTAAAAGACTCCACGACCTCGTGATGGCCGCAGAGTCTTGTTTTTCTCGGTGATGCCGTCTACAGGTCTTCGGCGAGACTCGTCTTTGGGCGCTCGGGAGTGCTGACTGGTAGCCGGTCGCTGTCTCCGCGAAGCTGATCGAGAGAGACGTTATATCCCCAACTCGAACCCTCGATAAAGTTCTGAAAAGATCGCTCTGCACCGCATAGGCGGCAGACGCCCCTGCTCTGAGGACCATTGGGCGAATCAATCATCCATTGATGACCGCACACCGGTGCATCCACAACGGCTGTGGCGGTGGATTCTACCTCTAATGTTGACGTTTCCATTCTCTGTCACCTATCACTCATGAAATTTTTTACATGAATCACTTTGCCGGGACGAGTTTAACTTCCGTTCCAGCGTATGTCAACGACATGCTCGATCACCTTGTGCCGAACATGAAAACAGCACTACGCCGGTCGGAGTGCTGTTTCGTAGTCCTGATGTTTGAATTCGTCA
>Ga0209501_10000367_pt1 | contig 55192 bp, 34 predicted proteins | sample ArcticOcean_MG_C_4_FD_187434 | JGI IMG/M metagenome (GOLD analysis project Ga0209501, IMG submission 187434) | Marine microbial communities from western Arctic Ocean - ArcticOcean_MG_CB4_134 (SPAdes) (version 2) | ecosystem: Environmental > Aquatic > Marine > Oceanic | place: Arctic Ocean...
AGCTAACGTCGAGGTCTCACCCATCGAACCCTGCATGTTACCGAAGAACGCTTGACCAAAACTCTCTTTGACAACCGACATCCCTTGCATGGGAGACGCAGCGGCGAGAGCACCCAGTGGTGTCGCTCCGCTAAAGCCATCGGCTGCTGTCCAAACAGTGTCGCCCGTGATCTGACCGGGATAGGCGAAATACAAAAACGCGCGAGCCGTTAGAGCGGGGTTGAGGAAGTTCTTTCCCGTGCCGCCGAAAACTTCTTTGCCAATGATCACGCCGAACGCTGTTGCGACCGCCACCTGCCATAACGGAATGGTGGGCGGGAGCGTGAGTGGCAGCAACATGCCGGTGACGAGAAATCCCTCGTTGACGTCGTGCCCGCGAATGCAGGCAAACATGATCTCGATACCCAGTCCGACGATGTTGCAGACGAGAAACACCGGAATAAAGAAGACTGCGCCGTGAATGACATTCGAGATAATGCTGTCGGAATCGTATTCGGAGCCGAGCATGCCGATGACACTGCCGCGACAACCCTCGGCCGCGTGAACGTCGATGCCCGGCTGCTGCATCGCGAGGTTGGCTTGAAGGCCGGTGTTGTACATCGCCATAGCGATACAAGGCACCAAAGCGACAACGACAGTGGTCATCATCCGCTTGAGGTCCATGCCGTCGCGAACGTGCGAAGCTTGCCCGGTAACCTCACCCGGCGTGTACAGGAAACTATCGACGCCCTCGTACAGCGGATACAACTTCTCCAACTTTCCGCCTTCATCGAAGAGCGGATGGATTCGGTCGAGAAATCGTCGGAGAAATTTCATGAGGGATAATAGCGGGGAGTATTGGCGGTTGATCCAACGGCGTGCAACCCGTCGGCTTTGGAGTTCATCCTTCTTTTTCGATTTGTGTCAGCATTTTTCGCAGCATTGGACCGTACTCGTATTTGCCGGGGCAAACGTAGGTGCACAGGGCCAGGTCTTCTTCATCCAGTTCGAGAACGCCCAGATCCTGCGCTTGTGCGGTATCGCCGGTGATTAACGCCCTCAGCATAAACGTGGGGACGATATCGAGAGGCATGACCTTTTCATACATGCCGATGGGAACCATCGCCCGTCGGCTGCCTTCCTGCGATGTTGTGAAAGCAAACTTCTTGCTGGCCCCCATCAACGCGCCGGCGAAGACCCGTTTGACGGAGAACTTATCGAACCCCGGTTTCTGCCAGCCGAAGAACTCGCGGGATCGTCCTTCGGGCAATGCCGACACCTGTAAGTGATAGCGTCCCAGGAACGCTTCCTCACCCACGGCGCTACGGCCGGAGAGGACCGAGCCGGAGATCACGCGGCAATCGCCTTCGCTCAGTTCACCGGCGGTCAAATCGTCGGTCGATGCGCCGATTCGCGTTCGGATGACACGGGGATTTTTCACTGCCGGTCCGGCCAGCGAAACCACGCGATCGCATGAGAGGCGACCCGTGGCAAACAGCCGCCCGATGGCGATCACGTCCTGATAGTTGATGTACCACACGGTTCGTTTTTCACAAACCGGTGCTAGAAAATGAATGTGCGTTCCCGGAAGTCCGGCCGGATGCGGTCCAGCAAATTCCTGCGCTGTCACAAAGTCCAACTCACCGCCGGGAATTGACTGACCGGCGGCTTGGCAGAGATACAGTTTGCCGTCGGTCAAATGCCGCAGCGCTTGCAGGCCGAAAATGAATTCTGTTTTGGCTTCCGCGATGACCGTTGCCGGATTCACCGCCAGCGGATTGGTGTCGATGGCCGTGATGAATAGCGATTGCGGTGCTGAGCCTGGAGCCGGGACGCGACTAAACGGTCGCGTTCGCAGCGCGGCCCACAAACCCGAATCGATCAGGTTTTCCTGCACCTGCTCGCGCGTCAAACCGCTGAGGTCGGTATCGGAATAATCGCGGAACGTTTCTTCCTCGTCGCCCTCAAGCTCTATCACGACCGATTGAAATCTCCGCTTGGCCGTACGATTGACGGCCACCACTTTTCCGCAGCCGGGCGAAGTGTACCGTACGCCGGATGTTTTCTTGTCGGTAAAAAGCAGCTGCCCCAACTTGACGGAATCGCCGTCAGCGACGGCCATCGTCGGCTTCATGCCGATGTAGTCGTCGGCGACGAGCGCCACCCGGTGAACCGGCGGTCCCTCTTCGATTTCTGGCGACGGTGCCCCCGCTATCGGAAGGTCCAGTCCCAGCTTAGTCCGTATCATCCGGTCGCGCGGCTCCGATCCGTCCGGCAACGATTTCTTGCGGTTGGTGTTTCCATCGAATCACGAGAATTGACGGCGGCGAACCTCTGCACCAGATTTGTTCGCCCGTCGTGCGTATCTTACACACCTTGCCCGGATTTTGTAGTGAAGGCGACGCATGAAAAACTGCCATTTCGCAAATCGTGATTCCACACGGATCAGCAGACTCGATCAAGGCAGCGACGCCAACCCAATCCAACAGAAAAGTTTCGATAAGGAATACCGGAAAGCAGAAATTCAAAGCAGCGTTTCCGCCTGCTTTTCCAATCATCCAGGGTTCAAAAGCAATTTCGGAGAGAACGACAGATTTCACGGATCCGTTCAGACAAAACTGGGGCGACAGCACACTGGCCACGAGAAGAGTTTCTAGGATTTTGTATTCGTATTTTAGCCTGTCACAATTGCGACAAAGCAAGTAATCCGTGGTATCGAGTTTATGGAACAATGAAGATCGAACGATCAGAATCCATTTCTTGATTGTTGTACCCGTGTCGCGCTAGTCCCGACCGATGCTCCACCGCAAATAGGCATCGATGAAGGGGTCGAGTTCGCCGTTGAGAACGGTGTCGGGATTGCCCGCTTTGAGGCCGGTGCGAGCGTCTTTGACGTAGCGATCCGGGTTCAGCACGTAGTTGCGGACGGTTTCCCCGCCAAAGCCGATTTTCGATTTCTGTCCGCGGCGGGCTGCGTTTTCCGCTTCGCGGCGTTCGCGCTCATTCTGGAACAGCTTGGCAATCAGCATCTTGCGAGCCGTTGCGCGGTTCTTGTGCTGGCTGCGTTCGTTCTGACATTGCACGACGACGTTGGATTCGAGATGCGTCAGCCGAATGGCCGAGTCGGTTTTGTTGACGTGCTGCCCGCCCGCACCGCTGGCGCGATACGTGTCTTCGCGCACGTCCTTGTCCCAATTGATATCGACATCGAATTCGTCGTTCAGTTCCGGCGTGACATCGACGGCGGCGAATGACGTGTGCCTTCGTCCGGCTGAATCGAAGGGGCTGATACGAATCAAACGGTGGTTTCCCGTTTCGCCCTTCAGATATCCGAAAACGTACTGGCCGCGAATGACGACGGTGGCGTTGCGAATGCCGGCCTCTTCGGCGTCGGACCGTTCGAGCATCTCGGCTTTGTAGCCCCTTAACTCCGACCAACGAATGAACATCCGCAACAGCATTTCCGCCCAGTCGGACGAGTCGGTTCCACCTTCACCGGCCTGCACCGTGATGTAGGCACCCAGTGCATCCTCCGGCGACGACATGATTGCCTGCAACTCGACGGCGGCGATTTGCGGTTCCAGCCGTTCGACCGTCGTGGCGAGTTCGTCTATGCTATCCCCGCCATCGTCCTCGGCTGCAAATTCCATGAGAACGCCGATGTCGTCCGCTGCCGTCGCTAGTTCTTCGAGCGGTTTCACAGCGAGATTCAGTCGGCTCAATTCGCCCACAATTTTCTGCGCACTCTCCTGATCGTCCCAGAAGTTGGCTCCCGCCATCAATTGGTTGATTTCCTCCGTGCGTTTCTGCTTGCCGGCCAGGTCAAAGAGAGTCTCGCAGATGGACGATGCGGTTGACGAGATCCTGGCAGCGTTGTTCGAGTTCCTGATCCATGGGAGGCGTTGCTTTCGGGATGAATTGCAAACGTGTTGACGCAATTCATGATCCCACGGGGCGCGGCCCGTGGGCTTTCATGAGTTTTCTATTCGCCGTGTATTCTATTCGACGGGACCGACGGGGGGCAGTCCGATGCCGTAATACTCGAAGCCCTCTTCGCGGATCCTTTCTAAATCGTACAGATTGCGTCCGTCGAAGATCACCGGGCCAGCCATTTGATGCTTCATATAGCCGAAGTCGGGGTTTCGGTACTCGTTCCATTCGGTCACGATGACCAATGCATCCGCTCCGTCCAGTGTTTCGTAGTGATGGTTACAATAGCCGATTCGTTCGCCGTAGATTTCCCGCACATTGTCGATAGCTTCCGGGTCGTGTACGCGGACGGTTGCCCCGGCATCGAGCAGTCGGTCGATCAACACCAGCGAGGGCGCTTCGCGGATGTCGTCGGTCCTCGGCTTGAAAGACAGTCCCCAGACGGCAACGGTTCGCCCGGCCAATTCGCCATTGAAGTAGCTGGCGAGTTTCTGGAAGGGAATTTCCTTCTGTGCGTTGTTGACCGCATCGATCGTCTTCAGAATTCGTGCGTCCATCGAGTGATCGTCGGCGACTGCTGAGAGCGCGCGAATATCTTTGGGGAAACAGGAACCGCCGTAACCGACACCGGGGAATAGAAACTCAAAACCAATACGCCGGTCGTGACCGATTCCGCGGCGGACGTCGTTGACGTTCGCGCCGACGCGCTCGCACAAGTTGGCCATTTCGTTGATGAAACTGATTTTTGTGGCCAGCATGCAGTTGGCCACATACTTGGTCATCTCCGCACTTTCGATGCTCATGGTAACGCAAGGGTGTTCGGTGCGCAGAAATGGCCGATAGAGTTCTTCGAGCGTCTCGGCTGCTGCGGGATCATCGGCTCCAACCACCACGCGGTCGGGTTTGGTGAAATCGTCGATAGCCGCCCCTTCCTTGAGAAACTCGGGGTTCGACGCGAACAGAACCGACGTATCGGTTTTCTCGCCAACCCAGGCAGACACTTTACGGTTGGTGCCCGGCGGAACCGTGCTTTTGACGACAACGACCGTGCCTTCCGTCAGATGCGGCGCGACCGACCACGATGCCGCCTGAATGTATTTCATGTCGGCGCGGCCGTCGTCATCCTGCGGCGTGCCGACCGCAATGAAAACGCAGCGCGCTGTTGGAACTGCTGCGGCGTAGTCGGTGGTGAACTTCAGCCGTCCGGCCTTCACGTTCCGCCGTACAAGCTCGGTCAATCCCGGTTCGTAAATCGGGATCTCTCCGTCATTTAGCTTGGCGATCTTCTCTGCATCGATATCGATGCAGGTGACTTCGTTTCCGCTTTCGGCAAAACAGGTTCCCGTCACCAGCCCAACATAGCCGGTGCCGATCATCGCAATTTTCATACAAGTCTCGTCTTCAAGTATTTGGTCGGTGGTGTTGCCGTGCCTGCCACAAGACACTTTGCGTTTTAACGCAAAGATGCAAAAGGCTGCAAAGTCTCGCAAAGGAATTCAAAGATGACGCGCGAAGGCAAATCACGGATGTTTCCCACACACATGTGCCGTCAGAGGTCTTTTTCACCTTCGCCCTGCGGCTTCAAGCGGTCTTTGTATTGTACTGCATAGTAACTGCGATATTCGCCCGATTTGATGTTTTCAATCCAATCGGTTTGAGTTTGGTACCACTCGATGGTTTCGTCCAATCCGCTACGGAATTCGACTTCAGGCGACCAGCCGAGTTCCGATCGGGCTTTGGAACAGTCGATGGCGTAACGCAGATCGTGGCCGGGTCGGTCGCGGACGAATTTTATGAGACTTTCGGGCTTGTCCAACAATTCCAGTAGCGTGCGGGTGAGGTCGATGTTTCGCAATTCGGTCTCGCCGCCGAAGTTATAAACCTCGCCCACCTTGCCGCGCCTGAGAGCGGCGTCGATGCCGCGACAGTGATCGAGTACGTGAATCCAGTCGCGGACGTTTTCACCTGTCCCATACACCGGCAGCGACTGATCATTCATCGCATTCGAGATGAACAACGGCAGCAGCTTTTCCGGAAACTGATACGGCCCGTAATTGTTGGAGCAGCGGGTTATGACGGCCGGGAAATTGAATGTGTGAACGTAACTGCGGACGAGCATGTCGGCGGCCGCCTTCGATGCCGAATACGGACTGTTGGGAGCCAAGGGCGTCTCTTCGGTGAAAAAGCCCTCGTCGCCCAGGCTGCCGTAAACTTCGTCGGTCGAAACTTGAACATACCGCGAAATTTCAGCGGCGCGGCAGACATCGAGCAGCACCTGAGTGCCAACGATATTTGTTTCGACGAACGGACCGGAATCGAGAATGCTGCGATCGACGTGACTTTCGGCAGCGAAGTGGACGACGGCATCGACGGGCGATTCGGTTATCGCCCGTTCCATAAACGCCCGATCGCCGATATCGCCCTGCAGAAAGCGGTAACGCGGATCATTTTCAATATCCGACAGATTGGCCGGATTGCCTGCGTAAGTCAGCTTGTCAACATTGACGACATTCTGATCGGGATAACGAGCCAACTGGTCTCGAATGAAATTCGATCCGATAAACCCACAGCCGCCGGTGACGAGAAAACGTTTCATATGATGGTCTTTCAGGAGTTCACAGACCGGTGTGTCCATCTGGTTCCAAAGACGTCGATTGAAAACGAGCCTACAGAATTGTCGCATGCGATTTAGCCGTCCCGCTTGCGGGACGTGTCGATGACGCCTTGCCTCAGTACACGCGGGGCAAGCCCCGCGGCTAAATGAATCGAAACGCCAGTGGCACCCGTCAACTGAGAATTGACACGCGCCTAAGACTCCGCCGTCGGTTCTTCCCCTTCGGGTTGCTCGCTGGTCGGCTCGGCGATTGGTGTTTCGTTTTCGACTGGCTCTTCGCTTCCGACTGCTTCTTCCGTTTCGTCTGCTGCATCGACGATTTCAGCGGGAATGCGTGCCATCGATGCGAGCTTGTCGCCGTCGCTGAGCCGAATGATGCGAACACCTTGCGTGTTCCGGCCGACCTGACTGATGTCGGCGGCCCGCAGGCGTTGGATCTTGCCGCTGTCAGTCACCATCAGCACCTGGTCGTCGTCGTGAACGGCGAGCACATCGACCACTTGGCCGTTGCGCTCTGTCGTGCGAATGTCGCGAAGCCCTTTGCCGCCGCGCCTTTGTCGGCGGTACCTCGCGTTGCCCGAATACTTTGTGCCGTTGCCTTCACCGGCATCATCTCCGGTTTCTTCCGAATCGACTTCCGCGTCGGCGACTTCGGCATCCGGATCGTCTGCCTCTGCTGCTGTGTCATTCTCTTCGGCAACTTCGTTCGCACCGAAGGCTGTCCGTTTGCCGTAACCGTTTTCACATCCGGTGAGCAGGCATGTGTCCTCTCTCGGGATGACCATACCAATAACAAAGTCATCCTTGCGGAGCGAGATTCCTTTCACTCCGCGTGTGGCACGGCCCATGCTGCGGGCGTCTTCGTGCGAGAAGCGAATCGCCATGCCGTTGTGCGTCGCCAGCACCACATTATCGCCATCGGCGACGCGCCGCACGTCGATCAAATGATCGTCGTCGTCGAGGTTGATGGCGATCAATCCCCCCTTCAACGGCCGACTGTAGGCGGAAAGCGCGGTCTTTTTGACGATGCCGTTGCGGGTCGCCATGATGAGAAACTGGTCATCGACGAATTCGCGAACCGCCAGACAATTGGTCACGCTCTCGTTTTCATCGAGCGACAACAGGTTGATCAACGCCCGCCCTTTGGCCGTGCGACCCTGCTGCGGCAGATCGTAAACTTTGCGCCAGTAGACCTTGCCACGATCGGTGAAGAACAGCAGGAAGGAATGCGTACTGGCGACAAAGACGTGCTTAATCGGATCTTCGTCGTCGGTTTGCGCCCCTTTAATGCCCTTACCGCCGCGATTTTGTGCCTGATAGGCGGTGAGGGTTGTTCGTTTGATATAGCCCCGCTGCGACAACGTGACGACCATCGTCTCTTCGGTGATCAAGTCGTCGCGATCAACATCACCAACCTCGCCTTCCTCGATCGCCGTTCGCCGTGGATTGCCATACTTCTTAATCAGCTCGTCCAGATCGTCGCGAATGACCGCACGGATGTTGGCTTCGTCCGACAGTAGTTCGAGGTGACCGGCGATTGCTTCGAGCAGTTTTGCGTATTCTTCGCCCAGCTGTTCGCGTTCGAGGTTGGCCAGCGAGCCGAGTTGCATCGAGACAATTGCTTCGGCCTGTCGCGACGAGAGGTGGTACAACTCTTGTACGCCGTGTTCATCCTGAAACGCCTTGAATCCGTCGTCGCCCAGCGCGCGCTCGATCAATCCGCCTGGTACGTCGATCTGCTGCAAATCGTCGCGGGCAGCGGCACGGCTCGGTGCGCTGCGAATGGTGTTGATGACCTGATCGATGTCGATCTGCGCGATCATCAATCCTTCGACGGTGTGCTTTCGTTTGCGGGCTTCAGCCAGCAGGAACTCGGTGCGGCGGCGGATGACATCGACGCGGTGCCGCAGGAATTCCTCCAGCATCGCCTTGACTGACAAGGTTTCCGGCCGATTGCCAACGAGTGCCAACAGGATCACGCTGATCGTCGATTGAAGTGGCGAGAAGCGAAACAGCTGATTGAGAACAACTTCACGGTCGGCGTCGCGTTTCAACACAATGTGCAGCCGCACCTGCCAGGCCGGAATGGTCCGGTCGGTCAAATCGACAATGCGGGAAATGCCTTTGACCCGATCGTCGCGGACCAGCGCTTCGAGTTTCTCGCGGATTCGGTCGCGCGTTTCCTGGTAAGGGATTTCCGTGACGACGATGACGTCGCTCTTCTTTTCCGTCTCGAAATGAGTCCGGGCGCGCAGCCTGATGGTAGAACGACCGGTGTGGTAACCCTGCCGAATGCCGCCGCGCCCGCAAATGATGCCGCCGGTTGGAAAGTCGGGACCGGGTAGCACCTCCATCAATTCACTGACGCCGGCCTGCGGATTGTCGATCAACACGATGGCCGCTTGACAGACTTCGGTGAGGTTGTGCGGGGGGATACTGGTTGCCATGCCGACCGCGATGCCGTTCGACCCATTGACCAGCAGGTTGGGGAATTTCGCGGGGAGTACGACCGGTTCGGTATTCTCCTGGTCGTACGTCGGCACGTAATCAACCGTGTCGCGGTTAATGTCTTGCAGCATCTCCGATGCAATGGGAGAGAGCCGGGCTTCGGTATACCGCATGGCGGCCGGCGGCAGACCGGCGAGCGAGCCGAAGTTTCCTTGCTTATCGACAAGCACACCGCGCATCACCCACTCTTGCGCCATACGGACGAGCGTCGGATAAACCGATCCTTCTCCGTGCGGGTGATAGTTGCCGCTGGTATCGCCGGCAATTTTCGCGCATTTCTTACGCGAACCGCCCGGATTCAGATTCAGGTCGTTCATGGCGACCAGAATCCGCCGCTGCGACGGCTTGAGGCCGTCACGCACGTCGGGAAGCGCACGGCTGACAATGACGCTCATGGCGTAGGTGAGATAACTCTGTCGCATCTCATCCTGTATGTCTAGCTGCTCGATTCGCTCCTGGCCCACCGATTCTTCGGGTTGGTTTTCACCGGGACCACCGTTTCCGTCGGACAATGCGGGGCACTCCTTATCGACAACATGCAGATAGAACACGCAGGCAGCAGGCACCCAAAACGACAATCAACTGTCGCAGGGCAACGCAACAACTCACCGACAACGGCACTGGTCGGATGACAGCCGAGGAAGGTCGAAACCGACCGCATATGACCGGGCTGATAGCGTACCAATGCCAGCTGCCATTTTAGTTGATTCGAGGCGTGCGAACAACTCACTCAAACATCCCGCAAACGCGGTAAACTCGAATTGTCGCAAGCCGCGCAGCGGCGCGAAAACCCAAACCGACAGCTTGCTGCCGAAGGTCGTGCTTTACAACTTTCCGACAGCAAGCTGTCGGCTTGGGTTCACGGCTCGCTCGGCTCGCCTCTGGTAAATTCTGCGATGAATTCCGGCCACACATGGACGACCGTGATCGGCTTCCGGCTTGCTACGGCTGCCCAGAAACCATAACATTAACTGTTGTTTATATGTGCGTTTCGCCACCGCGATTGATCGTTGACGGAGAGCAGGCGTCTGATGCAACCGATTCTGAAACCCCGTTTCGCAACGGTCATTTTCTGCCTTGCGATGGCACTCTTTGCCGCCGTCGCCCGAGCAGCCGACGTTGTGGTCCGCGTGACGGTCGATCCACCGAATGTGACGCTCACTGGTCCCGGTTCGCGATTCCGGCTGCTGGTCAACGGTGAAACTCCCGATGGCCGACTGATCGATCTGACCCGCGACGCCCGATTTGAATCGGCCGCCCCCGACATCGCCAGCGTTTCCAGCGAAGGTCTGCTCCGCGGTCTTGTCGATGGAGATGCAAAGATAACAGTCACCGTCGCCGGCAAAACGGCAACGGTCGATGCCATTGTCAGCAATGTTGCGGTTCCCCGCACGTATCATTTCGAGAACGACATCGTCCCGCTGTTGAGCAAGTTCGGCTGTAATTCGGGCGGTTGTCACGGAAAAGCCGAAGGACAAAACGGATTCAAACTGTCGGTCTTCGGTTTCGATCCGCCCGCCGACCGCGTCGCGTTGATGAAGGAAGGGCGCGGTCGCCGCGTGTTTCCCGCCGTTCCCGAACGAAGCCTGCTGTTGGAAAAAGTTTGCGGAACCTCGCCGCACGGCGGTGGCGTTCGCATTCGACGAAACTCTCCAGAATACAAAACACTGGCTGGCTGGATTGGCGCCGGCATGCCGGCAGGTGCGGCGACAGCACCTCGCGTCGTTTCGATGGACGTGACTCCGTCCGAACGACAGATGACGATGAACGCCGCCCAACAACTGCGAGTCGTCGCGAATTACTCCGATGGCAGCCAGGTCGATGTGACACATCTGGCCACTTTTCAATCGAACAACGATGCCTTGTGCGCCGTCGATGAGTTCGGGCTGGTGCGGGCAGAAGATGTTCCCGGCGAAGCGGCCATCATGGCATCGTACATGGGGGCGGTCGGCGTGTTTCGCGTGTTGATTCCGCGCGGAGAAACCATCGACAACTACCCGGAACTCCCCGCTCACAATTTCATCGACACGCTGGTTCACGCCAAGCTTCAGAAGCTGAATATTCTGCCGTCGGAAACCTGCAGCGACGCCGACTATTTACGCCGGCTGTCTCTCGATGTGATTGGAACGCTGCCAACCGCCGACGAAGCTCGCGAATTCCTCAACGATAAACGGCCGGACAAGCGTGCGCGACTGGTCGATCAACTGCTCGAGCGGCCGGAATTCGCCGACTTCTGGGCTTTGAAGTGGTCGGACCTGTTGCGGGTTGACCGATTGGTGCTGGGACACAAAGGGGCCTACAACTACTACCGCTGGATTCACGAAAGTTTCGCCGAGAATAAACCGTACGACCAATTCGTTCGCGAACTGATCACAGCACGCGGCACGCTGAGCGAATCGCCCGCCGGCCATCTGTTTCAGGTGGTAAAGAACCCGGGCGACCTTTCGAGTACGCTCTCTCAGGTATTGCTGGGCGTCCGCATCGAATGCGCCCAATGCCATCATCATCCGTTCGACCGCTGGAGCCAGGCCGATTACTTCGGCATGCAGGCGTACTTCACCCAGGTGCAGTTCAAGCCGACGCCGACCGGTTCGATGTTGACCGCGATGCGCAACTCGGCAACCAAGCACCCCCGCAGTGGCGAAGCGATTTTCGCGCATCCGTTGGGTACGACAAATCCCACGGAATCACCAACGGGCGACCGTCGCGACGCGCTCGCCGATTGGATGACCGCACCCGATAACCCGTGGCTCGCTCGCAATTTCGTCAATCGCATGTGGGCGCACATGCTGGGGCGCGGACTGGTCGAGCCGGTGGACGACGTCCGCTCGACCAATCCCCCCGCCAACCAACAACTGCTCGACGAACTCGCCCGTCACTTTGTTGCCAACAAATTCGACATGCATAATCTCATCCGCACCATCGCCGCTTCGCGAACGTACCAACTCTCCTCGCGGCCGAATGAAACCAATCGACAAGACGAACAGAATTACTCGCGGGCGCTGTTCAAGCAGCTCGATGCCGAAGTGCTGTTCGACGCCGTCTGCCAAACCACCGGCGTACCTGAGAAATTCGACGGTCTACCGGCCGGTTACCGCGCGATTCAATTGTGGGACAGCCGGGTGCCGCATTACTTCCTCAAGCTGTTTGGTCGGCCAAGCCGGGCCACTCCGTGCGAATGCGAACGGTCGGCCGAACCGAGCGTCGCCCAGGTGTTGCACGTGTTGAATTCCCCCGGTATTGAGGCAAAACTTTCGCATGCAGCGGGACGGGTTACAGAGCTTGTCCGCCGCTTTCCGAAGGAGAAACAACAAGGGCCGAAAGAAAACAAACAGGGCAACTCGAAATTGATCGATGAGTTGTACCTCACCTTCTACAGCCGATTCCCCACCGAATTGGAACGCTCGGCAACGCTCAACTATTTGACAAAGAACGATAATACCCGCCAGCAAGCCGCCGAAGACATCGCCTGGTCGATGATGAACACCGTCGAGTTTCTATTCAATCATTGATGAGAACATTTAGCCGGCCCGCTCGCGGGCCGTGTGCCTAACTCGCCACAACGCAAACAAACCAAGGATTTGCCATGAACGGCCCCGCCTCCTATTGCGACGGAATCAAGCGACGCGATTTGCTGCGAGTTGGAGTCGCCAGCATGACCGGTGCGTCACTGCCGTTATCGCAACTGCTCCAAAGCCAGGCGGCCGCAGATGCGAAAGGCGAGAAGAACGACGTCTCGGTGATCATCCTGTTTCTGCAGGGTGGGCTAAGTACGATCGATATTCTCGACTTGAAACCGAACGCGCCGGCCGAATTTCGCGGTGAGTTCAATCCCATCGACACCAACGTTCGCGGCATGCAAATTTGCGAACACTTGCCACAAGTGGCGGGACAGGCCGACAAGTTTTCGCTGCTGCGGAACTTCACTCACACCGATTCGGGACACGGCCCGGCCGACCATTGGATGTTGACCGGTTACGCTCCCCGCCCGGGATTCAACGGCAGCCTGAAACCAAACAACCAGCGTCCCGCGCACGGGGCGATCATTTCCCGCATGCTCGGTCCGCGTGGTTCGGTCCCCCCTTATGTTTGTCTGCCGAAGATGCACAACTCGGCCGGGGCTGCCTATTTGGGAACAACAGCTGCCCCGTTCGTGGTCAACGCCGATCCCAACGCGCCCGGTTTTTCCGTTCCCGATCTTGCCCCACCGTTGGCCATCGATCCCAAGCGGTTCGGCGCACGGCGGCAGTTGCTCGGCCAAATTGACCGCTACAAGAAAACAGCCGAGATCGAGGCCAACCGTGGCGCAAAGGCGCTCACAACGTTTCAACAAAAAGCGTTCGATCTGATTTCCTCGCCCCAAACCAAGGCCGCCTTCGACATCAAACAGGAAACGGACAAGCTGCGCGACGAGTACGGTCGTTCGTCGCTGGGGCAAAGTTGCCTGATGGCTCGCCGGCTAGTGGAGGCGGGAGTCCGTTGTGTGACAATCGACCACACCAACTGGGACACACATTACAACAACTTCAACGTCCTCAAGAACGATCTGCTGCCGCACCTCGACGCCGGCCTTTCGACATTGCTTCGCGATCTGTCCGACCGGGGCCGTCTGCAATCGACGCTGCTGGTCGTCATGAGCGAGTTCGGTCGCACCCCTCGCGTGAACAAGGACGCCGGCCGCGATCATTGGGGACCATCGAATTGTATGTTACTGGCAGGTGGCGGCATCCAAGGCGGACGTGTCGTCGGTGCGACAAACTCACGCGGCGAAAAACCGGCCGCCAATCCCGTCGGCCCGGCCGATCTGGCAGCCACCATGTATCGCTGCCTCGGTATCGATCCCAATCACGAGTTCTACACGCCGGAAGGACGCCCGGTAAGAATTGTCGACGGCGGAAAAGTCATCACAGACGTGTTGTAAATTTGCTGGGGAATATTACTCCACCTCAATCCCACGGGCCGCGACCCGTGGGATTCATCGTCACGCTCCGACGAATTGAACGACTCCATGAAAACGCGACCGCTCGCCATCTGTGCCTTCATCCTGGCTCTTGCTGCCAACGTCACGCGTGCCGACCCGCCGTCGGTCGCATACCTCTATCCGGCCGGTGGACAGCGCGGCACGAAAACACAATTCAAAGTCGGCGGCTACAACCTGCACGACTCGGCCGCGCTTGAGATGCGCGGCGAGGGCATCGAAACCGTCGATCGCATCCAACTCACCAACACGCTCTTCTTCGAAGGCCCGGTCATTCCCCAGCCCGCCTCGCAGGCGAAAGAAGATTACCCCAGAGACTATGCCGGGCATGTGACAATCGCTGCCGATGCCGCGCTGGGTATTCGCTATTGGCACGTTGCCACGTCGCAGGGGATCACAGCAGGTAAAAAGTTCGTTATCGGCGACTTGCCGGAAGTGATCGAGCGCGAAGTCGACGGCAATCCCATTCCCATGACAGTCACTTTGCCGGTGACGATCAACGGCCGAATCTTTCCGCGAGAAGACGTTGATGTCTGGACGTTCGCCGCCAAGGCAGGGCGAGCCGTCACTTGTGAAGTCAACGCCGCCCGACTCGGATCACCGCTCGATTCACGGTTGGAAGTTCGCGATCCGTCCGGACGACCGATTGCCCAGAACGTCGATGCCATCGGCACCGATTCCCGGCTGCGGTTTGTCCCGGAACGTGACGGCATCTACGAAGTTCGCATTCACGACGTCAAGTTTGGCGGGCTGCAGAGTTACGTGTACCGATTGACCGTCACTGCCGGTCCGATAGTCGATACTGTCTTCCCGCTCGGCGGAAAACGCGGCAGCAGCATCAATGTTGAACTAAGCGGCGCGAACCTGCCCCAAACAAGCGTCACCGTGAGGCTGCCGACAGACGATCAGTCCAGCTTCACCTACCGCCCACAATTCGACGGCCAACGGGCGGGAATTTTGCGGCTCGAATTGGATAACTTGCCTGAGTCGATTGAAACGTCAGATGCCAAACAACCGCAACTTGTAACGCTGCCGGTCATCTGCAATGGCCGCATAGCGTTGCCCGGCGATATCGACGAATGGTCGTTCACAGCAAAGAAGGACGATCAGTTCGACTTCGATCTCCGCGCCAGCCGGCTCGGTTCACCGCTCGATTCCGTATTGACGGTGTTCGATGCCGCGGGGAAACAGTTGGCACAGAACGACGACTTGGGCAAAGGCCAAACCGATTCACGGCTGACATTCAAGGTACTCGCCGACGGAACGTATCGCGTGCGCATCGAAGATCGGCTGTCGTCGCGCGGCGGGCCGACGTTTGCGTACCGGTTGAAGATTTCACAGCCCAAAGTTGCGGCAGCCGAATTTCATCTCACGCTACCGAGCGACGTCGCCAACATCGAACGCGGCAAAGAATTTAAACTGAAAATCGATGTGCAGCGGTTGGGCGGCTTCAAAGACGAGATTGCGCTGGCAATCGATAATCTGCCCGCAGGCGTCGCGCTGTCGGGTCCGGCGAAGATCGACAAAGGAAAGAATACCGTTCAACTGGTTCTCAAAGCGGAAGCGCAAGCGAAGGTTGCAACCGGTCGCCTCGTCGTGCGAGGGACGGCGACGATTGACGGCAAACAAGTTGAGCAGCGGGCGACGTTGGCCCTCAATGCAGGCCGCGCGAAAGTCGATGAACTGCGACTGCGAGTGGCCGTGCCAACACCATTCAAATTCGCCGGCGCGTTCTCAACACAGTACGCGTCGCGTGGTACCGTCTACACGCGGTATTACACGCTGGAACGCGGGGGCTTTGGGGGGCCGATTGAAGTTCGCATGGCCGATGTCCAGGCCCGTCACTTGCAGGGGGTCACAGGACCGGTCATCACAATTCCACCGGAGAAAACAGAGTTCGACTATTCAATAACGTTGCCGCCGTGGATGGTCATCGGCCGCACGAGTCGCACTTGCGTAATGGCCGTCGGCGACGTGGTCGATGCGGACGGGACAAAGCACAAGGTCAGTTACAGTTCGACCGCCCAGAACGATCAGGTTATCGTGTTGGTCGATCCCGCCCGTCTGAGCGTGCGAATCGGTTCTCCATCCATTCGCGCAACGCCGGGTCGACAAGTTCGCGTCCCGTTTCAAATCGAACGGGGCGCCGGCCTCAAGGGGCCGGTCAAGGTCGCACTCATCTTGCCGCGACATATTAAAGGGGTGAAGGCAGAAGCGGTCGAGGTGTCTGCCACGGGCAACTCGGGCGAATTGCTGGTGACATTCGACGACGGGCAGCCTGGACCATTCAACATGCCGTTGATCATTCGCGCGATGTTGCGTGACGAAGAGGGCAACCCGGTCACCGCCGAAGCCCCGCTCACGGTCGTCCCGGCGCAGTAGTGACCGCGAGCAAACCAGCCCGCAGCGCAAGCAAGGGTTTCTCCGCAACAATGGCGGTTCCTCCCCTTGCTTGCGCTGCGGGCTGGTTTCACAGATCGAATTCAGTTGCTGAAATCGCGCTGAATCGCGAACAAACCTCAGCGGACGCCCTTTCCACTCTGGAGGCCGGTCGCCGTCTCACTTACGATAGAACCAGCGTGAGCAGCCCGGCTGCTGAGGCCCACGCCGCAAGTGCACGGAGTTAGAGATGAAGACAACCGATATCGTTGTGTGGTTAGCAATTGGCGTGTGCCTTGCGGGTTTCGCCGGTTGTTCGTCGGGCGATGACGAAAACGGTTCGGGCGACTCACCCCAGGCGGTCGAAGAAACTGTGCGGCAGCTGCCGCGAATCGTCGGTACGCCGACCGACGCCGGTTATTTCGATGGCGGTGTGACGCTACTGGGAAGTGCCGATCCCGATTCCGGCGAAGCGATAATGCCTTCGACGAAGTTCTTTCCTATGGCGATCCGCCTTGAAGTCGAAGAGAGCGCATCGTTTTTTCCGTCAGAATATTCCGTCGTCATCGACGAGCGGCGATACCGTCCGCATGGAGTTTCCTTCGGCTATAAAAGAGCAACATTCTTCAGTGTGGAGAAGTTTGCCGCCGAGAAAATCGAACTTTCGCTGGGCGGTTCCGACCAGATCACAACCAACAAGGCGGGCAAACTCAACGGTTGCCAGCTCGCCACCGGCGAGGTGTACTTGCTGTATCGCGTGCCGGGTTCCGCGATGGTCGAACTTCAATACGACGGCAAAGACTACGAGTTGCGTCCCTCTGAAGCGGCCGATCTGGGGGTCGAACCATCGGCAGTGAAAACGGAGACGACTGACGACAACACAAGTAAACCGTCCGGCCCGCAGGGACTGCAGTTGGAAGTCAAACGGGGCCAGTTAGCCATTGAAGTCATCGACGGCAAGGACACGGAAGTCTTCGAGGTGGAATTGACTCTGAGTAGCTCGAAGTACCAGACAGTCGAATTGCACCTCGGGAAGGATTTTTTCCTGGAGGGCAACGCCCCGCCGAAAGACGACGGAAAGAAAGGACGCCGCCGCGGCAGGCGTTCGCGAAAAACGTTCGTCGAGTTGCAGGAAGAGTCCATGAGTTTATTGACCGGCACGGAGTTTTTTGACAACACGTACAAAGACAAGCCGATGAAGGAACTGCTCAACGGCGGAGTGTCGATCAACGTCGAGCCGGGGCGGCCGATCACAGCGTTCTTCGTCTTTCCTAACCCGCCGTTCGAGAACGGCCTGGCATTACACTTTCCGGGTAAACGGCCGCAAGACATGGTCTCGGCCGGCGATGTGCTGGGCGAACTCCGTCCCGCCATTCCGCGAGGTGTCGCCAAGATTGCACGCGCACCCATTGTCGGCGATCCGGTGAAGGTCAACGTCATCAAGGGGAACATTCTGATTGACACGGGCGGCAAATCGCTTACTGCGCAAGGCCCCGGCGGAGGCCGGCAGTTCATCATGCTCAAGTTCGCGATCAACGGTGAACGACAATTCATTCCCCGCGATTACGTAATCCGCGATGCAGACGACACAAACTACTATCCAATCGCCGCCGCATTTGGAAACGCGCCCGCGCTGCGAATCCCGGGCGACGGTTACGATTCGGTCAAACTGATGCCGGGCGAGGCAGACGTCGTACGCAAGCGGAAGGGCCAGCTACTATACTGGCAATACTCCAAGCCCGAGTTCCTCGTCCTGTTCGCTTTGCCGCAATCGCTTTCGACGTACGATTTCAGCCACGGGAATCTCTTGCTGAAAATCACACCGGTCACCCCACCGATTGCGTGGAAGCAAATCCGCCCCAACGATTCCGTTGCGGTAACTAACAGCAACAATTCAAAACCGAAGACGGCGAAGAAAAACAGTACGACATCAACGCCGAAGAACACTGCAGCAGACAATGACGCGCAGGCCGCATCGAAAGTGAGATTTGGCAAACTGTTACTGAAAAAGGATGCCAGGAAGGCGCGGCAATATTTTGAAGAGGCTGTACAACTCGCACCGAAATCTCCCGCCGCGAAAGAAGCGAAGCAACTCCTCGAAGACCTGAATTAAATCACCACCAAACGAGGCACCCCGATATGATGGAACGCATCAAACTGATTGGCACCGTGATCGTCATCGTGCTTGTCGTCATCATCGTCATGGTGAATTGGAAACCACAGGACTTCAACCTGCTGGTGACCACAATCAATATGCCGTTGGCCGTCATGCTGTTCGGCACTCTGGCGATCGGTTATCTGTCCGGCATGATTGTGGGAAATCCGTTGAGGTTTCTGCGGAAGAAATCCTCTTAGCCACTCGATCCCACGGGGCGCAACCCGTGGGCTTTGTTGCACCCGGGATACCATATCACCATGACTTCACTTTCTCTCTCCGGGATGATCGTCGCTGCACTGCTTGGCCAGGGTGGCGAGAAACTCTACGTCGCCAAACCGTTGACCGCGCCGGGGGAATTCACCGCCGGAATTGAAGGCCCGGCTTGTGACAAGGATGGAAACGTTTACGCCGTCAACTTCGGCAAACAGCAGACGATTGGCCGCGTGACTCCGAAAGGCAAAGGAACGGTGTTCGTCACATTGCCCGGCAAGAGTACGGGCAACGGCATTCGTTTCGATCCTCGCGGCAATATGTACGTTGCCGACTATGTGGGACACAACATTCTCCGCATCGATCCCACGACGAAAAAGATCACCGTCTTCGCACACGAGCCGAAGATGAATCAGCCGAACGATTTGGCTATCGCCCCCAACGGCACGCTGTATGCCAGCGATCCCAACTGGGGAAAGAGTACCGGTCAAATCTGGCGGATCGACACCAACGGCAAGATCACCCGTGCCGCCGGCGAAATGGGAACAACCAACGGAATCGATGTCAGTTCGAACGGCAAGACGCTGTACGTCAACGAGAGCGTGCAGAAGAACATCTGGGCATTCGATATCGCCAAAGACGGCAGCCTGACCGGAAAACGCCTCTTCAAGAAGTTTCCCGACTTCGGCTTCGACGGCATGCGCTGCGATGCCGACGGCAATCTGTACGTCACACGGTACGGCAAAGGAACCGTTGTCAAACTTTCACCGAAAGCGAAAGTTCTCCAAGAGATCAATGTGTTGGGTGCCAAGCCGAGCAACATCTGTTTCGGCGGCCCGGACGGCCGCACCGCCTACGTGACCGAGGTCGAGCATACGCGGCTCGTCGAGTTCCGCGTCGAACGTCCCGGCCTCTCATGGATTCGCTGGCAGAAAAAGTAAACCGGACTGTCGGTGGCAAATAATTCTTCAGGCGAGCGGGGGGTGTAAACCCCCTGATGATTGCTGGTTGCGTCCAGAGGGTAAAACGTCGTCGCCCCCTTAGGTTGACCGTTTTTGCGGCCGGCGCGCTATAAGACAAAAGGGGTTGCCGACGAGTTGCCGTGCGGCGATAATTGGAGACAGAGGCGTTGGCAATCGCGCACGGCAATATCGACTGATTCTTTGAAGAACCAGCATCAACCGTGGATCAATTACCTGAAAACATGACCGACGGGGAACTCGTTGCTGCGGTCCTGGCAGGCAGCGACAATGAGTTTGCGCATTTGGTGCGGCGCTACCAATCGCCGTTGTTGCGGGTCGCGAGAAGTCGGCTGGGAAATATCGAGCGGGCCGAGGACGTCGTTCAAGAGACGTTCATGAACGCGCATCGCTGGCTGAACACCTACGATTCGAAATACAGTTTTCGAACCTGGCTGTGGACTATTTTGTTACGGCAATGCGGCCGCAACCACGCCCGGCAGAACCGCAAACCGCAAGTTCACAACTGGAGCAACCGCCCGTCGGCGGGCGATGATGTTTCAGCCGACATACAACCACCCAGCACTCTTCCTTCGCCCCCCTCGCAGTTGCTTGCCAAAGAGCGGGCAGAACTGTTGGAGCAATCGTTGCAGGAATTGCCAGAGAGTGAAGCTGATGCGTTGCGGCTGCGTTTTTACGGACAGTTGAAGTTTCAAGAGATTGCCGACGCGATGCAGTGCGCCATTTCGACGGCAAAAAATCGCGTGCGGAACGGATTGGTCAAGTTGGCCGAAATTGTGACGGAATTGGAGGCGCTGGCCGAAGCCAATGAGGCTGATGATTCCTCCGGTCAATAATTCTTGTGGTAAAGAGTTGATCTTATGAACTGTGATCAAGCATTTGACGTCTTGACCCGTGGGCCGTTTCCATCGGGCGATGTGATCGTCGACGATACGGTTGAGCGCCATCTGGCGGCGTGTCACGAATGCCGACAACTGGCCGAGGCGCTTCGTCCGGCGGTTGGGATTTTTCACGAGGCGATGGCTGAGGCCGAATCGCTGAACCTGCCGGGATATTCTGGTGAGTTGAGTTCCGCCGGTGAGGGGCGGCTGCTGACGATTGCGAAGCCGACAAAGGTGACATCACGGGTGAGGCCGCTCGACATGCAGCGGCGCGATCGAAAGAAGGCCGCCCTGATCTGGCCATTCGTGGCGGCCGGTTTCTTGGGTTTGATTGTCGGCATATTCGGCGAGAACATTCACAGCCGCCTTGCCGATGATACCACTGCGAACTTCGCGTCGGCCGGCTCGCATCCGCTCGAAGCGCACGCCGTCAATCGGGAGGGCCGGCTGTTACTCGCCTCGCTCAACCTGTCGGCTGCCTGCCGCGACGCGGATGGAGAGTCGGGGCAGCACACCAACAGTTGGTATCAATGCTGCACGCGCTGTCACGCCGATGCCAAATCGGCGACTGCACCAACAATTCCACTTCCGACGCTGACGAGTTCCTGCGTCGTTTGTCACTCCGACACGTACCGTGCGGAAGTGAGTTGGTCAATCCGACCGTTGCAGTGGGACGCGCAAAGTTGGCGCGAGCCGCTGGAAACGTGAAATTGCAAATCGACAGCTTCAGACTGATCCTCGACGATCGGATAACTGGGGATGTGTTTTGTAACAGAGCTGTGTTTTGTAACAGAGCTGTGGCCGACTCAATTCGGGTTGCGTCCGCCACCGTTGGGGTTGCCGCCACCGTTAGTCGATGATCCCGTTTCACCGTTCTTAGCTCCGTTCCATGTGAGCGACATGGCGTAGACGGCCTGGTTGACGTTTTCGCTGACGAAGGTCACGCGGCCATCGACCCACAGCATGTTCACACCTCCAATATGCCCCGAGTTGGGTGCCGGCATAAGTCCTTCGGAACCGCCGCCCGAATGTGCCGCGGCGATGTTGATTGCATACCGTTCCAGGTCGGTCGAGAGAATGCGCAGCGAGGTTGGGGACGCCGTGTCGTTGCCCGCCGATGCTTCGCCCTCCAGTTGGATTCCATCGTCGCCGATTCCAAACGCGACCTCGCACAGTCGCGGATCCCCCGCGGCCGGGCTGCGACCGTCGGCATACAAAACAGGTTGTGCCCAACTTCCCGCATAAAGGTTTTCAGTGAATGCGACCGTGTTTGTCGCACCGTCGGCGTTCGTGACGCTGTTCAGGTTGACCTTTCGGTCGGCCCAGAACATGCCTGTTCCCCATCCGCCGTCCGAGGTCTCGGTGTTGTGGCCTTTCGTCGCAATGACGCTGAGGGGTACGTTGGGAAGAAAAAATCCGGCTTTCTGAATGAAGCCCACCCCGATTGGAGTGCCACCGATGCTGCTGCGGCCCGCATATCCAAAGTTGGCGACATAAGTCAGTTGGCCGGGAATCGAGGATGCTGAGCGGTCATCGGGACATGTGTAAACGGGAATCGAAACGGTGTTCAACGGAAAAGCAGGGTCTTGTTTGAGATCGTTGTAGACGTTGGTCTGCTCGATATATGGCAGCAGAGCGATTGTCCAGGGGCGAAATTGTCCGACGTCACCGACAGGAAGTCCGATTTTGGGTAAATCGCCATGAAAGACACTCGCGAACGAGTGCATCGCGATGCCCAACTGTTTGAGATTGTTCTTGCATTCGAGCCGCCTGGCGGCTGCCCGCGCCTGCTGCACGGCTGGCATAATCAGTGCCACCAAGATGGCAATGATCGCAATCACAACGAGGAGTTCAATCAGTGTGAATCCTCTTCGATGCAGGGGCCGCTTCGAAATTTGATGACGAGACTTCATTAGATTCATCTCCAAAAGTGGTTTTGATTGTCTGAATCAAAACGAAGTGCCACAACCTCGGTTTGGCCCGCTTGAAGGCGGTACCGACAATGTAATGCGGATAATTTCGCGAGGCAACTATTCGTATTACAAAGGCCGGTAGACAAAACGCAAGGCTGTTACTTAAATACACGAAATCCGAATGTCGAACGGCCCTGGAATCGAGCAACTGCATAGCTCGCGGTCTGCCACCCTAAACAGAATTTGCGTTGGAAGCTGGTTCTATCCTTCTTCAGTCCAGCGCCGGAATTTTGACTTTCGCCAGATAGATGCTCGTTTTCCCTTCGTGCGAGGAATAATAGCTAAGCCACAGCAGCCCTTCATGCCAAACCATGCCGGCGTAGCTGGTGTCGCCGCCGGAGGGAAGTTTGAGAACCTCGGTCAACTTCGCGTTTTCAGGATCGAGCCACGAAAGAGACGTTCGTGTGCCGCCCGGATGAAGTCGCGTTGCCGCCAGAATGCGACCGTCGGGCAACTGTAGCATGTTGGGGCCACCGATGCGAAGATTCAGGTCGCGCCATTTCCATTCGGTATACGGCGGTTTCGATGTTCCCAACTGGGCCATCTTGTCGCCGGTTTCATGTCTGAGCAGACAGAGTGCCGTTTTGTCTTTGAGAAACAGAATCTTGTCTTCTCCACAACCGGCCGGCGCGGAGACGTTCTTGACAAGCGTTTCAAACTTGCGACCGTCGGTCGATCGGTACAGCCGCAGCCGCCGTGTGGTGCGATCGCGTTCGGTGCTGTAACCCATATTGTAGGCCATGCCGTTATGCCACTGGGTCCGCCATAACCAGAAACCGGGATCACCGATTTGTCGACCTTTGTCCCACGTGTGCCCGCCATCGGCCGAAAACCAACACATCGAGTAATACCGAATCTTGGCGTCAGCGATCATGCCGGCGCCGTTGAGCATCAGGCGACCAAGGGGCGTCGCCGTGAGCTTGGCGTCGCGCAGGTCATACTTGGCCGACTCAACCAGCGCAATCGACTCCCATTTCTCGCCGTCTGCCGAGGAAATGACGCGCAGCGCTCCGTCGGGCGAGACGTGGGCCGTTCCTTCGCGAAACACACAATACCAGCGATCCTTGAATCGCAGCAAATCGGTAAACGCGTTGTGTGCCGCGCGATTCCAGATGAGTCTCGATTCGACGAGTACGGGTTTTTCGGCACCCGCGGGATCTGCGGCCGACAGTCGCATGCAATCAACCAACGACATCGCAACCAGCGCGAATGCCAGCGACAGTGTTGACCACGGTGTCTGCGGTTTTCGTATCACGGCGATTCTCCCGGGTGTGAAGTGGCCTCGACGACGTTAGTGGACTTCAGGAAAACAATGCGACTCGTCATCGAGCGCCGAATCTCTGTTTGTCATGTTAGCCGATGCGCGGAAGAGAATGTACGCGAAACCGATGTCGTTGCTGTTAACTCCATTGCCGTTCCCGTTTCACACGTCACACTCAAATCGATAGAATGACCCACAGATTTCGTCCCACCGTGTTTGCTGTGAGCGTTACGTTGAGGCATTTCACCGATTCCGCGCGTTGGCCGTTTTAGAAAACGAACAGGGAGTTCTGTTGTGAATATCGCCTCTCGGCACACCCGGGTGAGGGTCGAACAGGATCACTTCATTCCGGTTTCCAAGAACAGGCTGGTCGAGACTCTTCTGCAGAAACTCGACGATTCTCAGCGGAAGCAGCGATTTGAAGCCTTCTGTCGTCTGATCGAAGCGACTTACCATTTCGAACACCACCAGATGAGCCAGGAACTCAAGCAGGATTTCCGGCTCTTTGATTCGGACAACAGCCACAGCGAGATCGCCCAACTGACGGGTGAGCAGATCGAACAGGTCGAAGATCGGTTTCTGGCGAACTTCAGGAAGCTGATGGAGAAGGCCAATTTCCGGCTGCTCAGTCAGTCGGACATCGATGTGGCCGAAGCCGAGGAGTACTTGTTCTCACTTCCCGTGCAGGTCGATTGGGATAAATTAGATCGGGAAATGCTCGGCCGGTTCCTGGAGAAGCAACCCGCCGCGATCGACAGCACCCCACCGCCGCGCTTCGCCGAGAGAATATTGATCTTTCATCGCGGCGTGGGAGTGGACAAGACGAGCGGATTCCTGATTCTCCAGAAGGTGGACTTCCTGGTGAGTCGGCTGCTGGAATGGATCACGAAACCCTTCGCGCGCCGGGCAACTCGTGAATCCGCCTCGCAGAACGAGAGCCAGCCCGACACGAATGTTGAAGCGATCCCCGCCGCTGCAAAAATCCAGGACAATTGCGTATTCGAAGACCGCTACGTCGAACGGATTAACTTGCGCAGTACCGGTGTCAGTTTCCGATCGCTGTTCAATCGAACGCTGATGCAGGAGCCGACCTTCAAGGAACTGGTCATTCTCTTCCGATTCGCAGCATCTCCGGCGACAGAAGCAGAAGAAACGCCCCCGGAAGAACATGGAAAAGTTTTCGTCAAGGCGTTCCGCGACATTCCGATGGCCGATCTGGAAGTCGTGTTCCCCGCAAAGCGCATCTCGATGGAACTGGTCGATCGGATCAAGTTGATCGTCATCGGCGGGATGGGAGTTGTGATGGTGTTGTTCAAGCTGATCTTCACCGCAGCCCTTAACCCACTATTGCTGCTGGCAACCCTGTTTAGTGTGGGCGGCTATGCAGGAAAAATCTTCGTCGGATTCAAGGCGGCAAAGGACCGCTACCACAATCTGGTCACGCAATCGCTATACCACAAGAATCTGGATAATGACCTGGGGGTCATCTTCTATGTTGTCGATGCGTTGGAGGCGCAAGAGTTTAATGAAGCCGTGCTGGCCTACTTTTGCCTGTTGCAGGGCGGAGAAATGAAGCAGGATCAACTCGACTCTTGCTGCGAGCGTTTCCTTCAGCAGCACTTCGACGTGGAAGTGAACTTCGAAGTGCACGACGCTCTTGGGAAGCTTGTCCGTGAGAAACTCGTCGATCAGACGGGAGACAGTTACCGCGCACTGCCGCTGGCCGAAGCACTCAAGCAGCTCGACAGCAACTGGGACAACCTCTTCAAGTACCACGGCGTCGACGATTGACGGCCGCACACCTGAATGCGGCAGGTTCACCGAGGTTCCAACTGAACCTGTAAGACGTGATCGAGTTGCGACAGATTATCGACCAGAGCGCTGGAAGGTGCCTCGTCGAGTTGCAGCGTGCAACAGGCGGCACCGGCGCCTTCGAAGATCGCATTGTCCATTTCTTCAACGTTAATGTCCGCTTCGCGCAGTGCATCCAAAACACCGGCAAGCACTCCCACGCGATTGTAGTGTCGGATCACAAGCGAGTGCGTGGCCGACGTTCGAGCGCATACATTCACGACGTTTGGCGGGCGTCCCGTTTCGCGAAATGTGTTGATGATCACCACGACTTCGGCGGCAATCGCTTCCGATGCCTGTTGGGTGGACGCTCCGATGTGCGGCGTGCAAGTCACGCTGCCCGCAAGATCCGTGTCGGCGAACTCCGCGACGCCGGCACCGGGTTCGTCTTCAAACACATCCAGCCCAACTCGCAATCCTTTTTTGCGAATCGCTTCCTTGAGAGCGGCAGTCTCCACCAACTCACCACGCGACGTATTCACCACAATCGCGCCGTCGGACATCGCTTCTAAGAACTCTGCATCGACGAGGCTCCTGGTTTCTGCCGTTGTGGCCAGGTGAATCGTCACGGCATCGCAGGCCCTGGCGACAGCTAATGGCGATTCGGCAAACTGCACACCGAGGGTGTCGGCACATTCGCTCGTCAGGCTACGGCTCCACGCAATCACGTTCATTTCCAGTCCGTGAGCGCGACGTGCAACGGCCCGGCCAATCATTCCCATTCCCAGAATTCCAAGTGTCCGTCCCTTCAAGCCTCGCGCGCCGCTGTATTTCTTCTTATTCCAATGGCCCGAACGAAGTTCGGCCGTGGCGTCGGCGATGCGGCGGTCACAGGCAATCAACAGGCCAATTGCGAGTTCCGCAACCGCGTCGCTGTTGCGGCCGGGACAATTCGTGACGTAGATGCCGCCTGCGCTCGCTGCCGCAACGTCGATTGTGTTGACTCCCGCACCGGCGCGAACAATCAGCGACAAACTGTCGGAGGCGGAAATTGTATCGGAAGTGACTTTGGTCGAACGAACGACGAGAACGTTGAAGCCTCCGATCGCGGCGGGAAGTTCATCGGCGGAAAGATCGGGGCGAAAGTCGGCATTCAACCCAGCGACCTTCAAGGCAGCCAAAGCCTGCTCAGAAAGCTTGTCGGCAATCAGAATCTTCATCCGTTTTCTCCTGACTAAAATGACTGGCCAACTGAGTATTGCGTGCCGACGGCGAAAACACCAACCCCACTGCAATCGGACGGAGTCCGGAGTTTGGCAACATCCAGCACACCACACCGGTACGAAGACTCTTCCCGGCACGGCTTCTCTGGCTAGGAATCAGAATGCGCGATAGACTTAGTCGTCGCATCACCTCAGTCTCTCACAATGTCAGGTGATGTTTGCAACTCACCAAACCGCCATCTCGCGGTCGCCGTTCACTCCCCTGGCCTGTGGCGGCAGGGCATTGAGACGGAACGATAATGCAGATCAATTGGACGACTCGGCATGCTTTGGGTTTGATCGCGACCGCTCCCGTTCTGGCCTCAATCGTCGGAAGCATTTTCAATATCTGGTACAACGTCACCCATGTGGAACCGCTGCTTTTACCGGAACAAGACAAGCTCTTCGCGCAATCTATCTTGTATTACAATGTTCTTTGTTACCCGGTTCTGGGTGCGATCTGGATTGGCTCGGTCTTCTCGATAAGTAAGCCATTTCGGGCGATCATTGACGGTGGCAAAGTCGATCCTGAGTCACTCGCTAAGGCGCGAGTTCGCACAATCAATTTGCCATGGCACTTTGGAGCCATAGCCGCCTTGGGTTGGATCATTTGTATTCCTTCTCTGCTATTCGGATTGCAACAAAGTCCGGAGCCGATTGATCAGCGAGTCCTGTTTCATTTGCCAACATCCATCATCATTGCGGCGATGATCAACGTTACGCTGGCGTTCTTTATTGTCGAATTGATGACCGAACGCATTCTGTTTCCGATTCTTTTTCAGGACGCGAGCCCTTCAAAAACGCCTGGAGCGGTCAGCCTGCATTTGAGCCGGCGCAATCTATTGAACGCGATCGCCGCCTGTGTCTGCCCGATTCTCTCGCTGATCCTGCTCGCTGTCGTCGAGGCCGACAAATTCGAAAATCTCAACTGGTTTATGGTCTATGTTGGATTGGTGGGCATTGCGATTGGGCTGTTTTGCTCGTGGATGGTCAGCACTCACGTCATTGTTCCAATCCGTGAGTTGACCAGCGCCGCTCAGGAAGTCGGGCAAGGCAACCTCGACACGAAGTTGAAACTTCAGCGCGCCGACGAATTCGGCCCGCTCATCGATGAGTTCAACCGCATGATTGAAGACATGCGAGCCAAACGAGAACTCCGCCAGCGATTTGGATTACACGTTGGCCGCCGGACTGCCGAAATCATCCTCGCGCAAGACGCGGGCCTGAGCGGAACCGAGCAAACCGTCACGGTGATGTTCTGTGACATCCGGAACTTCACGGCTCGCTGTGCAGTGACTCCCGCAAACGAAATCGTACCACTACTGAATCGCTTCCTGACAGTGATGGTCGATGTCGTTGAGAACCAGCACCACGGTAACGTCAACAAATTCCTGGGCGACGGTTTCATGGCCTTGTTCGGCATCGGCGAACAACAGGCCGATCACAATTCCAACGCGGCCGCCAGTCCCACCGACCGAAATCACGTGGCCGACGCCGTCAACGCCGGACTGGACATGATCGCTCGCCTGAAGGAAATGAATGCCGAACTCGCTGACAGCGACATCCCAATCCTGGGCATCGGAGTCGGCATTCACACCGGCACGGCAATCGTCGGTAGCATGGGCTCCGACGATCGCCTGGAATACACAGCCATCGGCGACACGGTCAATCTCGCATCCCGGGTCGAAACACTAACGAAATCCGTCGGCGAGCCACTGTTGATGACATCCGCAGCGGCGGCGTGCCTTGAAGACTTGTTCGACATCCAACAGCTCGAACCACAATCGGTCAAAGGCCAACCGGTCCCGGTTGAAATCTGCACCGTCCGCTAGTGCATCGCTTCAGGGACGAGAGTGGGGATCGTGCCACAACCGTTCGTGCAGCACGGCTCAGCCTTGCAGTGGCAGGTCGGCGGAGCGACCGGCTTGTGACACGGCGGAGGCGGCAAGATGAGCGGCGGGACGCAGGAGCAATTCTCGACGACTATCTCAGGTGGGCAGCACTTCTGCGGAGGACAAAGGCAAACCAGTCGAGGAGCGGTGTAGCACGTGGAAAGGCAGACTGGCTGGCAGCACTGCGGCTCGGTCGGGCAGCAGGTCGACTTACAACAAGCGGACTCTATAACCGGGGCCGCCTGGCATGGCACTTCGGCCGTCGGCTGACAGCAGGCGGGTTGGAACGAAGTATTGCAGCCACAACTCTTTCCCCCACCGAACAGGTCGAGGATGTCGGCGTTGGCCGAACTCGATAGACACAGGATTGTCACGATAGCACCACAACAGCTGATCCACTTTAGGAAAGAGGATCGCCTGGGTGTCAGGTTGCAATAGGTCATTTTCAATTCCTGTGACGGCAGAGGGACTGTTCGAGGACACACGGTTCTCGATGGTGGTGATTTTTCTGATGTTAGAAAATGGGATCCTGGGCGGAACACTGTTCCTCATTATCGGCTGGTTAAAAACGCACTCTTAAACATCTCAATCACCAAAACCATAAAAGGTTATGGCGATTTTCGTAGCGAATATTCCAGGCGTAACGGTTGGAGAAAATGCCATCGACTTTTCCGGAGAGACGCCCCTCGGATCTGTTGAATCTGGTTGCGGTTAAGTAGTTTGGAGAGGGTGTGGTCTTAGGAACGCGAATGGGGATCGCTCCGAATTTATCGGCACCACTCGTCGATCCGCATGGCGATGACATGGTGGAATTGACCCGCCCGCAACGCGCTCTGCTGAACTCCAAAGGTCATTGGAACACCATTCCAGACATCGGGTTCATCTGACCGATCACAAAACGAATCTCCCAGTGGCTGTGGTGAACGTCGCCCAGCCGTTGGGGTATAAAAAAACAAACCCGACACCGTAAGGGTGTCGGGTTTGCGATTTCAGAACTTTGTTGTGGTCCGTCGTTCCTAGAAGAACAACTGGATTTCGGTTCGCAAACCGGTGGAGAGTCCATCGGTCCCCTTGCGGCTCGACATGAAACTCGAGATCAACCAAATCCAGTTTTGGGCAATCGCCCGTTGATATTGGACGGCACCGGCGACTTCGAAGTTGTCGTTCCCCTTACCTTCCCGGGCACCCACTTCATAAATGATCTGCTGGTTCTTGGTGTCGAGGAAAATCTGGTAGCCAAGAGCCGTTCCAACGGACGAGTTGGTAACGGTTGCCAGCGGTGGACCGTACAGGCCGAGTCCGGCAGCGGCAAACAGCAATCCGGTGTCACCCAACGGACCAGCCTGCGGTGCACGTGCCAGCGACGTAAACTGATCGACCACCACGAATGTGTTCCAGTAAATCAGGTCTTCGCCTTCGTGCGGCGTCACCGATATTTGACTGAAGAACAGTTCGCCCTGTCCGGTCGCGTTACCCGGCGAGCCCATGAAGGCCGTGCGAGCTCCCTCTCCCTCGGTTGGGAAAGATGCCAACAAATGGAACCGCGAGTTGTAGGTGTTGTGATAACCAACGAGCCGTTGGGTTGAACTAACGGCTGCCACGAGGACATCGCGTTGTGTTCGGTTTGGATCGTTCACAAATCCCACATCGAGGTTCATGGTGTTGTATCGGAAGTCACTTTCGGTAAACAGTCCGTACATTTGGGCGCGAGTGTTCGGTTCCTGCTGCGCGACGCGGGTCAGGCGGTTCCAGGCGAACACACCCGTCATGCGAAGGTTCAGGTTGCCATTGCCATACAGTGTATTACGCGTCACGGTGACCGCATCGATCATGTCTTCGTTGACCAACAGGCCGCGCTGAAACGACATCGCCTGGCGTCCAACAGAAAATCCGTAGTCGAGAAGCTCGGTGTCAAACGGATCGATACCGGGGAAGATTTCGTCCAACTGGCCTTCAAAGTAGGCCACGTTCAGATCGCCGTTCCAGCCGTCCAAGCCATCGAGATTCGTGCGACCAGCGCCACTGGTGAATGTTTTCCAGAAGTGACTGGTGTATTCTCGACCGATCAGCAGCGGCCGTCCTTCTTCTTCGTCCGTCGGCCGAATGCCGATTTGGATCCGCTCGGTCCCTGTGAAGTTCAACTGTCCGAACAATGCCAGCCGGTTGACGAACGAACCAAAGTTGAAACCGGCCTGCCCAGGTCCCACCTGATCGTCGCGGTACGAAACGCCGAAGCGGTTTGAACCAAACACCCACAGCGTCGGACGCCAGATGGCACCGGTCGGCAATTCAACACCTTCCGGGATGGTGCCCTGACCGAGGAACTTCTGGGGATATTCAATGATCAGCGGTGGCCGTTCCATGATCGGCACAATGCCTTTAGGAATGTCCGATACCCAACTATCATGGGGGTCGGTGAAGACGGTACCGTCATGCTCAGCGCGGGTCAGGAATTCCGAGATTTCGACGAGAGGCTCGTGCGGCATCTCGAGGAATTCCATCCACTTTTCCCAGACCTTCCAGGCGAGTTCCGGTTCTTCTTCCGGCAACTCATGTTCCTGGAAGTAGGAATGTTCGAATCCGGGATTGTCGTCGGGATGTTCGAAAACCTCAGGCACGCCATGCCAGTCGAGCCAGCTTTCACCTTCGGCGGCGAAGCAGTCGGGAGAGTAAATGTCTCCCTCGACGTCGTCTTCGTATGGCATCAACGGTTCCGGCATGGATCCATCGGGAGCCGGCGGGACGTCATCCAGAGTGACCGGGTCGGTAATGCCCGGTTCACTGAATACGTCGTCGATTGAGGATTGGGCGGAGGCGAAACGTGGGTTGCCAATCATCACTCCCGCCAACAGCGCGACCGATAGTAGGCTTGTGTAGTTCGTGCGTCTTGCGTGCATGAGACGATCCACTTCAAATTAGTGTTGTGTTTCACAGTCCTTTGGAGACACTTGTATCTTGCCCCGCAGGGCGAGATGGTTGTCTGACCTTCCACGTCAGTTCTCAACTGCATCCCCCGGTTGGGGAAGGAGAGTTGAGGCTACCTACCCAAACAACTACTCGTGACAATTAAATACGGCACCAGTTTCGCGGACGATGACTTGGCCTCGAACGATGGCATCGGCCACTTCTCGGGCGTTCATACCATAATCGAAACCGGTAAATTCGATCGTCTTGACGAGGTTAATCGGAATCATGCCGGCCATCAGTCGCACGTTGATGTAGTACGGACCATTACCGGTTAAGTTGCAAGCAGGCACACGGTACTTCGCCCAGCGATTTCCAAGCGGCTCAAGTATCTGCTTGTGCTTTCGAGCACCGAGCGGACGCCCCAGCGGGGTGAACGGTCGCAACGCAGGTCGGTCGAAGTTGAGCGGGTTCAGTGAGTAAGGAATCGGAAGAATCTGCTCACGTTCGCCGCCGCGAATGTTGCGGGTAATGAACTTCGATTGCAGTGAGAACAACTGACGATCGCGGGGAACTTTTCCGTTATGTACGAAGAACGAGTGATCGTCGCGGTAGTCGCCGTTCCCATCGAGGTCTCCCGAGCGGAAGACAACTTTCTGGTCGCGATCCCACACGACAACCTGCAGATAAATCGGACGTTCGCCGTCGAAACCAGTTGGTGCCCCGTGGCCGGTGGTCAGGTTCACAACGTTGACCTTGAAGTGCAGGCCTTTTTCGTCGGCATGCATTCCCTGAACATCGCTCAACCCAAATCCATTTTGCAACACTTCGATTCGCTTCTTCTTGTACACCGTCAGCAGGCGAAACTGCTGATTCAAAATCTTACGAGCCTTCTCGCGGCGGACCGGATCCTCCCACGCGGTCGGGAACTGGTAATCTTTGGGTTTGTTGCGTTCGAATTTGCTGCTGCCCCAGTTCTTTCGCCAGTCGAATTGAATCCACTCGGCCATGGTGGCCAATCCGTGAGTTTCATCTTCGCCGACTTCCCGAATCGCATCCGGATTGTGTGGGTACAAACCCGGGTGGATGATGGAATGATCAGGACCGGCAAAAAAGTGGCTGGTACGACGTCGCGGGGGAGACTCGGCGTTGCCAACTTTGGCGATTGGCTCGAAAAAGAACCCCGATGGTTTTCCTTCGATCTTGCCCATGTGACAATCCTGGCAGTTCAACTTGTACTTGCGAGCTGCAGGAGATGATTTGAATTCACTAAACGCGTCTTCCAACCGGAAGCCGAGCGGAAATAGTACGTCGTGGCATTGGCCGCAGAAGCCGGATGTTCCCAGTTGAAAGAACTTGTGGATTTGACTGTGTGCATCGCGTCCGCGAACACTTTCATTTTTCTCGGTCTTTAGAACGCCGTATTTATCCGGGTCGGCCAGCACTTCTTCGAAAACCGTATTGCCCGAGGGTCCGAAGACCACTTGGTTTTCACCACCAGCCACCAGATTCGTTCGTCCAGAGCCACGACTGTTGGGCTGATTGATGCGATGGCAGACGACACAGGTAATTCCCTCGCGGGACGTGGGGTGACGATCAAGGTTGCTGCCGCCCTCTGGTTCCTGCAATGCCATGCCCACCGGAGTGTGGCAGCGAATGCAGAAGTCGCCGAGCGTTCCGTGCAGCAGAATATTCTCCGCATTCTGGAATGAATTAAAGACGGGGCTTAGTTGTGCATAGGCATGTGGTGAAACCGACCACTCCCTAAAGTGTTTTGGGTGACACTTGCCGCACGTCTTGGCTGATGGAAACGGGTTGCCTTCGTAGCATTGCGTATGAGCTTCGTACGCGGTCGCGCCGATCACCTCTGTGCGACTGAGGGAAGCGAGGTCGATTAGGGCATCCTCTCCCTCCACAACCGGAGCTACGGGAACCGGCTGCAGTTTGGCCGGCTGTCTGGCGGTACGGGTCAACGGCCGGCTGCCATCCTGCGAAACTGCAAAATGTGCCGAAAGGCCTGCAACACCAAGAACCATTGTCGCTATCGCCGCCATGTGCGGTAGCCGTAGGCCTTGTTTCTTGACAACTCGTGGGGGTTGTATGCGCTGTCCCATCATCATTCCTTGATCAAACCTTCCAGAGGCTGTGGTACGGGCTCTGCCTATTGATTTATGGACTTAAGACGAACGGCCTTCGTTGGTCTATTCGCGGTTGTCGATGGCCCAAATACCATCTGTTTCTGCATTTCGACCCGCAACCATTTCGGTGGGTCATTCTGACTAAAGAGAAAACCGAGGTTGTTCGGGAAATACTCAAGACACAGATTGAGCAGGTGGTTCTGCCTTCCTCTCTTCGTCGTCAATTTTGGTATCGTTTTTTGCGGTAGGAATGGCAGATTCCGCTCAATCCACAGGATGCACGCCGAGTATGCCGTTACAGATTGCCTAGCCGTCACGACCAGTGCTGAAAAGATCAGCATTCGCCATTTGGCGCGTGGTCACGTGTGTCGCCAGAGCGGTCTGACGAACGTGGGCGAGGATATTCGGTTCGCGCAGTCCCAGCGTGGCAACAAGAACCTAGCCGTTTGATCACATTGTCGCAGTCTTCGAAATTCTCTCCGGAGATTGCGACCACGACGGCAATCATCGCTGGCGGTGCGACGAATCGGAGCGTCACTGCCTGGAAACAGTTGGAAGCGGATATCCGTGCCGGGAAGGTTACAAAGCTGGTCTGCTGGAAACTCGACAGGCTTGGACGCACAGCCTGTGAGTTGTTGGCGTTACGCGATGAGCTACTGCAACGGAAGGTTGACCTTATTTGCGTTATGTCGGGAATGATGGGTCTGGACTCTCCCGAGGGACGGATGATGTTCTCCGTCATTGCATCATTCGCAGAGTATGAAAGAGAAGTCAGACGTGAGAGGCAAGCCGCTGGGATCGCAGCCGCAAAAGAGCGTGGAGTTTATAAAGGCCGTAAGACTGGAACACGGAAGGCAAAACCACAACGTGCACTCAAACGTGGATGTCCATTTTGACGATTCGTATGCGCAGCGTGAAGCGGCTCGACGGTTGTATTCGCGGGTTGGCGTGCGAGCGAATTGAGCGGACCGAAGGATTCGGTGGCCACGCGACTTCGTCGGAGTCCGCTATGCGATGTCGGGCATGCGCGCGAGAACATCCGCGTCAACGCGCTGTGCCCCGGACCACTGCGGACCGAACTGCTGATGAACTTTCTCGACACGGACGAGAAGAAGAATCGACGGCTCGTCCACGTGCCAATGGGCCGCTTCGGCGAGGCAAAGGAAATGGCGAAAGCCGCGTTGTATCTTGCCTCGGACGATTCCTCATACGTCACCGGTAGCGAGTTCGTTGTCGATGGTGGGATTACGGCCGCTTACGTCACGCCGGAATGATCGCTGTCGTTCAGTACCGACTGATAAACTTCGCGGATTTGCGCGGTCATTGTTTGGTGTCGGAATTGGTTGGTGAATCGCTCGCGGCCCGCCTGTCCCAAGCGGTCGCGTAATTCCCGGTCGCCAGCCAGTTCACAGATGGCGGCGGCCAGTTCGTCCACCGACTGTGGTGGCAGGAGATACCCGGTTTCGCCTGGCAGCACGACTTCGCGTGCGCCATCGACGTCGTAACTGACGACCGGTTTGCCGGCGATCAGTCCCTGCGGCAACACGCGGGCTAGTCCTTCCCATTCGCTGGTGTGGACAACAACGTCCATCGCGTGAATCAATTCGGGTACGCGGGCCGGCGGCACCAGTCCGGTGAAGACGAAGTGGTCGGTTAGTCCCAACCGCGCGATGTCCGCTTCAAATTGTTGACGCAAAATACCGTCGCCCACCAACAGAAAGCGTACTTGGGGATTACGTCGGACGATCTCCGGTGCAGCGCGGATGAGAAACTCGTGACCCTTGAGATGAAATAGTCGTCCTATCTTGCCGACGACGATTTGATCGTCGGCGACGCCGAGTTCCCGCCGGACTTCTTCTGGTGTGCGCGGCGGCTGCAGAAACGGTTCGACTTCCATACCACTATAGATGGTGACGAACTTTTCCCGCGGCGCGATGCCGGCGGCGATATATTGGTCGGTCATCGCATCGCAGACGCTGATTAGCTTATCGCAGCGGCGGGCCGCCCACTTTTCCGCGGCGATGTAGATGCGTTGGGTGATCGCGCTTTGTCCGTAATGAAACGAGGCCCCGTGAATAGTATGCACGACGGGAATGCCAAGTTTTGTCGCGGCTGTCCGTCCGAGAACGCCCGCCTTGGAACTGTGAGTGTGTACGATCTCCGGTTTGAGTTCCCGCAGCATCGCAATCAACTTGCGATAGCATCTCCAGTCGCGCCACGGATGCAGACTGCGTTGCGATTCGGGAAGAATGCGGACGTCGATTCCCTCAGACTTTGCCCGCTCCACCAAACTCCCTTCCGGCCCCAACCCCGGTCCGGTGATGAGCGTCACATCGTCGCCGTAATCCCGCAGTTGTCCGAGCGCAGTCAAAAACGTGTTCTCCTGCGCTCCGCCGACAATGAGACGGGTGATGATGTGGGCAATTCGCATGTTGCAGAGACTTCGAGGTTCTTGAAGTGTCCTCGTATTCTTTCAATCTTCAATTGTCGGGTGCCACTGGCGTGTCGCCAGTGGCACCCAACCCGGGAGTCAAAGCTTGATACAATATTTGTGGAATAATCGTTTCGGAATTTGGGTTTGGTTCAGCCGTTGATTACGTCGGTCAATACTTCACTTCAACCAGATACAAGCCGTGTGCCGGGGCGGTTTCACCGGCTTGCGATCGGTCCTCGCCTTCGATGATGCGGGTCACGTCTTCCGGCGACCAGGTGCCGCGGCCGACTTTCACCAGCGTTCCAACAATTGCCCGCACCATATTGTACAGGAATCCGTCACCGGTGATGTCGAAGATGATGAATTCCGGCTGCGGTTCGTCTGGACTGGCGCTGAAATCCGGCAGCGTGGAATTTCCGTCGGGCGCCCAGACATTCCAGATGTGTTGGCGTACAAGCCGTACCTCTAAGATCGTCCTCACACTGGTTGCCTTGTTGGGGAAATGCGACTCGAAGCAGCGGAAGTCGTGCGTCCCCAAAAGTCTGTTGGCTCCCTCCTGCATCGCGGCGGCATCGAGTTGGGCACTGTATCGCCAGGAATATTGCCTCAGCAGTGGGTTCGGCACGCGGCTGTTGTGGATGACGTATCGGTAGCTCTTCGATTTGGCGGAATAGGTCGAGTGAAACTCAGTATCGACTTCCCGGGCATCGCGGACCACCACGTCTTCCGGTAGAAACGTCTGCAATCCGGCACGCAGTTTCTCGCAGGGTATGTTGCTTTCGGTTGTGAAGTTCGCCACTTGTCCGAACGCATGCACGCCGGAATCCGTGCGGCCGGCGGCCATCAACCGCGACTGCTCGCCGGTGAGTTTCAAGATGGCCGCTTCAACCACCGCCTGCACGCTCACCCCATTCGGCTGCACCTGCCAGCCGACATAATACGATCCGTCGTAGGCAAGTGTGAGTCGTATATTTCGCATGGGGTTGAGTGACAACGTGTACTGGGCGGAATTGGAAAAAGGATTTGACGCAAAGTTGCTAAGGTGCAAAGTTTCGCCAAGGCAGAAAAGAAAAAAAGTGTTGAATCTATGCGTTCAACGAGACGCCCTCATTACCTATCTGACGGAAAAGAAAAAGAAGGTTTTTTCCTTTGCGAAATCTTTGCGACTCTGCGCTTTTGCGTCAGAAACCCGATGCCATGTTAGTCGTTTACGTATCGTTGAGACGTTTTTGCCAGCGAGCGAGTTGTTCTTCGACCGGCCCACGGCCGCCGCTGCCGTAGCTGGTGAGGGCGCGGACGGCGTTTGTTGTGCCGAGGATGTCGTACACGTCGGCTTCGATCTTGTCGCTGGCTTGTTGTAACTCTTCAAGCGGCAGATCGGCGAGCCGGCAGTTCTTCGATTCACACACCGAAACCAGTTTGCCGACGATTCCATGTCCGGTTCGCATCGGCACGTCATGCTGAATGAGATACTCCATCAACGTCGTTGCATCGAGGAACCCCTCTTCGAGTCGTGAGTTGATGTGTTCGACTTGCAGTTCCGCGCCGGCGACGATGTCGGGCGCCAACTCCAGACAGGCGACAACTGTGTCGAAGGCGTCGAACATGGCGATCTTGTCTTCCTGCAGATCGCGGTTGTACGCCGTCGGCAGCCCTTTCACCAGAATGAGCAACTGATTGACGGCCGCCATCACGCGTGCCGTCTTGCCGCGAATCAGTTCCAGCACATCGGGATTCCGCTTTTGCGGCATGATCGATGAGCCGGTGGTGTATGCGTCGGGCAGCTTGATGAAACCGAACTCGGTGGAAAACCAGATGATCCACTCCTCGGCCCACGTGCTGAGGTGTGCAGCGATGAGCGACAGGCAAAATGTGAATTCAATGAGAAAGTCGCGGTCGCAGGAAATGTCGATGCTGTTGGCGGCGACGTCGTTGAAGCCCAATTCGTCGGCAGTCTGTTGCCGATCAATGGGCAGCGTCGTTCCGGCGAGGGCGGCGCCTCCCAACGGGCAAATGTTGACGCGCGAAAGACAGTCGGCGAGCCGCCCACGGTCGCGCTCAAGTTTCTCGCAATAAGCGAGCCAATAGTGAACGACAACAACCGGCTGGGCGCGCTGCAGATGCGTGAAGGCCGGTAGGATGACATCGAGATCGTGATCACCGCGAGCAACGAATGCCCTCTGTAGATCGACCAACAGCGCGTCAACGGTTTCAATTGCCTCGCGGACGAAGAGTTTGAGGTCGGTCGAGACCTGATCGTTGCGGCTGCGGGCCGTGTGCAGCTTGCGGCCGACATCGCCAATTCGCTCGATCAGCGCACTTTCGACGTGCATGTGAATGTCTTCCAACTCGACCCGCAACGGCAACTCACCCCGCTGGATCTCGCCGCCGATTTCGTCGAGCGTTTCGACAATCTGTCGGCATTCGTCGTCGGAAATCAACCCGACGGTTGCGAGCATGCGCGCGTGCGCCTGCGAGCCACGGATATCAACCGCCGCCAGTCGGGCGTCGAAGCTGATCGACTCGGTGAATTGTTCGACGCGGGGATCGGTCTGTTGTCCGAATCGTCCCCCCCAAGCTTTGGCGGCCATTTCTTGTTCCAGTGTGGATTAACGGTGTTTGCAGTCTCGTTGGCCTCATCTTGACGCAAAGACGCAGAGGCGCAAAGGGTCGCAAAGGAAAACGCAGGGTGTTTGGCTGGAAGGCGGCAGAGTATAATGGCTGGTCGTCGCAAATGCGATTGCGAATCGGACTCGTTCCCAAGCTCCAGCTTGGGAACCAGTTAAGACTGCGGTTTGGTAACCAAGTGAAGTTGCGATCATGCTCTCTGAATTTCTGAATCTCTCGTCACGGATTACCGTGTTGCCCATCATTCATGGCAGCGGGGATTTCGCTGTCGAAGTGCGGCGGGTGATGCTGAGCCAGAAGTTCGACTGTCTGGCGGTGCCGTTGCCCGTGTCGTTTCAGTACGACGTCGAACGGGCGATAGAATTTCTGCCGAGCATTTCCGCCGTCGTTCAGGCAGAACCAAAAGAGTGGGGCGGTGAGGGTGAAGACTGGCAAAGTTCGCCGTCTGCGGACGAAGAGGCCGACCGCGCGGCCAGCTACGTTCCCATCGATCCTTGTCAGGGGGTGATTGCCGCTCTGCGAATTGCGATGCAGGAGCGGATGCCGCGGGCGTTTATCGATTTGGAGACGGCGAGTTTTCAGCCGACGGCGGCAACGCTGCCCGATCCGTATGCACTGAAAAAGGTGACCGCCGACAAGTTCGCGGCCGCCGTGTTGCCGGCCATCGGTCGGCTGCCGGAGGGTCAGCCGCGCGATCGTGTCGTCAGTATGGCCGCCCACTTGCGCGAGTTGGAAGCGAAGCACAAGTCGATTCTGTTCGTCTGCTCGCTGACCGATTGGCCCTGGATTCGCGAGGCCTATACCGAACAGATCGCCCCGACGGCCGAAGATGACGAGGTCGAAGAAACCGACATTCACGCGGTTGATCCCGAGACATTGATTTTTCTGCTGAGTGAATTGCCCTTCATTACCTCATTGTACGAGCGGGCGCGGTCCGAATTGGACGACGATGAGAATCTGTCGATCGATGGCATCAAAGAAATGCTGTTGGCAACGCGTGACCGTTACTGTGCCGAATTGAAATCACAGGCACGGCAGATCACACCGAAGTTGTTGTCGGTTTACTTCCAGTACGTCCGAAACCTGTCGCTGGTCGAACGTCGGATGACGCCCGACTTATACACGTTGGTCGTCGCGGCCCAGCAAATTGCCGGCGATCGGTTTGCCATCTTCCTCACCGAAACAGCCCGCGAATATGGTTACACCGCGCGCATTCCGTTTTCGACGTTGAAGATGGGCATCGAACAGGCGCGGCTGCCCGATGGCGACATGGTGGAGATGAAAAGCCGTTTGCCGGGTCATCCGCTTTCGTGGCGGAGCTGCGAGTTGAATCCGCTGCCCCCCAAAGAGCAGCAGCAAAGTTGGGAGACGCGGTGGAATCCGTTTGGCCAATGCAGTTGGCCGGCCGAAGATGTCGCAATTGAAAAATTCCGCACGCATGTGAAAGATGCGGCGTTGGCGTTGATTGGTACGGATCTGGCTCGCAGCGAGAAGTTCAGCGCGAGTTTGAAGGACGGACTCGACATTCGCGAGACGCTCCGTAATTGGCACACGGGCGAGTTGTATGTGAAGGTTTTCCCGCCGACGCGCGGCAGTCTCGATTGCGTGGTGATGCTGTTCGACTCACCGGCCGATCCGCGCGACTACCCGTGGCGCACCGTTTGGGACGCCGAGCATGAGGAAGAATCGACGTTATCGCTGTTCGCCACCGACTTCACCGAGAACATGGTGGGACCGGGAATCGCGATGGCAACCTATGGCGGGGCGATGTTGTTGTTCCCGCCGCGGCCGATTCACGACATCTGGCATGACCCGCGGTTCGACTTCACCGACACGTTAGAAGAGCGCATGCTGGCGGCCGCCTGCTACCACAGCAACGAACGTCACATCGCGCTGTTAAGCCACTCGCCGCCGGGGGCCGGCTGGAGACGACTTGCCAGTCGCCACAACAAGAAACTGGTTCACATTCCGCTGAGCCGTTTCAGCCAGCAAACCGTGCAGCAACTGCGCATGTTCCACGTGTTGAACGGCCAGCAAATCCGCAGTTTCGCCGCACACTTTATTCGCAAAGCATAGCCGGCAGTTAATTCCACGTGATCAGAGAGAATACGACATGTCGCGTCGTCAGTTGTTGAATGCATTGACACTCTTTGCCGTTCTGTTCATTGGTCGGGTTGCCATTGCCGCCGACAAACCGCATCCGTTTGATCAGCGACCGCAGCCGTGGCAGCGGCGCGGTGAACCCGTGCTGTCGGCGCGCACGACGAAACAGGCATGGTGTCGGGTGGTTTGTTATTCGCCGCACGTCATCTATCACGATGGCCGATTTCGCATGTGGTATCTGGGGACATCGGTGGCGTCGCGGAGCAATGACATGGTAATGGGATACGCGGAATCGAAGGACGGATTGAAGTGGACCGAACATGAACGGAACCCGGTTTTGACCGGCCGTGATGTTCCCTGGGGCCGAATTATCCAGACACCGTTTGTTCTGTTCGATGCTGAAGAAAAGATATACAAGATGTGGTTTGTATCGGGTGCCGGCATTGGCCGTGACGATGCCGGGAAGGTGGTGAGCAACGACCAACGGCTCGGTTATGCTACCAGCCGCGACGGCATTTCCTGGAAGGTGCGGCCCGAACCGATTTATGTTTCCGGGCGTTCGCCGTCGGTCATCAAGGAAGGGCCGAACCGGTATCGCATGTGGATGGGCTCCAGCGCGTCGGCCAAAAGTGCGTGGAACGACATCTACACCACAATCTACGAATTCAAATCGACGGACGGCATTAACTGGCAGCGCAGCGATCAACCGGTTCTCACGCCCAAGTCACCGGCTAGCTCAACCGTCTATCCTTTCGTTCTGAAACGAAATGGCGGCTACGACATGTGGCATGGTTGCCACATACCCGGCGGACGGTTTGAGCTGTTCTGCGCGCGATCGGCCGATGGCAATCGCTGGCGGGTCGATCATACCAAGCCGGCGTTTTCTGCGACCGGCGGCAAGACGGATTTCGACGGCCGTTACACATCGACCCCCTGTGTGGTCGAACGCCCCGACAGGTTTCTCTTGTATTATTCCGCCCGAGACCTGCAGAACGAATACATCGACGGGCAGGGCCGAAAACGCAAGGACGGCGCGGGAGTCTACGCCCACATTGGCGTCGCCGTCATCATGAAGTCGCCGACGAAATAGCTGAGGTGCAACGCACCGCAGCGACATCGGGCAACGTAATCAAGCTCGCCTTCAGTCAAACACCACGCCAAGCACGTTCTTCTTCGTTTGTGCTTCGCGCATTTTTGCGGCGAGACGGCTTATCACCTTCTGCGCCGGTCGCTCGGCGTTATTTCGGGCATTCAGCAACGCGTTATTCATGCCGGTCTGCAACGATCCAACCATTTTTCGGTGGTAGGAAAAGCTAACTTGGGCCTGCTGCATGTTCTCGAATGGCATTCGCGGGACGACGAACTGCTGATAAATATTCTCGAAATATGATCGTTGACCCGCCGAACTGACGTCGCCCATGTCCACTTCTTTCAGGCAGACCGACATCCGCAGGTTGGCATCGCGCAGCGCCCGCCGTGCTTCGAGCCAGTCGCGCGTATCGGTGCTGTCGGCCACTCCTCGTTCATCGGTCGATAGGTCCCGGTTGATGGTCTTCAGCCTTCGCGACGTATCGATGATTTGCTTTCTCAGGCTCTTGATCTCGGTTTCTGACTCCATAATCGCGTTCCAGTCGGCATCGATCCGCTCGAACGTTTCCGATGCATTGCACGCACCTTCAGTTGTTGGCGGCAGGGCGGCATACTGCATCGGATCAACCTGCGGCACATTGACGTAAACGAAAATGCTCGGATCGGTTCCCGGCGGCGGCGGCGGAATCGGCTGATTCAGCAGCGGCGAGGTTCCCTGCATGCTGTCGTAGGTCGCGCCAAACAACTGCCACATCGAAACCGATTGCGGTTCAATATCCGTCGGCTGTAGCAATCGCCGCATCGTCCACTGCCCGGCCTGCCACGCCTCATCGGGAAGTCGCAACACCAACCCGTGCGGCACACCCTGCGGCTTGAACCACACCCACAGAAAACTCTGCGGCGCATCGGCAAAAGCAACCTGCTCCCAAGTTTGCGACGCAGGCCGCGCAGCGAATTCGACGGGATTCATGGTCGCAGTCCACAGGGTAAGGGCGTCGTCTCACGCGAAATCAACAGGCAGAACACTGCGAAACATTGTACTCGCAGCGGCAGCGTCAATCGAGCGCAATTCCACTTGCACGTCGAATCAGGCTTCGAGAAGCCGTTGCCTCGTCGTGCTGATCTGCCGAATCTCAGGAAGTTCGGCCATGATTCGTATTTGGACGAGTGACATTCTGCCGTGCTTACTCAGCGAGTTTCGGTTTTCGGTCTCGCCACTCTCCCGGCAGGTCCATCAAACGCAACTTGAGGAAAGCAATGATGTCGTTTTCGGTTTGGATGTCCTTGCCGAGTAGGTCGGTCCCACGCCAGGCGTATGGATAGGATGTAAAATAGATGTGACCGGCGGCACCGCGTCCTTTGAGTTTTGCATACAGGCGTTTCGACTTGTCTTTATCCAGCACGTCGGCTTCGCCGGAACAGACGAGGCAAGGGATATCAAACGAGCGCAAAGTAAGTATGGATCGATTCGTCGGCACTCCCGGTAGGATGCTTTCCGGTGACATCAAGACCAGCGCTCGAACGTCCTGACCTCGCGGCGTCCGCTTCGCTGGGTTGTTATCGTCCGCAAAGGGCGGCTTGTTCCAATCGTCCGCGGCAAATTGCATTGCAATCGGCGCACTCATCTCGGCCGCGATGATCGCCATCTTGCGCATGTCCAATTCCGCGTTCTGGTTCATTTTATAGATGAACTTCTTCACCGCTTCGAGATCCGATTCGACCATGCTTTGGTAGTCGGTTGACGTCAATGTTTTCGCCGTCGTCTTTCCCCGATTTCCCGTGTCGCTCTTGTTGTCTTTTCGGCTTTCGCCAAATGTCCGCAGATCGACGGAAATGACAGCGTACCCCAAACCGTTGAGCTTGGCGGCAAATCCGTTTGTCTGCCACACCCGCCTGTCATTTCCTCTCATGTGCAGCAGCACGACAACAGGCGAAGACCGGTTGCCTGGTCGGACTCTCGGCGCTTGGCATCGAGGTTCTTCTTGGCGGGTGTCAGGAAGAACGCGGCTTGCCGGTGCCGTTTCTCTAGCGTCCGATATGAAATACGTGCAGTAAATACCCCAACCGTCATTGGTCGGCAGAACGACGTCAATTCCGGTCATTGCCGGAGGAGTTGTTTGAGTGGCGGTCACCGGCGGTGGTTTCACTGGGACGGGTTGAGGTTTCGCCGACATTGGCTTGGCTGCTTTCTTGGCGAGTTCCTGCTTGAGTCGTTCCTGTTCTTTCCGAAGTTCTTCTTCACGTTTCCGCTGCGCCTCCTGTTCCAACTCTCGTTGTTCTAGCTCTTCAGAAGTCTTTTTCTTGAGTCGCTCACGTTCCTCGTTACGCAACTTGTCCGCTTCAAGCTGCGCCTTCTTGAGAGCGTCTTTCTGCGACTGCGCCGTTTCCAGGTCGGATGTTGTTTGGTTGAGGGTAGTTTGAGTGTCGCTGCGTAGCTTCGCTTCGCGGAGGTGGCTGATGAATGCCACCGAGGCGGCCAACAAAAGAACCGAAATCGTCAACGACAAACCCGCGATCAGAGGATTTCGCTTGCACCAGCGCCGGAGTCGCTCGGCACGTCCAACGGAACGCGCCCGAATGGGCTTGTCGTCAAGCCATCGCTGGAGGTCGTCGGCAAGATTCTGGCAGTTTTCGTATCGCTGCTGTTTTTCCTTCGCCATCGTCTTCAGGCAGATGGTTTCCAGGTCGATCGGAATGGCTTGGTTGGTTTTTCGGGGGGAAGGAGGCTCTGCATTCAAGATGTTGAAGATCAGTACCGCCGGAGTTCCACTGAATGGCGTTTGACCACACAGCAGTTCATAGAGCAACACGCCCAGACTGTACTGGTCGCTTGGTGGGCCAACCTTGTCTTGATCTCCAAGGGCCTGCTCGGGAGACATGTAGTCGAGCGTACCGAGAATATTGCCGTCCTGCGTCAGTTTTTCATCCGATGTTTCCATCCGCGCCAAACCGAAGTCCATCAGGTGCGGTTCGCCATCAGGGTCCAGCATGACGTTGGCAGGCTTCACATCTCGATGGATGATTCCCTGCTCGTGTGCATAGGCGAGCGCTTCGGCCAGCCGCATGACAATGCGGGCGGTATCCTGGAATTTCAACGTATCGCTTTTCAGCGCATGATCGAGAGTCGCCCCTTTGATGTACGACGAGGCGATGTAAAAATCCTCGCCATCTTGTCCCGCATCGAACACCGGAACAATATGCGGATGTTGTAACCGCGCTGTCGCTTTGGCTTCGTTCAAAAATCGCTTAACGAATTTCGGTCCACTCTCCGGGTCGTTGAGTCTTGCAGCATGTAGCACTTTCAGTGCGACTTCACGATCGAGCTTTGGATCGTGCGCAAGATAGACTGTGCCAAACGCTCCAGCGCCAAGTCGCCCTTCAATCTTGAAGCGGCCAAGTTGCTCGATTGGTTGATTAACTGTTTCGGAACCGGGCAGTGTCGATTCGGATTCTGCCTGGGTCTTACCCGCAGCATGCCGCGTTTGCGGTCCACCCGTTTGGGCAAACGTGAATTGTGTGCCGCATTTCTTACATCGCCCCTGTTTGCCGAGCTTCTCTTCGGCAACCCGATAGGCCTGTTGGCAGCCGGAATTTGGGCAACGGACTGCGACGGTCATTTGCACTCCAGCAGGTTGAGATTCGAAAGATTAACGGTCGCGACGATCTGTCGATAAGACGGGCCGCCGCTATTTCAGCATATTCTAGGATGGATTGCAAAATGCTTGCGATGTGGATTGGGTCGCGGAGAGTCTTGAGAGCATCGCCATGGGAATGTTGCATCGTCGGCGACTAACACAAGCGCAGCTTGCGCGCTGTAATTCTGATATCATATTGGATGACATCCTGCCGCCTCGTTTACAACGGCTCTGGAGAAAGTCATGCGTAATCGATTGACTCTCACACTCTTCATCCTGGCAACACTGTCGGGTTCCAGTCTGTTTGCAGAAGATGCAAAACCGGCGGCGTCCGCGATTCGGGATGCGATCGGCAAGACGATTCCATTGCTGGAAAAGGGATCGGCCGGGTCGGCCGAACAGCGGACTTGCTTCACTTGTCACAATCAAGCCGTTCCGGTCATCGCGATCATCGAGGCCCGCGATCGCGGCTTTGAGATTGACGAGGAGAACTTGCAGCGACAGTTGAAGCACACGACGGCACATCTCACTCGTGGCAAGAAAGGCTACCTCGCCGGTAAAAGGCAGGGCGGAGGAGTCGTCACCGCCGGCTATGCGCTGTGGACCCTCGAAGCGGGCGAACACAAACCGGGCGAGTTGACCGCGGCCGTCACCGGTTTTCTGTTGGATTATCAAAAGAAGGCCGATCACTGGTCGCAGGGCGGCAATCGCCCGCCGTCATCGGGCAGCCACTTCACGGCGACCTATCTGGCATTGCGCGGTTTAGAATACTTCGGCACCGAAGAACAAGCGGCGAAGATCGAAGAGCGCAAAAAAACCGTCGGCAAGTGGTTGCACGAAACCACCCCCAGCGACACCGAAGATCGCGTCTTCCGTTTGCGCTCGCTCGGTTATGTTGATGCCGACGAAAAAACGATTCAACAGGCGGTCACCGAGTTGATCGAACAACAGCGAGATGACGGCGGCTGGGCACAACTTGCGGACAGCAACAGCGATGCCTACGCAACTGCGACGACATTGGTCGCGCTGCTGCGTGATGGAAACCTCAATGCCGATCACCCCACAGTGCAGCGCGGGATCGGGTATCTGCTCGACACGCAGCAGGAAGACGGTTCCTGGCACGTCGTCACCCGCGCCAAGCCGTTTCAAAAGTACTTTGAATCCGGCTTCCCGCACGGCAAGGACCAATTCATCTCAATGGCCGCCAGCAGTTGGGCCACGATTGCGCTGACATTGGTTTTGCCGGAAAGTCCGTAGGTGAAACGAACGTCGCTTGCGGTTTTGCGGACTTTCGGCGTCGATTGGTTTGCGAAACGGCAAGCGGGAATCGCGATTTTTTTCAGTCGCCGACCGGCATCAGGTGTACGTCGAATCGGCCGTTGCGTTCGGCGATCCAGGCGATTTGTTTGCCGTCGGGATGCCAGACGGGATAATCGTCGCGTTCTTTGTGATTGGTGAGCCGTTTCAGGCCGCTGCCGTCGGTGTTGATGAGGTAGATTTCCCGGTTGCCGTCGCGTGCCGACGTGAAGGCGATGCGGCGTCCATCGGGCGAGAAAGCGGGTCGCACATCGCGGATGCGGTGGTTGGTGAGTTGCCGTGGTTCGCTGCCGTCGATGTTCATCAGGAACAGGTTCAGCGATCCCGCCCGGCTGGAACTGAAGACAATCTGCTTGCCATCGCGAGAAATATCGGGCCAACCGTTGATGCCTGCCGATTGGGTGAGCGGGCGATAATCCTGGCCCTTGATATTCACCGAGGCGATCTGTTGTCCTCCGGGGGCGTTGATGGTGAAGATGACGCGTTTGCCGTCGGGCGTGAATCGCGGCGTGCGAATCGTCGCCCGCAATCCACCCGCCGGCTCGAAGGCGACCTCTTTTTCGTCTTTGGTATCGACGATCACCAACGACAATTGTCGCGGCCCGCCCGATCGGCCGAAGCACCAATAACGGCCGTCGGCTGAAAATGCCGGGTCGAAGAAATGCCCCGACGCATTGGGAAACATCGTCGTCGATTTTCCCGTCTCCAGATTGAGCCGAATGATCGACACACGGGTCGGCTGATCGTGTTCGCACCAGGCAAGTTCCTTTCCATCGCCCACAAACACCGGCGCAAACTTCAACCGGCCGTTCGTGGTGAGTTGCCGAACATCGTCGGCTGCGGCATCGGTCGAATACAAACCCAGGAGAGCGAACAAAATGACCAGCGGGCAATAACCCAGCCTGGCAGTGCGACCGGTTTTTATTGACGCAGAGTCGCAAAGACGCAGAGGAAACGCAAAGGCAGGGAATTGATTCCACATAGTCAACTTCTCTTTTCTTTGCGAATCTTGGCGTCTCGGCGCCTTTGCGTCAGATGGAATTGTTTTCTGGTGTGAAGTCACAGCAACGCATCGATGACGTGGCCGTCTTCGAGGACGCGCATTTCGGCGCGGGCGGCGGTTCCCATTCCTGCCAGATCGAGAATCGTTGTGCCGACCATTGCCGGCGTGACCGGGTCACGGGCGGGGAACTCGCCTTGCGCGTCGCTTGCGCCAACGACAAGTCCCGGCTTCACACCGCCGCCGGCCCATACGGAAAAGTAACATTGATGCCAATGGTCGCGCGAGCCGATGTTATTGATTTTCGGCGTGCGGCCGAACTCGCCCATGCAGAGGACGAGAGTCGAATCGAGCAATCCGCGCTCGTGCAAATCGTCCAACAGCGCCGAGAGAACGCGGTCGAGCAGCGGTCCATGCCAGTCGGCCAGCAAGCCGAAATTGTCCGAATGCGTGTCCCATCCATAGTCGGAAAATGGGAACAGCACTTCCACGTAACGGCTCCAGTTCACCTGGACGTAGGGGACGCCGACTTCGACGAGTCGCCTGCCCAACAAACAACTTTGCCCGAATGCCGTGCGGCCGAACGCCTGCCGCGTTTTCTCTGACTCGCGAGACAGGTCGAAGACGCGTGTTGCTTCGCTCGACGTCAACAAACCAATTGCCTGATCGTAAACGCCGTCCCAAACGCGGAACGGTTTGGAATCGATTGATCGCCGCAGCCCGTCGAGTTCGCGGAGCATCGTTTTGCGGTCGGCCAACCGCGCGGGTGAAAGGCCTTCGAGCAGTTTCAGTTTCGGAATCGAGACGTCGCCTTCCTCATTGCAGCTGAGCATGAACGGGTCGTGCGCTTTGCCCCACTTGCCGCCGCCTTGGCCAATGTTCGGGCCGACGCCATCGCCAATTGGTCCGCGTGCCAGCGAGATGAAACCGGGCAGCGACTTCGATTGTCGGTGCCGGGCGATGATGGAGCCGATGCTCGGCCCGTACCCGTCAACTTTTCCGCCGCGATCTTCCCCGCCGTCAGTCGGACGTGTGCCGGTCATCGCAATTGAGCCGGCCGGTCGATGGCCTCCCTGGTAGTTGATGTTACTATGAACGACCGAGTACAGGTGGCTGCGCTGAGCGAGTTTGGGCAACAACTCCGAAACGAGCAGTCCCGGTGTCCGCGTTTGGATGGCGGAGAACGGCCCGCGATATTGCGCAAGTGCTTTTGGTTTCGGGTCGAACAAATCGAGATGACTCGGTCCGCCACCCAACCAGATCAACATCACCGATTTCGCTCGGGGAGGACTTCCACCCTTCTCCTGCGCCCAAGTGGAAAGACCGCCGGCAAACGGCAGCGTCGCGCCGGACTGCAAAAAAGCACGCCGCGAGATGCCGCTGCAATCGCGCGATGGAAAACTGCCGATGCTGAACATTGTGGGTTTGCCTTCGATCGGGTTCCGACGGGACGCAGCAAGTCGGGTTTGATTGGTCTGTTCTTGATTGTACCTCAAACGAGCGCTTGTATGACTTTTCCGTTTGTGATGGGCCAGATGCGGCCGCCCAAATCATACATTGCCTGGTCTGCAGACAGCCCGAGGCGGTTGTACATTGTGGCTTGAATGTCGATGGGATCGACCGGGTTCTGGCTCGGATAGGCGGCGTGTCGATCGGAACTGCCGTAGACTTGCCCGCCGCGAATGCCGCCGCCAAACAGCAATGTCGATGAACAATCGCCCCAGTGATCGCGGCCGGCGTTCTTGTTGATTTTCGGTGTCCGGCCGAATTCCCCCATGCAGGCGACCAATGTTTCATCGAGTAGGTTTCGTTCCGACAGATCGTCCATCAATGCCGACAGTCCTTGATCGAGCATCGGCAGCAGCTCGGTCTTCAACGCATCGAAGTTCTTGCTGTGCAAGTCCCAGCCGTCGCAGATGGTCATTTCATTGAAGTGGACGGCAATCATCGGCACGCCCGCTTCCGCCAACCGTCGCGCCAGTAATAATGTCTGCCCGAAACGATGTCGGCCGTAGCGGTCGCGCACGGCAGCCGGTTCGACGTCGAGCGAGAACGTATTCAACGTCCCTCGGTTGGCTTCCCCCGTCAGCAGCACGGCTCGCTTGCGAAGCGTGGCCAGTTGCTCGGTCGTCGGAACGCGCGGACCGCCGCGATCGAGCAGCGACAGAATCGCCGACCGCTCATCGAACCGTTCGATCGACACATCGGCCGGCAAGGCGACGGCCGGTATTGCCTCCCGTGTACCCGGCACGCCGTTGACGTTGAGTGCGGCACATCGTGCGCCCAGGAATCCAGGTCCGCCGCCACGTAGCGCAGTGGGCGACCGTTTGTACTGGCCGCTGATGCTGCTGCGAATTGCCAACTCCGGGGCGGCGATGTAGCCGGGCAGCGCCGAATCCGACGGCTTGAACTTCGACAGCACGGCTCCCATGTGGGGAAAGTCGGTTCGTTGCGGCGGCCGGATGTCGTTGTCGCGGTTGGGACGTGCGGTTTCGAAACCGGTGAGCGTGTAATAAATCATCGGCGTGTGATTGCTGTTGCGATGGCTGACCGATCGCACGAGCGAAAATCGATCGGCCCGCTGCGCTAATTTTGGCAGGAGTTCGCAAATCTTCAAACCGGGAACACTTGTCGCAATCGGCTGGAACGGCCCACGAATTTCCGCCGGCGCTTCCGGCTTCAAGTCGAACGTATCCTGATGCGGCGGACCACCCAACAGGTAAACCAGAATGCACGATTTTGCGCGGCCGACCGATGTTGACGTGTTCGATGTCTCAGCCACTAACTCCGGCAGCACGAAACTTCCGGCGGCAAGTCCGCCGCCCATTCGCAGGAACTCGCGCCGTTGGCAGAGAATAGAAGGACGTCCGTCCAACATCGTCAACATGAGTGACCTGACCTGCAAATGATTAACGGCAGCCGGTATCGGAGTACCCACTGCCTATTCTGCCTTCATTCGTCTCACCTGACAATGTATAAAGGGAAGTTGATCTACTTTTCATACTCACTCGGTGTGATTGCACATGGTTCGTTTCTTGCCAGCGGCGATTTCTGCTCTGATGCTGACGGCAACGGCATGCTTGCCGCTGTCGGCGGCAGAGCCTGATTCGAAAAACGTCGAGTTCTTCGAGAAGAAGATCCGGCCGGTGCTTATCGACAAGTGCATCGATTGTCATAGCGGTGACGATCCGGAAAGTGGATTGCGTGTTGATTCGTTGGCCGGTTTGATTCGCGGTGGAGAGCGCGGGCCGGCAATTGTCATCGGCAAGCCGGAACAGAGCATGCTCGTGCGGACGATTCGGCACGGCGAACTGGTCAAGATGCCGGCCAAGAAGAAGCTACCCGCCGCGCAAATTGCCGACTTCGTTCGTTGGATCAAACAGGGCGCGATTTGGCCTAACCAAAAGCCGCCTGAGGTCAAACCAAACGTTGCGGGGAATCAGGAACCGGTTTGGACGGCCGAGCAGAAGTCGTTCTGGTCGTTGGTGCCGCCGGTTGCTGCGCCATTGCCGACGGTGAAGAATCGCGAGTGGTTACAGACGCCCATCGATTCGTTCATTCTCGGGCAGCTCGAAGCTGCGAAGCTCACTCCCGCGCCGACAGCCGACAAGCGAACGCTGATACGTCGGGCAACGTTTGATTTAATCGGTTTGCCGCCGACGCCGGACGAAGTCGATGGGTTTCTGGCCGATAATTCGCCCGATGCATTTGCACGCGTTGTCGATCGGTTGTTGGCTTCGACACATTATGGGCAGCGCTGGGGACGGCATTGGCTCGATGTTGCCCGCTATGCCGACTCAAATGGGCTGGACGAAAATCTGGCCTACGCGAATGCGTTTCGCTATCGCGATTACGTGGTGCGTGCAATGAATCGTGATTTGCCGTTCGACCAGTTCGTACGCGAACAACTGGCGGGCGATTTGCTGGCCGACACTCGCGCTGCGAGTCTCGCCACCGATCGGCTGACAGCGACCGGGTTCCTCGGTCTCGGCGCAAAGATGCTGGCCGAAGACGATCCGGTCAAAATGCAAATGGACATTATCGACGAGCAGATCGATACCATCGGACGAACGTTCATGGGTATGACGATGGGTTGCGCGCGCTGCCACGATCACAAGTTCGATCCGATCTCGGCACACGATTATTACGCGATGGCCGGCATCTTCAAAAGCACCAAGACGATGGAGAACTTCCGCGTCGTCGCCCGCTGGCAGGAACGTCCATTGGCAACTCCCGAAGCGGAGCGCCGGCAAAAAGAACACGAAAAGAAAATCGCGTCGGCCAAGGCGGAAGTCTCACAGTTGATCGAACAGAACAACCAGCGAGTCGTCTCCGAAGCGCGGCGACACGTGGGCGATTACCTGCTGGCTGCGATGAAAAAAACGCGGACCGACCGGTTGCTGGCCAAAGCACGTCCGCGTGGCGATCAACCGAACGTTGCCTCGCAGCCCGGTCTGCTGCTCGTTGAGGCCGAGAACTTCGCGCGCGGCAACGTGCTGAAGGACACAACCTCTTACGGAGCGGGCATCGGCGTGCTGGTCAACAAGGGGCAACTGCCGAACTTCGTCGAGTACGATCTCGATCTTCCCACCGACGGGGTGTACCAGTTGGATTTACGTTATGCGGCCGCCGCATCGCGTCCCTGCAAGTTGTTCATCAACGGGGAACTGGTCAAAGCCGACGCGGCAGGAAAGGTCACCGGAAGCTGGAACCCCGACGGACAGAAATGGGCCGTCGAAGGCTTTTTCTCATTCCGCAAGAAGAATGTCGTACGGTTAGAGCACGCACAGTACTTTCCGCACATCGACAAACTGTTGATTGCACCGGCGGACGATGATGCATTAAGTACGTCGATTGCCGCGTTGGATGAGAAATACAATCCGTTGTCGCAGTTTGTGACGCAGTGGGCGAAGTATCTGCAAGAGAAACCGAAGCCGGATGTCGCCGACATCTTCAAGGCGTGGCGAACACTCGTTTTGCCGTCCGCTATCGACTCCGCATCGCTGCGCGAAACCGCCAAGCGGCTTGGCGAACGGTTTCGGTTGATCGACGACAAGTGGCAACAGGCGCTGCAGGCGAACAGCAAAGTCGAGCGACTCGACGACGACGGTGAAGAAGCGCTGCGGCGCATTCTCCATGACCCGAAAGGCCCGTTCGCTCTGCCGGCGAATATCGAAAACCGTTACGCAGCGGTGGCGCAGAAAGAGTTAGCGAAACTGCGAGAAACAGTTAAGTCTCTCGAAAAAACATTGCCCCAGTTGCCGTTGGCAATGGCGGTATCGGATCAAAGTCCCGAAGACGTGCGGATTCACATTCGCGGCAGCCACCTTTCGCAGGGCGTATCCGTCAAACGACGGTTGCCGCGGGTGATGACGCGGGGAGCGCAGCCGAAAATTGGTGACGGCGAAAGCGGTCGGCTGCAATTGGCAGAATGGCTATCCGATCCGCAGCATCCGCTCACGGCGCGGGTGATGGTCAATCGCATCTGGCTGTGGCATTTTGGTGAAGGTCTCGTCCGCTCGCCCGATAACTTTGGACGGCTGGGCGAACGACCGACGCATCCTGAATTGCTCGACTGGCTGGCCGTGCAATTTGTGAAATCGGGATGGTCGATGAAATCGTTGCATCGGATGATCCTGCTGTCATCGGTCTGGCAGCAGAGTATCGGCGTCGATGCGGAAACATTCGAACGCGATCCGGAGAACCGGCTGCTGGGGCGAATGAACCGCCGGCGGTTGGAAGCCGAAGCGATTCGCGATTCGCTGCTGGCGGTCGCCGGTTCGTTGGAAGAAAGCATGGGAGGCACTCTGCTTCCCACCAAGAATCGGGCCTATGTTACCAGCACGGCCAACGTCGATCCGGTGGTCTACGTTTCCAACCGGCGTTCGATTTATCTGCCCGTAGTCCGTAGCGCCTTGTTCGATGTGTTTCAGGCATTCGATTTCGCCGACCCCAGTGTGCTGAACGGCAAGAGACAATCGACGACGGTCGCACCGCAGGCGCTCTTTATGATGAACAGCCAGTTCGTCGCCGAGCAGTCCCGGCGGATGGCCGAGCGACTATTTGTCGAAGAACCGTCGGACGATGTGACCCGCGTCACTCGCGCTTGGCAATTGTCCTACAGCCGCCCGCCATCGTCCGATGAAGTCACATTTTCGTTAAAGTATGTCGATGCCTATTCCGGGCAATACAAATTGAAGTTTCCCGACCGCAGCGATGTTGAATTGCGATCGTGGCAGAGTCTGTGCCGCGCAATGATGGCGGCGAATGAATTTCTGTTTGTGGAGTGAACCCATGGCGCGATTCTGTAACAACGTCACCCGACCAATGAACCGCCGCGAGATGCTGCGCACATCCGGTGCGGGGTTCGGTAGCCTGGCGTTGGCATCGCTGCTGAGTGACGAAAGTTCTGCCGCCGATCGCCTCGCCGCCACTTCGCCGCATCACACGCCGCGGGCGAAACAGGTCATTTTCCTGTTCATGCACGGCGGTCCGTCGCAGGTCGATACGTTCGATTACAAACCGCTGCTCGAACGCGATCATGGTAAGCCGCTGCCGTTTGCTTTGCCCCGCGTCGTTTCGGCGGCGACCGGCAACCTGCTCAAATCGCCGTTTAAGTTTAAGCAATACGGCGAAAGCGGCGCGCATGTCAGCGAGATTTTCCCGCACATTGGCGGCTGCGTCGATGACATGTGCATCATTAACTCCATGCACGGTTCAAACTCCCGGCACGGCGGAGCGTTGCTCGAACTGCACACCGGCAGCGATACATTCGTGCGGCCGAGCATGGGCTCGTGGATTACCTACGGGTTGGGAACCGAAAACCGGAACCTGCCCGGTTACATCACCATGTGTCCCACGTTAACGCACGGCGGTGTGAACGCTTACAGCTCGAGCTTTCTGCCGGCCGACTATCAAGGGACGCCGTTGGGCAATGCCAGTATTCCGTCGGACAAGGCAACCATCCCGTTCATCAAGAATGCCGAAGACACGCCCCGCGACTTGCAGCGGTTGGAACTCGATTTCCTGCAGCAGATGAATCGCCGTCGTTTGGGGAATGTCGGCGACGACGCGCTCGAAGCCCGCATCAATTCATTTGAGTTGGCTTTCCGCATGCAGACCGATGCGGGCTTCGAGCGCGTCGTCGC
>Ga0209501_10000370_pt1 | contig 54535 bp, 49 predicted proteins | sample ArcticOcean_MG_C_4_FD_187434 | JGI IMG/M metagenome (GOLD analysis project Ga0209501, IMG submission 187434) | Marine microbial communities from western Arctic Ocean - ArcticOcean_MG_CB4_134 (SPAdes) (version 2) | ecosystem: Environmental > Aquatic > Marine > Oceanic | place: Arctic Ocean...
TATCATTCACATAAACTGTTAAATTATGATACCCATCAGCCCAAGTCAACGTAGTGATGTTTGCACATGAAGCTAAAGTAGTGTTTACTGCAAAAGTGCCATTACTATACCAACAAGATTCAAGATTTGCGTCTGTTGCAGTATAATTTATATCAAGTGTAGTTGCAGTAGTGTTTGTATTATTAGTTGGGAACACAATACTAACATCTGGATTAATCGTATCTATTGTAAAACTTACTGAACTCTGATTCTCATTTCCAAAAGTATCATTCGCATATATCGTAACATTATGATTACCCTCACTCCAAGTAATTGTTGTCAAATTAGCACACGAAGCTAAAGTTATATTCTTAGTAAAGGTATCATTACTATACCAACAACTTTCCACAGCATGATTATCAGAATAGGTATAATTAATATCAATAGTATTTATTGTATGATTAGTATTATTTGTTGGAGTAACTATGGTTACAGTTGGGAAGGTAACATCCTCATCTAAATTGTAAATATATGCCGCACCCGAATCATTTATTACTGTATCTTCAAGCAGAGCCCCTACTATAAAATCATCTTCAGATATTGCAACTGCGGTTCCAAAACGATCGTTTAATTGTTTATCACTTGCCTGTATTTTTTCTATCTCCTCATATTGACCTGTTGAATTCTTCTTGAAAACATAGACCGCACCTGTATCATTTGCTCCAGTATTTTCATAAGGCGCGGTTACCAGTGCATAATCTCCTGAAATTGAGGCCCTATATCCAAAGTAATCTAAAGTCTCTTTATCACTTGCCTGTATTTTTTGTATTTCTGCATATTGGCCTGTTGAGTTTTTCTTGAATATGTATGCTGCTCCAGTACCAGCACCTCCAGTATCCTCTCCATCAGCAGTAACTATCACATGGTCTCCAGAAATTGAAACCCAGAAGCCAAAACGATCATTAGCAGCTGCATCACTTGCAAACATCTTATTAACTTCTACAAACTGCCCTGTTGCATTCTTCTTGAATATATAGGCTGCACCTGCAGAAGATCCTTGATTATCATCTCCATATGCCCCAATCACTGCATAGTCTCCAGAAATTGAAACTGAGGCACCAAAATAATCTGTAAATCCAGTCTCTGTTGCCTGCAATCTACTTATCTCAGAATACTGCCCTGTTGAGTTTTTCTTGTAAATATATGCTGCCCCCGAACTTGTATTCCCTGTATCCTCATGAAGAGCACCAACTATTGCATAATCTCCATAAATTGAAGAAGAAACCCCAAAACTATCCCCCTCTTGAGCATCACTTGCCTTTAATCTATTTACTTCTGCATAATCTCCAGATTCATTCTTTTTGAAAATATATGCTGCGCCAGCATCAGGTGCTCCAGTATCTTCCCCAGTTGCACCAACTATTGCATAATCTCCATGAATTGAAGTTGACCATCCAAAGAAATCACCTGAAGACTTATCACTCGCCTGCAATTTATTTATCTTATTATATTGTCCAGTTGAATTCTTTTTGAAAACATAGGCTGCACCTGTAGCAGTCCCTCCAGTATCCTCTTCATAAGCTCCTACTATTGCATAACCTCCAGAAATTGAAGCTGACCATCCAAAGTAATCCTGATTTTGAGGATCGCTTGCATTTATTTTATTTATTTCAGAAACAGTATTAAAATTTTCAACCATAAAGGTCATATTTTCTTGTTTTATACTTCCTGAAGAATCATTACAAGAAACACTTAGATTATATTTTCCAGTTCCAAAGTTAGTTGTAAAGTTTGTTCCTGCAGTAACACTTGAAGAGTTAGTCGTACCAAAATCATTTGAGTACCAGCAACTTTGTGCAGTAGTCACACTATAATTAATTGAAAGCACATTAGTCCTATATGCAGCATAATCTACAGGATATCTTAACCCAATATCAGGACCACTTGTATCTAGGGTCAATGTATAATTACTATTATTCCACGCGCAATTATTCGCCTGATCACATACCAAATAATTCCAAACAAAAACATCTTCATATGGCAATATTATCGAAACATTACTACTATTTTCCGCACCATGAACAGTCTGAGTCTCAGTACTATTAACTATTTCTCCACTACTATTATAAACATAAGGTGTAGCATTAACTAATGCAGTATTTGTGAAATTAGCCGCAAAACTTACAGTCAAACTTCCATAAGTACTAGCATTAGCAGGCCCTAATAAATTAACAAGTGGAACTGCACTATCTATTGTAAAAGTTACAGAATCATTTCCCACATTACCTAATGTATCATTTGCATAAATTGTAACATTATGCAATCCATCTGCCCACGTAACAGCTGTAATATTACCACAGGAAGTAAGAGTTACATTCACTGCAAAACTTCCATTACTATACCAACAAGTTTCAATATCAGTTAAACTATCAGTCCAGGTGAAATTAACATCTAATTTATTATCAGTAGTATTTGTATTATTTATTGGACTAATTATTGTAATAACTGGATTTGTGTTATCCACAGTAAAAGTAACCGAACTGTGATTCTCATTTCCATAAGTATCATTAACCCAAACCGTAACATTATGCTCCCCCTCTGCCCAAGTTAGTGTAGTTATATTAGCACACGAAGCTAAGGTAGTATTAACTCCAAAACTATCATTCGAATACCAACAAGTATCTACACTACTAGTATCGCTATGCGTATAATTTATATCTAATCCACTGTCAGTAGTATTAGTATTATTTATAGGGAACACTATAGTAACTGCAGGAACAATACTATCTACACCAACAGTCCAGTTAGTATTATTCCACGCACAATTATTCGCCTCATCACACACTAAATAGTTCCAATGATAAATATCATCTCTAGGTAATATCACACTAACATTCGAATTATTGTAAGCTCCATTAACACTCTGAGTCTCTGTACTATTTATTAAATCATTACTTGAATTCCAAACATAAGGCGTAGCATTCACCAAAGCTGTATTTGTATAATTAGCCGCAAAGCTTACTGTCAAACTCGTATAATTACTACTATTCACAGGACCCAATAAATTAACAAATGGCACTGCAGTATCTATCGTAAAACTCACACTAGTATGATTTTCATTCCCAAGAGTATCATTTGCCCAAATAGTCACATTATGATTTCCAGAAGCCCAAGTAACTGTAGTAACATTAATACAACTTGCTAAAGTCACATTCACTGTATTTGTGTCATTTGTATACCAACAAGTTTCAACTTCAGTTAATAGATCGCTCCATGTAAAATTAACATCAAGAGTATTAATTGAGTGATTAGTATTATTAGATGGGCTAATTATCGCCAAAGCAGGACCTGATAAATCAATAGTAAAACTCACAGAACTATGATTCTCATTACCATATGTATCATTAACATAAACTGTAACATTATGATACCCTTCTTCCCAAGCTAATGTAGTTATATTTGCACATGAAGCTAGAGTTGTATTCACTCCGAAACTATCATTACTATACCAACAAGTTTCCTGATCAACTACTGTATAATTTATATCTAAAGTTGTTACAGTATTATTTGTATTATTAATAGGAAATATTATTGCTACAGCAGGAAGATTGGTATCTACACCTACTGTATAATTTGTATTATTCCATGCACAATTATTCGCAGTATCACAAATCAAGTAATTCCAGTGATAAATATCATCTCTTGGAAGAATAATACTAACATTACTACTATTTTCCACACCATGAACAGTCTGAGTCTCACTACTATTTATCAAATCATTACTTGAATTCCATACATAAGGAGTTGCATTTACTAGTGCAGTATTAGTATAATTAGCAGCAAAACTAATAGTCAATGAGGTATAATTACTACTATTTGCAGGCCCCAATAAATTCACAACAGGAACTGCTGAATCAATTGTAAAACTTACACTCGTATGATTCTCATTTCCAACAGTATCATTCACATAAACTGTTAAATTATGATACCCATCAGCCCAAGTCAACGTAGTGATGTTTGCACATGAAGCTAAAGTAGTGTTTACTGCAAAAGTGCCATTACTATACCAACAAGATTCAAGATTTGCGTCTGTTGCAGTATAATTTATATCAAGTGTAGTTGCAGTAGTGTTTGTATTATTAGTTGGGAACACAATACTAACATCTGGATTAATCGTATCTATTGTAAAACTTACTGAACTCTGATTCTCATTTCCAAAAGTATCATTAACAAATATTGTAACATTATGATTCCCCTCAGCCCAAGTGATTGTAGTTAAATTTACACACGAAGCTAAAGTTATATTCTTAGTAAATGTATCATTCCCATACCAACAACTATCTAATCCCAAATCTGTAACTGTATAATTTATATCAAGTGTAGTCGCCGTAGTATTTGTGTTATTTGTAGGAAAAATTATAGAAACACTCGGATTTAATAAATCAGTCTCTAAATTCAATATCCAAACAGCACCATTATTACTCCCAGTTCCATCATCATCCCCTATAGCCCCTACCGCCAAATCTTGTATTCCATCATTATCTAAATCTCCAAGATTAGCAAGTGAAAATCCAAATTGATCATTTGCAACCAACTCATTACCATCTCCAAATCTACTCTCATTTATTTTATAACTATTACTTACTCCTCCACTAGTATTTAAATTTAATATCCAAACTGCACCAAAATTATTTCCTCCAGGGTCATCCTTTCCAGGTTCTCCAACAACAATATCCATAATTCCATCACCATTCAAATCTCCAATATTAGCAACAGATTCTCCAAAAAAATCAACTGTTAATTCACTACCATTTCCTACACTAGTCTCATTTATCAAATATTCACTCTTAACCCCTCCTGTTTTATTCAAAAACATAATCCATACAGCACCATTTTGTGAAGTAATATGTCTTCTATGTTCTCCTACAGCAATATCAGTTATGTTATCTCCATCAAGATCCCCCAAACTAGCTAAAGATCTTCCAAATCCGCTACCTTGTAATTGAGTCCCATTACCAAATCTAGTTTCATTTATCCTATATTCACTCTTAACCCCACCTGTTTTATTCAAGAATAATATCCAAACTGCACCCGTATCAGTTCCTCCATTCCCACTATGATAAGCTCCAACTGCTAAGTCTTGAATTCCATCTCCATCTAAGTCACCTAAGTTAGCTAATGAACTACCAAAATGAAAGTCAGGACCTATATCAATTCCACTACCAAATCTACTCTGATTTATTTTATATTCACTCTTTACTCCACCTGTAGTATTTAAGAATAATATCCATACTGCGCCAGCCCTTGTTTGACCATCACTACGATTAAACTCACCAACTGCCAAGTCCTGGACACCATCTCCATCTAAATCACCAATATTTGCTAAAGCACTTCCAAATGAACCATTATTAAGATCATTCCCTCCTCCAAATCTAGTCTCATTAATCTTATATTCACCCTTAACACTTCCATCTTTATTCATAAACAGTATCCAAACAACTCCTGCATCAATTTGAGACGTAGAAGTATCTGCTCCATCATCACTTCTAGACTCTCCAACTGCCAAATCCTGAACCCCATCCCCATCTAAGTCTCCTAAGTTAGCAATAGCATTTCCGAAAAAATCACTTCCAAGTTGATTTCCATCCCCAAAAGAACTCTCATTAATTTTACTTGTTCCATTCACACTCCCATCCCCACTAATATTTGTATTCTGCAACAAAACATTTCTTGTCAAACTCTCATTAATATTAAGTAATGCATCTATAGATGTCACATTGAAATAATAAACACCTGAAGTGAGACCAGTAAAATTAATAAAATATGGACTTGTACTTGAATTAGTTGTATTAATAACATCACGAGTTGAATTATACAGCCTAACAGTAACATTTTCAACTGCAGAAAAAGTTACATTTACCAGAATATCTCCATAAACCAGATCTCCAGAAAATGGGGTTGGAATACTAAAATTCAAATCTGTATTTGATGAATCAATTGTAAAACTTACACTAGTATGATTCTCATTTCCAACACTATCATTCGCCCAAATAGTTACATTATGCAATCCATCCGCCCAAGTTAATGTAGTTATGTTAGCACAATTAGCTAGGGTAGTATTTACCAAGAAACTTCCATTACTATACCAACAACTCTCTATCTCTGTCAAACTATCAGTCCATGTATAATTAATATCTAATAGAGTATCAGTAGTATTCGTGTTATTAGTAGGACTAATTATTGTAATAATTGGAGGAATAGTATCTATAATAAAACTTACCGAACTATGATTTTCATTTCCTGCAGTATCGTTTACCCAGATAGTCACATTATGATTTCCCTCACTCCAAGTTATTGTAGTTAGATTAACACAACTTGCAAGAGTAATATTCTTAGTAAAAGTATCATTCCCATACCAACAACTAGCCAAAGTTAAATCTGAAACAGTATAATTTATATCCAATGTATTTATTGAATGATTTGTATTATTACTCGGAATAACTATGCTAACATCCGGATTTGTAGTATCAACATTAAAACTAACACTAGCATTATTCTCATTTCCTGCACTATCATTTGCATATATAGTAACATTATGATTCCCCTCGCTCCAAGTAACCCCAGTAATATTTGCACATGAAGCAAGAGTAACATTCACAGAATTTGTGTCATTTGAATACCAACAATTAGCTAAAGTTGGATCAATTGCAGTATAATTAATTTCCAATCCTGAATTTGAAATATTTGAATTATTTATTGGAGCAGTTATGTTTATTGTAGGAAATGCAGTATCTGAATTCAAAAATAAAATATAAACTGCACCATTTGTATCCCCTCCATCATCATTCCAAGGTTCTCCAACAGCAATATCTACTACGCCATCATTATTCAAATCCCCCATACTAGTAATAGATTTTGCAAATCTATCTCCACTTAGTTCACTACCATTTCCAAAACTAGTTTGGTTTATTTTTTGATAATTCCTAACTCCTCCAGATCTATTCAAATATAATATGTAAAAAGCCCCATTACCTGTTCCCCCATCAATATCTAATCTTGCACCAACTGCTATATCTTGAATTCCGTCCAAATCTACATCTCCCAAGTTTGTTACTGAAGATCCAAAACCATCCTCATCAATCGGATTATCATTTCCAAATCTAGTCCCATTGATTAAATATTCATCTCTTACACTTCCATTTCTATTCATAAAGAATATCCACACTCCCCCATCTATTCCACTAGTTCCATCTCTTAATTGCTCCCCAACCGCCAAATCAGGAATACCATCTCCATCTAAATCATTAATTCCAGCTAAAGAAAATGCAAATTCATCACTACTTAATTCATCCCCATTTCCAAATCTACTCTCATTTATTTTATAACTAGAATTTACACCTCCACTTCTATTTAAAAACATAATCCAAACCGCCCCATTAGTTGCTCCCCCATCTGCATCCTTATGGTCTCCTATAGCAATATCCTGAATGCTATCATTATTTAAATCACCTAAATTTGCAATTGACCACCCAAACCTTGAAGTAAGAAGTTCGCTACCATTTCCAAATCCAGACCCATTAATTTCATAATTATCTTTAACCCCTCCACTTTTATTTAAAAACAATATAAATACAGCGCCATTACTAGTTGCAGCAGTAAGATCTTGGACCCCATCCCCATCAAGATCTCCAATTGATTGTATTCCATACCCCAATCCATCTCCAGAAGTACTAAATCCTAAATCAGTTGCATTAATTATTTTTTCACTCTTAACAGTCCCATCCTTATTCATAAATAATATCCAAACTGCCCCACTATTAGCTCCCCCTTCATCTCTCCCAGGCTCACCAACCGCTAAATCTTGAACTCCATCTCCATCAAGATCCCCAATATAAGATATATCTTCCCCAAAAGCATTACCATTCAGTTCACTCCCATTCCCAAAACTACTAACATTTATCTTATATCTATCACTAATTGTCCCATCACTAGTCAAATTACTATTAACCAAAACAATATTCAGAGTAATACTATTATTCAAAGTCTCGTCATTAGCGGTTGAAGTGGCATTAATATAATAAACCCCATTATCAAGCCCAGTAAAATTCAAAAAGAATGGGCTATCAGTAGTATTCAAACTACTATTTACCACATCATGTGTAGAATTATGTAATAAGATAGTAAGATTATCTGCACCACTAAAACTTATATTAACTAAAATATCTTCATAAACCAAATCTCCCGAATATGGAGTTGGAGCAGTAAAATTCAAAGTATTTGTTACAGCGGAAGGACCTATTACACCAACAGTATAATTAGTATTATTCCACGCACAATTATTCGCCTGATCACAAACCAAAAAATTCCAATGATATGAATCATCTCTTGGTAGAACAATACTAACATTACTACTATTCTCAACACCATGCACAGTCTGAGTCTCTGTACTATTTATTAAATCATTACTTGAATTCCAAACATAAGGCGTTGCATTCACCAAAGCTGTATTTGTAAAATTACTTGCAAAACTAATAGTCAAACTGGTATAATTACTTGAATTAGCAGGACCTAATAAATTAACAGCCGGAGAGGCTGTATCTATAAAAAAACTCACACTAGCATTATTCTCATTCCCTAATGTATCATTTGCCCAAATAGTCACATTATGCAATCCCTCAGCCCAAGTAATATCAGTAATATTTGCACAATTTGCCAAAGTCGTGTTCTTTGCAAATGTCCCATTACTATACCAACATGTTTCTAAATTTATATCTAAAGCCGTATAATTAATATCTAATTTATTATCTGAACTGTTCGTATTATTACCTGGACTTACAATAGAAAGTAATGGTTCAGTAGAATCTAACCCAAAATTCAATATCCAAACTGCTCCATTTTGAGACCCTCCATCCCCATCTGCAGTTTCCGAAACAGCTATATTTGCCAACCCATTTCCATCTAAATCCCCCAAATTTGCAATTGCTTCTCCAAATAATCCCGTATGTAAAGAAGGATCCCCAATATTACTTACATTTAATATCGAATTACCTATCACTCCTCCAGAAGTATTCAAAAATAATATCCATGTTCTTCCAGCATTTGAACCACCAAAATCATTACCATATGCTCCTACAGCAATATCTGTAACCCCATCTTGATTCAAGTCCCCAATATTTTCCACTGAAACTCCCAATTGATCACCCTTCAATTCACTACCATTTCCAAACCTACTCTCATTAATCTTATAGCTAGAATCAACTGCTCCACTCTTATTCAAAAACAATATCCAAACTGCCCCTCCATTAGTTCCCCCATCATCATTAAGATGTTCTCCAACAGCTATATCTTCAACACCATCTCCATTCAAGTCATTCAATCGAGCAATAGATTTACCAAAATTATCTCCTCCTAAATTAATATTCAAAGAAGTTTCATTAATTTTATGATCTCCTATGACTCCTCCACTTTTATTTAATAATAATATCCAAACCGCACCATTATTTGTACCCCCATCTGCATCCTCATATTCACCAACTGCTAAATCCATAACCCCATCATCATTCAAATCTCCAATCGCTTCTACTGATATACCAAAATGATCTGTAGGATTACCTCCTGAAATTCTACTAGCATTTATCTTATACTCATTCTTAACTCCTCCACTCGTATTCATAAACAATATCCAAACATTATCTACTCCACTACCAGCACCAACAGCTAAATCCTGAACCCCATCCCCATCTAAATCCCCTAAATTCGTAATACTAGTTCCAAATCTATGGACAATATTAAGTTCACTACCATTTCCAAACCTACTCTCATTAATCTTATATTCACTAATTACTTCTCCACTTTTATTCAAGAAAAAAATCATTACTATCCCATTTTGAGTGCCCCCATCATCATGATTTAATATTCCTACAGCTAGATCCATTATTCCATCTTGATTCAAATCACCAATACCTGATATTGCCTCCCCCATTCTATCTCCGGTCAAATCATTCCCACTACCAAATGCACTTTCATTTAGTTTAAATGTACTATCTTGATCAACCTTCCCATCACCAGTCAAATTAGGATTCAATAAAACAACACTCCTTGTAACTGAATTATTTATATCATTTGAAGCATCAGCAGAAGAAACATTGATAAAATATACTCCAGAGTTAAATCCAGTAAAATTAATGAAAAATGGGCTGTCCGTTGTATTCACAGTGCTATTCACCAAATCATGTGTAGAATTATACAATCTAATTGTAGCATTTACTGCACCATTGAATGTAACATTTACTAATATATCATCATAAACCAACTCACCTGAAAATGGAGTTGGCAAGGTATAATTCAAAAACGGCCCAGTATCATTTACATAAATAGTCAAACTTGTTTCTACCGAACTTAAAGTCGGACTATAAAAGGCATTACTCCCACTATGAAAGGTACTATTTCCTGCATAAAAAGTAAAATTCAGCGTAACATTTCGACTTGCATTATTAATAGTAAATTCAACATCCCCATCAAAAACCTTTGTACTAGTATTATACCAACTTCCATTGTAGTACCCAATAGATAAATTAATACTACTATTAGTATAATTCAAAACATCTGCAGTTACTCTGACTGTATCATAACCATCAGTAAAATTCAACTGATCCCTATGAAATGCCTGAGTACCACTAGCATTAAACCTATTACTCTGATTATTATAAATATCAAGAACCTGAGTAGAATTCAATGTAACATTATTAAAAAACATAAATTCATCTATGGATCCATTAAAATACTTAGTACCTCCATCTCCATTCACCCCAATATACATTGGAGAAGAAGAAGCTACCCAACTAAGAGAACAATTCTGTTGAACTCCATCCAAATATAATATTGCATCAACAGCATTTGAGGTAGCAAAAACAGCATGATGCCATTCACTAACTAAGAAGGATATACCAGGATCCTTATCTTGACTAGCCCCACAACTAATTGGATTAGTAATACCACTAGTTAAATTCATATGAGTATCATTTTGTGGAACTATATTCAATATTTCTCCACCAAAATACTGGAATAACGATTGCTCAGTATTATTATCTATAGTCTTAAACCAAATTGAAGCAGACATATTATCATTAGAATCACCCCCCAATAACAAACTTGCATTATCCAAACTCTTTGTTACATTAATAAAATTACTCTTCCCATCTAAAGTATAAAATCCTCCATAAACCCCACCACTCCTGTTCCACTTAGCACTTCCATTCAATCTCCCATCACTATTCCACCCAGTATAATCATAAGTAAAATTACCAGTATAATTTTGTCTAGTTAAATTATCATCAGTTCTGTTTTCTTCACTATGATTAATATCAAAAGGATAATAAACTACAAGACCATATCCTGATTGAGCATGAAAATAAGGAGTTGAATTTTGATTTATACTTAAATGTGTAAAATTACTCTCTGCAGTAATATTTACTAGTGTAGTGTTAATACTAACATCAGTAATATTAACTGTAACTAAGGTTGGATCTAAATACAAGAAATCACCAACTTGATAATTACTTTCCGTAAAATCTCTTTCAATATAAACACTTACAGTGTTAGAATACTCCAAATCCTTAACTTCAATACTGTTTTCTATCCCATTAACTGCAAATCCAGTAATTCCACTAATCACGTTACCTGTTATACCAAAATTCCCTTCTTCTGCCACAGGCTCACTATCTTCACCATTATCAGAATTCTCGCTTTCATCACCAGATTGCTCAACATTTTCTTCATTAGAGCTACCAATATCACTATCTTCAACTACAGGTTCTTCAATTACAATAATTTCAGGGGTTTCATCAACTACTTCCCAGCCCTCACTAATAACTTCTTCTTCACTTTCTTCAATTTCAGTTCCAATAACACTTTCTTCATCATACTCAACTACCTCAGGTATTTCAATCAATTCAGGCTGCTCAACTATAATAGGTTCTTCTATTACTTCAATAGCATCTTCTTCAATTTCAGTCCCAGAATCATTAACAACTCTCTCTTCAACAACTTCTTCTTCAACAATTTCTACAATTGACTCTTCAAATCCAAAATTTAACTCTGGATTCTCAAACCTTACTGTATATCCCTCATTTATCAAATCTTCAAAGCTTAATACGCTCTCTCCAACTTTCAAGGTATTACTATCAATTACAATAATATCATTTTCTGAAGTGACGTCAACCTTACTTATGAAATTCAAGTCATTTAATCTAACATTATATCCCCATTTATAGTCAACTCCAACCTCGCGAGCACCTTGGCGATCAACATCAACACTAAAATCCCGTGCTTCAACAACTGAATTTTTAGCAATTTCTTCAAAGTCTTGATCATCAAGACCTCCATATTTCTCCTTAAACTTGTTATAATCAATCTTTTCTAGAACAATTTCTTCAGAATCACTAACAGTACCAGAAGTAATAAATCCACCATAACCTGTTTCTGAAACTTCTTTCTCACCCAATATCTCATTTTTACTAACTAATCCCTTATCAACCAACCTTTCACTAGTTTCTTCAACAAAATCACTATAATTTAATAAATCAAAATAAAGTCTCAATCCGCCTTCTAAATCAAAATCCATTCTCTTATTATTATTCTCACTTAAATATGAATATCCAATTTTTGGAGGATCTCGAACCATCAGTTCATAACCAAAATCATATAACTCTATTGAAGAATCTTCAAAGTCTCCCACTACATTTCCAGTTACTGCGGAATTAGGCAAGTTTAATAAATTCAATAATGAAGAGTAACTATTTTCTTCTACTTGCAATTTAACTTCACTTGTTCCAACAAGTAAGAGTCCAGCTATTCCTCCAATTAAAACCAAAAGAAGCAAGAGGTAAGTACCCCTTACTAATTTAGATGACTTTGGTTGAGAATTATTTCCAAAGTCCTTCTTAGAGAAACTAGAGTTTTCTATAGTTTTTGTTTTCAAGGGTCGTAAAGGTGAAACGGGTTGTTCTACCTTAGAAATTTTCTTGAAATGTAAAACTTTTTTTGCTATAGAATTAATTTTTTTATTTAAAATTAACTTTTTAGAATTTTTTGAACTTTTTTTAACTTTTTGGTTTTTCAAATATGCCTTATACTCTTTTTCTCCACCAATATAAATTTTTTTTACTGAGTTTCCAACTCTATAGCTTCGATAATAGTATGGACCAAATACCTTTCCCCTTTTTGTTATGTACTTCTTGTAGACCATCAAGTAGAACAACCCGTTTTACAACCAAAATAAGTGAATTCTCTATATAAACCTTTACGAGAAATTTACAAAAAAAAGGTTGTTCCACAGGAAACAAAGCCAAAAACAGCGTCGAGAAATTAAAAAGGTGTTACTACTTTTAAAGAAACCAAATTTGATTTTTACACTAAAAAAATGATAAAGTTATAAAAATATTTAAGACAAAAAATAAAATATTTACTAGAAATTTTTAATAATTTTACTAGAAAAGTATCTTAAAAATGAATTTATAATATTTTTAAAAAATATCATAAAAAAATGTAAGTTAACTAAAATTAATAGGGATTATTAACCCAATCCCAAGTCTTTTTAACACCTAACTTCAAGTCAGTCTTAGGATCCCACCCCAATTGATTTTTTGCAAGAGTTATATCTAATACAATATCGCGAACTTCACCAACAACTGCATCAATCCTTTCTGCATCATTAATAAATCCGGTTACATCTCTCAATACATTATAAATTTCATTAACACTTGTTTGTACACCACTTGCTAAATGAAATAATTTATTTTCTGGATTCTTATTTACTGAAGCAACCATTAATTCAACTAAATCTTCAACATAAATAAAGTCCCGTGTCTGATTTCCATCTCCAAAAATCTTAGGAGTTGTATTTTTTCTAATCATATCCATAAATAAAGGAACCAATCTCTTAGTTTCAGGAGAATCTCGTGGCCCATAGGCATTACCAAAACAAAAAATCAAGTGCTCTAAGTCAATATTATGTAAGGATGCATAAGTTTCAACATAATGCTCTGCAGAATGCTTTGAAATGCCATAAGGACTAGTAGGTTTCAAGGGGTGTTTTTCATCAACAGGTAAATAATCAGGATTTCCCACCCTAGCCCCACCTGTTGAAGTATAAATTATTCTTCGCACATTATTGTTCTTACAAGCTTCTAAAACGCTAATTGTCCCAATTATATTTGTATGAGCATCCAAAAATGGGTCAGAAATAGACTGTCTAAGCATTGTCTGTGCAGCTAAATGAAACACAATTTCAGGCCTTTCAAGCCTAAAAATCTTGTCTAAAACCTTAAAATCAGTTATATCTGTCGCATAGAATTTAGCATATCTATTAACAAATTTGCCATCATTTACACTCAAATTATCTACTACAATAACCTCATAACCCCTACCTATGAGCTTATCTACAAGAATACTCCCTATAAATCCTGCACCTCCAGTGACTAATATCTTCATAAAATAAGGAAACAATTACCTATTAAAAAGATATATAGAATAAATAAGCTAATTCAAAAAATCATTACCCAACCTATTATTAAATTCACCTGAAACATTCTCTAACATCTTCCGCTTAGTAGCAACACTTCCGCGCCATGCTTTATGGCCTAAAACCCAACCTAATTTAATATATGCAGTTTCGGTTAACATATCTTCCAAATATACAACCCCTGCTTCCTTAACTTTCCTACCATAGTCATAAACATTAGAATCAACTCTACCATAAAAAGCCTGGCTAGTCATATATGCCAAAAGTCCTTTTTCTATAGCTTTTTTCAATTCAAAAACTAAATTATATTTTCCATCTGCAGCAATGTGGCCCAAACCAGTACCCTCAATAATAATTCCCTTACAATTTTTTCGATAGTATTCAATTACCTTACTATTATTTCCAGGATAAGCCTTTAAAATTCCAATATTCTCGTCGAAGACTGCATCTACCTCAACTTTCTCTTTATTTCTTTTATTAAAATCATCTCGAACGTTTTCAATTTTTCCATCAGCCCAAATTTTTGCATAGGGTTTACAATTTATAGGTCTAAATGTATCTCTTCTTGATGAATGCATCTTCCTACATTTATTTCCTTGTAGTGCAAAACAATAATCATCATTAGTTGTTGCGTGACCCACTAACATAACTTCTGCTATATCTGAAACAGCAGCATGCGCACTACAAATCAAGTTTAACCTACTGTCGCTACTCCCCCTATCTGAACTTCTTTGACTATAAGTCAAAACTACTGGCTTATTCAATTTTCCAAGCATAAAACTTAAAGCTGCAGCAGTAAAATGAAGTACATCAGTACCATGACTAATAATTACTCCCTTTACTTGGGGATCATTAAGAGATTTGCCAACAATTTTAGCTATCTTAATCCAATCAAGAGCACCCATATTCTCACTTGACTTCATAAATGGACTCTTAACTCTCACGTCAGCTATTTCAAATATCTCCGGATATATTGAAAACAACTCATTACTATCTGCCACCCCTTTCGCACCACCAGTACTTGGATCTAGTTTACTACTAATAGTCCCTCCAGTAATAATAAAATCAATAATTGGCTTCTTCCCACTCATTTTCAATTCATCACCCTTGACTTTAACTTCAGCACTCTCAATAACCTTGATCTCACTAATGTCCTCCCTCTTCAACCCTATATTATACCCGCTAGAAAGCTTCAATAAAATAACACCACGATCATGACTCTCCAAATATTTTCCCTTCTCAACCCTATCATTTATCTTAATTTCTACAATATCTCCTGGTTCAGGTTTCTTAAATTGTTTTTTCATATATAAGATAGAAATAAAAGCTATAAAAAACTAATGTTTCCTTCTCAATTTACTTACAAAAAACCCTTCCATATCATTATCATGATGATAAATTCTTTTTAATTCCTTAAAACTTTTATCAAACTTATCTTTTTTCCAAGATTTCAATCCCTTACGTGTCACCAACGGTAATTCAATAGGAACTACCTCAAAATTATGTTCATCAATTAAGTGTTGCACTACCATTTCATTTTCTTCAGGAGCATAAGTGCAAGTTGAATAAACAATTTCACCATCTTCAGCTAATAAATCAACAACGCTATTCAAAATCTTTTTCTGCTTACGACCCAAACTCTTCAACAATCCCTCACTCCATTCCAAAAGTGTCCTTGGACTGCATCTTAAATTACCTTCCCCTGAACAAGGTGCATCTACTAAAATTTTATCAAACTTAATTCCTAGTTTTTTCAATTTATCACACAACTCAATTCCATTATGGCGTGTTATGACAGTATTTGTAACTCCACACCTTTCCAAGTTTGAAGCCAAAATCCTAATTCTTCCCATAGATAGATCATTTGCTATAATATTACCCTCATTCTCCATCATTGCAGCTGCCTGAGTAGTCTTACTTCCTGGAGCAGCACATAAATCTAAAAGCCGCTCTCCAGGCTTAGGATTTAAGGCTAAAAGTGGCATCATACTTGTAACTTCCTGAACATAATAATATCCTAGAATATGTTCTCTTGTTTTCCCAATCTCTCCAGGTAACAATTCACTTCTAATTATCATTATCTCGGGATTACCTGGGAATGGCTGTTCTACCTTCCATCCCTTCTTATCCAGCCTTTCAAGCAATTCAGAAGGAGTTATCTTAAGGGTATTACACCTAATTGCCTTATTTGGACGAGTTTTTGCAACATCAAAGAATTTCTTAACGTCTGCCTTATCTTTCAACTGTTCAGTAATCCTATTTACAAACTTCTCTTTAGGCTCATAATATCTCGGTTTCATCTACTAAAAACAACAGAAATGTTAATAAACCTTTACAAACCCCCTAAAATATCAGGTAGAAAATTTAAATTAAATGAATTCCTAAAATAATCAATGACAAAAAATTATATTATTGCTCCAACCCATGATGTAGATAGTTTAGTTTCTCATGCAGTAGGAGAAATATGGCAACCAGGCGTTGAACACAGGTCTTTAGAATACAAGGCAGAAAATATTCCTTTCGAAGATTTATCAGTAAGAGGCGATCAACACATAGTTATATCAGATTTAGGGAACAGTGATTCAGACACAAATGCTAGAATGGTTGAATTACTAGGAAATTTAAGAGTTGCGGGTACAATCGTAGATTTCTATGATCAACATAATTGGCCAATAAAAAAAACAGGTATAGCATTTGATACATACATTAGTAGAGATGACATTTCAAGTGCAGAAATAATGGCTAGAGAACTAGTTCCAGATAATCAAATAGCAATGTATCTTGCAGGTTTAGCAACCTTAGATGATTATAATAGACCCAACCCTCAATCTGAAAATCTAAAAGACATTGTAAATAGTGGATTTCCTAGTGATAGACTCTATTTAGAGTTAGCAAGACTAGAACAATCAGAGCTAATCTTATCGCATGATGCACAAACAGCACTTTCAAGCTATAGGCATAAAAGAGATGAAGCTCTCGAAACACTAGCAGTTAGCTATAAAACCCATGAAACACCAATTGGAACTTTTGCTACAGGATTCGCTCCAGCAATTTTATACATGAAACCAGGACATAGGGCAATTAGAGATGATCATCCAAATGAAAATATGATATGTTTTTATGGGGATTTACAAAATGTAACATTTAGAACCCAAACACCTGAACAAATGACTCGCTTACTTTCAATTTTCAAGGGCGGAGGCCGCGATACTGAAGGGGGTTTTGATCCTGGAGCAGTCGTAAATGAAGAAAATTATACCGATGTTAGAGATGATGTCATAGACAAAATAAGAACATTATGATAGTTACACTACATTAAGATACATCAATCTTTATATATCTAAAAAATTCTAAAATATTCATGGGTATAAAAGAGATTATTGAAAATAAATCAGGAATTTTATCAAATTATATTTCTAATTTATTAAAAAAAGAAATTAAAATTCAAAAAATTGAATATTTAGGAAAAGGTTTGCATGGGGAAGCTTACAAAGCAACTACTTCTAACAATGAAACTTACATTGTAAAAGAATTTATGGATTGGGGATTGAATTTAGAGTTCCCAGAAGACAGAATAAGTGAGGCAATTAAACTAAAAAGAACTGCAAATGACCTTCCAGGACATGTAAAAATCTTTGGAAACTTACAACATTCAAATAATGAAATAAAAGAGCTTACAAACGAAAATCCAATCATAGTAATGGAAGAGGCAAAATATGATGAATACTTCTCAGACCTATCAGAAATAAGTAAATCACAAGAGCTTTCAGAAAAAGCAAAACAAAGAATTAAAATTTTGGCAGAAAAAATAGCAGAGATGCACTCAAAAAAACAACCAGCTAATCTTTATTCAAAATATCTTAAAGACTGGTTCTCACTAGGAATCTTAGAACTAACAAATGAACTAAAGCCAATTTGTACAGAAGCAGAGGCTAAACAAATAAAACATAGTTTTCTTGACTGGGAACATATTTTATACAAAAACTCAGATAGATGTAAAAGAATCCATGGAGAATTATTTCCAGGAACAATAAAATTTGGCCCAAACAATGAATTTGTGACTTACGACATGCGTAGAATAGGTGCAGGAGAACCAGCAGATGATGTTGGTTCAGTAGCCTTCAATTTTCTATTACAATCAATTTTAGACCATAAGAAAATCCTACCTTGCTTCGAAGAAGCAACAAAATTATTTCTAAGTGAATACATCAAACACTCAAAAGATAATGAGATAACAAAATTCTTACCAGTTTACATGGCATACAGATGTTTAATTTGTGTACATCCAGAAATAATCCCAATCCCAAAAGAAACAAAAATACAATTAAAGAAAATATTATTTACCTTATTAAAACAAAAAGATTTAGATTTAGACAAAATAATTAAGCAAATCTAGTAAACTATACACCAAACTCAACAAATCCTTAAAAACAATTCAATCTTAAAAATAGAAAGTGGTAAAAATAGGAATAATTGGAGGGTCAGGACTTGATGACCCCAATTTAATTGAAGATTTTAAAGAAAAAGAAGTTACTACCCCTTATGGGTCTCCAAGTTCAAAACTAACTGTGGGAAAAATTAAAGGAGTTGAAGTAGCAATTATAGCCAGACATGGGAAAAATCATGAATTATATCCAACATCAATAAATTATAGGGCAAATATCTATGCTCTTAAAGATGAAGGGTGTTCCCACATAATTACAACTAGTGCTGTAGGTTCATTAAAAGAAGAAATAAAACCAGGACATCTTGTTATACCTGATCAATTCATAGATGAAACCAAATTCAGAAAAAATACATTTTTTGATAAGTATGGGGATGTCAAGCATCAGGATATGGCAGAACCTTTTGATAGTAAACTTAGAAACCTAATAATTAATGAATGCAGACTTCAAAATTTTGAACATCATGAAAAAGCAACAATAGTAGTAATTGAAGGCCCAAGATTTTCGACATATGCAGAAAGCCATATGTTCAGGCAATTTGCAGATATTATTGGCATGACTGCATGTCCAGAAGCTATGCTTGCAAATGAACTAGAAATTCCATTTGCAACAATAGCAATGTCAACTGATTATGACTGCTGGAAAGAAAATGAAGAACCAGTTACTGCAGAAATGGTATTTGCAACAATGGCAAAAAATGCAGATAAAGTTAAAACAATTTTACTAAACATCATCCCTAAACTAGCAACTCAGGATCATGAATATATTAAATCTAAAATTAGGACAGTCCCAGATTTTCCAAAACCGGGAATAATGTTTCGAGATATAACTTCATTACTTTTAGATCCTGAAGGAATGAAAAAAACTATTGAAATTCTATATAGCAGATATAAAGACAAAGATATAGACGCCATCGCAGGAATTGAAGCTAGAGGCTTCATAATCGCATCAATTCTTTCAGATAAACTAAAACTTCCATTCATCCCAATAAGAAAGCCAGGAAAACTCCCTCATGACACAATAAGTCATGAATATGAATTAGAATATGGCACTGATAAGGTAGAAGTTCATAAGGATGCAATTAAACCTGGACAAAATATTTTATTGGTTGATGACCTAGTTGCCACTGCGGGAACTGCATTAGCAAGCTGCCATCTAATAGAAAAACTTGGAGGCAAAGTGGAAGAATGCTCTTTCATCATAGAATTAGAAGGCCTATCTGGAAGAGAGAAACTCGAAGATAATAGGCATAAAGTTTTCAGTATAATTAATTTTGAAGGAGAATAATCCTATTTCTTACTCAACTTCTCATACGCCCTCAATATCTCCAACGGCAATCCCAATACAACAGTATTACTCTTATCTGAACTTAAATCATTAAGAGTTTGTAAGGTTCTTAAGTGCAGTGCTCCTGGTGCAGTAGCTAATGTCTTTGCAGCCTTAGAAAGATTATCTGAAGCTATAACTTCCCCAGATGCCTTAATTATAACTGCTCTCTTTTCTCTCTCTGCTTCAGCTTCCTTACCAATTGTTCTTTTCAATTGTTCTGGTAACTCTATATGCTTCAATTCAACGCTATCTACCTTTATTCCCCAGGGATCCGTAGCCTTATCAACTATTTCCTTAATCCTCTTTGAAATACTTTCCCTTTTACTTAATAATTCGTCAAGCGTAACCTCTCCAACTACGTCCCTCATAGTGGTCTGAGCCAACTGTGAAACTGCATAATTAAAATCCTCCACTTCAAGTATAGCTTTAGTTGAATCTGCAACCTTATAATATAAAACTGCATTCACCTTCAAACTTACATTATCCTTAGTTATAGCATCCTGATCAGGAACGTCCACAGCCTTAACTCTCACATCAACCCTATTCCAAGATTGAATTATTGGAATAACTACTCTCAATCCAGGTTTCATTATACCTACATATTTTCCCAAATTAAATTTAACGCCTCGTTCATATTCCTTAACAATTTTCAATCCAGACAATATAATTAAAACAATCGGATAAATTAACCATGTAAATAATTCCATAATATATTACATAGAATCTTCTTTTTAAATTTATTGCTCCAAGGTCTAAAAATCTCCAAGCCCCTTCTGTTTCTCTCCCTCAATTAAATCATTAACATTATAATCAAAAACTTCAAAAATATTTTCAGCAGCAGGCAAAATCTGATTTTTCAAATAATAATTTATATCATATTTTCCTTTTTCGTCCCTAAGTTTGGCCCTTAAACCAACTGAAGCTCTTTTCTCATTACTTTCTCCAATATAATATTCTATTAAAGTACCAATCCCCACCTTCATTCCTGCTTCCTTCATCCTTTTAGCTATAACTACATGAGGCCCTATTGCCTTGTAATCTTCAATATTTCTTTTCAATTTAGTTCTTATCATTAAATTGTCCATATCAACATCCCTATTTTTTAATTGTTTTACAATTTTTTTCAAATATTCTAATGCTTTTTTATTATTCCCATCTTTTAAGATCATTCCTAAAATTTTGCTCTGAGTTTCACGAGCAAGGCCGCACCAATCCCGCCTTACTGTTTCAAATCCCTTAATTTTAGTCTTTCCATCTTCACTTAGTAATGCATATTTCTTTTTAGCTCCAAATTCACCATTTCTAGTAGTAACCCAAATCCCTCTTTTGAAAAATCCTTCTAAATCTAATTCCATAATCCCTGGCAAATCAGAATTAATATTTTCTAACATTTTATTAACATCTTTCTTGCTTTTTTTACCCTGTAAAAAAGCAATACTGTCAGTATTATGTACCAAAACATTATTAGCAAAAAATCTATGTGTATCTTCTACTTCAACATCGTAAACATATTTTGGAGTATTTATTTTTTCTACTGAGGTGACTTGCTGTAAATCAAATTCAAAATTCTTTATTAGTTTCTTGTGATGTTCTCTAGTTTTAATCTTAGCTCTTTCATTTTTTCTGTCAATCAAAAACCCAATCTTTTTAACAAAACTATCTTTATTTTTAATAATTATATTTTTAGAAAAACTTCCTGAAGAATAAGTTTTTTTATTTGTCTTATAACTATTAATGGTATTATCTCTAAAGGTTGAATGTGAAATTCCAACCCTATAAAGTAAATTTCTTACATCTTTAATATATTCATCATTTATTGAAGTAAATTTTATAATTGGGGCATTGCTTCTAACCATAACTGTTCCATCAGCTGAAAACAAACCTCTAAGAAATGCGGCTATATTTTCCTCCCTTTCATCAAATAACCACTTAGGAATTATCTTTTTATTATCTTTATTTCTACAATTTTCAGCAATTAATTTAACGAGTTTTAATCCATTAAGTCTAATATCTCCACTCCTGGTATTGCTCCACCAAAAATTTCCTATATATTTTGATTTTATTAGAGGGTTTATTAATCTATCAAAAACCTCATCCTTATCATTACCTAAAGATAATCCCAAATAATAATCCTTATTATTTTTTTGATGTGATTTATTTCTATGGAAGCTTCCATCTCCAATAAAGAATCCCATAAACTCATAAACCTCTTTAGGATAATCTCTAGAATTAGTTTCTTCAAAAGGAACTTTTTGTAGAGAAATAATACTATTAGCTTTCTTACCAATCTCTTGAGGTTTAATCTCGGTAATTCTCTGTAGAGGGTCTCTTTTAGCCTTATTAGTTTGATTAAAATGTGATGATTGATAACCAATAAGTGAATGATCTTCAGTTACATCAATAGACCAATTATTAGTGAAATGTACCCTATACATTTTTTTATTTGATTTATGCCTCATAACATAAACCAAGGGCTTAAACACAGAATTACCTTTATTATCTAAGGTCAACACTTCGAGATCATCTTTAAAATTATACTCCTTATCAAGAATCGATTTCTGATCAACTTTCTCAAATAACTCTTCAATTTCTTCCTCATAAATTACATCATTCTTTTTAACAAATAATTTTGTTTTACCATCAACACTATCACTATAAACTATTCTATATCCTTTCTTCTCAATCCTGTTTATTGCCTTCTTAATTTCTACCCTAGCAAGTGCGGCAGTACTTGCAGCTGCCTCACGGCAATAATATCTTGCTCCAAAATAACCTAAATATCCATATGAGGCATTTGCTAACAATTTAAATGCATTACTTCTAGCTTTCAATAAATTTGTAGGAGCCTCATTATATTCTTTTTTATACTTCTTACGAGTTTCAATAATTTCATTAACCATTTTAGAGAAAAATCCCCTATCCTTAGCAAAATATACCTTTTTTTCACCAATATCCACCATTGTAGAATTTTTTTCCCTCTTATTTAAATAACTTTCACGCGATAAATTAAAACTAACAATAACTGACCCATACATACTAGTAAAATCAAAAAATACAATATCTTCATACAATCCAGGAATTGGTTGGAAAACAAATGCTCCCTCATATCTTTCCTCAGCCCTTCTTGCACCAATCATATCATTTACTGGTTTTTTTTCAATTATTTCATTATATTTTTCTAAATTATGCATAATATAATTTTCAACCAAGTTAGACATACTATATCGACTTACGTCAAACAAAGGTTCTTCAACTACCTTAGTAAATTCCTGCATATCAGGCCAAATCTTCTCAAATAATTTATAAGTCAATTCACTATCTTTCAAATTATAACCATAAAATTCATCCCATTTCTTACCCTTAATTTTTTCAGTAGGTATAAACTCCCAATCATCTTTTGCTTCTCCTAATAATTCAAAGGCAACATCATTCAACCCCATTGTTTCAGATTGCATATACTGAGAATATACTACCCGAATAAAGCGAAGAAGATCAATATGCACAAGTCCATTAATTTTACCAGTCATAACGTTCCCACGCCGAAACTTAGGCGAACTCCCATCAAGGCCCAATCCAAGTTTAACCCTTAATTTATCAGCCCTAGCCCGTAAATAAGGTAAATCAAATCCATCAGAGAAATAACCTGTTAGTATATCAGGGGCATATTCCTTAACACATTCTACAAATCTTTCTATAAGTTCTTCTTCGTCATTAACTTTTTCAACATATTCTAGTTTAGAATCCTGTTTACATGTAATAACTTTCTTATAATTCTCCCCCACAAGACTAACCATCAAAATCTCTCCCCCACCTATTTCAAATTCTGAAGTTTCAATGTCAAATGCTAAAACCTTAGGTTTAAAAAATTCCTTATCTGATTTTATCTCATCTATTTTATCTACCTTTAAAACCATTTCAACATCTATACCCTGATCAATTCCTCCAAATTCCATAGAATTATTCAAAATTTCTCCAGAAATTTCATACCAATTTAATGGCCTTAATCTTTTCTCTATAATATACTTCGTAATAAATCCAAGATCATACTCGCGTCGCTTATATATTTCCTTAAATCCTATTTCGTCAGCAATATCATGTGCATCCTTCATATTAGGTATAAAAATCTTAATAGCCCTATAGGTTTTACCAAGAAAATTCTTATCATGAACTTCTGTCTTTAAAACCTTACTTTGACGTACCTTCCCATCAATAACAATTTTCTCTATTTTCTTTCGAATTTCATTTATTTTCTTTTCACTTACTCCCTCATTAACTATTGCCCAAAAATAAATATCACAACTATCAATTATACAAACTTGCTTTCCCTTATCATCTCGCCCAATAATTTTAGCATAATTCCTACCTTCAAAGTCAAAATAATCATAATCTATGGGTATAAACTTAATTTTAGTATCCATAACGAAAAAAGAAAAAGATTCTATATAAACCTAGCCATTTCCAAAGGTTTTTAAACTCATTTAAGACAAATATACCATGGTAACTACACCCTCAGATAGAATAAAAAGGAAAATTATTTCCCGTAAAGAAAACTTCCATAGTTTTGTCAATGCGAAAGCTTGTGAAGTATTAATGAGAAAATGGGGAATTCAGAGAACTACACCATATGATAGGCCCGAAGGACATACATTAGTTGCACCTAGCGCACAAACTGCATTATGGAATTACAGTATGGAGTTAAGTTCGCAAAGTTCTGAAGATAGAAGTGCAGAAGAATTATATGATAAAAAATATTCTTCAATTAAAAAATCAGTGCAATATATCGGACAAATTTGATAATTATTATTAAACATCATTTATTACACTATATGTAACAATTCATCAATAAATTCTAAATATACAAACTTTCTTATCTTTATCATTCCATTCAAAAATATTAGCATAATTCCTTCCCTCAAGGTCAAAATAATCATAATCTATTGGTATAAAATAATTCCTAGTAAGCATAATAGAAAATATTTTTTAGATTATATAATGTGCCATAATTTGGTAAAAATTTATATACTGGGGATAATTATTTTAGATATGAGTGATATATTAGAGGAAAGAGTGAGGATTAGGGCTGATCTACGATTTCAGGAAATTAATAGATTAAGGGCTCAAGCTATAGAAGATCAAGATGGTCCAACATATGTTAGATTATGTCACGAAATGGGTATTCCTGGTGGAAGTATTGAGGATCATCAGCTTTATGAGAGGGGCGGTGGCGATACATCTTACTTAGATGATTAATTATTACCTCTCAGTAACAAAATCCAAAGATTTATAAAATAGATATTTTTTGGAATAATATGGGAGATTTAGAAGAAGAAATTAGAGAATTAGAGTCTTTAAAAGATGAGGCTCTCTTTTTTCAGGATGCTCCAAAATATGCTGAATTATGTGATCAATTAGGCCTAGATGAATCAGATATTGCTAATTATCCATTGTATGAGGCCGGGAGAGCAAGCCTACAAAGTAATTTTTCAAAATCTAAGGTAGAAGAAGTTTCTGAGGAAATCAAACCTGTAGATTATAATTCAATTCTTGAAATCCTATTGCCCAGATTTAGAGTATTTAGCAATCAGAATATAAGGGATAGATTGGGTAAGGTAAGTAGATTGGGGTATGAAGTTCCTAGTTTTGGTGGATTGAAAGGACCCAGGCTAAAGGCATTTTATGCAAGCGTAAAAGATGAAGTTTATCGAAAAGCTAAGAATACTTGTAAACAAACCATTGCAAGAATTACTCGCGATAATAAGGCATATGATACGGAAAGACAAGAATTCAGATAATCTTTATTAACTACATTTATTTCTATAAACAATGGGACTACAAATTTCAGAAATCATAACTAAACAGGAACTTGATTTCAAAAATCTTAAAGGCAAAACTCTTGCAGTTGACGCATTTAATGCTATCTATCAATTTCTAACTACAATTAGACAACCAGATGGAACCCCACTTAAAGATTCAAAAGGAAATATAACCTCCCACATTTCAGGACTCTTCTACAGAAATATGAATCTAATTCTACAAGGAATTAAATTAATCTATGTATTTGATGGTGAGCCCCCAGAACTAAAGGGTAAAACACATGAAATTAGAAAACAAGCAAAAGAGGCTGCTAAAGAAAAGTATGAGCAGGCTAAAGAAGAGGAAAATGTTGAAGACATGGGTAAATATTCTAGATCTGAAGTTTATTTAGATGAACAAAAAATAAAAGAAAGTAAGGAACTTCTTGAAGCTATGGGTATAGCAATAGTCCAAGCACCTGGAGAAGGTGAAGCTCAAGCTTCACTTTTATCGAGAAATTCAGACATCTACGCAGTTGCTTCTCAAGATTATGATTGCTTAATGTTCAAGGCACCCAAATTAATACAAAATATGAGCTTATCTAGGAAAAGAAAAACTCCCACTGGATATGTGGATATAGAACCTCAATTAATTGAATTACAGGCAGTACTTAATGAACTTGAAATTAATCAAGAACAGTTAATTTGTATTGGAATAATCTGTGGAACAGATTACAATCCAGGAGGAGTTAAAGGGCTAGGACCAAAAAAATCTCTAAAAATAGTAAAGGAATTTAAAACCAAAGAAAAAATATTTGAGGCCCTAGAAAAAGATGAAAAATTTGAAAAATATGAACTTACTTTTGACTGGATACCCATTTATGAAGAAATCATAAACCCAAATACGACTAAGGACGTAGAAATTAATTTCCCAGATATCAATGAAGAAAAGATAAAAGAAATACTAACAAAATACGAATTCTCAGAAAAAAGAATAGATAGTCAACTAGAAAAACTCGAAGATCTAAAAAAAGAAAAGCAGCAGACGACCTTGTTTTAAAATTTCCAATATTTTAATATCTCAACTATCCCATTACATATAAATCTCTCACTAATCGTTATTCTATAACATTACCAAGACAAAATCTCAAAAAACCTTTTAAACAACAAACTCCTCAAAGAAGTATGAAAAGAACATTAACAATTCTATTAATCATATTATTAATCTTGCCAGCAGTAATAGCACAAGCAGTTTCAATAAATGAAGAAGGGATTCCGATTCAAGGAATAAATGATATAAACCAAGGTGTTGAAAACGATATACCTATCCCCAACTCATTAAGCTATATAGCAAGAGTTATTTTCAAATTACAAGGGCAAGTCTATTTAACCCAATTTATAATTTTATCATGCTTATTCCTATTAGTATTACTATTCTTGTTTAACATAATAAGATTATCCGAGTTCCCTGGAGGAAAACTAACTTCTTTCTCTGTAGTATTATTGATAACCTTAATAGGATCAGCTGGAGGAGGATTCAAATTAATCGCAAGCATGTATCTTTCAGCACTTTATAGAGTGAGCTTATTTGATGAATATCATTTTTTAGGAATATTTTTCACAGTAGTGATATTTTTAATTCTATTCTGGCTAATTGGATTATTAAATAAATACTTAGAACATAAAGCAAAATTCGAAAAAGGATTTAAAGAAGGTGCAGAATTAGCAAACTAATAAATAAAATTATTTCTTCTTACCTGCACTAGACATTCCATCTATCATCTTCTTTGAAAAATCCTCACCTTCCTTTTGGCCCCTCAATCTTTCTTTATCAATAGCAATAGTATTCTCTTTCAAATCTTTTTCTTCTCTATCATCTTTCATCTTATTAAGATAATTTGTAAGAGCTCTCCCTACATAATAATATCCTGCATACATAATAATTATCACAAAAAATACTATAAATCTCATCCATTGATTTTCAAAATTGAAATAAAATCTCTCACTTATGTTTACTATAATCCTAAAAAACTGAGCCTGAGCTAATATAACAACTATCAACAAGGCAGCTATCCAGCTAGTTATTTTATTAAAAAAGTCTATAGAAGCAACCAAGTCAGGTAAAAACATTAAAGTGAAAAACCATAATATAAAAATAAGTAGCATAGTCCCACTAAATTCATAAGGAACCCCAAAAAACACCCTAAATATCAAATCATTATTACGAAAAATATTATCAACAACAGCTACATTTTCATTCTTCAATAATTGCTCATAGATATTCTCCCAAGAAAACAATCTATCCTGACCTTCTCGCTCCTGAATTAATCCTCCAGAAATCTCATTTCCATCCCCATCAACCCTCACAACAGGATCATCAAGTGCATCAGGAACCTGAGCTAATACTAAACTAAATGTAAAAACTATTATTAATATTGAAAAAATTAATTTATTTCTCATAAGATCTTACAGTCTCCAATATTTTATAAAGTTTAGGTAAAATCAAATCCATAAACCCCATTACCTTCTTAACCTCAATAGAGTCAATCTCCTTTCCATAATATTTTATTCCATTTCTAACTTTTCTAAGATTATCCAAAAATAACCTTTCACTTTCAGAAATATCAGAAAATCTTTCTAAGAACAATATGCTTGCCTCATGTGAATATGATTTATATCCTCCCAATGATAAAATTGAATCTATAATCTCTCGAATTGCATCATAAATTTCAGACAATAAACTTTCAGCATTCAAATCATCCACAGTGGTTCTCATTATATTTCTAACTGATTTTTCACTAGATTTAATCAATGCATTTGCAAGATTTAGATCCCTAGCTTGCTTTCTAACATCTCCTTTCTTTAAAAAATCTTCAAACTTTTTCATACATCAAACCTCAATATAACCTTCTAAAACTAATCCGTTTATTAAACTATTCTTCAATTCCTTAGAAATTTTCTCAAAATCAATAAATTCTACATTGATAGGCCTATCTAATTTTTTTTCATATTTATCTAAATCTAATTTTTTCCCATTGGTAAAGATAGCTATGTCTATATCCGACCTCTCAGTATCATCTCCTTTTGAATAACTACCAAATAAAACAATAGTAGATAATGGGAAAATCTCTTTCAAATAGGCCAACAAACCAGAATCATAAACACTTTTAATATTATTAACCCTCTTCAATTCCCTAAATCTATCATTATCCAAATTTGCAGATATCTCATGTAAAAATTTCTTTCTACCCATAACGATCAACCCCTCTCGCTCTAAATCACCAATATACCTAGCGACTGAAGGACTAGAAACCAAGATCAGCCTAGACATCTCTCTAAGATGAAATACCCTTAAGGGATATCTAAATAACAACCCTAATATCTTTTCTCGTGTATCTGTATTCTTCATATTGTTAATTTAAAATAACATTTGTTATTTTAATAAATCATTTACAATAATAAAATTACAAGACTATATAAAGCTTATGAAAAGCAAAAACCAAAACTAAATGTAAATAATAAAACAAAAATAATGCAAACAACCTCTTTTTCATAGATCAATTAAGTAGTTGGGGTTTTTAAGGATTGTTAAAAAAATAAAATAAATTAAGTAAAGTCATCTAAAAGCTTCTTCTTTAGAGCTTTAATTTGATTATCTAAATCAGGAATATCTGCAGGATCTGCATCAGTCTTAAGTGCTTGTATCTCATTAATCTTTGTCTTAGTCTGAACCCTTTGCAAAAGTTTAGTATCATCAAGAGTACCCCTAACAGAATAACTCTCCTTTTGTACAAAATAAAACTTTCTAACAGCACCATCAAAAAAAAGCATAATTACTGCAAGAAAGATAAATACAACATAAGCTATAATAGCAGACTGAGGAACAACTCTTTCCGTTGCAGTGATTATAATATAAGAAAACATTACTATATAACCCAACCATCCAAGCTTAATGAATAAAGGATTTTTCTTAGATGCAACGGTTAACATGGCCAAAGGAATAAATACTATACCTGCAAGTATAGTTGCAACAAATGCTGATGAAGGAACTGTCAATGCCAACCACATATTAGAAGGTAAAAATCTAACACCTATGGCAGAAACAATAACTCCTGCAACAAAATTCAAAGACCTACTACTAAAACTATCATTATCTCCAAACAATTGAAATGTGTCAAGAGTTGAAGATATAATCATAAATACAAGTATAAATGTAACAATCATTAAAAATTCTACATCATCTCCCCCCCTCAAATTTAATAATCCTTTAAGCACGGGTTCAAAGAAATTTGCAAAACCCGATGCAGTATTTGCCATATTCTCACCTAATGAAACAACAAAATTATTTCCTTGAAAAAAAGTTCCAATAAAAGTAGAACCAACAACTATAACTACAAATACTATTAACGCCCACTTTAATATTGTAGCAGGAGTACTCACATCACCTCTTTTATTCATCCCAAACATATCCCCTTCAATCATTTCAGCTTTATAAACTTTTTCCAATTATATAATACATATTCATAAACTTATATTTCCTATAAACTTTTTTAAACCCAAGATGCTATTAATATTCATGAAAAAGAGATTAAATGTATTTCTACTATCAGTACTTTCAACAATCTTACTACTACCAACAATCTTAGCACAATTCAACAGGGGACAACCATTGAATCCTCAATCCATATCCCGATTTGTAGAAGATGTCATTACCAATATAATTATTTTCTCAGAACCCCTATTTATATTTATATTGGGGAAATACGAATCTAATGAATTATTCTTCTCAAAGATATTATTGTTTATCCTGTTATTTATTATCCTAAGAAAAGTTATGCAACATACTCCTTTTGCTGAAGACAATGAAAAAATAGGGCTAATAGTCTCACTAATAATCTCCATACTCGGAATTAGATTCATAGGGCAAAATAACTTTTTAGGGTCTATATTTATCCAATATGGAGTTTTGGCAATTGCTATAACAGCAATTATCCCAATGGTCTTATTTTTCTATTTAATCCAATCAAGTAAAGTTGGTACTTATGGTAGGAAGATGTTTTGGTCGATGTATGTTATAGCAATGACAGGTATATGGTTTTCAATATATAAACAAATTCCCCCAGAAGCAAATTACATTTATTTAGCCTCAGTAGCTGCTGCTATTATATTCATTTTTATGGATAAATCTATACAAAAACACTTTGGCCTATCTGAATTTTATGCATTTCAATCTAGATTACAAAAAGATTCAATAAGATTATTAAGAAGAGAATTAAGTAAATTAGAAGAGGACTATATTCGAGGCGGAGTTTTTAGTAATCATGAATACCAACAACGTAAAAGAGACTTATTCAAATCAATAAAAAGTGTTTCAACCGAATAAAATGCCATACCTCTCCTCTGAACTCCTCATAAACCTCCTCCTATTAACAGTAGTCTTCTATTTAACATTTAAAGCTATGATGAAATTTCTTAATGATAAAAAATTAGCTTTTATCATTGGCATCTGTGCAAGCGGATTAACTATATTCTATACTAGATACAACCAAGAATTATTCACTTACACTAACTTGGGCTATACTGGATTTGCAATATTAATCCTACTACCTTCTATAATAATATTTCATTCATTATATAAATCAAATTTTTCAGGACCTACACGAAAAATAATCTGGATATTGTATAGTTCAATAATACTATACTTTTTGTACAATAGTAATTATGCCATAAATCCTAACATAAATAAAATCACTTGGACCATTGCCTTAGTAACATTAGCACTTGTTTTCCTAGATAAAAAAATCAAAGAATATCTATCAATAAAAATTGGTATTAAAGGATATTAATCAACCCTATACCCAACTATCTTTCTCTTCTTCCCTTCCCCTTCATAAATTGGAACTTCATGTCCTGCATTCTTAATTCTTTTCCCACCCTTACTATTCATAACCATTACAAATAGTCCAAGAACTAAACAAACTACTGCAGGCAATAAAATATATTCACTTGAAACCCCTGACAAAAAACTAACATTCTCTCGAGCCACACTAGAATTCAAGGCCAACCCAACTAGACCAACTCCTGCCAATAAATATCCAATCACAGCTTTCATAGGTATACTATAAAACTTACATTTAAATATCTTACCAAAAATTAAGAGAACCTAAAAATTGCATTATTATCTGTACATAATATCCTTTCATGCAAGAGTAGGTTAATCGATATTCCTAGGAGGTACCAATGATGAACCCATATAACCAACAAAAACACTTAAATAATCTATTATATAACTATATATAACATGGTAAAAACAATTTTACATAGCCCCACCCTAGAATCAGTAATAATGGTAGAAAATGCCATAAAAAAACACAGTCAGGAATGTGGAAAATATCAATTATGGAAAAAGCTTCCTAAAAAAATGATGTATCAAACATTCCAAGTAATTTTAGACTATTTAGAAGAATCTGGGAAGATAATAATAGATAATGAAGGATGCATAATTTGGACATGGAATCCTAAGAGAATCAAAGAACTTAGATCTAAAAATCTAATAATAAGATGAATGAAAGAAAATTCTTAGTTGCATTTATCAATGAAAAACTTAACAATAATTTTGAAAGTTTAAAAGATAGTAAACATGAAAATGAAAAACTTTACTCACAAATAAAAAGGGCCATAGAAGACTTAAAAGAAGATCCATTATACGGCATTAGGATACCAAAAAAATTATGGCCAAAAGAATATATTAATAAATACCGAATTACTAATCTAAGAAAATATGATCTACATAATGGCTGGAGACTCATTTATACTATAGATAGTGATGAAGTTCAAATACTATGTATAATCCTAGAATGGTTTGATCATAAGGAATATAACAGGAGATTTAAATATTAAAAAATGGCAGACTACGATATAATCGGCTCAATTGCAATAATCAAGTCAGAAGGTAAGACAAAAGCCCAAAAACTAAAACAAGCTAAAATTCTCCTAGAAAAGTCTTCGATACTTACAGTCCTAGAAAAGTCTTCCAACATCAAAGGCAGATTAAGAACTTTCAAAACAAAATATATTGCAGGAGAAAAAACAAAAGTTACTACCTATCGTGAAAATGATTGTTCCTTCAAATTAAATGTAGAAACATGTTACTTCTCCCCTAGACTTGGTAATGATAGAAAGATCATTGCAAGTAAAATAAGAAAGAAAGATGAAGTCCTAGTAATGTTCTCTGGAATTTCAGCATATCCAATAGTTATCTATAAAATCAAAAAACCAGAACATATTACTGCTATAGAAATCAGTAAGGAATGTAATAAATACGCAAAAATTAATAAACAACTAAATAAAATTCCCGAAGACAAACTTGACATAATCCAAGGAGATGTAAAAAAACAAATTCCTAAATTAAAAAAGAAATTTGATGTTATTATGATGGCTAGACCAAACTTAAAAACAACATTTTTAGAGCAAGCGCTAAAAGTATCAAAAAAAGGAACAAGAATTATCTATCATGGCTTCTGCCATGTTGATAAATTAAAAGATTTAAAACAAGAACTTCTAGATGAAGCTAAAGAACTAAAAAGAAAAATTAAAATCATTAAAACTGACAAGGCAGGAGACATCGCCCCTTTCAAATATCGATGGAGAATTGAAATAAAAGTGTTGAACTAATATATTAATCATCAAAGATATTATTATCTCCAGCATTATCCATGGGGTGTAGTATGCTTTCTAATTTCCACTCACACTCGTCAAGTTCATTCTATAGATTTAATAAAACAATTCTGATACCAAAACTCTTTTATACCAATAATATCACCTTTTTCTATGAAAGAAACATGCCCTTGTGCACCTATAAAAATCCCTGAAGATAGAGAAATCATAGATTGCACTAACAAAGAATTTGCTTGGAAACAGGATCCAAAAGGATATTTCCTTGTAAAAATAACAGATGATGAGATCTACTGCGGATTTTGCACTATAAATCACAAAATGGTATTAGAACTAAGGTCTTTAGATCCAGATAAGATCATAAAAGAAATTATAGAAAGAGATTTATGTAACAAAGACAATCTAGGATACATAGCTTCTGAATTAATGATTGCATTCAATTGCATAGAAAATAATCTCCCTTATGTTCAAAGATAGTTTTTTAATACTGGACTTTTGCACTTTCGTGAAGGACCTCCTGGGATTTACAAGGGATTTAACAAAAGTCCAGTTGATAAACTTATGCAACAAATTAAGTGTAAACTGCAAAAGTTTAGTAATAGTTAGGTTTAAAAATCTTCAAAATTTTTAATTTTGAATGAGTTAAAAATTGCAAAGGTTTTTAAAGTAATTTTCTTAGTAAATATTTCATGGACTCAATTAAAAAACCATTTATACCAATAATAGTAGGCCTATCCCTATTTAATAGCAGTCAGGCAAATGACTATCGGCCAAGAGAAACACCTAAGGCAGAAGTTGTTCAAAGAGATTTATATCAAAATACAGATACAAACCTAAATCATTACCAAAGATAATTTTATAAACAATAAACAATTACTATTAAAAATGGGCGTTAAAAATTCTCGTACAGATCCAAAAGCACTTGGAGTATATTTAGGTGGAAACTATGCTCAAATGCAGGGGATGATTAAGCAAGCAGATACAAAAGCCAATATAGTTATAGCATTAATTGGAGCGCTTGTTTCAATGTTTTTCAATGTGTTTATGAGTGAAACTAACCAACTTGCCTCCTGGCAGGTAGCAGTAATATTAGGATTACTATTATTTTCTGGAGGATATGCTGTTTCAGTACTCTATCCAAGGACTGCAAAACCAACTGGAAAGTTCTCATTAGTATATTTTAAAGATGCACAAAATGTAGATATAAATAAATGGTCTAAAAAATTCTTTGATAGTGACCAAGAAGAATTGATAACAAAAGACATGATGAATAACATTAAAGCTATTTCAATGATTTTAGATAAAAAGTTCACAAAACTACGTATGGCATATATGTTATTTGGTTTAGCAATAGTTTCAAAAACTTTATTTGATGCACTGCTCTATTTCTCTTAATATGAATTTCAATCAAAAGTGTTACAATCTTCTTAAATATGTTCCAAAAGGCAAAGTCACTACATACAAAGCGTTAGCCAATAAATTAAATTCAAAAGCCTACAGAGCAGTAGGCAATGCAATGAATAAAAATCCAGATTCCCCAAACACACCATGCCACAGAGTAATTAACAGCGATGGAAATCTGGGTGGATTTGCATTCGGAATAAAAGAAAAAATTAAACTTCTAAAGTCTGAAGGTATTGAGATTAAAAACAATAAAATAGATTTAAAAAAATATGAATATCAATTTTTATAAATTTTAATAACCTAGATTGTTAATTCATCATAAGAATATCCTAGGGCACGCATCTCACAATATATTGGATAAACCATCCGAAAATACTCCCTTGTTGACTCATAAGAATATTCTCCAACAATATCTGTAATTTCACATCCCATCCCATATAATTTAATAGCCTTCATAGTTAAATTTATTCTAAGACCTAACTGATCTCTGATTGGTCCCCAATCAAACCTATCTCCCACCAAGTTATCAAGATCTTGGCAAATACTTAATTTTAAAGCTGAGGAATCATCAAGATTCTCAGGCCTATAAAAACTACCAGGAAAATAACCTAAAAAGTTATTTGTATCTAATCTTTTATCAATATCCATAAAAAATCATTACAATAATCACTTATAAAACTTACTCTTTCTACCTAACCCTTAACTTATATCCAATTCATCAACATCACTCAGAGCATTAGGAGCGCTTCCACCATGCCATGTAAACCTAGGCCTTATTCTAACTGGATAAAGTCTCTCTGAATTATCGTCAAGTATTATTGCACTTCCCTTAAAATCTGGTAGCTCCCTCATTTCTTTTTGAATAGCAGATAAAAGATACGTCTGCATAATTTCGTTCAACGCCTCAACGTCATTACTATTAGTCAATCTATGTGAAAAAACAATATCTGACTGGGTCATGACATCCCTATGAATAACTCCTGGCTGCTGAGTGGCAAGTACCATTGAAATTCCTGGCTGCCTTCCTTCCCTAAGTAGCTGAATCAAAGCATTACTTGCAGGAGTTTTCTCATGCATTGGTAAAAATTCGTGAGCCTCATCAAGAAACATCCAAACTATTGGCATCTCCTTCTTAGCTGAACTTTTATCAAACTTTCTATGAATACTTTCTATTTCTTCTTTTTTCCTAGCCAATATCCTCTGATTAAATAATTTTTTACTAACTAAGCCAATTATTAATGCCCTCACGTTAAATCCTGCAGTTGAGCTATAAACACTTAAATCTAAAACGCTAGTGGTCCCTGCAATAATTAATTCGTCAATCCTAGTTGCCTCCTGGCCCTTAGTAGCAAAAACTTTCCAACTTTTTGCAGCTTCAAACAATGCCATTCCAGATTTCTTAACTTCATCTAGTGTATCATCATCATTTCTAATCCTATCTATTACTTGATCTAAATCATAACTTCCAGTTAGGTTATTTACAACCTTCTGAATCAAAACACTAACTGGATCTATCATCTTTAATTCAAAAATACTTAACCAATCTTCAATATCAAGTTCATTTGCTGCTAAAGCAAATTTTCTATCTACAGGAATCTTTCTTTTTGCATATTCCTCATAATGACCTGCAGGGACCCATACATTTGCAGGCAATTCCTCCCCCTTCAAACCCCACTCCTCAAGTAATTCAGTATCTTGATCATTTCTATATTTCATAGTCCAAAATATACCCATAGTATCAAATATTAGTGGAGCAATATTATTTCTTACTTCTGGAGGCAATTTAGATAACTCTTCAGCTAATACTCCAATCGTATAACTATTATGAACAATAATATCATTAGCTATAAAATTATGATTATCTGGAACACAGATATCATAAACAGTAAAATTTCCATCTAAAATTTCCATAGAAACTATTTCATCCCAAAAAATATCTGATTCTGCTAATAACTTCAATCCATTATGTTGATCAGATTTAGCAACCTGTAACAAACTCTGTCTTGAAGGAGCATACCTTATCCTCTCTCTCATAGCCTTAGGATGTTTATATCCAACAGCCCTTCCAACCTCTGCCCAATTCTGAGGCCTATATGTTTCCCAGATTTCCTTAGGGATAGTGTCAATATTAGGATTGCGTATCTTAGCTAAAATTTCATCCCTTGCAACTAATTCTCTTTTTTCTTTCTCTCCATAAAAACCAATTTCATCAATAAATTTAACAACATTTTCTGAATTCAATACTAGTTCAAAACTATCTCTATATTCTTCCCTATATTTAATTTTTTTATTTCTCAACCTTGATAAAATACCAAACCTCAAAAGGAGATTATGAACTTGTTTAATCAATTTTTCTGAAGATGATGAATAAGAAATCTCCCAATAATCGTTTGTTTTATAGATACTACCATCACAACTAAATAACCTATTCAAAAATAATGATAATTGATTCTTATTCAATTTTAAAATATTTTGAGAAAGATATTTTTCTGTTGCTAACTTACCAAATAACTCTTCCCTTTCAATTAATTTTCTTATACTTCTTTTTTCAACCAAATTTCCATTTCCAGATTCAAATTGACCCTTACCATTTCTTTCAAAATTATGCTCAATAATTTCAGTACTATAGTTAGGTTGAGAAATTCTATAATCATTTTCAGCTTCTTTAACCAACTCAAGTTTATTATCAAATTTTTCAAGAGATAACCTAAAATCATCCACTATCTTATTATCAGCATTACTGAATAAAACAATTTTCTTTGTATGGCCTTCTGCTGTTAAATAGGATAATAATTTAACCTCCTGATCTGGCATGGAATTATTTCCAAAACTAGGAATAGTTCTTGGAGTTGCAATCCTATTACCTACTTTTAAATTTCCAGCCTCTTTCCAACCCTTAATTGTAAGAAGTGGATGCTCAGGAGTTAATTTTATTTCCTTACCACTCCTCAATTTAACCCTATACATCTTCTTAACTTTCCTATCAAAGAACTCACTCTTATCAGAACATTCCATTTTAAGTGAATTATTTAAGGATAAAACCTTATTCTTATTATCTGCCAAATCTTTAATTGGAATCATTGATCCATCATCTAAACTTATCAAAGTATCTCCATCAAGACATTTGCCACTACCCCTCTTACCTGCAATTAAAATAACATGGCTCTTAATTACATCTAACCACAATAAATTAGATAGACTGGTATAATTTCCCATCTTAACATAACCCTTCCCCAAGAATATCCGCCCCTTATCCCCATACTTCTTTCTATCCTCCTTATTTCTTCCTATTATAATATCGTATGGCAATTTTTCCTCCCTAGCATGAAAATTGACATGCTTAAAATCTTCAACTTGTAAAAGTTGAATGAGTCAGAAATTTTCAATTTCTGAAATCTTTGATTTTTATTGTATGGCATCCTCTTTACTCCGTATTATTATTTAACATACCTAACTTTTAACTCTTTTCGTTGTAGAAAATATGAATATAAACCTTTAAATAAGATATTAACAAACTTTAATTAATTAAACAATAAGGAAAACAATATGAAAATTTCAGAACTTAATATAGGTCAAGGAAATGTTGAAGTTGAAGGAACTATCAAAGAAATTGATGAACCTAAAACTTTCAATAAATTCGGGAAAGACCTTTCAGTTGCTAATGCAATGCTAGAAGATGATTCTGGATCTATTAAGTTAACATTATGGAACGATGATGTTACTAGATTTAAGAATAACGACAAGCTAAAAGTTGTTAATGGATATGTTAATGAATTTCAAGGTGAAAAACAATTAACATCTGGAAAATTCGGAAGCCTAGAGAAAGTAGACGGGGAAGCAAGTGCGGAAAGCACAGCAGATGCTGCACCTACTGATGAATCTGCTCCTGCAGATGAAGCTCAAAGCGAAGAATCAACAGAAGAAACAGAAGAAGCAACTGAAGAAGAAGGAAAAGCCCCAGAAGAAACAGTCTTCTAATTCAAAACAATTTTTATTTTTTTATTATATAATTTTAATTAAGAATTTTTTTATTACTACATATTGATAAATCAGTAAATAGAAGATTTATATAACAAGTACCCTACATAATGCTATGCCCAATAATCTCAGCACATTACTACCCCCACAACAGGATTATGCACAAATAAGATTAGAGCAAGAAATTCTAACCCAAATTACAGCAGTCAAAGGAATAACAACATCAGAGTTACAAAATGAAGGAACACCTCTTGCAGGACCACGACATACAACTTACGCATTAACAGATACCAAAAGTCAACAAAAAGGAACAGTATCTATAGGAGGAAGAATAGATTATGTAAGCCATGAATTAGATCCTTCATTAAATGATTTGGAAATTAAATTACAAGAATATTCAAATGAAACCTGTGATCAAAAAAGAAATGCATATGCACAAGAATACATAAAGGCTAATAATGCTATTGAAAGAAGATTAAATTCTCTCAGAAGTAGAGAAGTAAAAGACTACAATATACTATCTGACATTCACAAAACGGCAGGATATATAGGATGCGGAGATGTACTGTTACTATACGACTTAATTGATAGATCTAGTGAAGAAAATACCGCACAATCACTAAAAGTCAAAGCAGAAAGGATTTCAGAAATCAAAGATCAATTACATGAAATAATTGGAGAAGAAACAATTCAGCTATACGATAAAATCTATTAATCTCCTCTAAAAGTATTCAACTACAATGGAAATAACCATGCAGACTCTAGCTACCACCTCTCCACACCTATCCCCAAATCATTAAAATCATTATCCCGAGTGACTAATATTAAATCATTAGTCTTAACAATAGCAGCAATCATCATATCAAAATCATTAATCAACTTTCCTTCCTTTTTTAATTTTGAATATATTTTTCCAAACTCCCTTGAGGAATTTTCATCAATTCCAACTACTTCAAAATTCTCAATAAATTCATCAACATCCCTTATCTTTTTATCTGAATCATAATATGCGTAAGCACCCTTATATAATTCACATAGGGTAATAGTCGTTATAACTATCTCCTCAGGATCTACACCAGCTATCTTATCCTTTAAACTATCATCCCCTCTAAGAATATCAATAATTACACTTGTTTCTAAACAATACATCAAAACCTAACCTCGTTCAATTTAGATCTCTTTCTATCTTCCTTAATCATCTTTTTTATCTTATCTGTATCAGCATCCTTCCAAACACCAAAAAAATCGCTTAACTTTTTCTTTCCTTTTCTTTTCTCAACCAATTCTACAACTACTTCTGAAAAAGACCTATCTCTCTTAATAGAACTTAATTTTTCATATGCCTCATTCGATAAAGAAATTACTTTTACCATGCATATGCATATGCATACACCTATATAAATATTTCTAGTTAAACCTATTTCAACTAATCATTTCTCTTTCTTTCAGATTATCCACAATTATATCTAAAACAGAATCTTCAAAACATTTCCTTGCTTCATTCAATTTAACCCCAGGATCATATTCAACATTCATCTGCATATCAACACATTGTTTTTCAAGAATAAAATAAAGTCCATTCCTTGTAATCCCAAGCTCCCTAGCCACAGCCTTCTTACTTCCATAATACTCTACTGCACTATTAATATATGCACGTTCATAAGATAATAAAACATCTCTAATTGATACATTTGAATCTTCCATTTAATTCTTAAACCTATTCAACCCACCACTAACAATCAAATCCACCCTCTTTTCTTTCAAATACTCAATCTCTTTTTCTTCCAAGTCCATTAATTTAGCAGTCTTTTTATCCATATTTTCTAAAATAAATGGTAATAGATATTTATCTCTCATAGCTTTCTTCTTGGACATATGACACAACTTCGCATATTTTTCTACAATAACCTTAATTTTAGCATTTCGCATATTCGCCATCCAAATTTTCAAAATTCTTGTAGGTTTCTTATAACTAATAAATCTATTATTTTTTAATTTTGTAGCTGAAGCAACTCCAGCACTTAAGAAAAAATTCTGATAAACTAAAAATCTCCAATACTGTTTTCTATAAATTCTCCCCTTAAATATATCTGCCTTACTCAAACATTCATAAGCTTTCACTAAAGCCTTCCCCTGATATTCTAAAGGTATATTCTCCTCTATCCATAATAAAATTTCATCTAATGACATATCACTACTATCAAATATTCTCATAGATTTTTCATTAACCTGGCCTTGAAATAAAATCTTTAAATCATTAAAAATATCATGTTTTTGTTCCCTTTGAGAAATTTCTTCAATATTTTCTTCCCCTAAAAGAATAACACTTTCTAAATCATTTAATGCAGCCCGAGCATCTCCCTGCGAATTTTTAACTATCATGTCAATTGTGGCTTCCTTAATCTTCTTACCCTCCTTAACTAAAACTTCAACAATTATACTCTTAATATCCACTTCAGACAATTCTTTCAAACTAACTATCTTACATGTTTTTCGTAATAAACTAAATTTTTTCCCCCATATGTCGTTTGCTGTAATTATTATTGGAACCTTGGTCTTTGAAATCAGGGCTATTAATTCGGGTAACCCCCCACGATCACTTCCAGTTATTCCATCAGCCTCATCCATTAAAATTAATTTACCTTTCCCAAATAATGATTGCTGTTCCAAGCTTGGTTTTAACACAGCCTCTAAACTCTTACGATTTCGTAAATCACTTGCATTTAATTCAAACAACTCCTTATCCATTTCTTTAGCTAAAGCCAAAACCATTGAAGTTTTTCCAGTACCTGTAGGTCCATTCAAAATCATTGCCTTTTTTGCAGGAAACATCCTCATAAAATTCCTAATTTCTTCAACAACAATAGATTGCCCCTTCAAATCATCTAGTCTATCCACTCGATATTTCTCAATTAATGGCATCATGCTGCTAAATCCTCAACTCTTGAAATAAATTCTAATCCTGTAAATCCTACAGAGGCATGACAACCAGTAGAATCATCTACTCCAGAACCAGCCCATCCATAATCATCAACAAAACAGCAATATCCCTTAACCAGATGATGATAAACACCTATCTCTGTAGGTTCATGAGATGTCCAGACTCCCTTAGCTAAATAAATTCCAGATCTCGCAGGAAATCCCTCTTCATTAAAATCTCTCATTCTAAACCCCCTTACCAGCCATAACGAAACTCGCAAGTAATGCTTCAAGTTGTATAAATTCATCACTTCCTTCAGTTAACCTAAATTCAATCTCTCCAGTTTTCTCAGTTAATCTAACCTTTATTTCAGCATCTATAGCTAACCCCCATATTTCCTTTTGAATCGATTTAATAATATCTGAACCAGAAACTGAATCCCGAAGCATAACATCAAGCAACTTTTCTTTTGCCTTCAAAAAATCCCCACTTAAAGCATATTCTAAAACGATTTTAACGTCACCAGGTTTAGCCGTTGATGAAAGTGTATCAACTAAATCTGCAGTAATATTTCTAGCTACTGCAGCAGTAGATTGCAACAAATTAATTATCCTTCTACAATCTCCCTCACTATCTTCATAAAGTGCCTCAATTGCCTTATCATCTATAGTCAACCCTTCCTTCTCAGAAATTAATCTAATTCTCTTTTCTACATCCTTTCTTTCAAGAAGCTTAAAACGCAAGATCACACACCTAGACTGAATGGGATCAATTATCTTACTACTATAGTTACAAGACATCACAAAACGACAATTACTTGAATAATTTTCCATAGTCCGCCGAAGCGCTTGTTGAGCTTCCTTTGTCAAAGCATCTGCCTCATCTAAAAATATAACCTTAAAATTAACATCTCCTAAGGGCTTAGTTCTTGCAAAATCTTTAACCTTCTGACGAACAACGTCAATCCCACGCTCGTCTGAGGCATTTAATTCCAAATAATTTTCACGCCATGAATCTCCATATAATTCTTTTACAACAATAAGTGCTAGAGTACTCTTTCCAGTTCCAGCTGGACCCGCAAACATCAAGTGAGGGATATTCATAGAGTTTGTCAAATTCTTAACCCGTTTAATAATTTCATCTTGTCCCACCAAATCCTCAAATATCTTTGGCCTATATTTCTCAGTCCATATACTAGTATCTAGATCCATATATGAAAAGAGCTATTTGTTTTTATAAAGATATTTGTGGTGGAAAAGTGGAATCTATATGAAACTTCTAATAATAATAAATAATTACAAGTCCTATTATCTTCCCATATTTTAAGCTAAGCAGATCATTATTATTGAGAACCACTACTCCTAAAATCCGTAATAAAAAAAAATAAAAAAAAATCAATTTTCATTCAACCTATAGCAAGTCTATTTATCTACCAAAGAAACCGCCAAGTCTCTGAAAGAAACCTCTATGCCTATTTTCATTAGATCTACCTCTTCCAGGCCTATCTTCATTATCGGCATTTCCATCTCTTTCAGGTCTTAAATCTTGCAATTCTTCTCGTAGCTCATCAACTCTATCTTGATCCTCATTGTCACGTGCTTCCTTAAGTTCATCTTTCAATTCCCTTAAATCAGACCTCTCTGCATGCTTCGTAACTATTTTATCAAATCTATCCTGAGTTAATTGTGCTGTTATCAAACTTTTCCATGTAGAATAATCATTATTCTCTATAGCAGTTTTTATGGCTTCTTTCTCAGCTTGCCTCTCCGCTTTCTCTTCATCAGTTAATTCATCAAAATGATTACCCTCCTGAAAACCTTGAGCAAAAACAAAACTAGTCATTAGCATAACACTAAAAAGAGCTATTGCAAACATTCCTATTTGTTTATTCATATTATTTTAAACCCCCTTACACGGGACCTTGATTTGGGACCTAAAGCATCTTCAAATGCTTTATCTTCTATCCCCAAATCAATCTGCGGTCCATTTTGTTTTTTCATAAACTAATTCAGAAAAATTTGCTTTTAAAGAAGATGGACCAAAGGTCCACTCGTCTTAAGAAGCTTTAAAAGTAGTAAGATATAGACAATAAAATGCCAAAAGAACAAATTTTACGTGCAACAGGTAGAGCAATTTCAGAAAATGTAAATAGCCAAATCCCTAGAGGACTCCTAAAAAGAATTCCAGAACTTCAATCAGTAGGTTTTGGAACTGAAGTTTTATATGCATTTGTTATTATAGCAGTAAGTCTAATTATCTACTTTTCAACAAGAGAAATGTATCAACTTTCTAAACACAAAGGAATAAAATATTTCAGGCTAGCATTCCTATATTTTGCTATAGCATACTTCTTTAGAACTTTCATCCTATTCATTATAAGATACCTAAATATTGGTAGAATTTTAGACTTCAGCCCAAGATTATTTGGACCAATAACTATGTTCATATTCATGTATGCTAGTTCTATGGCAATTCTCTATCTACTTTATAGTCTAATCCACAAAAAACTAGGAGAAAATAAACTAATACTATTTCATATAATTGCCATAGCAATTTCAGCAGTAACTGTATTTACTAGAAATATTGGAATTCTTTTATGGATACAAATTTTACTAATGCTATTAGTAATAATCATTGGTTATCAATCTTACAAAAAATCAGACAAAAACAAATCCCTATACATAATCTACATCCTACTTTTTATTTTCTGGATGTTAAACATCCTAGACATCATAATCCCTGACTTTTTCAGACTAACTAAATTATTCATCTATCTAGTATCAGTTGGATTATTCTTAATAATCCTTCACAAGGTATCTAGAAAAACTGTTTAATGGCAAAGCGAGAAAGACTTGAGGTTATCCATGATATCTTAATGATAATTAAAGATAATGCAAGACCCATCAAAAAAACCCCATTACTTCGTAAATCTAATCTTTCTTCATATAGATTCCAAGAATATTTTGAACAATTAATAAACGACCAATTCATTGAAACAACCAATATCAAAAAAGAATCTTTCATACAACTAACAAATAAAGGAAATAAGTATCTAGAAAAATACAGAGGTATTTTAAATTTTATTGAAGAGTTCGGATTATAAACAAAATCACTAAACCAAAACCTCAACATTAATCTCTTTTAATTTTTCTACCATCTGTTTCTCTACTTCCACAATGTTTTCCTGGATCCTTATTAATTTTTTATTATCTTTAGCCATCTGCATTTCATAATCCTCAATTTTTATATTTTCTCTATTAATCTTCGAGTTCAATTCATCAGTTTCATCACCTTCGATCTTAACATCATCTACTTCATCTTTAACATCTTCAATTTCTTTAATAATATCCTGAATTTCTGAGTTCATCAATTTAGACTCATTTAATAAAGATATCAATTTGCTAGAATCTTGATTAAAATTCTCCTTAAAATTAGTCTTAAATTTATTCAAAATTTCCATATCCCTTTTATTTATATGGAAAAAATTTGATAATCCCTTAAAATCTACTCTTTCCTTCAAACTATAAAGTAACTTTTCATATTTTATTTTTAATAAATCTAATTCTTTTATTTTCTTAAGATTATTTAAATAAGCTTCAGAGTTTTTAATATTCTTAATTTCTATATGAATATTATCAATGTCCTTATTAACGACTCCAATATCCTCCTCAATAGTTTTTAGATTATTATTAATATTTTCAATCTGAGATCTATGTTCTTTTATTTCTTCTAAATATTTTTCAATCAATACAACAACCTCATTTTTCTTAAGATAGTCCTTATTATTATCTATTAATTTCTTTATTTCGCGAGAAAATTTTCCCATAGATTCCCTTACTGCCCCCAACTCATTCCCAATTAAAATTGATGCCTTTTGAAAATTTAAATTTGATTTTTTCTCAAAATTTACAAAAACTATATTTATTTCATCTATTGCTAAAATTGGATCATTAACTTTTATAGAATTAATCTCTTCCCTAAGTTTTCTAACGTGCTCCAAATAGTTTTTATAGTTCTCTTCAACAATTTTTCTACCCCTCTCTTGAATCTTAAATTTATCCAAATCTACGGCCTCTAGTTCAACAATTTTCTCTGAAAAGTCTTTTGAAAAACTCACCATTATCTCCCTAATTGAAGTTACAAATTGGCCCCTAATAATTTCAAGATCTTTCTTACTTTTTAATGTCCAGTCTTCTATCTCTTCAAGTTTAATAGTCTCTATTTCAATTGGTTTCTCAGGTTTAAACAAGTTTTTTAGTGTATTTAGTATCCCCATATTAAAATAAGATTTTCTTAGCATTTAAATAATATTGTTTTAGGACCATAATCATTCTTGACATTCATTATACCTATAACATCCAGTTACATGATCATTAACAAGCCCCGCCGCCTGCATAAACGCATAACAAATTGTTGAACCCACAAACTTAAATCCCCTTTTCTTCAAATCCTTACTCATTTCTTCAGACACAGAAGTATTAGCAGGAATTTCATTTAATGTTTTAAACCCATTTATAATGGGTTTATTTTTTACAAACTCCCAAATATATTTATCAAATGACCCAAATTCCCCCCTAATTTTAATAAAATTCTGAGCATTAGTTATTGTACTCCTAACCTTCAATTTATTCCTAATTATTCCCTCATCACCTAAAAGTCTTTCAACATCTTTTTCATCAAACTTAGCAACAATATTAAAATCAAACCCTGCAAAGGCTTTGCGATACCCCTCCCTACGATTTAATATAGTCTGCCAAGATAACCCTGCTTGCGCAGTTTCTAAAACCAAAAATTCAAATAATTCTGTATCATCATGAACCGGCATCCCCCACTCAGTATCATGATACTTATTCATCAATTCATTGTCCAAAGGCCATTCACATCTCTTTTTCATTTTAAATTTAAAATTTTATTTAACCCTATTTATTATCTGCTGAAGCTTTTCTAAAAATTCTTCACTATCTACAAAATAATTAGGATAAGCATTTCTTAAATCCTCAATTGTATCTGCGCCAACAAGAACAACATCATATGATTTTTTTCCCTGATTTCTTTTTTCAGCCTGATCATAGTCTTTTATAGCCATTTCTTCTTGTTCCTTAGTATATGCCCTTAAATTAAGTCTGCCCTCTTCAACATCTAATTCTAAAAGGAAAAATTTAACATTTGGTTTTTTCTTTGTCACCTCCTGAAAAACCTTAACTGCCTGAGTCCAACCTCCCATAACCTCAATAACTTGCAATTTTTTCTCTCTTATTTTAATCTGAGAATATAATTCTTTTTTATTTTTAGGAGTTCCGGGAATTAGGGGAGTTTTCTCCATCATTGCAAATGCTGAACTTACCAATCTAAAAAAGTCTATCCATTCTTTTTGACCTTCATTAGATTTTATAGCCTGTCTTGTAAAAAAGTCAACTATTTCAATTGCGGTTGCCCACAAATGCTGTAATTTAGACCTTATCTGAATCTCTACTAATAAACCATTATAATCATTTTTACCCTTATCACTTTTATACCTATAAATTAAATGTATACTTCTATATCCATCACTTTTTGGAAACATCATATAATCTTTTTCATTTACTCTATTATGTTTAATATGTCCCTTGAGATATGATTCTTCATATAATTCTCTCGCTTGGTTTATAGTTGGCATAACAACTCTACATCCAGCAATATCTTGCATTTGAGATAATTTCATTGTAGGTTTGTCACCCTGATAGGCCCTTTGAAGTTTTTTAATAATTGATGGAAGTCTTTTCAACCTTTGAACAGACAAAGCACTATTATCCATTTTTTCAGAAACTTCCTTTAATCTTTTCTTAAATATATGCATTGGATATCTGTGAATTGCCCTCCAATTATCTAATATTCTAATAGCTTCATTTCTATCCTCTTCAGAGCTAGCCTTATTTATCAAAATATTTCCAGCCCAATCTACTTTTTTCTTACTATATCCTTCAGATTTTATCCATTCCATAAGGTACTGCGCATTTTATACTATTTAAATCTTCCTTTTGCGCAATAATTTTACACTTAAAATACCATTATTCAGACATAAAACCAATTCCGCGCAAAATAATAAAATATTATCCAGTTTTGCGCTAAAATTTATTTTTCTTAAAATTAAATCATCATAAACAGGCATACCTCACTCAGTATCATGATACTTATTCATCAATTCATTGTCTGTAGGCCACTCACATCTTTCTACCATTTCATTCCTCAGATTTCAAATCCAAATATTCACTATAATTTCCCTTATAACTCTTAATCTTATTACCCTTAATAGCTAATACTCTTGTAGCAACCTTATCCATAAAATGCCGATCATGTGATACAATAATTACTGTACCAGGAAATTCCTTTATCGCCTTTTCCAAGGAATCCTTTAAATGTAAATCTAAGTTATTTGTGGGTTCATCTAGTAATAATATTTCATTATCTTCGATTGTAATTCTAAGCATATTCAGTCTACCTTTTTCACCACCTGAAAGCTTTTTTATTTTCTGAGTACAAAAATTCTTTTCAAATCCAAACCTAGCAAGTGTTGAAATTATTCCACCATAATTTTTACCACTTTCAGTCTCTAAAAATTCTAGGACGGTAAGTTCTTGATCAATATTTCCAAGCTCCTGATCAAAATAGCCTATTTTTAATTTTTGTCTTTTAGTTATATTTCCTTTAGTTATTTCTTCATCTCCTATTATCATCCTTAATAATGTAGTTTTACCAGCCCCATTTCCTCCGATTATAGCTATTTTCTCACCATTATCTACTTCCTGATTGACTTCCTTAAATAAGATTTTTTTATCAAATTTCTTAGTCAAGTCATCAAGTCGAAATACTTCACATTTATGTAATTCTTTGTTTGTAAATTTTATTTTTATATCAATAACCAAATCCTTAGGATCTATTCCTATTTCAATCTTCTCAGCATCCCTTTCCAACCTATCTGCAGTAGACTTTAAGCTCTTATTACCTGCAATTGAAGCCCAATGACGATTCTTTGCAGCAGATTCAAGCATTAATTTCTTTCTTCTTGTTGAATCTTTAAATTTTTCTGCCAATAATTCTAAGTGAGTTATTTCATCCTTCTCATATCTTTCATATCCTCCAACATATTTCTCTATTTTTTTACCTTCAATTTTCCAAACTTCATCAACTATCTCATTCAAAAAATATCTATCATGGGAAATTACAATTAAAGATTTTATATTTTCTTTGATATATCCACCCAACCATTCAGAGGTTTCTAAGTCTAAGTGATTTGTTGGTTCATCAAGTAAATACAAATCTGCTTCCTTAGCCAAACATTCTGCTAAACGCAATTTTATTTTCTGCCCTCCACTTAATTCAGATATTTTCTGATCAAGTATCCCCTTATCAATTCCTAAATGCCCCAATATTTCTATTAATTTATTTTCCTCAAGTCCAAAAGATGCATCAGTCATTAGTAGATTATAGCGATCCATTAATGCATTAAATTTATTCTCATCTTCATATATCTCTGGATTTGCAAGTTCTTGATCAAGAGCAGTTTTTCTTAATTCTAATTTTTTCTTTTTATCATCTAAATGTTCTTTCAAAGTTTTATCAATACTTTCAAAATTATTTTCTTGTTCCATCATACTTACTCTCACCCCATCCGAAATTATTCTCCCCTGGAATTCTTCTTGACCAACTAAACACCTTAAAAAAGTAGTTTTCCCAGAACCATTTTTCCCAACTAAAGTAATCCGTTTATTTTTAGGGATAATTACATTTATGTCCTCCAACAAATTTTCTCTTTCAAATCCCTTAGTAAAATCACTTATAGAAATCATCTTAATATTTCATATTTTTATCCTTAGGCACTAATGCCCCGTCCGACTGAAAGAATCCAAGATTCTTAGTGTCATCCGTGACAATGTTATCTCGCTATGCTCGATAACATATGCCCCGTCCGAGATTCGAATAGGGGGGTTACCGAGATACCTTTTATCACTATTTCTTCCTCAAGACCCTAATATAATCCTCTGATCCATCATCTTACACTATAATAAATCCACAAATTTTCACTATAAAAACCTATGTAAATCAGAGTGATAAGCGAAATCAAATACCCTCACATCTAGACTAGGTGAAAACATATGCACCCCCGTAAAATTTGTAATAATATTACTTGTTAGATATTTCCAACCCGTGTATTTCTGAATATTTATCCTTATGTAACGGCTCTAAATTATTCCAACAATTATTTTCTTTACGCTCATCAATATGATGTATGCGTATATCAAAAGGGCCGCAATTCAATTCTTGTGCTAATTGTTTTGCTTCTTTCCTTTTAATATATCTGTGAATCGGAATATCAACTTTAAAATTTAAATCTGTAACAACTAAATATCCACCCTTATCAATATTCAAAATATAGCAATTATCATTAATATCCCCATATCAATAATTTTATATAATATCATCAATCTTCTGTAAAACCTGAGCCTTGTTATTTTTGGTGTTTTAACTTTTAATTTATCTAAGGTTTTATAAAAGTAAGTTTTATAAGGGTAACCTTCTTAAAATTAATATGAAAAAAGGTGTTTTAGTTATATTGGCCTTTAGTATAGCAATTCTAGCTAATACTGTAATTATTTTGGCTCAAGCTGATTTAATTATTACAAATGCTATTATTAATCCTTCCCCCTTTAATTCCGGAGATACAATCGTTAATAGTACTGTTACAATTAAAAATATAGGGGATGCTTCTGCAGAGGGAAAAGTTAGAATTACAATAGGATATGGCTCTATTAACCCCGATGTAGCTTGTTATAGTGGTGTCAAGGAGACTACTATCTCTATCTTACCTCAGGAATCTGGTTTTTATAATATAAGTGGTTGCAATGATAAAATACTAACGCTTAATACTCCCATTAGGTTTAATATCATAGAAGCAGGAGGCCCTGTTCAAGATAGATTCCAAGATTCTAATTGGGGTAATAATAAATTTGAAACTATTGCCAACGTGGAAAATAAAGAAACCTATCCCAATCTTTTAATTGAGAATAATATAAATGATTATGTTTATCTAGGTTCATATAGTAGGAGTACAGAAAATGATGATCCTTCAATAGAAGGAAATGCTATTAAGAAAATATATGCTGCTGCATATTATGAAGAAATTTCATTTATAAATTATCAAATACAAATAATTGAGTATGAAAAAGATATTGAAAATCCTAGTTCTATATTAAAGGCTGTTGATAATTCTATAGGTGGTTCTCTTGGAAACTTAACACTTAGTGAAGTGAATTTAAATAATAAGAAAATAAATCAGATTAATACAAATTATCCAACATTAATTCAGTTGAATCCCATAATGACCTTCTGGATAAATAAAAATAAATTAATTTATCTTACTATTAGTATTGATCCAAATAATATAACAGATATAGTTTTAGAATATTTAGACAAATATCCAGTTGTAGAGCAAACTGGAGAACTATCTTGTACTAATTCCGATGAGGGTTTAGATTATTATAATAGTGGGGAGGCAACAAATGGTATTACTTCTGTATTTGATTTATGTTTAGCAGATTCAGATAATATTTTAGTAGAGGGATATTGTAATAATAATAAGTTAGATTCTATTCAATTTACTTGCCCTTTTGGATGTGAAAATGGTGCATGTATCCAATCTGGAAATAATCGTTGTACAGAAACTGATAGCGGTTTAGATATATATACTAAAGGGACTACCAAGGGACCTTGGTTAAATGATATTAATGGCGATGTAGAATCTGGAGAGGATTTTTGTTCTGATACAAATAATAATCTTCAAGAGTATAATTGTGAGCAATTAAGCTCTGGATCTAATATTTATGGTTTAGTTCAAACTGGAGTAGATTGTATTAACGGATGCAGTGATGGAGCATGCTCTCCTGAACTACTGCCAAACCTTGATAAAACAGGATACAGATATGCCTCTTGGAAATGTCAAGATGGAGAGAGTTTTAATTCACAAGATGATACTTCCTGTAAACTTGCAGAAACCTGGGAAAAATATGCTGAGGAATTTTGTAAGGATAGATGTGCAATAGACGGAGATAATAAAAAATGTGGTATAGGTTCATATGGGATAAATGTTGAATGTTATTATGATGATGAAGTATTAATTGAAGACAAAAAAACTAACGAATATAATAAAGATATTAAAGATCCAGAAATAATTAATGATATTTCAATATGTAAAAATAGTTGTTCAAAAGATAACAAGTGTTACCCATTTGGATATAGAAAATCTGGAGAGTATTGTTCTGATAAGGGAGTTTTTAATAATCAGTTAGATGCAGAAAATACTTGTAATAATAATTTTGAGTGTTCTAGTAATTTATGTATTGATAGCCAATGCGTAAGTAGTAGTTTATGGCAGAAATTTCTCGCTTGGTTTAGTCGGTTTTTTGGATATAATTAAATTTCTATTTAATAGTGATTTGTTCAAAGCCTATTTCATAATATCTTTTGAGCCATAAATACCCAAGATAATCCTACTATTTAAAGATTTTCTCGGGTACCAAATGCCCCGTCCGAGATTCGAATAGGGGGGTTACCGAGATACCTTTTATCTCTATTTCTTCCTCAAGGCTATAATATAATCATCTGATCAGTCATCCTATACTATAATGAATTCACAAATTTTCACTATAAAAACCTATGTAAATCAGAGTGATAACTAAAATTAAACACGCCTGCGCCGAGAGAGTACACTTTGTTGACTATTACACATACACCTAAATTATAAGAAAACGCCGCCACTCGGAGAGTGGACAGAGTGTTCTTTACTGGTGATTATTATAAGGAGTTAAGAGATTATTAAGAGTTAATGAATTATAATATTAAAATTTAAATATAGATTTCAAGATAAAAAAAACTACAAGAAGAAAAATCAATATAAATATCAACCAAGTAACAATTTTATTATAGGTCTTACCAATGTTCTGCCCAGGAATCGTTTTATTATTATTTGAGGTATCATCAGCAAGATATTTCCTATAAAATCTATAATAATATAAAATTAAACTCAGTAGCCCTAGAAGATATATTGAATATCCCCCATAATAAAATATTTTATTTAATGAATCTTCAGGCGGGTTCATCCCCATAGAAATAGATCCACTTAAACCACCCTCTCTAGCCAATTCAATTGCCTGTTCACTAGATAAGGTATCTAAATAATCATTATATCCTGCCGTAGCTCCAATAAAATTAAAGATTAATCCTATTACGATTAATAATGCCAAACCTACCCATCCCCATTTTTTTAATGAAATTTGAGAAAAAATCATAGTTAAAAATAATAATACAACTGCAATAAATTGGAATGGAATAAAAGCAATTAAAGGCAATTTAATATTAAATAAAATAAATATCTCTGACAAAAAAACAAGAACAGAGATTATTGCTAATATATCAAAATATGCCTTATTAAGTTTCATTTATTTAATCCTTCAGCCATCTTATCCACCGCACTCTCACCCTCATCAACAGTATCTTTAACATTTTTGTTAACTGCTTCAGCTAATTTGTCCATATCTATTAACCCCTGATCTATAATAAATTGAGACTCTTCAGAGGTTATACCTGCTCGCATCATCCCGTCAAGATCTGCAGATTGGATTAATTCTATTGCCCTATTATTTGTAACAGGATCTACCTTTGCTAATACTTTTTGCAAATCTATTTCCCCTCCAATTACATCTACATTATCATTTTCAGTAACCTCATCGGAATTATCCATCATTAAATATGCTCCCAAGATAAAACTAAGAAATAAGAAAATTACTATTCCTAAAACAATATATATCCCCTTCATAAATATATATATAGAAGATCACCCTTTATATATTTAATCTCGGGTGTTATATGCCCCGTCCGAGATTCGAACTCGGGTCACCGCCTTGAGAAGGCGAGATGCTTGGCCGCTGCACTAACGGGGCTTAAAAATATTAGCTAAAATCCTTTTATAAACCTAACCCTATAATAACTCTATTCTTCAGAAACTATTTTGTAAACTTTGTAATCCTTTCGCACCTTTTCCTTAACCTTAATCCCCACATCATCTCCTTTCTTAGCCAAATCAACATGTTCGCGATCAATTTCTATACTTTCTACAGGCATATCAAAGTCCACCTCTCCACCAACTATTTTAATCGCATCCCCTACCTTCAATTCCCCACTTAATTTAACTACAGCCACACCTACATGTTCAAAATAATTACTCACCACACCAATTTGCTCATTAGATGCCATAGATAATAATAGAATAAGAATTATTTAAATGTTATGAATTCCCCCCAACCATTGGAAAATTTAAAGAAAATAATCGTAATAATAGCCCTTCCAGGATTCGAACCTGGGTCACCAGGTTCAGAACCTGAGATGCTTGACCGCTGCACTAAAGGGCTTTTTATACAATCAAAAGTAAAAACAAAGCTTTATAAATCATTCTTTTTATTCA
>Ga0209501_10000376_pt1 | contig 54134 bp, 44 predicted proteins | sample ArcticOcean_MG_C_4_FD_187434 | JGI IMG/M metagenome (GOLD analysis project Ga0209501, IMG submission 187434) | Marine microbial communities from western Arctic Ocean - ArcticOcean_MG_CB4_134 (SPAdes) (version 2) | ecosystem: Environmental > Aquatic > Marine > Oceanic | place: Arctic Ocean...
GGTCAGCGTGATGAGTGAGCGGAATTCCGGGTCTCGTGATTCAAATTCAGACAATTCACCCCGGTAGATCACGTCCTCCGCGATACGCGAGCTGTAAATGAGTGTCGCTCGTGCTGAAGCCCCAGAGGCAGCACGGTGACGGAGCATAGACATCAGCGGAACGATCCCTGATCCTCCCGCTAACAACAGGAGAGGGTCATCCTGTGCCGATGTCCAGGTGAAGGGGCCGCCTATGGGGCCTCGCATCTCGACCTCATCGCCCACTTGCACCACTTGATGGAAGAAAGGCGATACCTCACCGTTATCGATTATCTCGATTGTGAGATCGATTACGCCTTCAGATTCAGGCGCGGAGGCGATTGAGTAGCTTCGCTGCGCTTGATAGCCATCGGGAGCGGAGAGGCGCACGTCATAGTGCTGCCCAGGGCGAAACGCGGGGCGGTCATCTACCCGCAGACGAAACGTCTTTGCCCGCGGCGTCTCATCGATGATTTCCTCAACGATGGCCTTCTGCCAACGAATGCGATGTTGCACTGGTTTGCGTCAGCTGGCGCTAACTAGTCGCCCCAGTAACGTTCTTCGCTCCATGGATCGCCGCGCATGTGATATCCGGATGCCTCCCAGAAGCCGGGCGCATCAGTGTCCATCAACTCAATGCTGGTAACCCACTTCGCGCTCTTCCAGAGGTAGAGGTGCGGCACAAGTAATCGAGCAGGGCCACCGTGATTTGGTTCAAGTGGCTCACCCTCAAACTCCAGCGCTAGCCAGGCCTTACCGCCAGTGACGTCATCCAACGGCAGGTTCGTTGTGTACCCACCGTATGAACCGATCATTACGTAATCTTCAGTCACCTCACCCGCTGCTTCGAGCAAAGTATCGAAAGAGATGCCTTTCCACTCGCTGTCCAGCTTCGACCACTTGGTGACGCAGTGTAGATCGGTTGTGAACTCTTCCATTGGTAGAGCCATGATCTGATCCCAGGTCCATGTGGCCAGAGGGGCTTTAGCTCGGGTGATTGAGAACGACCAGTTGGCCATGTCAACCCTGGGCGTTGGTCCAGCGGTGAGCGTTGGGAACCCGGTCTCGTAGTACTGTCCCGGCGGTATTTCCCGCGGTGCCTCCGGGCGGCGATTTCCGAAGAATCCTCTTGTAGCCAACAATTACCTCTCAAGCGTTGATGTCGCAGTCTGGTTTCTGAGAAAAGTGTACCCGTCAAACCCTTGTTGGCGTAAGGGATGGCTCTATACTCGGCAATCTCAAATTAATATCCCATGAAATGGAGTTCAGCTATGCGATTGGAACGAAAGTCCGCAATTGTTACCGGTGCGGGAAACGGGATTGGCAAAGCCATTGCTGAGTTGTTTGCTGCTGAAGGAGCCAGGGTGATGGTCGCAGAACTAGAAGAAGGCCCCGGACAGGCAACGGTCGATTCCATAACGGACGCAGGCGGCACAGCAGTGTTACAGCAGACGGATATCTCTGATGAATCATCGGTTGAGGCAATGGTGTCTGCCGCGACCGCGGCTCACGGCACCGTAGATATTCTGGTCAACAACGCGGCTGCATTTGTGTTTGGGAAAATAGAAGACGTGACGGACACCGACTGGAATCGGGTGTTTGGTGTGAACGTCATCGGCACATCTCACTGTGTACGGCACGTGCTTCCCGTGATGCGTAAGGCTGGCGGCGGGTCAATCGTTAATTTGGCGTCGGTAAGCTCGTTCACCGCTCAGCCTGCGTTTATTCCCTACAACGCCAGCAAAGGAGCGGTGCTCCAATTGACTCGTTGCCTTGCTCTTGATCTTGCAGAAGACAATATCCGGGTAAACGCAGTCTGCCCCGGATCTATCAAGACACGTGCCACGGATCAGCACATTGCATCGCTTGGGCTCGTCCCGGAAGAAGCATACATAGAGTTCGGACAGGATTCACCGATGAAGCGGATGGGAGAGCCATCAGAGATTGCCTATGGTGCGCTTTTCCTGGCATCTGACGAAGCCTCATTCATGACTGGATCACACATGGTAATAGACGGTGGAGCCACGATCGACTAGCGGCGACTGGCTACGCGTGTGTACACACCCCACTGTCATGAGTAGGACAAACCCACACCGGTAATCGGTTTAACTCACCTGTGACCAGAACGTGGGCGCGGCTAACTTAGATGTGTGCAGCACTCGATACTGGGACAAATGTCTAATGTCCTGAACAGGTTCCCCCCGTGTCGGTCGTCCGCGAAGGACGATCAGACTGCGCCGACTCAGCGCGGCATAACGGGAATCGAAACTGCCATCATCATGATCTCATTCGTGGTGGTTTCTAGTGTTTTTGCTTATGCAACGTTGACCACGGGTATTTTCGCCGCAGAAGAAGGCAAGAAGACCATTCTTGGCGGCCTCAACACGGTTGAGAGTTCCATCATGGTCAGGGGCGGCGTCACCGCAACCCGTGGCGGCGTAGACGTGGGCGCAGACAACGTGCTCCTCATCACCTCAACATCGACGGACGAGTACGCCATTGCAACAGTCAAATTTATTGTTACTACTGCAATAACCAATGGCGATATTGACCTGACACCACCATACACATCGGACTCCGCAGGTATCGACCCGGACGCTAGCGGACTTGAGTCACCAGGTGTCGTGAATTTCCTTGCTCCAAACGTGTCCATCAACGAGGCGGCATGGACCGTCTCATTCATTGGGTCTAACGATGGTGACTACATTCTGGAGGGGCGGGAGAAGGCGGAAGTCACCGTCTGGCTCCAGCAGGAAGATGTGACGAACAGTCTGTGGGATCTTGGCACTGACAGTAGTGATCCCTTCATCGATTCTGCATCAGAATTACTTCAGGCTAAGAGCGATTTCTCACTTCAGATAACCGCTGACGGGGCAGTGCTTTCCGTGAGCAGGACCAGTCCAAGTTCCCTTGATCCGGTGATGCTGTTGCAGTAGTGGGTCAACAATATTTTTCAGGCAGCGGCCGCCCGGGAGTGCAGCACACACGCCGGGCGCCGCTGTCTTGATTTCTCTTCGAGCGGAGACGCTGCGACGGAATCGTAGATTCACGTTGCCTTCAACATTCGCTCATGAAATACCAGCAACAGGCACAAATCATGCATCGCCCTATCCGATGTGATCGCTCTGTGAAGGGGAACTCAACGCCAAAATGGCGGTCAAATACCCACTCATTCAACGGTCGTTTTGGTTAAACTCAACTTATCTCTTCATTATTCCAATGGGTTTATGGTTGGAAGAGCGACGCTATTCGCCAACTATGACCACTTCACATCATTGATATCTAGCTTGCTCGACCACGGGGGATCGATCTAACAAAGATGCCACGTACAAATTTTCCAGACGCTGCAATGGCACTGGCATTCCAGGCGATACCGGATGTGATTGTTGTTGTGAACACTCAAGGCGTTATCCGCTTCATGAACACGCGTGCGGAGGTTCTGAGCGGCTACACCAATGAAGATCTGTCTGGCCGCAAAGTTGATGTGCTTGTACCGGAATCGCGTCGTGGTGCCCACGTCAGACAACGGACGAACTTCCAGAAAACGCCATCTAAGCGGGAGATGGGCGTACGAAGAGCGCTGGCAATCCGAAGGAAAGACGGCAGTCTGGTTCCTGTCACAATTAGCCTTAGCCCAATTGAGGATGGGGATAGTGGAATTGTTCTGAGTACCCTCCGAGATGTAAGCGACCTGGAGCGCAGATCAAAAGAAGACCTGTTGCTCTCAGAAATAGGAACGCTGGTCAGCAGAGAGCACGAAACCCAGAATGTCTATGAACTTCTGGAGGGGTCACTGCCAAACTTGGTTCTGTTCGACCGTCTGGTGATATCGCTGAAGGTGGATGGGACTGATCAGGTAGAGAAAGTCTTCATCAGTGGTAGTGAACTAGCAGGGCTGGGAGTTGGCACCTGGGCATCTAATCCCAGTTCCAGTCGAATTTGACCCGTCGATAGTCAAACTGATCAGCAGTCTTTGAGCGTGCCCGAAGAGGATCAACAATTTGTTGACCAGGGACTTCATTCATGGATGGAAGTTCCGCTGGGCGACCCGTTGTCTCCCATTGGCCTTTTGAGCCTGCGAAGCACCACGAAAAATGCGTATGACGCTGATGACTTGCAGTTGCTTGAGCGTGTGTCATTCCATATTTCGCCAGCATTTGAAATAGCGCGGTTTTATGCCGAATCACAGGCGGAAGCCGCGGAGCGCACAGTGCTTGCGGAGATATCCCGCATCATCACTTCCTCATCTGATATCGATGCCGTCTATGGCAAGGTGACCGAACAGATTCAAGAATTGATCTCGTTCGATCGAGTTATCGTGGCGATCATTGACTGGAATCGCAGACTTGTCACCGACCGCTACGTCTCAGGGGGCCCGTTGGAGGGTGGTGATATCGGGACCACTCATGCGTTGAACAACTCGGTTTTAGATGGGCAAATTGAGAGACCGACACCGCATGTTTACATCGGGTCGAAATTTGGATTGATTAGCCCCAATTATCCCACCGCCGAGGCACTCGAGGCTGCGGGACTAGTATCAATAGTTTCGATCCCGCTCGTTTGGAACGATGAGATCATCGGGGTACTGACTCTACGTTCCAAAACCGCAGATGCGTACGATGAGCGAGATGCCGAATCTGCGCTGAAGATTGCCAACCAGATATCCGGTTCGGTCGCGAGCGCAGAGCTACTGTCTGAGACTCGGCGCGAGCGGGAAGAGACAGCCGTGTTGGCTGAGATATCCCGAATCATTACCTCCACTTCTGATATTGAAGATGTGTATCAGCAGGTTGCCGAGCAGATACGGACTCTAATCGATTCTGATCGAGTCATCATTGAAACGATCGATGTCTCTCGAAATCTCATCACTATTCGGCACGTCCACGGAACCGACTTATCCGGACGCAAGGTGGGGTCTACCATCGCGCTGAGAGACACGATTGTTACTGACATCATCGATAGACCTCGGGCGCTACCGTTCAGTCGAATCGAGATCGAAAAAGCTGCGACCCGATTCCCCGACATGGAGTTTCTGTTAAAAGCTGGTGTTAAATCTCTTGTGGTGGCACCACTAGTGTGGCGTGACGAAGTCATCGGGACGCTTCTAATTCGATCTCTCACGGAGGAACACTACGGTGAAGCTGAGGCGCTCATCGCGACGAAAATCGCGAATCAGGTGGCTGGCGCGGTGGCCGGAGCTGAATTGCTAGCACTGACGCGTAGAGAGAGTGAAGAGCAGGCCGCTCTGGCTGAGATATCACGGATCATCACCTCTACCGCTGAGATGCAAGAAGTGTACGACCTCACCGCTGAGTTGATTCGAGATTTGGTCCCATTTGACCGGATCGTCATTTCCACGATTGACCTTAATCGAGGTTTAGTTGCCGATCGATATGTCGGCGGAGTTCAGATAGAGGGCGGTAGAACTGGCGCCATCCTTCCTCTTGACTCTTCACTTACATCAGAGTTGATCATCCAGACGCAAGGGCAGTGGTTCGGTCGCGATGAAGTCGAGGGTTTTGCGAGGAGATTCCCGGGGGAGCAGGCTCGACTCCAGGCGGGGTTGCAGTCGATAGTGACGGCGCCGCTCATATGGGATGGCGAAGCGATCGGAATGTTCCTGCTTCGTTCCCGAGATGAGTCTGCTTACGGAGACGCTGAAGCCACCGTGGTGATGAAAATCGCAAACCAGATTTCTGGAGCAGTTGCAAATGCTCAGTTAGTCAACCAGAGGCTGAGAGATGCCAATGAGAGAGCTGCGCTTTCCGAGATCGGAAGAGCGGTCAACTCAGATATCGATCTTGCGACGGTATATGCCACTGTTGGACGTGAAGTCGAGCACTTGGTGCCATTTGATCGGATGTCGATCGTGTCTATAGATAGGGAAAATGATGTGGTCCGACGAGAGCATATTTATGGTCTTGAAGTCGAAGGCGCAGAAGTAGGTACCACCCTTTCCCTCGAGCCAGATCTTAATTATGGACTTCACGATCTTAGCCCAACATTTGGAGACTACACGCCGGAAATACTTCGAGATCTACTGTCCAGTAAAATCCCGAAAATCCCGATCAGATCCTACTTAAGGTCCCCTCTGACCGTTGGGTCGGAACGGTTTGGTTACCTGAGTCTTGAGAGCGTAACACCCGGCGCTTTAGATGATTATGACCTCCCTCTACTTGAGAGCATAGCGAGAGTCATCTCTCCAGCGATCGAAAATGCGATGCTCTACGAGGCAACCCAGCTAGAAGCCCGGGAGCGGGCTTTGCTAGCAGAGATGGGCAGGGTAGTCAGCTCAAGTATTGACCTCAATGAGGTGTACGAAAGGTTTGTCGGCTTGGCGAGAGAGTTGATCCCAGCTGATCGGGTTGTGCTTTCACTGATCAACGTAGGCGCAAACAAAATTGTAGATACGCTCGTATGGGGCGTCGATATTCCCGATTATCCTGCGGGAAGTGTCAGCCGTTTGAGCGACGCTCGTGGCCCCAAATTGATCCCCGGCGGAGTTCCGGTCTTCTGGAACGAACAGGAGGTCAAGTCTGAGGCTGAGAGATAACTAGTGCCCTCAGTCCTGGATCGCCCGGGTCTGCCGTCGCTACTGATGGTGCCATTCAACTGGCAAGATGAGCTGATTGGAGTGATGAATTTCCGGTCAATAGAATCTGATAAATATGAAGATAGCGTACGCGTAGCGGAACTGATTTCATCCCAGATCGTGGGAGTGCTAGCGAGCTCACGGGCACACTTCCGATCACTGGAATCTGAGCAAGCACGTCTGGATGCTGTTGCGCGCGAACGAGAACTAGAGCGTGTTAACGAAGAGACAAGCAACTTCCTGTCGACAGTTTCGCACGAATTCAGAACGCCGCTTACCAGCCTGGTGGCGTTTGCCGATATCCTGGCTCGAAACCGCTATTCCAATCTGACTTCCCGCCAGCTTGACCAGATATCTGTGATGCAGCGGAGCGCTCGCAGGCTGGACGTGTTAATCGGTGACCTGCTGGATGTATCCCGCCTTGATGCAGGAACATTCAAGCTCACCAAACAAGAGTTTGATGTGAAGTATCTCATTGATGAACTGTACTCTATCTTTGAACCAATTGTCCGGGAGAAAAACCAGTCTCTAGACATTAGCTATCCAGCTGGCGATATGTGGATCGATGCAGATCGTGATCGCGTAGCTCAGTTGATTACAAACTTGTTGAGCAACGCGTCCAAATACTCTCGCCCGGACACTGAAATATCGCTGACAGCCTCATTCAAAGCGGACGCTCTAAGCGTCACCATCATAGATAGTGGCATTGGCATGTCTGAGACGACTCTGGAATCACTGTTTACCCCATTCTTCCGGTCTGCCGATGAGTACACTCAGTCAGAATCGGGTACAGGTCTCGGACTCGTGATTGTGAAGAGCCTCGTTGAACTGCATGGAGGGTCTGGGTTCAGAGTGAGGCAGGAGCAGGCACCACTGTGGAAGTGGACCTCCCTGATTGCGCCACTCGCCCGTCTGAAACATATCTAAAGTCACTTGAGACGGCCGCTGCAGCGGAACCAAGATCACGGCTGGACGATCTGACTGACTAGCAACCGCTGTGTTAGTTCTCTTGGAGTATCGCCGTTATTGATAGCAGAAGGGGCAGGATTGAATCCTGCCCCTTCCAATTTAATGCCGACTGTCTTCGTGCTTTACCAGTTGGTAAATGCACCATCATTGCGGCGAAGCTGAGTCGGCCATCCGGTTGCAGGGATGATTGAGTTCTTCATCTTGTCTTCATCCCATTCAATACCCAATCCCGGCGCGTCGTTGGCCCAGGCGTATCCGTCTTCCCACTGAATTTGAACTGGGAAGAAGTCTGTTGAGTACGTACCCGGTTTCTTCGGCATTTCCTGCACTCCAACATTGGTAGACGCCATGTCCAGCGAAACACAAGCAGCGGCGCTCACCGGGCCAAGTGGGTTGTGCGGAACTATGTCTATGAAGTGCGTCTCCGCCCAGTGCGTGATCTTGAGCGCTTCGGTGAGTCCGCCGACAATACAAAGGTCAATGCGGGCGTAGTCAATCGTCTCCTCTTCAATCACCTCTCGAAACGACCATTTCGTTGCCCACTGCTCGCCAGCGGCAATTGGCAGATTGATGTGCCGGGCAAGTTTCCGATAGCTCGCCGGGTTCTCTGACCTGATGGGGTCTTCAATGAAGAACGGTTTGAACTCCTCAAGGTCCTTACACATCTGGATCACATGAGTCGTGTCGATGCGAGTGTGAACATCAAAGCATATCTGGATGTCAGGGCCAACTGCTTCGCGCACCCGGCTCATCTGCTCTACGGCGATCTTCATGGACTCCAGTGGTTCTAGGACTGCGTGGCCCTTTGCCTCAAACTCTCCGCCAGTTTCTGGCTGACCCCAACGGACAAACTTCCAGCCATCGTCAACAAACTCTTTGCAGTTATCGACAAGGGCTTCGATAGTCGATCCCTGAGTGTGTGGGTAGCAGATCACCTTGTCCCGTACAGGCCCGCCAAGCAACTTGTAGACAGGTAGATTAACTGATTTGCCTTTGATGTCCCAGAGGGCGATATCGATAGCACTTATGGCGCATGCGTAGACCTTGTCCGCAGGGAAGAAACCACCGCGGAACATCTGCTGCCAGATCTTCTCAGTGGACCACGGGTCCTGTCCGATGACGATTTCTGAGAGATGTGCGACTGCCTGCTCAATGGCGGCACCCCAGAATCGAATACCAATCTCTCCGATGCCTGAGATTCCAGCGTCCGTGTCGACGACTACGAAGTGGTACTCCGCTCCATCCGCGTCCCTGACCGGATAAGACTTGAGCTCTGTGATCTTCAATTGAGGACCTCCGCAGTAACGCTCTTTCAAGTACAAATGTTGCGTAACCGTACTCGTGGAGCGTTGTGTAAGCAACCCCTATTGCAGTTCTAATGCACAGGTAAGCAATCGCTAACTTATGGCCAAATCCCGACTCGGTATTCCCTAGAAGGAAACGGCGGGGAAGCCCTACCGTCTTGATTATCTTCACGGCGCACGGGGCGTCGTGTCCCTTACTGTCTTGATGTTTCTGGAGGCCATTATGCGAGTTCTACTGTTGGTGCTGAGTCTATTTGGAGTACTGGCGTTAGCCACTAATCTTCCGGTCAGCGTGCTCGCTGATGATGCTCCTCCAGATAGCAGGCAGCTCATCGCTCTGGATACATTTGCGGTAGGGCTTTCGGAAAACGATGCTGCAATCGCAAGGTCCAGCATTCGAAACGTTGCAAACGCACGACCGGGCGTAGATCTCACGCTAATGCGTTACGGAGTCACTCCCGGAACGTTCTCCAGGTTCGACTACGGCTCATCGCAATTGACCGAGGGCATCAGCGAGTTCGAAGCGCTGATGGCTCCGACGGGAGCGAGTGGTAATGGTGACCAATTCCGCGCCATTGCTGCGTCGTTCGATTATCTCGCGGACATTGAAGCGCCGGCCGGCAGTCGCCTTACAATCATCACCTCCGATGGAATGGATGAGGGCGCGTCTGGTGGTCGAGAGCGTCTACTTTCCCTGGTTGATCTGTTTGCCAGCCAAAACTGGATGATCGACGTGTTGATTCTGCCCTCAGCTACTCAGGACTCACGAGTATTCCTGGCAGCGATTGCAGAGCTGGGTAATGGAGCCGCCTACGATCTTGGCGACATCGGTGGACTCTCTTCGTTCGTCGCAGCTACCAAGGACTTGATCCTCGAGCCAGTTATCCAAACCCGGTTGAGCAGCGGATCTGAGGCACTCGGCTCAATTGACATCCCGCCAGTGACCGATAGCGTCGTCATCTCAGTAGCACGCGATTCTGCTGCAACTCGGGTGGACATCTTCGATCCCCGTGGTGCAGCGTTGTCCGAGCTTCGCTCCGATACAACGATTACAGAGACTGAACTTTCGGTGATATTTGAAGTGGTTGAGCCTGAGGCAGGGCAGTGGATTGCCCGTGCATCTGGCTCACAGGGCTCGCTGCTTATTGGAGCAGAGTTGACCAATAGTCTCCACATTACGTTTGATGAGCTAACCGTGCCTGTGGGCGAGCCTGTCCTGTTGTCTGCAACAGTGCTAGACGGGCAGGGAGTTGCAGAACTTTCAGGAGCGTCTGTTGAGGCCACTCTGAGCTCACCGTCAGGCTCCTCAGTCCACATTCTTCAGGATACTGGTGCCGCAGGTGACGAAGTTGCCGGCGACGGCGTCTACTCAGCACTTGCACCAGAGTTCACCGACCAGGTGACCAGTGGTGTTTCATTGGTGCTCCGTTGGGAGAACCTGGATGCTGAAATCACAGGACACGCCGTTCTCCAGGCCGAGCACTTCCCGCAGCTTCAGGTAACTCAAGTTTCACCAAATCCGGTGAATCTGGGCGATGAACTTCTGGTTGCAGAGATATCGATCTCCAAAGGAGAGTTCCCGTACCCCGTTTCGGCTGATCATCTGAGAGTCGATGTCCTGTCTCCTGATCGTCGGCCGCTGACATTCAGGGTCATCGCCATCGACAGCGATTCCAGTGGCAAGTCGTGGAATTTCGATGTGCTTGCAGTGCCAACGGCAACTGGAGCGCACAGCGTTGTTGCAGTCCTCTCCGATTCGTATCTTGATCGCCCATTCGGATCAAGTGAGTCAATTTCTGCAATCGACGTTGGAGTCATTCTGCCTCCGGTCATTCTTCCGGTGCCTGAACCAACATTCATGGAGCGCATTCCAGTGTGGGGCTGGGTGTTGGCAGGATTGGCCATAGCGGCCCTACTTGCCTTTGCGGTGAAGCGATCACTTGAAGCTCTGCATCCGCTTCCCTACGGTTATCTGTACGACGATTCCGGGCGAATGCTGATCGACTTCCGTCGGGCACGTCTCTCCTGGTTCAAGCGAACGTTCTCTCGCAACAGGGTGCCAACGTCTACATTCCCAGATCTGGCGGTTGAGGGTGGAGAGTTCATCTTCAGCCAGAACAGCGTAGAGCTTCGGACCAAAGAGCCAGTTCCAAACCTTCGGGTCAATGGCCGACCGGCTGGGACGATGACCAGACTTGTCGATCAGATCAGGCTGGGGATTGGCGGCAGGCTGGTTACCTTCAAGTTGAAGCGACCAACCATTGATAGCTTGTCAGCCCAACCCGGCGACTAGACATTACGGAAATCCATAAGAAGGGTGCGGTAGCAATTACCGCACCCTTCTTGCTTAACCCAGCAGAGATACCAGTCGTACCAACGCTGTTGTGGCGCTTCGTTGCATGGTCATTGCTCGGGCGTATCTAGCGTTGATCTCCGTTACGTCCTGAACGTCTTCTGATGCGATCGCGATGTGGTAACCCGACTCGTCTCTCGCGGAGATGCACAGGCCGTAGTCGCTGTTGAACAGCTTGCGGGCGTGATTGGCCATCTCGAGTGTTGCTGCCCCACCAGTCATATCGCCGGCAGAAAAGGTCTGACCACCGGGGACTTCAACAATGCCATCAGCGTTTGCAACTAGCGACCCTTTGAAGGATGCGGTGCCGATACCCGGCTGAATCAAATGGGATGCCAGCACGCCGCCTGATATGCCTTCGATAACCCCCAACGTCGCTCCTGAGCTCGCCAGAAGCTCGCTTGCTCGATTACCCGGTGTCTCCTCATCAACGCCCCAGATCGCGTCTCCAATTTTGGCTCTGATCTCTGACTCCATTGGTTTAATGAGTTCCATCGCTTCAGTCTCATCAGGAGCACGGGCGATCATCCGAAGGTGGATGCCATCCTGATGCGCGTAGATGCCCAGGTAAGGGTTCTTCTGGCCAAATAGTCCGCTCAGCAACTCATCAATTCCGCCCTCAGTGATTCCGACGGTCTTTAGGGTCCGAGTAGTTATGGCACCCACACCGGATATCCGCGCCAGTTCAGGCCCTACGGTTTCCGCCCACATCCGCTTAATTTCTCTGGGTGGACCGGGCAAGAGGATGATGTGAGTATCGTGTTTCCTCGCCCACCACCCAGGGGCGGTTCCCTGTGGGTTGGGAACTGTCTGAGCGGATGGAATAAGCGTCGCCTGCTTGACATTGGTCTGCGGCATATCGATTCCCCGAGCGGCAAACACACCTTCCAACCACTCCAGAAGAACAGGGTCAACTAGCATCTCTTCTTCGAGGGCGACGGCGACTGCCTCCCTGGTGAGATCATCTGACGTGGGGCCGAGACCGCCGGTAGTGATGATCACATCCGATCGCTTGATCGCCTGAGTTATCGCATGGTTCAAATCTGCGATATCGTCACCAACAATGCCTGACCACCGAACGGGGATACCTGCTTTGGAAAGCTCCTGAGCAAGAAATGATGTGTTGGTATCAACGATCTCCCCCTTGAGCAACTCATGGCCAACGGCAATTATCTCTGCGTTCATGGGAGGAATCGTGCTCCTGTTTCTGTATATGTCTGGGGATATCTCAGATGAATATCGCCCAATTCCGGATAAATAAAAGACCACGTTATTTACGTGGCCCTTTGTTTACTTGCTACCCAGCATTATTTCCAGATCTACTGATCCAAGAAGGATTGGTCACTGAAGAATTCAAGGACCTGTCGTCCCCATTCAACATCCACCTCTGCAATGTCTGGCTGCTCCATCGCTCGGACGTAGAGACCACCACCATCAGGACTTTCATCCCCGATGGCGAGGGTGACATGATTCACCTCAGTCACACCATTAGATAGTGCGCTCTCCAGGCGGATATCCAGGTATGGAGACTCCGGAGTGATTCCAAATATCTCAGCGGTGGCATCATCAGCGGTGCGTGCCACCTGCGCAACACCGCGAAAGTCAGGGGCGGCCATATGATTCAACCACGGCTCCAAGCCGTCAAAGTTGATTGGTGTTGTTCCGGTGCAAGGAACGTCATTCCCTACTGGAACGTCGCATTCAACCCAACCAAGATCGTCATGGTATGCAATACCCCTGACAACGTCATTCCCTTCAAAGAAGAGAAGTTCGGTGACCTGGCTTGGATCCATCGAGTAGCGCCAATCTGGATACGGAGGCTCATCAACCAATCGGCTGATAACTTTGCCCCATGATGAGTCAACAAGCACCATCTGTGGGAAACCAACCATCCGGGCGTACTGACCGCCTCCATTGGGAGTGAGATCACCAAGCTCCATGGCAACGATGCTGCCGTCACGGAGTGTCAGATCCACTATCAGATCAGGATCAGCGAGTCCAAATAGAGAGTCGTCTTCAACGTCCTCAACAAGTACCCGCTGGATCTTTGGACCACCCAGAAGGAATGTCATGCCACCAAAGCGATCATGGCTCACGGGAATGTCAGTCAGATCTGAAAAGTACCAGACACGCTCTGCAGGTCTAATTGAGAATTCCGTTACTCCCAGCGGCGTCTCTACGCCAATGGAACGAATATCGTCTGGGGCCAGAGTGTAGAAGAAGGGCAGGTCTGGTCCACTTGATTCAGCTCCAGTATCTGATTCAAATACAAAGACCGCACCAACTGCGACCCATGCCAGTAATGTGACAAGTGTTAGAGATATTCGAAGGTACATTTAAGGCCTATCGTCTGCGCCACCACGATGCCACGCCAATGGCACCGAAGAGCACTGGCATGAGCAACCAACCAGTCCAGCGGATGAAGTCTCGTTCGGTCTGGGTGAGCACCAGCTCTCGGAAGACTCTTGCTTTGGGTCGGGTGGATATGAGTTCAAAATCTTTTGCCAGCCAGTTGACAGAGTTGGCCAGAAGGTCACCATTTTTTGCCGAAGAGAAGAAGCTGTTCGTTCCAAAATCAACATCACCAATTAGTACGATATTGGTCCGTATAAAGTCTCCATCATCATCAACTTCGGGAGCTCGGCTCAGTTCGGCAATCGCTTCAACTGCTACAGCAACCGGCAACGGGCCGGGCTGGTCAGTCTCAACGTTAAATTCAACGGAGTCACCGCTCTCTTCCCAACTTGCGAGCGTGGTCTGGGCCAGGATTGTCTGTCGCAAGTATGGCGTTCCATTGTCGGTCAGGGGCACAGTGCTATCGTCAACCGTCCGCGCTACAAACGCTGCTCCAGGCATGTAGATCACGTCAATAGGGTCGGTGATCTGATGACCGGCGGTGATCTGGCCGTTTGATTTCTTGATCTGCAAAAAGTTGGGGTTTGGAGCCACGAAGCTGGACGTGTCTATCATCTGAGATGTGCCGATGGTCAATCCGTAGCGACCAATAACTTCTCGCCAGGTGGCGGGGGTGTCTGGCTCAAGCATGAACAGCACTGAACCACCGCGTCGCATGTACTCAAGGAGAATTGAGATTTCGTCAATCCCCATTGTGGTATCGAGATCAGTTTGTGGGCCAGCAAAGACGACAACTGCCGGCAACGTCCCGGACCCGTCAATTGAGCCCTCTAAGCTAAGAATTCGGCCCAGTTCCTGCATGGTGGCTGAAGCAACTGCGTAATTGTCTCTAATGATCGCCTGAAGGGCCCGGCCAAAACCGCCCGTGCCGTCTGCTGAGTCCGTGATATCAGATTCACCGTGTCCGGTGATAAAGAGAACGCCTTTTTGTTCAATTTGGCTAACGATCAGCAGCGCAGTTGAAATATCGTTCTCGTTGAATACCTGAGGGCCTGATCTTGGGTCATTGCCTGTAACAGTTTCAACTCGACGAGTGTCCATGCCCTCGATTGAAATTGAGGGGGTTACAGAGACACCAAACTCAGCTGCAAGATTGGGTTCCAGATCCGGATCTATAAGTCGAAACTCAAAGCCATTTGATGACCGTCTACGGAACTCATTCAGAAGATCCTGTGTCTCCTGCCACGAAGCCGCTCCCGCAGGAGTATCAGTTACAAAGAATGCGTTGGCCCGAATTGGCTCTTCGACGTTGTTCAAGATCGCCACGGTCTGATCAGACAGAATGAACTGCTTGGTGGCCGTCGTGTCCACTCGCAGCCATCCCATCGGCTCTGGTCTTTCGGCAAGCCAGAAGACTAGCCAATTGAGAATGGCTGAGATTGCAATAAACACAATCACAAGAATTACGGTATTTGCGCCGTATCTACCCTTGCGACCGAATATTGCGCTGCCAACGGCTCGCCATGAGATGGCGGCGTCAATGAGCAGCAATACAGCTCCAATACCAAGCACAAGAAGTCCGGCACCGGCAAGGTCACGGATGAATAACCAGACAATCGCTCCAATAAGGACGGCGCCAGCACCGACCAGCAAAAGCATTACCTGGATGGAAGCAACATTATTTCGGAGACGGCCTACAAAGCTAAAGTCGCTTCGGGCGTCTTCGGGCAGCGGTCGGCTCATCGCCGATTGATCTCGATCAACCATCGGGGTCTAGCGCCACCTTCTGGACTGAAGTAATACGACAGTAAGAAAAAGAAACACTCCGGTCATGCCCACGTAGTAGAGGATGTCACCAAAGTTGATGATTCCCCTTGAGAAATCAGCAAAGTGACCGCCCTGAGCAACTGCGAAGTTACTAACGTCAAAGGTCTGGAATGAACTGCCAAGCTGGAAGCCGTTTAGCACCTGCGCAGCGGTTCCACTCAACCGTTCCGCAACGAAGTCAACGACTGTCAGTCCGGTGAGGGTGCCAGCCGCCACAACAAGGGCCACCAACTGGTTGGAGGTGATGGCGGATGCCGCCAACCCCACCGATAGCGTTGTGGCGCCGTAAAGGATCATCCCAAGATATCCGGTGTAAATAGGGCCGGTGTCTGGGACACCAAAAATGAACAGAATCAGCACGTAGTAGAGGGTGAGCGACAACATGATGACCAGCATCAAGAATGAGGCAATGAATTTACCCATCACAATCTCAAACTCTCTGACCGGTGATGTCAGAAGCAGTTCAAGTGTGCCAAGTTTCTGCTCCTCTGCCAGCAACCTCATAGTCAGGGCAGGGGAGAGGAAGATCATGAAGAAAATTGCGCCTGCACTAAAGCCACGAATACTGGCCTCAGAGAACGCATCGGATACGGAAGCCACAAAGAAGAACCCCGTGATGGCCAAGAACGCGGCAGCAACCACGTATGCCATTGGCGACGAGAAGTACGTCTTCAATTCTTTGTAAGCGACGTTCCAGATGTTGTTGAGGGACTGACTTATCGTTGAGCCCATAGCCTGTAAGTGTTATTCCCCCGCGTTTTCATCTGTAGTGAGCTCAAGGAAAATCTCTTCAAGGCTCATGGGAATCATGTGCATGTTGGTCAGGCCCCAGCCCTTCTCAACAATTGCTCTGGCGACATTCTCGGTAGCTTCCTTGTCTGGTCGAGCATCGATCACCAGAGGAATGACGCCTTCGTTGTTATTCCGATTCGCCGCTGCACTCTGATCTCGCCTTGCGTCAACAATCATCGAAAGATCGCGCAGGGCGGAGACAATTTCGCTGATGTTGTCGGCACCACGCACAGAGATCTCAATCCGCTCAGTTCGGCGCAATCGCTCGGACAGATTGCCAGGTTCGTCATCTGCCACCAATCGGCCATCGTGGATCACGAGGACTCTTTTGCAGATCATGCTGATTTCAGGAAGTATGTGGCTGCTGAGAATGAGCGTGTGCTCACCGCCAAGCTCTTTGATTAGTGCACGAGTCTCAACAACCTGAGCCGGGTCAATACCAATAGTTGGCTCGTCTAGGATCAAAATGTCAGGCTCATGCAGGATTGCCTGGGCGATTCCAACCCGCTGGCGATATCCCTTTGAGAGCTTCTGAATGATGGAGTTTCGATAGTCGCCAAGCCTGACCACATCGATAACAGACGGAAGCCGTTCGTTGACCCACTTCCTGCTCATCCCGCGCATCTGGCCCATGTATCGAAGGTAGTCGGTTACCTCCATGTCAAGGTAGAGCGGCACGGTTTCCGGCAGGTAACCAATGTGTCTTCGTGCGTCGAGGCTGTGGGAGATCACATCATAGCCAGCAATTGTGACATTGCCTTCTGACGGCGGCGTGTAGCCAGTCATCACCCGCATAGTAGTCGTCTTCCCGGCACCATTTGGCCCAAGGAATCCGACAACTTCACCCTTGTTAATATGGAGCGACACATCAATGACGGCGGGGTAAGCGCCATACATCTTCGTCATGTGTTCGACTTTGATCATAGAGAGAGGGAACCGTGCATTATTCGTCTGGTGCAATGCAGCGCCGGACGGCTGTGTAAATCTTTGGTAACCGATCTATCCTGTGTACGTACAAATCCCTCATTCAGGATTCGCCAACCTAGTAATGTTACCAACATCATCCACCAGTTTCGCAACCTTTCATCTCCAGAATTGGCCTAATCACTCTGCCACTTCTGTGTGCCACCTATTTGATTCAGGCCCGGAACGGATAAAATCGACACCCACGAGAATAGTGATTCCCCAATTATTTTCTGGGTTTTCTGAGTTTTCAGGCGAGATATGACCGAAATCTCTACATCTGATTCAGTGATCTACATGGATCACGCGGCAACAACTCCGGTACGCGAAGAGGTACTGGAAGCGATGCTGCCCTATTTCACGACCCATTTTGGAAATCCATCCAGCCTTTACGCCGGTGCAGAAATTGCCCGCAACGCAGTGGATGAGGCAAGGGAAAAGGTTGCTGCGGTCCTGAATTGTCGACCGAGCGAGGTCATCTTCACCAGCGGCGGAACCGAATCAGACAACGCTGCCCTGAAAGGCGGCGCCGCGGGGAAAAAGTCCCAGGGCCGTCATCTGATCACAAGCGCCATCGAGCACCACGCGGTTCTACACTCCTGCGATCAGATGGAGTCTGAGGGCTGGGAAGTTACCTACTTACCCGTCAATGAGGGTGGCCTCGTCGAATTGGAAGAGCTTGAGCGTTCCATCCGGCCGGATACGGCGCTCGTCAGTGTGATGTACGCGAATAACGAGATTGGTTCCATTCAGCCCATTGCTGACATTGCCCAGGTTCTGAGTTCGCGCGGTGTGGAACGCAGCTCAGCGATTACGTTTCATACAGACGCCGTGCAAGCGGCGGGAGCGCTGAGTCTGGACGTTCAGGAACTTGGAGTCGATCTCCTGAGTCTTTCTGGTCACAAGTTCTACGGTCCCAAAGGCGTTGGTGCGTTGTATGTCCGACGAGCAACACCGTTCGTCACGCAGATGGCGGGCGGTGGGCAGGAGCGTGATAGGCGATCAGGCACGGAGAACGTTCCGCTGATTGTTGGGTTCGCCACTGCACTGGAACTTGCTGAGCAGGAACGAACAGACCTGATGACAAGACTCACCCGTTATCGTGATCAACTGATCGAAGGGATCATTGAAACGGTGCAGGGATGCCATCTGAACGGATCATCCGCCGCTCGATTGCCTAACAACGTCAATATTTCTTTCGATGGCATTGAAGCTGAGCCGTTGCTAATTGGGCTAGACCTTTCAGGTATCGCCGCCTCCAGCCAGAGCGCATGTAGTTCGGCATCGCTGGAGCCGTCCCACGTGTTGAAGGCACTGGGCATGAGTGACGAGCGCGCTATGGGCAGTCTCAGATTAACGCTGGGACGCGAGACTGTTGATGAAGACGTATCTCTGGTTTTGAACGTAATACCGGAAGTGGTCAGAGATTTGAGAGCCATGAGTTCAGGGAGTATGGGAAACTCTTAATCATCACCGTCAGGCGTGACTGAGACGGCTTCTTTGTGCCCACGGGCGTATTGCTGATAATCTCAATTGGTTCACAAGAGTCCTGAACAGCCCCCGAAATAGTTCCCAAAAATCTCGAACACCCCGGATCATCAAGGTACAGATATTGACGCAGGAAACTACAGCTCCAAGAGGCAGAGGAGAGGCGAAACCGCCGGCTCCACCGCCACTAAGCCCGCAAGAGCAGGCTGCGATCGCGTACGCCCGAGATAACAAAGAGGCGTATCCCAAGCGATGGCGCAACAAAGAGATCCAGTACTCCGTCCTCAACGCTGAGACGCGCAGCGACGGGAACATGCTGGTCACTATGACTTACCGTCCAAGCGGTGTGTTCAAAGGCCGTCCGGGTGAAGAGGCGTTGCTAATAAATGCTAGTGGTGGCTTGGTAGAGCGTGCGCAAATAGGCTCGCCTCAAGAAGCCTATCCATGGGTTCTGTCTGGCGTTGCACTTCTTTCCGTCATAGCTGCCCCGATCCTGATCTGGTTTATCGTCACAGACGAGGGGAGAAACATTGACCCGCTCTACGTGGGTGGCAGAATCCTCTGGATCCAAATCGAAGAGCCGATCCTGGTGCCGTCAATCCACTACCAGAACCCGTCCACCACGGGTGAACTTCTCAACTGGCAGATCGCGCCCAAGAATCCGGATAACGTTCTCGCTATGATCAAGGTGACGTTGATCAACCAGCAGACCGCGCAGGCGAGGATCATCATCGACGAGGCTGCTGCACGCATGATCTCGAGGGACGGGAACAACTACTCGCCCACTGATGTCGTTGCAGAATCTCAATCGATTGTGGGCATCAACAACGGGTTGAAACAAGACGGTTTCGTCGGTTTGTGGCGCCCTGTGACAATCAACGCCGGTGAAAATTTGACTGGGTGGATGGTGTTCGAAGTTCCCCCGGGCACAGAGTTTGCAGAGTTCCGGTGGGAGGCGTCAGACCTGATCACCATCAGGTTCTGACCTGGCCCAATTACAACAAAAGCCGCCGTACTCCGGCGGCTTTTTATTTGTGACTGCCACTAATGTCCCAGTTTTCAGCCTCAGCGCCGCTAAAATGCGGTGTATGGCCACTCGCTCAAAAATCCCGCCCGGTAGGCGGCAGTACCTGGAGACCAAAGCGCAGTACCCGGACGCGCTTCTGCTTTTCCGCATGGGCGATTTCTACGAGACGTTTGATGATGACGCACGCACGATGGCCAAGGTACTTGAGATCGCTCTCACCCAACGTGATGTTGGTGGCGGCAAAAAGTCTCCACTGGCGGGCATTCCATACCATGCACTGGATGCCTATTTGGGCCGTCTGGTCAAAGCCGGTCTCAAAGTAGCAATCTGCGAGCAAATCGGCGACCCCGCAGCATCTAAAGGCGTGGTCGATCGCGCAGTAGTGCGGGTCGTAACGCCGGGCACAGTACTTGAGCCCGGACTGCTGGACGAAGGCCGCAACAACTATCTGGCCTCGCTGTTTGTTATCGGCGGCAATGCTGGCGTTTCGTACGTCGATATCACCACGAGTCAGTTCCGTGCCGGCGCAATGTCTCCTGAAGAAGCTGTGACTCATTTGCTTGGCGTCCAGCCGTCGGAAATTGTTGTCAACGAAGAGGCTGACGCACTGCTGGAGTCAACTTCAGGCGGCGATTGGATCATCAGGCCAGCATCTCCGGGTGCCACCGATTATCAGCTGGCAGGAGAGAGATTGAAGTCACACTTCGAGAGCACAACTCTCTCTCCGTACGGCCTGACAGAAAGCGGCCTTGAAACGTTGGCTGCCGCGGCTGTCATCGATTTTCTAAGCCAGAGCCAGATGGGTGCACTCCCGCAGATCACGTCACTATCGGTGATATCCACCGACGACACGATGATCCTGGATCAACGAGCGATGCGTGATCTGGAAGTGGTGGAGTCCGTTGGCTCAAGGTCAGATGGGCCATCGCTGCTGGGAGTGCTGGACAGAACACAGACCGCGATGGGGCGTCGGCGACTGCGTTCATGGCTGACGCAGCCTCTAATTGAACTTGAAGGCGTCACGGACCGCCTCGACGCCGTTGAGAGTCTGCACTCCAATACTGGGGTGAGGCAGTTGATTCGTGATGCATTAAAGCGCGTTCCTGACCTTGAGCGACTGACGAATCGCGCACGGAATTTTTCAGCAAGCCCCCGGGATATATCCGCCATCGCCACTGGGCTGGAGCAGCTTCCGGTAATCGCCGATGCACTTCAGTCTGTAACTTCCAAACGCGACTTCTCAGTGCCGGACAGCGTCGAGCTAACTGAGGTTATCGGCGCAATCAGGGCAAGCCTCCTGGACCCCGCACCAGTTTTTGCTGGCGGGGGTGACACGATCAATGACGGCATCGATTCGGAACTCGATGAGGCTCGATCGCTCTCATCGGGTGCTCGAACTCGCATCGCTGCGATTGAGTCTGATCTGAAGCGCGACACCAAAATTGGCTCCCTCAAGATTGGCTATAACAAGGTTTTCGGCTACTACGTGGAGGTTTCACGAGCGAATCTGGACAAGATTCCGCCAGAATTTGAGCGTAGGCAGACGTTGGTAAACGCCGAACGATTCATCACGCCTGAACTGAAAGAACTTGAATCAAAGATCGTCACAGCCAGAGATCGAATATCTGAGTTGGAGCGTAGTGCATTCCGTCGGGTGACAAACGAGGTTGTGGTGCGCGGTGAGCGAATCATGCAGGCGGCTGCGTTTATTGCAGAACTAGATGTCTTCGCGGCGCTAGCAGAGGGCGCATCGCGTAATAACTGGGTACGTCCGGAGATGACCAACGGAACTTTATTTGAGGTCGTTGGCGGTCGTCATCCCGTCGTTGAAGATGCGCTTGGCCCGGGCAAGTTCGTTCCAAACGACACACGCCTGGACTCCGCTGGCGATCAACTGGCCATCGTCACCGGCCCAAACATGGCCGGGAAATCTACCTACATTCGCCAGACAGGGCTGATCGCTATCATGGCGCAGATTGGCTCGTTCGTGCCGGCCCAGAGCGCTACGTTGGGAATCGTCGACCGCGTCTTCACCCGCTGCAATCTCACTGATGAGATCTCATCAGGGCGATCGACGTTCCTGGTAGAGATGGAAGAGACGGCGACGATTCTGCATCAGGCCACCCGAAAGTCGTTGGTGATCCTCGACGAGATAGGCCGTGGAACAAGCACCTACGATGGTTTGGCGATTGCACGTGCCGTTGCGGAGCATATTCACAGCTCACCAGATCTGGGGTGCAAAACTCTGTTTGCAACGCACTATCACGAGATGACGGTTCTCGCCGACACGCTACCTCGGGCGCACAACCTTCAAGTTGCGGTCAGCGAGGACAGGGGCGATGTGGTGTTCCTGCACAAGATACTGCCCGGTGGTGCCGATAGGAGCTATGGCGTCCACGTAGGACGCCTTGCGGGCCTCCCCCAGCCGGTGATTGCCCGGGCCTGGGAACTTCTTGCCCAATTGGAGGCCAGCGCGCCAGATAGCCAGGCGACTTCGAACGGCACAGGCCAGAGCCAACAACTGCAACTTATGTCGCCTGAAGATGAGTTCCGAGATGCCATCGCGGAGCTTGATCCTGATACGCTCACACCACTTGACGCGTTGACCAGGCTCTATGAGCTGAAGAAAAAGTTAAAGGGTGGTTCATAGGTAGCCGTTGATTATTACTACCCTCGTATTTGCTCTTGTCGGTCTCTTAATTGGTCCCTTTGTTAATCAGGCTATTGATCGATTCCCACCCGTGCCTGAAGGGTCAGACGACCGCTGGATTCCAACGGTCAAAGGCACCGGACGAAGAATCCGAGTCCCTGCTGCCACGCCCGACCCGTTCGCACTGGTTTTCGTTCCGCTGGCGGGCATGTTTGCTTTCAAAGGGCAGGGGAGATCGCGCACCGGCTTCTCCTACCGGCGACCGATCGTCGACCTCCTGACCGCGGGACTGATGGCGCTGGCCTGGTATCGGTTCGAGAACGATTGGTTTCGTGCCATTGCTGTGGCCGGTTTTGCCACGGCGTTCCTTGCGCTAGCGGTGATGAATTTTGAGACAGAATATCTGCCCGATAAGCTGACGCTGCCCGGCATCGTGATCGCTCTGGCAGTATCACCGGTCTGGGCGCATCTCGATCCGTGGGACGGTATCGCAGGAGCCGTGGCCGGTCTGGCGATCTTCTATCCGTTTGTTTTGTACGGAACCTGGAAACGCATTGACGTGATGGCACTTGGAGACGTGAAGTACAGCGGATTCCTTGGGGCGGTGTTGGGCACGCAATTCCTCCTCACCGGCCTCTATATAGGCGTCCTCACCGGGGGACTGGCTGCAATATTCGTACTGATTCGAAGCGGCATGGGCGCTCGAAAATCGCTGCTGCCGTACGGGGTGTTTTTATCGCTCGGCGGGCTGATCGTTCTCTACTTCGGCCGAGACATTATTGACTGGGCCTCCGACACATTTATTGTCTGATGAGAAAGGCGCTTCTTCAGGGATGAATCTCGTTCACCATGCCCTCGGCTCGTTTGGCACCAACGTCTACGTTCTGGCCGATGACGAAACCAAAGAGGCGATGATCATTGACCCGGGCGCCGATTGCGACCGGCTCACGGAAGATATAGACCAGGCTGGGCTGACGCTGAAGTACATCGTGGTCACGCATGGCCATGGAGATCACGTCGGAGCAGTGTCAACGGTGAAGGATCGACTTGACGGGCAATTCGTCGCCCATCGCGGCGATGCCGATCAGATTGCCAATCCATCGCCATGGATTGTGGAGATGATGCCGGGGTTCGTTGACCCTCCTGAGATTGATGTCTACATCAATGATGGCGACGTGCTGAAACTGGGCGAACTTGATGTGCTGGCGATCCACACGCCCGGCCATACACCCGGCAGTACCTGCTATCTGCACGAGGACGTGGTCTTCACCGGCGATACGCTCTTCTACGGCACTATTGGGCGCTATGACCTGCCGGGCGGTGACGGCGAACTTGAGGTAGCCAGCATCAAGAGCAGGCTACTCACGCTCCCGCCTGAGACCAGAGTGATGCCCGGCCACGGCCCGCAAACAACAGTCGAACAAGAAGCCCGAATCAACCCACACCTCTCCTAGGTGCCTGGTGCCTGCCGCACGGGCACATTTAACAGCCGCGTGGCCTCAATTGGCGCAGATTCCTAACCTCGACGCGGGTCACCTTTCGTTTGCCTAATGTACGGCCTATACTGCCGCTAGAAACGTGACACTTTAGTCCACATTCAAAAGAGCAAACATGATCGTCAAAACCCCCATCCCAAAAATTGAAATTCAGCGCCCATCCAAAGATCTAATCAAGCGGCTTGAAGGCATCGGTAGCGCCACGGCTTCAGGTGAAATGCGGAAGCTTGGGATCAGCCTGCCCGTGATCGACGGCCTCACTTCGTGGGTGCCCGGCCACAGCATTGTTGGACCGGCAATTACGCTGCAATACCTGCCCAAGAGGGAAGACCAATACCCCGAGGGTGAGTACAACGAGCCTGAGTCGCAGGTCCATCGGCATGCGCTTTATCACGCTGAGGCCGGAGACATCATCGTTGTCGATGGCCGTGGTGATATCACTAGCGGTGTGTTCGGCGACATGATGCTGACATACCTGAAGGGCCGAGGCGCACTTGGCATCGTCATTGACGGCGCTATTCGCGATTTCGGAGATGCCCAAAAGCTTGGGCTTGGAATGTGGCTGAAGGGCGTAACGCCGTACGCCCACACCGTCACCACGCAGTTCCCGTACGCCTACAACGTTCCAATTGACTGCTCTGGCACGTTGGTGCTTCCAGGCGACATCATCATTGCTGATGATGACGGAGCTGTTGTCGTTCCGATAGCTCTCGCCGAAGGACTTGCTAAGGCTGGCGGAGAGCACTCCGAGTGGGAAGTCTTCACCCGCGAAAAGCTAACTGAGGGTGGTGACCTTCGGAAGTACTACCCGCTGACCGATGAGGCGAAGGCGGAGTACGAGGTGTGGAAGAAAACAAACGGCTAGGTTCGTTCCCGATCGCGGTCGGAGTGGTACCGATTCAGGCCCTTCGACTACGGCGCCGGGCCGCCTTCGCCCAGAATGACATGCGGATGTCCACGCGGACTCGAGATCCGATGAAGCAGATTAACAAGAAACGGCCCCGACTACTCGGGGCCGTTTCTGTTTGTTCGTCTTATCGACTAACCGGCACGCTCGACGGCTGATGTGATGGCTTGTTCTGCCATTACCCCGGCCAGGTGTGAGCGGTACTCGCCACTGGCGTGGATGTCCTCGGTAAGGTCATCCTGTATCTCAGCTGCGGCCCTGTCGGCGGCTCGGCGAATCACGGATGCTGTTGGCTCTTTGCCAATCAGAATTCGCTCTGTTCGCTTTGCCCTTGTGGCCTTGGAGCCAACGCCCGTCACGGCCACTCGTGCGGCTGAGACGTTGCCGTCTGATCCAATTGACACTGACGCCGCTACACCTGCGAGGGCGTAGCGTGACGCAGGGTTCTCAAACTTGGCGTATGCACTGCCTGATTTGCCTGATGCCGTTGGAATCTTGATCTGTGTCACGATCTCGGTAGGTCGCAGTGCCGTTGCAAACAGGTCTACAAACCACCTGTCAGAGGCGATTTCCCTGGTCCCTCGACGGGTTCGCGCAACGGCTGAGCCATTGAGCGCCAGGAATACCGCTGGCATGTCACCAGCTGGATCTGAGTGAGACAGGCTCCCGCCTATCGTCCCCCGGTTCCGCACCTGTACGTCAGCCACATGCGATGTCGCTTCTATGATCGCAGGAGCGGCCTTCTGTATCTCGGCTGACTGACTCAGATCGTAGTAAGTGGTCATTGCGCCGATTGTCAGACCATCACCGTCAGAACTAACCCCTGAAAGTTCAGGAACGTTTGACAGGTCAATCAAAACTTCTGGAGCCGCCAGTCGGAGCTTCAATACCGGTAGGAGGCTTTGGCCACCTGCCAGTATCTTGGCAGCATCCCTGTGCTTCGCCAGCAGTGCTGCTGCTTCATCGAAGCTCTCCGGGGCAAAGTATTCAAAGTTACTGGTTACCATTGCCTACTTCCTCCTCGGGTGGGCTTTTTTCTTTTCATCGAGAATTCGCCAGACTTTTTCTGAGGTCACCGGCATGTCGATGTGCGTCACACCAAGGTGATTCAGAGCGTCCACGCAGGCATTCACGATGGCCGGACATGCGGCAATCGTTCCCGCCTCACCGGCGCCTTTAGCGCCCAGTGGGTTCACTTTAGTTGGGGTCACAGTGCGATCAGTTTCGTAAGACGGCAGGTTTTTTGCGATGGGAAGCGCATAGTCGAGCATTGAACCGCTCAGGAGTTGTGCGTCGTCTCCGTAGACGCCGTTTTCCCACAGTGCCTGTCCAATACCCTGCGTGATTCCGCCGTGGACCATTCCATCGACGATCATTGGGTTCATCACGTTGCCTACGTCATCGACAGCCACGTATCGCTTTAGTTTTACCTCACCTGTATCGGCGTCGAGTTCGACGACTGCGATGTGAGTACCAAATGGCCACGTGAAGTTTTCCGGGTCGAAGAAACTCGTCGCTTCAAGTCCCGGCTCCATTCCTGGCGGCAAATTCTTGGCAAGGTAAGCCTCAAGGGCCACGTCGCCAAATCCGATGCTGCTCTCAGGTATGTCTTCAACGATGAACGTCCCGTTGACCAGTTCAATCTGCTTCTCAGGAACACCCAGTTGGTGAGCGGCGATCTTCTTCGCCTTCGCTATGACCTTCTCAAGGCTCATGTGAAGTGCTGCGCCACCAACTGCCAGCGAACGACTACCGAACGTGCCGGTACCGAACTGCTGCTTGTCAGTATCGCCATGGTGAACTTCAATGTTCTCCATTGCTACACCAAGTTGGGATGCCACCATCTGTGCGAACGACGTCTCATGACCCTGGCCGCTAGGTGCGGTACCGGAGTAAACAGAGACGCTGCCAGTTGGGTGCACACGCAACGTGCTGGACTCCCACAAACCGGCGCCAGCACCAAGTGATGAAGCTACAGCGGAAGGCGCCATTCCAGTGATCTCGATGTAGCTGCTGAAGCCAACGCCAAGCAACTTACCGTTGCGGCGAGCTTCACGCTGCTCTTTTCGGAATCCCTGATAGTCGAAGTGCTCAAGGGCCTTATTCAGTGCGCCTTTGAAGTTACCGGTGTCATACATGACTCCAGTGGGAGTTTCGTATCCGTTACGGAACGCGTTGATCATGTTCTTGCGCCGCACGGTGACGGGATCTCTCCCAATCTCCTGTGCGAAGCGGTCAACCATGCGCTCTAACAGGTATGTTGCCTCTGGCCTACCAGCACCTCGATAAGCGTCCGTAGGTGTGGTGTTTGTGAAAACGCCAAGCACTTTGCACTTAACATTTTGAATCTTGTACTGGCCAGCCAGCATGACTCCAAACAGGATTGTGGGAATCAGCGGAGCAAACGTTGAGAGGTAAGCGCCCAGGTTGGCGTTCACAACTACGTTTATGCCAGTAATCTCGCCGTCCTTGTTGCCTGCAATCTCCGCCGTTGAGATGTGGTCACGGCCGTGTGCAGTGGCTACGTAGTTCTCTTGCCTGGACTCAATCCACCTGACTGGCCGGGCTAGTTGCTTGGCAACTATTCCAGCTATCACTTCCTCTGCGTAGAGGTACAACTTGGAACCGAAAGCCCCACCAACTTCAGGAGCAATTATCCTGACCTTGGATTCAGGGTGTCCGGTAACCAGTGTGAACAACAGTCGAACCAGATGCGGAATCTGGGTCGATGTCCACATCGTGATCTGATCAGTTCCCGGATTGTAGTCAGCAACAACGCCACGAGTCTCAATTGCGTTCGGGATCAACCTCTGGTTGATGATGTCCTGTTTGACCACGACATCTGCGTTCTTGACAGTCTCGGCCCAGTCTCCACCTTCAATTTCCCACTTGAAAGCCAGGTTTCCCGGTGCCTCTTCGTGAAGTTGGGGTGCGTCTGACTTCTGAGCATCTACAGCGCTGACGACGGCCTCTAGCACTTCGTAGTCAACATCTACCAGTTCCGCAGCCTCCACGGCCTCAGCGATGGAGTCGGCAACTACAACTGCAACTGCATCTCCAACCATCCGAACGCGGTCTGTTGCGAGCGGTGGGTGGGGAGGTTGTTTCATCTCTTCATCCAGCACCCAGCCAACCGGAAGGCTGCCAAGCTGCTCAGCGATATCCGCGCCAGTGAATATTGCCACAACGCCTGGGCTACTGTTAGCGGCGGAGACGTCTATGTTCTTGATATTCGCGTGCCCATGCGGGCTGCGGACAATCTGCATGTGCAGCATGCCGGGAACCGACACGTCGCCAACATAAGTCCCCTTACCGGTAATTAGCCGGGGGTCTTCAATTCGTTTTACTGACTCACCAACAAGCGTCATCTAACTGCTCCCTGCTGCGGTCTGCGCCGCCTTGACGATGTTGTGATAGCCCGTGCATCGGCAGATATTGCCGGAAATGCTTTCCCGAATCTCTGCCTCAGAAGGGCTGGAATTCCGGTCAAGCAACTGTGCCACGGAGATCATCATCCCTGGTGTGCAGAAGCCGCACTGCAAGCCGTGCTCTTCTTGGAACGCAGCCTGAACCGGGCTGAGCTCGCCATCTTTGGCCAGCCCTTCTACGGTGGTTACAGAGCTACCGTTGGCCTGAACTGCCAGCAGTGTGCAAGATTTTGCGCTGCGCCCGTCTACAAAGACGGTGCAAGCGCCACAACTGGATGTATCACATCCAATGTGGGTACCGGTTAGCCCAAGCGTGTCTCGGATGTAATCTGAGAGCAACGTACGGGCTTCAACCGTATCTGTATATTCCGTGCCGTTGACGGTCACGGTAATCTCATTCGGCATATTGAAAGGCTTCTCCTATTAGTCGATCTGGTCCGTGCGATTTATGTGTTGATTCACGATGGAACCGATCATTTTCGCGGCAAACCTGAGAGAATTCGATGGCCGCAATATGGACGGGATTATGCAAATACGCAAGTCCCTAACCCGCCCAATGGGCAATCGAAAGGCTGAAAAGCAGTGAAAGTTGAAGGCTCATACGAGATAAATGCCGGAGTTAATACGGTCTGGACAGCGCTAAATGATCCAGAGATTCTGGCAAAGATGATCCCCGGTGCCACAGCCCTGGAGCAGGTGTCCCCAAACTCATACAAAGCCTCAATGAACGTCGGCGTCGGGATGGTAAAAGGCAAGTTCGAAGGAACAGTCGACCTGATCGATCCTGTGGAGCCTGAGTCCTACACGCTCAAAGTAACCGGCAAAGGTCCGGGCGCATTCGTCAACGGAACCAGTGATTTCAAGCTGACCGCCCTTAGCGACACCAAAACGCAGGTAGACGTAGTCGGCGAAGCCCAAATCGGCGGAATGTTAGCCCGCGTAGGCCAACGCCTCAGCGGCAATGCAGCGCGTTCCATGATGAACCAGTTCTTCGAGAACCTGAAGAAGAATGTGACAGCGGACTAGCTAGCTCGTGTAGCCCCACTCGTCGGCCTGTCGGTCGTTCTTGATGCGTCCGCTTTCGGTGGCGAACTCGATGCGGTTGCCATCAGGATCATTGACGAAGAGATGCTTCTGGCCATCGTGGCGCTCGCCATCACCAGTGATCTCGAAACCGGCGTCCTGCAACGCTTTGCGCGTGGCGTCGATGTCGGTCACCTGGAATGCGATGTGCCAGCTTTCGGCCTGCTCAATGGTGTGGATCATTGCGCCATCGACTAGCTGGGTCCAGACAATCTTTTCGCTGTCGACCTGGCTTGGGATCACGTTGATTCCCAAAAGATCGCGGTAGAACGGCAGGGTCTTCTTGCGGTCGGTAATCGGAATGCCGACGTGGTTGATCCGGGTGATATTTATGCCAGTCATTGGTATGCCTACTCTCCTAGTCTTCGATCTCGATAATCATCTCGACTTCAACGGGAATTTGGTTAGGGAGCGAGCCCATACCAACAGCGGAGCGAGCACCTCGCCCGGCATCTCCAAATACGTCAACGAAGAGGTCTGATGCGCCATTGATTACTTTGGGGTGATCATTGAACTCTGGAACGGCGTTGACCATGCCCAGAGTCTTGATGACCTGCTTGACCTTGTTGAGGTCTCCAATGTGGGCTTTCAGCGTGGCCATAAGGCCAAGTCCAACGATCCTTGCAACGGCGTACGCCTCGTCGATGTCCATATCAGCGCCAACCTTGCCGGAGATCATAGAGCCGTCGGCATTGCGCGGTCCGTGGCCGGAGAGATAGATCAGGTTGCCGGTTCGGGTTGCGCCGATGTAGTTGCCTACCGGGCCGGGAGGTGTAGGCAGTTCAATTCCAAGCTCTTTGATTCGGTCTTCTGCCGACATGCGGGCTCCTATGTTCTCGTTCCGACTACGGTTCTTGGTTTGACGCTCTGGCCTTCACTCTGGCCGCAATATCGAGCACGTCTCGGACAGGGGCCTGAAGGCTGAAGAAGACTATCGCGGCGGCGAAGAAAAGTCCTCCACCGGTTAAAAGAACGATCTCGTAGCTCTCTGTCTTGTCGAAAATCCAACCTGCTGCGACGGGCGTTACGAATAGGGCAGCGTTGTACATGGGTGACAGGATTCCGCGAATGGTGGCGAACTTCTTCCGACCGAACAGATCGCCCACCAGCGCCCAGTTGAGCGCTGAGCCTGCTTCTGAACCTGCGAAAAGGAGTAGCGCGAGGAACACTCCAACGGTGCTGTCAACAAAGTTCATGAGAATGAGGCCAGTACCGGAGAGAACATAGGCGCCAGCGAGAATCTTTTGTCGACTGACCTTATCGCTGACCCAGCCCAGGAAAATGATCAGCGGCACTGAAACCAGTGCCAGCAACCCGACCATGTTGGCAGCACCCTGCGGGGACGCATCTTTCCACACAAGGATTGGGATCAGGTGCACGAAGATTGCGCCGTGAACAGACATTCTCAAAACGGTTCCAGCGGCGAGGACATAGAAGGCACGGGTCTTGATGGCCTCTTTTACTTCCCAATCTTCTTCACCAGTTTTTGTGCCTGAAACGGATTTTGCACCCGATTCGCTGATCTCTCGAATGTCACCATCGGGCAACATTCCGTACTGCTCGGGAGATCGGCGCATAAAAAGCGCTAGGGGGGCGACCAACACGATCATCATCACGCCAACCCAGAGCGCAGCGGTTTCCCAACCCCACTTGAGCACCACCACAGACAGCAGCGGCACCATGAACGCACCGCCCACACGGAACGCAGCGCTGTTCAACGCCATCACCATGCCGCGACGCCGCACGAACCATGCGTTCAGCGCAGTGGTTGTGGCCTGCATGAAGCTGGTGGATGCACCGATAGAGATCACGAAGATGTAGACCAACACGAAGTCTCGATACGAGGTCGTCCGAGACAACATGATGTATCCGATGCCAACGAGAATGGTTCCGCCAATCATGAGTGGGCGCGGCCCGTATCGGTCGACCAACCAGCCCGTAAACGGCCCCATGATGCCGTTCTCGGCACGGGAGAGCGAAAACGCCATCGCTGTCTGAGCACGAGAGAGTCCAAGCGATTCTGCGACTGGCAGGAACATCACAGTGAAGCCCTGCCAGTGGATGCTGCCGCCTATGCCATTTGTAAGCGCAGAAGCACCAAGAATCCACCAGCCATAAAACGCACCGCGGGCCTGTCGATAGCGCGCGGTGACGAGATTGCCGTCGTCGGCGCTATCTGCCTGACTCATACGTTGGGAATGCTTTCGGTATTAATTGGTGTCAGTTACGCCGAAGGCTCAACCATGGTGGCAGGGTCAAGGATCTCATCCAACTTTTCGTCAGAAAGATCGGTCTCACGCCTTGCAACTTCTTTGACTGATTCACCGGTCACAGAAGCTGTGTGCGCAATCGCGGCCGCTGAGTCGTATCCAATGACAGGTGCCAGGGCGGTACAAATCGCAAGCCCGCGCTCAACCATGTCAGGTCCAGCGCTGGTTACTTCGAGGCCGCTAATGCACTGGCGAGCAAAGTTCTCACAACTTGCTGCTAGCAGATCGATTGACTGGAGCAAGTTGTACGCCGCCACAGGCATCATCACGTTCAACTCAAAGTTGCCGGACTGGCCCGCAATGACGATTGTCTGGTCGTTTCCGATCACCTGTGCAGAGACCATCGTGACGGACTCCGCAATAACCGGATTGACCTTTCCGGGCATGATTGAACTGCCGGGCTGGACTTCGGGAAGGGTGATTTCGCCGATGCCAGCACGAGGTCCAGAACCGAGCCACCTGATGTCATTTGCGATCTTCAGCAGGCTGACAGCGATTGTCTTGAGTGATCCTGAGGCCTGGACCACGCCATCGATAGTGCTCTGCGACTGGAAGTGATTAGGAGACTCGGATAGGTCCAGTCCGGTCAGTTCGCGCAATCGTGCGATTACTCGAACTGCGAACTCAGGATGCATGCCGATTCCCGTACCAACCGCTGTGCCACCCAGCGCGAGGACTGACGTCTCAGCGAGTGCTACACCAGCGCGACTACGACCATTTTCAATCTGGCCTGCGTAGCCCAGAAACTCCTGGCCCAGCCTGATTGGCGTGGCATCCTGAAGGTGTGTGCGTCCGGTCTTGATGATCTCCCAGAATTCAGCAGATTTCGCCCTCAGCGCGTCCTCAAGTTCCTGCATCGCAGGGAGCAGACGCTCGTTGATTGCACCCGCTGCGGCCAGATGGATGGCAGTTGGAATCACATCGTTGGAGGACTGCCCTTTGTTGACGTGGTCGTTGGGGTGAATGGGAGTACGCGTTCCCAGTCCACCTCCAAGCGCTTCGTTGGCCACGTTGGATATGACTTCATTAGCGTTCATATTGGTAGACGTGCCAGAGCCAGTCTGGAAGATATCGACCACAAACGAATCGTCGAACTCACCGTTAATGACACGCTGTGCGGCTTCGATGATGGCATCGGCTTTGTCAGACTCGATCGTACCGAGATCTTTATTCACCACGGCAGCGGATTGCTTGATCTGAGCTATGGCTTTGATAAACGAGCGATTGAACCGGAGATCGCTGATGGGAAAGTTCCGCCGCGCCCTCTCCACATTTCCACCGTAATAGGCATCTGCAGGGACTTCCATAATCCCCATCGAATCGAGTTCCCGACGCATCTCTTGCGCGCACATCTCTCTAAATTCCTTCTGAATTGTCTGTTGGTATCGCGGGCCGATGCGGCCCTATTAATGCTCTAGTCGCCATCTTAGATCAACTGAGCGGCCGTGGGATGAGGAGTTATTCAAAATCCAAGCAGAGTCTTCAGATTGCCGCCCAGCACTTTGGCTCGGTCTGTCTCCGTCCAGTGCGCCAGATGTGTGTCGACGATCTTCGGAGATCCAGATCCCCAGACCATGCGATCGTCAGATACGACCCGAGTGAAGGGCAGGGCGCTTTCGTAGAGCGGTTCGTCTTTCTTGAAGTGATTTAGCCCGGATAGCTTCATGTAGACGTTGTCCAGATTAGCCAGGTCAAGCACGTGAGCAAACTCCACGCCATCAGCTGTGTGCGGCTCCGCAAGGTGGTCGATGAGCACGGGCGTGCCGGGGAACGCCTCAATCAGTCGACGCGCAGAGAGGGCGAAGTCTGATCCGATATGGAGTTCAACCCAAATTCCCAGCGATGCCGCTGTCTCCCAGATGGCTTCCACGCCAGGGTCAGTGAAGTCACTCAAGTATTCGTCTTTGGTATTCATTCGGTGGAAACGTGTCGCGATCGTGCGTGGTTCGCTCTCAACAAATGCCTTCAGGCGAGCAGGGGAATCAGCGTCGGAGGGGTAGAAGAGGCTGGTGACCTTGAACAGATCAGGCTCCCGCTTGAGGCAGTCCAACACCAGCGAGTGGTCATCACCATATGGCTCGGGGTGGACCAGCACAGCACGGTCGATGCCCTCGGTCTTCATACGCTCCAGGTAATCGCCCAGGGGATCATCGAACCGCATCTCCGGCCGGGGCTTGTAGGAGGCCCGGGGGTGAAACGGATAAGTGTCCTCATCCGAACTGAAGATGTGCGTATTCCACTCGACGATCACGCGGTTGGCCTCCGGGCGTCGAGCAGTTTTGCCAACTCTATTCTGTTGGTTACAGGCAATTGGCAGACGTAGTTTTCGCAAACGTAGGCAGTGGGAACTCCGCCGATAAGTTCGCGATCTGCAAGGAGCGGCGTCGCAGGGGAGTCTTGCTTCTTGTCGGCCCCGGCGAGCACAACGTTTGGAATATAGCGATCATGAACCTCTTCCCAGAGCTCTTTTGTGGCCGGGGCCGAAGGGTCGCCAACGATCACGATTTCTGTTGTTTGGGTGGTGTTGAAGTCAACTGCTGACAGCCAATTTGGGACGCCAAGTGGTGCCTGTTTCATCAGGTCCGATGCCGACGCCAGAGACTTCTCTCCAATCTCACGATATGGGCCGGAATCGAGATAGGTCGCCAGCTTCAACAATGAGAGTGAAGCCACGGAGCCGCCACTGGGTGTTGCGTTGTCGAACAGGTCACGCGGGCGAACCAGCAACTCTTCGTGGTCGCTACCCGTATCGAAGAATGCGTTGGTTTCATCGTCCCAGAAGAGATCGATCATCCCGTCAGCTACCAATGCCGCCTCGCTCAGCCACTCTGATTCGAGTGTCGCTTGATAGAGCGAGAGCAGAGACTCAACCTGGAACGCATAGTCATCCAGATAGCCGTTGAGCTTTGCGCGTCCCCCGGTGGCGTCCGACTTCCACGTCCGCAGTATCCGGTCGCCATCGCGTAGCTGCGATCTCAAGAACTCGGCGTTCCTGCGTGCGATGTCTACATACTCCGCGCGATTAAGAATTGCGCCCGCAGCAGCGAACGCCTTCTGCATGAGCGCGTTCCAGCTTGTGATGATCTTGTCGTCCAGCCCCGGTTTGATGCGCGTTTCCCGGCGCTCAAACAGCAGTTTCTTTGCCTGCTGAACCTGCGCTTTCATTTCCGGGACAGACATACCCTGATCGGTAGCTACGTCATCATCATCGTTGGGTGCCCAGAGTATGTTCTTGCCTTCAAAGTTGCCCGTCTCACTCACGCTCCAGTAAGCAGCGGCAACGGTGCCGATTTCGGCGCCAAGCACTTCAGCGAATTCAAGCGGCTCCCAGACGAAGAACTTACCTTCAACGCCTTCAGAATCTGCGTCCTGTGCGGTATAAAAACCACCGGACTCATGCAGCAGTTCGCGGCGGACGTACTCAAGCGTCTCCTCCGCAACGTCACGGAAGAACGGGTCTTTGGTGACCTGATAAGCGTGCAGGTACAACGGCACCAGAAGTGCGTTGTCGTACAGCATCTTCTCGAAGTGCGGCACCAGCCACACTTCGTCCACGGAGTAGCGATGGAACCCGCCACCGACCTGGTCATACATTCCACCGCGTGCCATAGCGGTAAGCGTGGTTGTCACGACTTCGAGAATCTGCTCATTTCCGGAGTCGTGCCATGCCCGGAGTAAGTATTCGTAGATCAGGGGTTGGGGGAACTTGGGAGCGCCGCCAATTCCACCGTTTTCGTAGTCGAATCGTTCAAGAACCGATTCAATCTCCGTGAACACCATCTCGCGGCCAACAGTTGCCGCCGACTGCCCGGCGTTGTTGTGCGCAGCAAGATGGGCTAGCACTCTTGAAGACGCGTCCAGAACATCGCCTTTGCGATCTCGGTAGGCGTCTGAGAGCGACTCCAGCAGTTGCCGGAATGAAGGCATGCCCTGTCGTGGCATCGGCGGGTAATAAGTACCTGTGTAGAACGGCTTCTTATCCGGTGTCATGAACACAGACATTGGCCACCCACCACCGCCGGTCATCGCCTGCGTGGCGGCCATGTAGATAGAGTCGACATCAGGCCGTTCTTCACGATCTACTTTGACGTTGATGAAGTCACGATTCATCTGGGCGGCGATGTCTTCATCTTCGAACGACTCATGAGCCATCACATGGCACCAGTGGCACGCGGAGTAGCCAATGCTCAGAAAGATGGGCTTATCCTGCTCCCGGGCGAGCTCGAATGCCTCTTCGCCCCATGGGAACCAATCGACCGGATTGTCCTTGTGCTGGAGCAGGTATGGACTGGATTCGTTGGCAAGTCTGTTAGGAATCTGGAAGGCCTTTCAGTTCAAGGGTTGTCACTGCACCTGAGTCCGTGTCCACAATTCGGATTGCGTGATTATTAGTATCAGCGACGTACAGCTTGTCGTTGTGCCATGCGATGCCCGCTGGCTCATCGAACTCTGCTTCCGACGCGTCGCCATCGATCAAACCTCGTTTTCCAGAGCCGGAAAGTGTTGTCACTGTGGCGTCCGATAGCGAGATCACTTTGATCTTATGGTTGTACGTGTCAGTAATAAATAGCCGCTCACCGTCGGATGTGATTCCCTGCACGTGCTGAAGCTGAGCAGTTCCAAACGGTCCGTCTTCGTCCCCGAAGTCAAACAATCCGGTTCCGATCAGCGTCTTCACCTCGCCATTTTCGGCTGTGATCCGTTCGACGGCTCGGACTGAACTCGTTTCGCTGTCGGCGAAGATAAGGGCATCTCCGAGCAGCGTGATTCCATAAGTTTGTGCGAGTCGCGCGGCCATTCGTGGGCCGTCCACTATGTCCTCGCCGCCGTCACCGGCGTATGGCGTCACCTGGTTGGTAGCCAGATCGTACGACCACATCTGATGGAACCCTGCCATCGCGATGTAGAGCGTCTCATCCGCCACAGCAATGTCATACGGCGAATTGATCGGCACACTGAGCCCGTCGCCGCCCTCATGTCGATACAGTGACTGCTCACCGGTGCCAGCAATCGTTTCGACTGTCTGTCCTGCGAGATCAATCCGGCGTATGGCGTGGCTTTCGGCGTCGGCGACGTATAACGAGTCGCCATTGAAAACCATGCCCTGCGGCTGGTTGAACGTGGCGTCCTGATACGACCCATCCGACATACCGGGCTCACCTGAGCCAATGATCTGCTCAACGTTTCCTACTTCATCAATCATCAGAACCCGGTTGTGGCCTGAATCTGCAATTGCGAGTCGTCCCGTTGCAGGATCCGCATCAATCTTGCCGGGGAACGACAGCGGCCTCTTCAGCGCCGCTTCGATTTCGAGTTGATAGGGCAGGGGAGTCTCTACAAGCTCATTGGTTGCTCTAAATGCCGCGCCCATCTCGCTCAAGACCTGGTCAATCTGCTCCAGTTCAAACTCGCCCTCATGCTTCCCGATGACTTTGCCGCTGGGGTTTATGAACATCAAGGACGGCCATGCCCGCACGGCATACTGCTGCCAGATGCTGAATGAAACGTCATTCACCACCGGATGCTCAATGCCGTACCTGAGAATGGCGTTGCGAATGTTGTCCGTCTCCTTCTCATTAGGGAACTTGGAGGAGTGGACGCCAACTACAACCAGCCAGTCCCGATACTTACGTTCCAGCTTCCGCAACTGCGGAAGTATGTGCATGCAGTTGATTCAACAATAGGTCCAGAAGTCGAGAATCACGACCTTCCCGGCCAGATCGCTCATCGCCAGCGGATGGTCGATGTTGAGCCAGTCGAGTCCCGCGGGGAACTCCGGAGCATTTACTTTGCCTGCGTAACTGGTCAACGTAACTCCTCAGGATTCATGAGCGATCTGCAACTAGTCTGGCTGATTGTTTGGACTGGGTTTCTAGTACTTGTCTGGCGTGAGAAGCTCTTCGAACTCGATCCAATTGCGTACGGTCACTTCTCGCAATTCTGAACTGAATTCGCTGGTGTCCGGACTCTCGTTCCCGCCCCGATAGGGTGATTCGATCGTCTCTGCTGTCCAGCGCATGTAGACCCGGTTTACTTCGCTGGGGAGCGTGCCCCCATTGAACGACACTTTGGGCTGGTCCCGTTGTCCTGCCGCTTCGTATGCATCGCATATTTTGGCAGCGAGAGTGGCGGCGAGTTTTGCCTGGCCGGGTTTGGTTTCATAGGTGCGCGTGATGACGTACATGTATCTCTCTTGATTGTTGATTGCTATTTGAATTCTTGTGGGACGGGCCGATTGGCCTTCGCCTCGTTGACCGCCTCGAAGAACGTGTTCGAGTAAGTCGAAATCATAGTCGGGACGTGCGTGTAGTGATAGAGGATGCCCTGTTTAATGTTGTCACCTGTTTCCGCGGGACCACCCGGCGTACCAGACGCTTTCCCAGCGGCATGAATCTTCCCGAAGCACTCCGCCAGCACTTTCTGCACTTCCGGATTGGAGCGTTGGCCCGGGAATCCCATCGACTGGGATAGGTCGGACGGACCTATAAAGAATACGTCTACTCCATCCACTTCCAGAATCTCATCGAGGTTCTCTACGCCCTCCATGTGTTCGATCTGTACGCAGACCAGAGATTCGCGGTTAGCTGCCTCAATGTAATCAGAAGTAGACATACCGTACGACTTCCGACCGCCACCAAGTCCGCGGTCACCGAGAGGGTGGAACTTGACCGCTTGCACCGCGGCTTGTGCCTCCTCAGCTGTGTTCACATGTGGAACCTGCACTCCCATTGCGCCGCGATCCAAATAGCGGAGGAGCACATCTGCCTGATTGATCTGTGGCCGAACGATTGGCGTCACGTCGTATAGCTCGCAAGCGAGGACCATTGCATACACGTCTTCCGGGCTGTGTGAGCCGTGTTCGGCGTCGATCATGATCCAGTCGTAGCCGGCATTGCCAATCATCTCGGCTATCTCCGGCGCTGGAAACGTTACCGAAACGCCAAAAACTGGCTCGCCCGCAAGGATCTTTGCTTTCATCTTGTTGGTCTTGATCATTCGGTGACTTTGTATCCCCTGATAGTTATTACGAGCTGGCTCCATCTGGTGAGGTTGCTGGCGACGCCTCAGACATTTGGTCAGATATTTGGTCAGACAACAGGGTTCCGATTCCCCGCACGTTGCTGTTCAGTAGCGCGGGGCCAATCGCAAATCCGGATACCAGCAGGCCTCCGATGGCGATGGCCCACGGTACGCCAATGAAGCCGGCTACGACACCTGCGTACATTCCACCCAGCGGCATGATGCTCCACGTCATTCCATAGAAGCCCATTACGCGGCCTCGAAGGCGGTTTGGCACCAGCATTTGCAGTGAACTCTGGATGGAGATCATGTAGGTAGAGGTGGAGACGCCGAAGATGAACAACAGAACGAGGGCCAGAGTCATCGACCCGAGCCACTCTGTAGTGAGTGCAAATGCTGCTATCGAAAGACCAGTCACGACAGCCCCGCCAATCAGAATCAGGCCTCGTTTGCGAGTCACCCCTTTGCTGCCAAGGTAGATCGTGGTTCCCAGCGCGCCCACACCACTCACACTCATCAAGATGCCCTGGCCGCCGGATCCCACATCCAGAATGTCGTCGGCGAATACGGGCATCATCGTGATGTATGCCATGGCGAAGAAGCTATTGAAGAACGTCATCCCAATTAGGAAGGCAAATATCGAGTTCGATTTGATGTATCGAATCCCTTCAAGCAGATCGCTAAAGGCTTTCGGTTGTTGAACTTTCTCCTCGGGTTGCACATCAAGCCTGGACACGACGAGGGCGAATGCCACACCTCCAAATGCGGCCAGGAAGAATGGCGATGACGTACCGGCGAACCAGATGAGGCCACCTGCGACTGCCGGAGCCACAATCCGGGTTCCCTGCCACACGGATGAGTTGAGTGCCACGGCGCTCATCAGGGCATCCCGTTTGACCAGATACGGGTATAGCGCCATCTGCGCAGGCTGATTGAAGGCGCTGACGCCACCTGAGATGAAGGCGATCACTAAGACGTGCCACACCTCGGCAACACCGGTGGCTGCGAGCATGCCAAGCAGGAAGATGAGAGAGGCTGTTATAAGTTGCGCGCTAAAAATGAGCCGCCGCTTGTCAAACCGATCGGCAACCACCCCGCCGACCAGATTCAGTGCGATAGCAGGTATCGCAGTCGCCAGTCCCACGTATCCAAGTGCAACTGGCGAGTCATCAAGCGTATGAACGAGCCAGAATTGACCGAATGAGTTGACCTGGAACCCGCCGACAGCGGCCAGCATTCCGAACCAGTAGTTTCGGTATTGCGGGTACTTGAACGCCGGAGGAGCGCTGAATCTCCGCGCCCAGCCGCGGTCCGATGCAGTGGTGTCTCCCACATGTTCGGCGTCGCCCATGAAGCCATCCCTTCATCTGTGGCGGGCATATTACGTTGGGTAATTATGGCATTAGCGACCACATTGTGTGGTGCAAGGTCCCCAAACTGTTGACACTTGAATCAGCGGAGCACAGACTCCTTACTTACGCTTTGCGCTATCGCGCGTTTCAAGCGTCCAATTCAGGGTAGGGTCGGGTGCCGGAACACGGTGTCTGTCAAGAAAGGGCTCCCAACGCATGCGTCTGGCATCTCGCATGGAACGTCTCGGTACTGAGACGGCATTTGAAATTCTGGCGAAAGCAAAGGCGCTGGAGGCAAAGGGCAAGGACATCATCCATCTGGAGATTGGTGAGCCTGACTTTGACACTCCGGAGCACATCCGAGTTGCGGGTGCAGAAGCTCTGGAGAATGGATTTACTCACTACACCCCATCACCTGGCATCGCCGAGGTGCGGGCGAGCATCGCGAATCACCAGACTGAGCGGCAGGGATACGATGTCTCTCCGGGCAATATAGTAATTACCCCCGGCGCCAAGCCAATCATGTTCTTCACGATCATGGCTTTGGTCGAAGAGGGTGACGAGGTCATCTACCCGGACCCCGGATTCCCGATCTACAAGTCAATGATCGACTACATGGGTGGCAAGGCTGTTCCCATGCGCTTGCATGAAGAGAACGGATTCAACGCAGATATTGATGCGTTGCGGGCATCGGTCAACGAGAAGACCAAGCTCATCATCGTTAACTCGCCCAACAATCCCTGCGGTAGCGTTATCCCGAAAAGCGATCTGGCAGAGATTGCGGAGATCGCAAAGAGCGTGGATGCCGTTGTGCTGGCGGATGAGGTCTACAAGGACCTCTACTACGAAGGCCAGCACGAGTCGATAAGCCAGTTCGACAACATGCGTGAGCGGACGGTGATCCTGGATGGGATGTCCAAGAGTTACGCCATGACCGGTTGGCGCATGGGCTATGGCGTGTTCCCGGATGCGCTGGTCGAGCCAATTTCACGTTTGATCACCAACAGCGTCTCTTGCACCAATGCCCCAACTCAGATTGCAGCAGCGGCGGCGATTGACGGCCCACAGGACTCGGTCAAAGTGATGCTGGATGAGTTCCGCACACGCCGGGAGTTGATCGTTGGTGGGCTGAACAACATCAAGGGCATCAGTTGCATCCAGCCTAAAGGCGCTTTCTACACCTTTGCCAACATCAAGGGCACAGGGATGAGCAGCCAGGAGTTCTCCGATCGCATGCTTGCAGAGGGCGGCGTTGCGCTGCTCTCAGGCACGGCATTTGGCGATTTCGGTGAGGGATACATACGACTATCGTTCGCGAACTCTCAAGAAAACTTGACCAGTGCGCTCGGTCGCATTGAAGCGTTCCTCAAGGACAAGGTCTAACTTTCTGATCTCAGGCTGACCTCAGGCTTTTAGTCTTCGACGTCCCAACCGGGGAACAGCGGACCTTCCTTCTCTCGCTTCACGCCGTACGCGTGCATTAGATCGCGAGAGTTCGCTTTGGCAATCGCTCGCAGAACGTGCTTTGTGGCCTCTCGCACCTGCTTGTACGGCGCCTCGACACGTGTGTTGAGATTCTCATCCAGCAATCCCCACATTGGCGGCACTTCATCCGTGCGAATCAGTCCAGAGGGCGCCATTACATAGTGGTGATGGGCGCACCTCAGATACGCCGGATCATGAAACTTCGTGCTGAAAGTGGTGATTCGTTCCCGCAGACGTCGCCGTTGGTTCACCCGATCGCCATGGTCACCCAACGCCTGTCGATAGCCCGCGTCCTGACGCCAGTTTTCATCGCTGGGATCATCAGTCGAGTCTTTGGCGTACGTGGCGGCAGCTTCCAGAATCCCCGCCGATAGCCTGACCGATTCCTCGACCATTGGCTCACGGTCTTCAAGTCGTTCGAGATCTTTTGGAGTTTTGTCATCACGCGACTTGTCGGACCGGCTGACTTTTACCTCGACCAGGTAGACCCGATTCTCTGGTCCAAGGCCCACCACATCGGCAATGCGGCCAAATGGGCCTTCCAGACGCACCTCAAATGCGATTGCACGGCATCCAACTTCTTTGAAGAGCCACTCCCACGCCGCCCATTTGAGCTGGTAGGTGAGAGTCGTTTCATTGCGTCGCTTGAACGCGAGTTGATTGGGGTCAGCAGGAACGGGTTGCGGGGACGCTTTTGTCTTTGCCAAATGGGGAATCGCACTTGAAATTGGGTGAATATCCTCGCAAAGAGAAGTCGGAGGACTTCGAGAGCATAGAGGAACGTGCACCAACCTGACATGAGCCTCTGTCAGTTCGCGCCTTCTGTCCGGTAGGGTCAAGGTAACTCATCTGGCTACCCCCATATGACCATGAGGCTGCGCGGACACGCTGCCGAACAAATGATCAGAGCCGAAGTAACGCTGAGGTCAGATTCCCCTCTAACCCCTCGGGCGACAGCTTCGGCTCTGGTGTTTAAGAGGCTACTGAGGCTGCTGGTGGTACAAGCATGTAGCCCTTGCCGCGTACAGTCTTGATCAGTTCACGGCCCATTGGCGCATTGGCCAGTTTGCGGCGAAGCCTGTGGATGGTCACATCCACGCTGGTTGAAGCGCCAATGGACTCTGCAAGATTCTCCGGCGCAACCGTGGCCCCAGGTGATGATGCAAGTTCGTAGAGGAGATCAAACTCCGTTCGCGAGAGTGATATCGCTACATCGCCGACAATCGACTTCTCATTCACTGGGTCCAGGCTAATGCCACTCAACTCGATCGGTCGTTTCTGAGCATCAGCGTCTCCAGATCGTCCAGCCCATGCCAGTTCACGTTCCAGGATCGTTTTGGGACCAGCGACAACACCCGTAGTCTTTTCCTGCGTGCGCTCAAGGTAGGGGAGAGCAAATGTGATGAGTCGCTCAACGTTGTCTACGCGATCACTCACATTTTGTGTTTTTGACTCACACTGGATGACCAGTGCGCCTCGGTTGGCTGAGTGAGATCCAAACGGCACGATACTCACTTGAACGTCGTCTGAACCGATCGACTGCTTGCGTTGCGTTCCAATCGCATTTCGGAGCGTGGATTCGATATCCGCATCCAGCCTGAACGAATCAGAACTGGCTTCCAATCCCGGTGCTGAATCAGACTTGTCCTGAAAATAGACACCAACGGATGAGAATCCGACTACCGCACCAATTGAAGCGATGACCTGTGTTGACCATGCCTGGCGATCCGAGACCCCACCGAATCGAGGCAGCGCATTGAGGATTCGTTCCGCCATCGCACCAGTATTTGCGTCTCCCATCCGGGAGCCACTGGTGCGGAGAACCAACCGCTCATGTGAAATGAATGAAGCGAGCGCCGCAGTGACTATGGTTGGTGTTGCGATGAGTTGCAGCGATACTGCAACGCTCCATCCTGCCATTGTGAGACCGGGCAAAAGCATCAATCCAAGCAGGGCGACGCTTGCCGCTGCGCCTATGTAACTAAGAAACAGGCCAGCTCTAATTGCCACGATGGGTGCGAGAGCAATCGCAGCGGTGGCCGGTCCGAAGCTATGGAATGCGATGGCAAAGAGCACTGATTCAGCGACGATCATCCCGTAGATCCAGGCATCTGACTGGAACCACTTACGCAGTGGTGAAACGCCAACGCCAATGAGAACCCCGTACCCGATGCCAAGCAGTGCAACCGACGCAAATTCGGTGCCCGTTCGCGCTTGTGTCAGAAGCGCTCCCAGGATGATTGCGACGGCCAATCCATGGAACGGTGTGGTTCGTTTGAGGGATTCGAGAAATTGCTCTTGAGTTTCCATGAATGAAAACTAGCAAATTCACGGTGTGATCTGCCTTCGTCAGGGCATGCGAATTAAGACGGGTTGCGCGCCCGAGAGGATACTCTCGCCTGTACCGCATCGTAGATCATCACCGGATACTCTCTCCGGAATCCAATGGCGCTGAGGATTGCCTCACCGTCGGTCTCCATCACCGGGTTGCCATTCCAACTGCGTACTTCCAACCGCCCTGATCCCTGTGGCGAAACCAAAAAAGTCTGCAGCAACGCAGCTACGGCATCGCGTGGCACATCCGTGTCCACCAGGACTCTCTGGCCGCTGTCTTCTATTGCCATGATGTTGCGCGTTCCAATCATACCCAGAGTATTTGACTTGAGCCGATGCAAGGCGGGAAGCGCGCCTGCGGGCTCGTCAAGTACGTACGCAGCGTCTGTGGCGTTGATCAGGAACCCGGCTTCCGACGATGAATCATCACGTAGTTCATCCACGGTGTCACTGCTGGCGTACTGAATGCCCGGTAACCCCAGCACGAAGTAGCCACGACGTGAGGTCCCTTTCAGCTCTTCAAGGTTCATGTGGGACAGAATCGCGTCCCATCCCCACCCTGAGCCATCCTGTTGCAACGCAGCGCGACTCACCACTCCCCAGCGCCGAAGAAGTGATTGAGCACGAATACGACCGACCTCAGTACGACTTGCGGGCGGTCCCAGATATGAGTGCCGCGTTGAGAGGGACCACTCCACATCGGGCGGCAGTGCCGTGGTGACGGCCTTCATGGAGCGCGCCATAGCGCGCCGGTTGCCGGCTCCTCTCTTTGGCATGAGATCTGCTGCGGGATTCTTGATGGCAAACAGGCCGGTCAGTGCGGTCCACGAATCACCCACCACCAAGCCTGCGTCAACCAGTTCGCGCATTGCTTCTATGAGGCTCACGAGCGATAGATCGGGCAGGGCGGACCTGATGATCCTTGAGGGCGCCGTTCCCTCGTTGCGCAGAAACTCCATGACTTGATTGGCGTGCTCTGATAAGCCTGATTCGGACTCGGTCATATCCGCTTCATACTCATCGGGCAGGTATGCACGCCCTTCGCCTCGTGGGAACAGTCGAACGTAAAGTCGATCTTCACGAGTCTTCGCCCACCAGCTAAATTCCCCATCACGCCGGAAGTGATCATTCAGATTGACAATGTCTTTGATGGCCAAGCGCGCCGGGAGAAGCACTTCGTTCCAGCGGTCTATGGGGGCCTCAACGCCGGATAGGAGACTAAGAATGTCAGTGGCATCTTGATCGCTCTGGGCCGGCATTGATATGAGGTTATGGCGACGGGCTACAAATGCCTGGTATGCGCTACTCGAGATCGGCTCGATCTCAGACCGCAGTAGAGCCAGTGTTTGGCGCTGGGCGCGCGTGATCACGTCCGAGAGCGACCACTCGAGTTCGGATGCACTCTCGGAGAAGAATCCGCTGGCGATCATGCCTTCTTCTTCTTCGAGCTGTTCTAGCGCGTTCGTGATCTGGTCCATTGTGAAGCCATATCGATCAACGAGTTCCTGTGCCTCAAATTGAGCGCGCCCAGTGGCGAATCGCAACGTCGTTTCCAGCACATCTTGAGCAGTGGCACTACCAGCGGCGACGTCATGCTGTTGATTCGCGTGCTGTGCCGCCACCCAGCGCGTCACCATTACGCCGCTGAGATCGAACTCCATCTCCAACGCAGCGCCTTGCTCGGAAAGCTCTGCGAGCCACGCGTCCGGGTCGCCCTCAACGCGCTCGGCGATCTCATTGGCTGACAGATCACCCACCTCCACCAGCATCTGCGCGAGTCCGGCGCTGGTGCGCACACGGTATCCGGGTGTCTGGTGCGATGTCTGGCCAGCAATCTCACTCAGGACCGCCGGGCGCAGAGTGCCGGCGAATGATGGGTCTTTGAACAGTCGTGACAGCGCCACTCGGTCTAATTGGAGCGATTGCATACTCCGCTCGGCCTTCGGCGAGTCCCATTCGTACAGATAGAAATCCTGAAACTGGTAGCTCAGGCCCTGCGCAACTGGTGACGGATATGGACTCTCGACGATCTTCACCTCGATCTCGTCGCGGTTGATTGCAGCGACGATCTCCGTGAGGTGTGGGAGATCCATCCCGTCTTCTATGCAATCCCGGAAGGTCTCCAGCGTTATCGGGAAGTCATCAAATTGTCGCGCAACCGCTTGCAGGTCTTTCGCCCGCAAACGCTGCAACCAGAATGGCGTTCGGCCTCCACGGTTCCCCGCAGCGCCCGGTATGCGTTCTTGCGGAACGTGGCCCCAAACAGCGCTGAGTTAGCAAGATGCTCATAGATCTGTTCGCTTATCATCTCAGGCGTGAGTTCGCGAATGATTTCTACCGGCCAATCGGCATCGGAGTCCGGCAATCGGAAGAGGATCCCGTCATCGCCCACCTGCAACTCAGGTTCCACGCCCGTACGGTTCTTGATCTCCGCAGCCAGCGCGATTGACCAAGGAGCATTGACGCGCCCACCAAACGGCGACTGAATCACCTTTCGGCGATCGCCTATCGGGTCCTGATACGTCTCAACAATGATCGTGTCGCTCGACGAGATCGCACCTACTGAGCGCAACTGTCGGCGCACGTAGCCGATGAGTTGGCGAGCGCCTACTTCGTCAAGGAAATAGTCGTTCTTGAGCCACTCCATGACTTCAGCGGGATCATCGTCTGAATCGACATGAGGCAGCATCTGCTGTGCAATCTCTGCCCGGAAGTCTGCGAGCTTGAGGCTGAGCCCGTAAGGCCGCCACGGATACTCGCCACGCCAGAACGGCATCCTGGGCATGGCACCGGGAGCCGGTTCAACAATTACGCGGTCGTCGTCAATCTCTCTGGCACGCCACACCTAGCTGCCAAGCACAAACGCATCGCCAACCCGCGTTTCAAATACGAACTCCTCATCCAGCTCACCCAGACGGGTTTTTCGGTCCGGAAGATAAACGCCAAACAGTCCGCGGTCTACGATGGCCCCACCATTGCTCAGGGCAAGCAGTCGAGCACCAGGAAGGGCGGTTAGCGTCCCTCGCTGTGTGTTCCAGAAGACGCGTGGACGTAGAGCGCGTGCCAGCGTGGAAGGGTAGCCACCGGCGATCAGCTTGAGTACGTTCTCAAAACTTTTTCGATCGAGGCCAACATACGGGTAGGCCGCCCTGACCAGATGGAACAGATCATCCACATGCCAGTCGTCCACGGACACCGTCGCTATGAGCTGTTGCGATAGGACGTCCAGCGAGTTCATCGGTACGGACGTCTCTTCGATCTCGCGTCGGATCATGGCTCGGGCTACCAGCGCGCTCTCGAACAGGCCTTCAGGGTGTGTGGCGTAGATCTTTCCCACGCTAGGAACACCAACGCTGTGTCCCGCACGGCCAACCCGCTGCAAACCCTGCGTCACAGAACCGGGCGACTGAAGTTGAACGACCAGATCAATACTGCCGATATCAATACCCAGTTCAAGCGAACTTGTTCCAACCAGTGCAGGCAGATCGCCGTTCTTGAGGGATTGCTCCAATGCGCGACGCTGCTCTTCAGAGATGCTGGCATGATGCGCCTTGAACGGACCTTCGCCGTGCCCGGTGCCAAAGATGCCTCCGGTTAATGCATCCGCATCGACGGGCGGATCTTCACCGCGATCGGCAGCGTGTTCGATCTCAAGCTGTGCGTTCAACCGATCGGCGGTGCGCTCTGCCTGACGACGGCTGTTTGTGAAAACCAGCGTTGTGTCGTGCTGTAGAACATCCTTGAACACGTTTGGAATCAGGTTGGGCCAGATCGAAGCTTCAGCTTGAGCGGCCGCGCCCTCAGCCATACCGTGCACAGACACGATGATCTTCTTCTCGTAGTCCGTATCAACGATCTCGACCGGCCGCGGCTCGAAGATAGTTTGGCCATCAACGACCGACACATCTTGCCCGCCAAGAAAGCGTGCAACTTCCTCAACTGGACGTTGAGTGGCCGAAAGCCCTACCCGCTGGAATCCTTTGCTGAGTTTTTCCAGTCGCTCCAGGCTGAGCGCGAGGTGCACGCCGCGTTTGTTGTCCGCCAGCGTGTGAATCTCGTCCAGGATGACCGTGTCCACCGTCTTTAGGATGTCTCGGGCCTTGGGCGACGTGAGTATCAGGTACAGCGACTCCGGAGTGGTGATGAGGATATCGGGCGGTTTGCGAACCATTGAGGCGCGCGCAAATGGAGTTGTATCTCCCGTTCTGACGTTCTGACGGCGGTTCGAATCTCCTGCAACTCCTCACCGCGTGAGTCAGCAAGCCGCTTGATCCCTGTCAGGGGCAGGGAGAGGTTTCGCTGGATGTCGTTATTCAGAGCCTTGAGAGGTGAGATATACAGCACCCGCACGCCTTTTTGCGCCGCCTGACCCTGCTTGAATAGCGCGTCAATGGAGCTGAGAAACGCTGCCAGAGTCTTTCCGGTGCCCGTAGGGGAGTGGATCAGGACGTGTTTCCCATCCTGAATTAACGGCCACGCCTGAGATTGCGGAGATGTCGGCACGCCTACTGAAGTTGCGAACCACTCCGCAACAGCGGGCAGAAATCCGTTCATGGAATTGGTGTGATTCATGGCCTTAAATGTGAACCGGCTCTGAGAGATGTAAAATCATAGAATCGAATATACCTAAAAGTTGTCAATCTTCAGATGTGCGCTCGTCAACAAACTTGATTGACAACCTTTCTGAGCAAGCGCACCATCAATTTAATATATGAGCAATAAAACGGACGACCAACCCGGTCCTCCCGCTGGTTCCCGCCTGAAGAAATTCGTTAAAGGCATTATGGGCAATTCCGAACCCATCACCAACGGGCAAATCGTAGAAACACCATCGACTAGCAGCGCACCAGCCGCAGTCGAACCAAAACCATCCAGCCCGACAGAGTCGAAACCCGGCCGTACACGACGGTCTCGTGGACGTGGGCGCGGCAAAAACAGGCAGGAGTCTCCTCGACAAGAGCGCCAGCCGTCTCAAGACGGAGACAACGGCGAATCTGCGGGCGAACCATCCCGGGAGCCGGTACGCGCCGAAGGCTCAAGCGGTCGGCAGCGCCCGTCCCGACGTCGACGTTCTGACCGACGCGCAGACAAGCGCAGCGATCAAGACAATAGTGGCCAGCAATCTGAAGCTCAACCAAAGGCACGCGATGAGCGGCGCGCAGAACCCCGTTTTGAAGCACGTTCTGAAGCGCAACCGAAGGCACGTGATGAGCGGCGCTCAGGCCCCCCTTCTAAAGCACGTTCTGAAGCGCGACCAAAACAGCAATCAGATCAGCAGTCAGACTCCCGGAAGCGACGCGATCGCAGAGCAGATGATCGTGAGCTTCAAGAAGAATATGACCAAAAGTTAACGCCAAGCCAATCCGTAGATCGAGATACTTCGTTTGGCGGTATGAACCTCTTGAAGGACACAGTGGAAGCCATCCACTCGATGGGTTATGAGACCCCGACAGGGATCCAGGTGGAGGCAATTCCCCATCTTCTTGATGGCAGAGATGTTGTTGGCCAGGCCCAGACCGGATCAGGCAAGACGGCATCATTTGGAATTCCTATGATCGAGCGAATTGAGCCCGGTGGCGGTGCCATTCAGGCCATAGTTCTGGTTCCGACTCGCGAACTTGCGACGCAGGTTGCAGAAGAGATCGCGAGCATCGGACGCACGAGAGGCGTTGGCGTGGTTCCGGTTTATGGCGGCCAGCCAATCAATCGTCAGCTCCGACTTCTGGAGAACTATCCGGAGGTCCTGGTTGGAACTCCCGGAAGAGTGATGGATCACATCTCCCGCGGCACCGTGGCACTCGGGAATGTCAAAATGGCCGTTCTGGATGAAGCAGACCGCATGCTGGACATTGGATTTGCAGATGACATGGAGTGGATCCTCTCGAGGACCCCTCGATCACGTCAGACTGCTCTGTTCTCTGCCACCGTCCCGGGCTTCGTACGTAAGCTCATTCGTCGCTACATGGACGACCCGGAATGGATCCGGATTGGCCTTGAGATTCAGACCGTTGACGAAGTGGATCAGTACTACACAGAAGTTGCCGCTCGTGACAAGCCTGAATGTATTCGAGAGATCCTCAACGATATTCCTGATGAGGGTTCCCCACAGGTTCTGATCTTCTGTGAAATGCAGGTGGGAGTGGACCGACTCGTTCGGATTCTCAAACGTGATGGCTATCCAATCGAAGGACTGCACGGAGGCATGTCGCAGCGCGACAGGGACTCATCGATGCGCCAGTTCAGAGACGGTAGTCTCTCAATTCTCGTCTCCACCAACCTCGCAGCACGCGGCATCGACATCCCGTCGATTACCCACGTGATCAACTACGAGATGCCGGAGAACGTTGAAGAGTACGTTCACCGCATTGGCAGGACCGCTCGTATGGGCCGCGAGGGCACCGCGATCAGCCTGATTGGTGAGTGGGACGTTGAGCTGCTTGAGAAGGTCAGGAAGAAAGTCGGCGAAGAGCGCCTCAAGATTCGGGAAACCCGTCTCTACGGTTAGTTAGCCGCCCTGTCTTCCCCCGCCGATGCCTGCGTCTTTCGATGTCAGCATTCTGGCGATGTCTGACGCGTACTTAACTTCTGAATCGTCCTCCGGTTCGTACCCGAGTGCTGCGCGGGCGCTTTCGAGCGACCAGAACGCACGGGTGTTGCCGGATATGCCGTAAACCACCTGCCACGGGACGCCGTCTGCTCGTTCAATGTTGGGCGTCTCAATGGACTTGATGATCAGTTGTCGCAGGTCACGCGGGCTCAGGTGTGCGCCAAGATCGCGCTTGAAATTGCTGAGCCCTGAACCGCCGGTGTGCTGTTCACTCAGAGAGGACAAGTCGTCCGTCTCGTAGCGCGAACCCGGAACGTCGCGTGGGGCACCAATGCGAATCTGTACGACCCCCAACTTGCGGCCAAATATCCCACACGCATACGGGAATCCAAGAAGTTCGTAGGACGCTTTTGCCCAGCCGTAGAAGTTGTCAGAAACCGGAACTTCTGTAGGCGAGACCATCTCCTTCTGCTTGTTGTGAACCATAGCGTGCTCATACCAGTCAGCCGCATGGTTGGAGCTTGCCATCACAACTCGACCAACCCCCGCATCATATGAAGTCCGATAGATGTTGTTGGCCATCTGGACGTTTTCGAATTCGACATCAAATCGGTCGATAGCCTCATCACCATGAAATCCGCCGGAGCGCTTGTATCCGAGGTGAACGACTGCATCGACCCCATCAAACAAGCTTGCATACGTTGAACGGTCGGGATTGATCAGATCGGCCACCTGGATCCCAGGAACCTCGTTGCCGTCCCTGTCTTTGGTCTGAACGTCAACCTTTCGTAGGTCGTAACGGTCCTGGAACTCTGCCAGAAGCTGAGACGCTACGTATCCGCTTGCTCCAGTTAGTAGAACCGTCTGCTTGGCCATTCTTGAATCTCCTGATGGGGTTACATATGCAAATGGCCGCGTAGCCTACCAGTCGGATTTAGAAGGTGTGTACTATACCCGCCATGTCAAACAAAAATTGGTACAAAGGCAATCTCCACACCCACACCACTGAGAGCGACGGCGATGCTGAGCCGCAACACGTTGCAGAGTGGTACAAGGATCACAGATACGACTTTCTGGTCCTCTCCGACCACAACCACTTGACCGTGCTGGACGATGCAGACGGGCATCCGGGGAAGTGGCCGCTGTTGATTCCGGGAGAGGAGATCACTTCGCGCCTGTTCAACAACACCGTTCCTGTTCATGTGAACGGCATTGGCGTGAAGTCGTTGGTGGAACCTGCGACCGAAGAGTCTGCTCGTGAAACATTGCAGGAAAACATCGAGCGAATCAATTCGGCGGGTGGTCTGGCTTCAATCAATCACCCTAACTACAAGTGGACGCTGACCACTGAGGACATCATAGAGGCAACTGGAGCGTGGGCGGTTGAGGTGTATAACGGCCACAACGGGAGCAATTCTGACGGTGGTGGCGGTTCCCCGGGTGTTGAGTCAATGTGGGATGCCGCACTGACCGCCGGAAACCGAATCTTTGGCGTCGCAACCGATGACTCACATCACTACATCCAGGAATTCAGCTCAGAGCTGGCCAATCCGGGACGTGGCTGGGTGGTTGTCCAGACCGATGACTTCTCTGAAGCCGGCCTGATGGAGTCGATGAGCGCAGGAGCGTTCTACTCGTCTTCCGGCGTCGTGATTGATGACATGAAGGTCGCAAAAGACGAGATCGTGATCGATATGGCCCCGTACGACAGCGAGAAGTTCACCACCGTCTTCTACGGCGAGGGCGGCAAGGAACTGGCGGTCGAACATGGGGAGTCAGCGCGATTCGTTCCACCGAGCACGGAGAAGTACGTTCGGGCGACGGTCTACTCATCCCGCGAGTCGTTCCGGGCGTGGAGTCAGCCGCTGTTCAGGGACTCCTGAGTCGCCTTGCCAGCGTCCCTGATTGGCTTTGCCAGGCCAACAAGACCTCCGACAAGAGCAACTACTGCAACGAGATAGAACACGCTGTTCAATCCCGACGCGTCGGCTACTACTCCGGCGACGATCGGGCCGCTCAGCATGCCAATCGAGTAGATGGCCTGGTAGACGCCCATACCCGTCGCTCGGCTGGCCGGGGCGACAGTCTGCACGCTGAGGGAGATCAGCGTCGTGTTCAGCAGCCCCCTCCCGAATCCTCCTAACGCCTGCGTTGCGGCAAGAAGATAGATCTCATCAGTCATGGGTACCAGTGCCATCGAGACCGCAACGATTATTGACCCCATGATTATCGTCAGTCGATAGCCGAATCGGGCTACGGCACGATTGGTGGCGATAGAGCCGAGTACCGCGAAGATCAGCATCACGGTCATCACGTAGCCAACCTCGGCGTCGTTGGCTCCTATGCGCTCTGCATAGATGGGCACGAATCCAAAGCTGCCGCCGAAGCTAACGAATTGCACAAAGATCCCGATAGCGCCAACAGTCAGCAGCAGAGGCGTCTTGGCGACTTCAACAAACTCAGCTACTGAGTAGCGCTTTCTTCTGACCACCGGCGGCTCACCGGCAGCGAAGAGAAGGAACATGCCGAACACACCAACCACGGCGCCAGCATAGAACGTTGCGTTAATCCCCAGATACTCAGCGATTAATCCGCCAGCCAACGATGCGAGGACTAGCGCCGCTGCGTTCACAGACATGATTCGCGCCATCGCCTGCCCAGTCTGAGCCGGAGTGAAGTAGGAGCTGTACAGCACGGATTGCGCCACCCACCCGGCCGCGCCGATTCCGGTTACCGCCCTCGCAGCGAAGAGCATCCAGGGGTTTGGCGCAAGCACCAGCCCAATCGCGCCAATGACATTCAGCGCAAACGCGATCATCACAAATGGCTTGCGTTTCCCAAGTAGATCGGCGCTGACACCGAGGGGAATCCGAAGCAGCACCTGGGCAATCGCGTACGACGCCACGATAAGGCCAACCATGGAGAGGCTGGCACCGGTGTTCTCTGCATGCAGTGGCAGCACAGGAACGTAAAGGTACAAAGACAGCCAGAACATGAATGTACTGGTGCCAACTAATCTGGCGGGGGTAGTCCACGCGGCAAAACCCGTTAGCGGCGCTCCAACTGCAGTATCCGAACCTATCTCTTCACTTGATTGCGCCGTCACGAACCTCCTGTTTGATCGGCAGCCCCTATTATGGGCCAGCCACACCGCTAGCGCCGTGCTAAACTCCCGTCGCTCTCAAAATCACATTTCTGGCACAGGAACTTCCTCATGAAATACTGCTACGCAAACCGTCGCCACACGCTCTATCCGGAGAACGTTGACACCTGGTCACCAGACCCAAATTCCTACACCGATGATTTCCTGAGGAGGTCCATCGACATTGGCATGGACGGACTAGAAGTCGGCTTCCAGGTACTGGACTCTTTCGGCGATGACAATGACGCAATCAAAGCGTTCGCAAAGCGACTTTCTGATGCAGGAGCACCAATCCTGGCGATCAGGGCCGGAGGCTCGCTCACCGCTGCGCAGGGTTATGCCGAGAACAAGGCGAGAATGGCCCACATGATTGACGTTGCTGGCATGATTGACGTGGATATCGTCAACGGTGCGTTGAGCGCCCCACCACGCCGCCCGGACGCTCAGGAGAACTCCCCCGGCTGGCCGAAGTCGCAAGACGCCAGCCGTGACGCAATGATTTACGACTACGAGGCGCTGGCTGACGATCTTCGTGAAGCTGCCGACCGTGGTGCACCACGCGGCGTGACGATCTCCACGGAAGTCCACCAGAACTCGCTGGTCGATAACTCATGGTCAGGCAAGCTCGTTCACAAGCTGGTTGACCGTGAGAACTTTGGCCTCAATCCGGACCTTGGCAACATTGTCTGGACGTACGATGAGATGGAAGAGACGACCGAGCACGCGATTCGT
>Ga0209501_10000378_pt1 | contig 53932 bp, 55 predicted proteins | sample ArcticOcean_MG_C_4_FD_187434 | JGI IMG/M metagenome (GOLD analysis project Ga0209501, IMG submission 187434) | Marine microbial communities from western Arctic Ocean - ArcticOcean_MG_CB4_134 (SPAdes) (version 2) | ecosystem: Environmental > Aquatic > Marine > Oceanic | place: Arctic Ocean...
TGTATTGGGTTTGATAGCACGCGCGAAAGCATCAGGGTCACCAGTGTCGACGAATGATGTAGTTATCCCAAACCTTGGAAGCGTATATGAAAAGAGGTTATGAGTCCCACCATACAGTGACTTTGAAGCAACAATATGACTACCTGCACTAGCAAGCGTCACAATTGCTAGGTGAATAGCAGCCATTCCACTAGCCGTAGCGACAGCACCAATGCCGCCCTCCAACATAGCCAGCCGTTCTTCCAAAACAGCTACCGTAGGATTAGCGATACGTGAATATGCATAACCTGAGCGTGCAATATCGAAGCGCGAGGAAGCTTCATCTTCGTCATTAAACGAGAAGGCTACAGACTGGTAGATAGGCACCGCCCGACTACCGGTGCTTGGATCTGGTTGCTGCCCTCCGTGCAAGGCCAGTGTGTCAAACTCTAAGTACTTTGGTCCGGACATCACACACCTCAAGGCATCCAAAATTTAAAAAGGTTAAGCCCCCATACTAACATCAATCGCGTCTCGTGAGAGCATGTCTCAGTTAGCCAATCGGAAAAGCTTTGCCCGGACTGTTTTCCTATAAGCAAGCGGAGTTACAGAGATCTCACGTTGAAATAGTCGAGAGAAATAACTGACGTCCCCGTATCCAACACGCCAGCAAATTTCACTGATAGATAAATTGGTTTTGCCAAGTAACTCTTTCGCAAACGCCACTCGTTCTTTCTGCCAGTACTGTCTCACACTATTGCCTGTCGCAATATTGAACCTACGATTTAACGTTCTCAGCGCCACTCCCAACTGTCTCGCCAAGTCTTCAATATTTACCTGAGCTGACAAGTTTTGGGATATCCATATCTGAGCTTCTAACACTATCTCATCGTCGAGAGGTGTGCGCCCACCGTCAAGATATCTATACTCCTCATAGGTTCGTCTTATTTCATGTGAGAAATTTCGCTCCACATGCCTTGCTACGGTTCGGTCGATGAAACGCTCCATAAGATGCACAGTGACATCTGCCAATGAATTAATGCTAGCGGCACAATACAAACTGCCCGACTGCGTGATAAAAAAATTACGTTTCAGATGAACCCTTGGAAAATCTTTTTCAAACTGTTCGAAATAGTGCCAATGGGTGGTGGCTGCACGACCATCTAAAAGACCAGACTTTGCTAAAATAGAAACACCAGAGCCCACCGCAGCAACTTGAGTGCCATTCTCATGTCGGTCAACTAAAGTGTCATAAAAAAGCTGTCCGAGCTGATTGATTATCGCTCTCGGGTTACGCCATAATGCAGGTAAATAAAGTATGTCTAGCTGGGGACATGATTGGAGATCGTAATCTGCCTCCAGAGAAAGAGGTCCTAACGACAACTCTGATGCCCTAATGACATGGAGCTTTATATGAGTGGATCCCCTCCTCCCTTTAATGCTGTCTGCCGCCGCAGCCCACATTTCGTATGGCAGTGCCGTACCCGTAATGAGCATACCTGGAATAAGTACAAAACCTACGTTTAATGTTGTTGGTGTTTTCTTGCTGACCACTACTAGCTCACATTTGTCTTATTTGCCCTATAATATGGCCTGTTTGTCTATTAAGCACCTTTCTCGGTGTCATACAATGCGTATAAGAAGTAAGTGGAATATAGTTTTATGACAGCTTTACCAGTAATAGTCGGGTTTGGGGGAGTAGGTGCGGCCGGCCGCTCTTCATTCCATCATGCGTATCGCAGAACAATTTTTGAAACACTCGACGAGAAATCCAAAGAGAATACTATCGCGTCATTAGCATCCATGATGGGCTTAGCTTACACCAAAGGCCATGTACTAGTAGACAGTCGCGGACGGCCTCTTTCTAAAGAGGACTACTTAAATCTTGAAAAAAAAGTACTTGAGGGAACCTTGATAAGACGTTTAGAAAATAATATTTTCGATCCAAATCAGGTTCATGGGCATGTAAATCTAGATATAAAAAACAGCTCTAAGGTTGTGACGCAACTTTCAATATCCGCCAACGATATACCAGAACCGCTTCCACATGGGTGGCGAGTGTTGTCATCGGAGGGCGGTCTCGCCACCATCCAGATAATTGATGGTGGGACGCTACACACTTCTGCTACAAGAAAGCTGGCTGTTCAATCGGCGGGGCAACTTCCTACTGGCTTTAACCCCGCAGCGCTGTATAGCTCCCATTTTCATCCCAGAGGGCTTCAACTGGCAATCATAAGCTCCTCCGATGCGGTTAAGTCAATTGGTATTCCTTGGCAAACGATAACAGACACGGTCTATGCAGACGAGATTGCCGTATACGCTTCTAGCGCAATGTCCCAACTAGACAAAGACGGCACTGGCGGTATGCTGCAAGCGAGACTAAGGGGTTCTAGAGTAAGTGCTAAGCAGTTGCCACTCGGGTTAAATACAATGCCTGCCGACTTTATTAACGCGTATGTTCTTGGCAGTATCGGCGCTACTGGCGCGCACGTGGGAGCATGTGCATCGTTCCTCTACAACCTAAGGGCAGCGGTCGAGGATATACGGAGCGGAAGACGCAAAGTCGTCGTTGTCGGTAACGCAGAAGCGCCTCTCGTGCCGGAAGCTATTGAAGGCTATATGGCGATGAGCGCTCTCGCTACTGACGACAATTTGTGCAAGTTAGATGGTGTCACAACACCAGACTATCGACGCGCCAGCAGACCTTTTGGCGACAACTGCGGATTCACTTTAGGCGAGTCAGGTCAATACTTTATATTAATGGAAGACAATCTAGCGATAGAACTAGGTGCGCAAGTATATGGCGCAGTCACAGATGTCTTTGTAAACGCTGATGGCTTTAAAAAATCTATTTCCGCTCCTGGACCAGGCAACTATGTCACTCTAGGAAAAGCGGTCTCTGCGGCCGCATCTTTACTAGGGAAACGAGCTGTCCGAGAGCATAGCTTTGTGCAAGCACATGGCTCTAGCACGCCACAAAATAGAACTACCGAAACTCAAGTGTTGGACAAGGTTGCCGAGCACTTCGGAATCGTTGACTGGCCTGTTACGGCTATAAAAGCGTTTGTCGGTCACTCTTTGGCACCAGCCAGCGCAGATCAATTGGTAAGTTCCCTCGGCGTGCTGAGCCACGGAGTTCTTCCAGGCATAAAAACTATTGAAAAAGTCGCCGATGATCTCTATGACAAACGCTTAGCTATTGCGCTCAAAGACACTGACTTGGGTGCAGATCTAGAAGTCTCTTTTCTAAACTCCAAAGGTTTTGGCGGCAACAACGCCACAGGCGTTGTTTTATCTCCACGCCGGACAAACGAGATGCTTACTAAGAGATTTGGAGATAAAAAAATGAACCAATACTTTTCAAAAAGAGAAAAAACAACCTCACTAGCTCAGGATTACGATGATCAATGCTTAACGGCTGATATGGTTCCTATATATAAATTCGGAAACAATCTCATCGATGACAATGAGGTAGTTTTTTCAGACCGAACTCTTAAAATCCCAGGCTTTAAAAAAGGCGTTAACCTGAAAATGGAAAATATTTATAAGGACATGACTTAGCGTGGAAGACTCAGGATCCGTTTCTCGCAATGATGCCATGAACTGTTTCGTCTGTGGGCAAGAAAACATAATCGGCTTAAAAATTAAATTCATACTCACCGAAAATGGATGTACAGGTAATTTTACTTCAAGAAAGGAGCATTCAGGCTTCGACAATGTTACGCATGGGGGAATAGTTTTCTCAATATTAGACGATGCGATGGCTAACTGGTTTTACTTGCAGGGAGCTAGCGGATTCACTGCTAAATCTGAAATACGCTATCGCAATGCGATGCCAATTGGAGTCTCCGTAGCCGTACAGTGTCAATTCTTAAAGAAAAAAGGTAAGTTAATCCAACTAAAATCTCATGTCTCAAATATCGCATCTAATGTTGTTTATGCAGAGTCACAAGCTAGCTTTATTCTGACTGATGAAGGAAACTTAAAACTATGAGGGTAGTGGGTGGGCGCACATCCCAAAGCTTCGCTATAGAATGTTACAATTGCTATGCAATTTTTCTTGCCTAAAAAAAAGCTTTTATAGGATAGAAACCATGCCTAAGCGGACTTATAAAGGATCTCACTTGCTTGCCAAGGCAGCACATAAATTGCTTCCATATGCGTTATCCATTCTAACAATCTGTACGCTGGTTTCATGCGAAACCGCAACCAAAAAACCGGTAATAGAAAAAAATAAAGCGCAATCTACTGAACTAACTGACACACAAAATCCACTAGGAAACCAACATAAAGATTCCATAACTAAAAAACCCACTTTCTCTCCCCCAGTAAAAAATGCCGCTTTTGTGGAAGTAGAAGAAGTATCTACCGAGCAAAATACAAACAGGGATCCTTTACAAAATCCAATGGGAGAAATAAAGGATCGTGAACAGCCGCAGTCGTCAAGAACAACCTCACAGAATTCCTCGCAAAGGAAAGATCTGACAGCGGAGAGCTCTGTGCTGCAAAACACCACCGGCTCGAAAGCAAGCTTATTTTCGCCTACCACAGCTAGTGGATCACAAACCAAAGAAACCACCGGTGGCATCAAAGTCAACATTGGGACACAACGTGATACAAAGTCGACAAATCGAATACGTATAAGGGAAAAAGGACCGAAAGAAGAGTGGCTAGGAGCTCCAGCTGAAGAGGGCAGCGGTATGGGCGAAACGCGAAAAATCGGTTCTGGTGGTGGCTCGGGAATGCCTGAAGTCTCTTCGGGAAATGCGGGTAGCAACAAAGGCTCAACTTACGGGACTCCAGATAGACTTATAGAAACCGAATTAGAAAGTCCCAAACTCCTGAAAAAAGATGACGATATAGTAGCCCGTCAGTTACGTGAAGCCGCCGAATCGGAAACTGATGCAGAGTTGAGCGAAAAGTTGTGGAACGAATATAAGCGCTATAAATCAGGCCTATAAGCTTACTTATAAATTCTCCCTTAATCCGCAGGACAACTGCTATTTGGCTGGATTCGAGTCTCAGTCGCACTGGTTGAAACCATAACAGCGGCACCAGGCTTAAATTCGCAACTAGATCCTACTTGAGAAGAGCTATAAGTTTTGTCATGCTGTACAAAAGTTATCGTTACACCTTCAACAAGTACGGTGTTTTCGCTAGTTGACGCAGCAGCAACGCCCGCAGCACCACCAAGAAGGCCGCCCGCTAAAGTGTTTCGCCCTCCAACAGCATTTCCAATGGCTGCTCCGCCCGCTGCGCCCAACATCGCACCAAGAAGTGCCCTGTTTTGCTGGACTTCACTATTATCTACTTCAATCTGAGCAGGGAGGATAGCTAAAATGTCTATAACTTGGACAGCCTGCTTTTGATTCACTTGGGACACTTGGTAAGAGCTAGACCGATATTTCTCACCTGTAGAATTCAAAACGCAACCTTGCAGAAACAAAAAACTGACTGTGCTCAGAATCAGAATAGAACCTCGTATTTTCATTAACTTACTCCGCCATAATCTTGTGGCTTTTCGAACAATTATCATTATACATTACTAAGAATATAGACTCGCCGCGCTAATAAAAAGTTAAAAATTGTTTATATTTCTAACTATGGTGCGACGTACCGAAAAGCTACCATCTTTCCCGAGACCAACCAGAGCATTCTGGTATGATTAACCTGTTGTTGACAGGTAGACCATAAACCATGGTCATAAACAGAAATTATTTAATTACGTCAGAGGCCGCATATCGACATTAAGCCAACCCAGTTCGTCAAGAGCACATCTGACCCTAAGCTCAAAACAAAGAAAGGTGATGCATTACTGCGCGCAAAAAAAGGTCTAATTACGATCATTGTATTAGCGTTGGCAGCTTTCATATTCTATTTATCTAAACCAATCTCATTTTTTTGGAACTCGCCTGGAGAGGCCGAAACAGAAATCGTACCGGTAAATAGCGATGCAAAAGAGAGCGCACGCATCCGTACACAAGCTTTGCTAGCTCAAGCATTAGATCTCTCGGATGAAATACGCCGTCTAAACCCAGATAAATGGGCAAAGACCGCTTTCTTTGAAATTGAAGAAAACATAGCTAAAGGCGAGAAAAATTATAGACGAGGGGCCTACAGATCAGCACAAAAAGATTATCGACAAGCTATCCTCAATACTGAAGAGTTGATACGAACCATCCCAATGGTCATAGAAAAGCACAACTTGGCCGGAGATCTAGCTATCTTAAACAAAGATGCCATCGAGGCGAAGTTCTCTTACAGCTTGGCCTTAGAAATAGACTCAACCAACGAGCATGCAACAAAAGGCTTGGCCCGCTCTACCTCATTGGATAAGGTGAGTGCGCTAATTACGGAAGGAGCTCACTATGAAACGCTTGGTAAGCTGGATACCGCTATTGTCAAGTACACAGCGGCTGAAATCCTTGACCCTAGCAACCCTGCCTTAGAATCGGCCAAACAACGCATAAAGTTCGAACAGCGACAGAAGAACTATGTAGAAAATATGTCTCGAGGATTCTCCGCTTTAAAAATCCAAGCCTTTTCGGACGCGAAAGTGCTTTTTGAAACGGCTCAAAAGTACAACAATTCCTGGGAAGTGAAACAAGCACTCCGACAGGCTGACAATGGCCTCCTAAATACGGAGCTAAAAAGCCTCATCGGCAAAGGGCACGACGCTTCAACCAACGAAGACTGGAAACAGGCTGCAACTTTTTACAAACGTGCTATTGCCAGAGATTCTGGCTTAGCCAATATAGTTACCCTGTCTGCCAATGCTAAGGCAAGATGGGGTCTCGATGAAAGAATCGAACACCACCTGTCATTGCCGTTAGGAATTAATCTCTCTGATGAATACGACAATGCAATCGCTACTTTGCAACATGCGGAGGCAATTCCAATACAAGGCTCACGCTTGTCACACCAAATAGTGAGACTGAAGCATGCAATTGAACTTGCGCAAACGCCTATCGACGTTATTATTAACTCAGACAATGTGACGTCCGTAAAAATTCACCCGAACAGTGACCTTGGAAAATTTAAGCGGATCGAACTAGGGCTGCTTCCAGGAGAGTACCTGATAGAAAGTCATTGCGACAACTACGACTATTTCACGCAAAAAGCTATCGTATCCCACATGTTCTCTCAAAAAGAACAAGAATTGACAGCAGAATGTAGTAACAGCGCAGCAGAATAACGCTGCTTGGTTGAAAAATTGAAACAAAACATACAAGCGTCTGATTTCAAGCCTAGCAGGAAGAAAGCTGCGCTATCGATCTCGCTCAATAAAGGCTTTGTAAAAGTAGGCTGCCTTTTGGTGCTAGCACTTTGGGCCGCGTGGTTTGTGCTGACAGCAAAGTCAGTAGGCATATTCGTAAGCCCTTCTAATTCATCGATTACATTGCATGGTTGGCCAACACTAAAAATAGGGAGCTATTGGCTCGCGCGACCTGGCCCTCACCAGCTCGAGATAACTGCCGATGGATACCAAAAATATGAGCGTAAACTTAACGTTAATGAAACTGCCTACCAAAAGCATAAAATCACTCTTACACCTTTGCCTGGAAATCTTAACATCACAACTGAACCACTCAAACAAGGCCAGGCCTTCGTGGATGGTGCTTTTTTTGGCAAGATACCCGGTGTAATAAAAGAAGTCCCTGCCGGCATGCGCTCCATTAGACTTGAAGTCGACCGCTATTTGCCTTTTCATGTTGACCTAAGTATAAAAGGAAAAGGTCTGGAACAAGCCATACTTGCTAAACTTAGCCCAGGTTGGGCTGATATCAAAATTAATTCGTTACCTAGGGATGCCGAGATTATAGTCGATGGACGTGATCTAGGGCACACTCCCCTGCGAGCTGAGCTGCTTTACGGAAAGCGAGAAATAGAACTACGCCTTCAAGGATACAAAACTTGGAAAAAAACGTGGGAAATTAAAGCTGGAAGACCGTCCAACCTCGGGGAAATAGTACTGGCCAAGGCAGATGGGGAAATTACTATCAACACTATTCCAGAGGGGGCGACTGTGTCAATTGATGGTCAGTATAAAGGGGTAACACCTCTTTTAACTGCAGTCTCGCCTGAGGTTAAGCATAAAATCGATTTCATGAAAGAGGGCTTTAAACCAACTTCCCACACGATTTCGGTTGCATCAGCTGACAAGTCCAACGTCGTCCTCAACTTAGTCCCCGAATTAGCAAGCATACGCTTTGAAACTATACCTAAAGATGCTCAGTTAATGGTTGATGGTGCTCTGGTGGGGACAGCTACACAGACACTGACACTACCGACGCATTCTCATGAATTCACTATTTTCAGAGATGGTTATGCGACCTACCAAAGCATGCTTACTCCTCGAACGGGGATTGAGAAAAAATTCAGAGTCCGACTGAAAACGGCAGCGGCAGCAAGAAGAGAGGCTGAGCAAAATGAACAACGTAAAGCAAAAAAAGGATTTGTGACTACGTATGTAGGACAAGAGATGAAATTATTCTCGGGAGGAACGGTTTTCTTAGGTTCTTTGAAGTCCGAAAAAAACCATCAATCTAATGAAGTCCGGCGAAAAGTCATACTAGAGAAACCTTTCTACTTTTCGACAAAGGAAGTCACCATCGGAGAGTTTCGTCGCTTTCTCGCAACATATTCTGCCACCGAGGATATAGCAGACCTCCCAAATTATGACCTACATCCGGTCACATCAGTGAGCTGGATGGAGGCAGCCCTGTATTGCAATTGGTTAAGTCGGCGTGATGGTTTAAACAGGTTTTATAGCATTAATTTTGGAGAGCTCTTGGGCGTGAACCCAGAGGCATCCGGTTATCGCCTCCCGACAGAGGCGGAGTGGGAGTGGGTGGCAAAAGACCCCGAGAATGAAAAACCACCTACTTTCCCATGGGGGAGTAAATATCCACCTATCGCAACTTCAGGCAATTACGCCGATATCAGCGCAAAAAACTCGGATATCGAGTTTTTAACAAACTACATAGATGGGTATAAATTTTCCGCTCCAGTAGGAACCTTTAACAAAAGTCCTAAAGGGATCTATGATATGGGTGGAAACGTATCCGAATGGGTTAATGACTATTACAGCGACTTACCGTCTAATGCAACAACATATGACTCTCTAGGCGCACACACCGGAGCAACGAAAGCCATCAAAGGAGCAAGTTGGATGAGTAGCAAAGCCAAAGAACTCAGAATTAGTTTTAGACGTCATGGCAACAATGCCCAGAAAGCGACTGGCTTCAGGTTGGCACGATATGCGCGCTAAAAAAGCACTCCTATTGAGGATCACGCTTACGCTGTCTTTATTTCTAGTGCACTTACACTCATTCGCCGAAAAAGAAAGCCACCAATCATCAGATGATTCGCAAACACGCACGCTACCCGAACATCAGGTCAAGCCATTACCCAATGACACTTTCAAGCCTAGCGAAAAAGTCTCAGAAGACTTTCCCGTACCATTTCCTGTAGATATTTGAGCTCCAAAAAAATGAAAAACCCACTAACAGAGATCATGTTCCAATTCATCACCTTACTACTGTCAGCAACCCTAATACACGCCATATATAGCGCACAAATCAGACCGCAAGCAAACGCGCTAATGGCAGAACAACAGATGCAAATAGAGTCCGGAATAGAATTAAATGTTGCGCCTTCGTTTCTGATTATCGTTAAAGACTACGAACAAGAAATTTGCTTCATATTGATGATTTGGGCGATCACGATCATAGGATATAAATCTTCAGAGTTCCTTAAGCAGAGAAACTATTTAAAAGATTCATTAATTCATGTAACGCCTGGGATTAGAATTCTTCCAGAAGACTCATGGAAATATTCAAGGCCCATTCAGGCGCTAGATTCTCTAGCGAGAACGGACTTCATCCCCAGAACCTTGTTAACTGCGTTACAGCGCTTCGGCACAACGGAAAAAATACAGGATGTGTCTCAGGTTATTAGGGACATGTGTGAGACAGAAGCGGAGCGTCTCGACTCGCAACTGTCTACCATCCGTTACATCGTATGGGCAATCCCATCTGTAGGTTTCATTGGGACAGTGCGCGGCATCAGCCAAGCCTTAGGGCAGGCTCACAAAGCTGTAAATGGGGATATTACGGGCGTGACCGCAAATCTCGGAATCGCTTTTAATTCAACCTTCATTGCACTAGTAATAAGCCTATTTGTAATGCTTTTAATGCATCAGCTCCAGCGTGCGCAAGAACAGTTTGTTCTAGACAGCCAGCAGTACTGTGAGGCAAGTCTGACACGTCATTTAGCAAACAAATAGTTACGACTCAACACTAAAGAAAGAATATATGAACCCAACTATCATAATAATCAGTTATCCCGCCATTACGGTTTGGCGGGATGGCAAATTAATCGATACAAGTCCTGAGATAGCGACACTTTCCGAGTCAGACATATTCGTTTCTCATGAAGTCACAGTTGAAAAAATCAACAACAGTCAAGCTATTTATCGCCATTATTGGTGCGAATTAGGCGAAGAACCTCTAAGTCATGCTACTCCAAATTTCCGGCATAACGGAGACTTAGCGTACAAACATCTTGAAGGCATCCTTGCTCGAATCGGAATGCCGACGCAAGTAATCATCTCTGTTCCGTCTTATTATAACGATAGTCAATTAAGCCTTCTTTTGGGAATATGTAAGGCGCTCCGACTGCCAATTCGCTCTTTTGTTGATTCTAACGTTGCCGCTCTAGCATGCGAAGGCGCGCCTAGCGAGTATCTGCTCGTAGATATCAAAAAAAATGAAAGTAGCGTGTCTCAGATAACCATTACTGATAACGTAACCCGCAAAAAAGTTAGCACGATACCGAATGTGGGTACTGAAAAAATATACGCTAACTGCAGCGGTATTATCGCAAAAAAATTCTTAGAGCAAACAAGATACGACCCATTGCATGAGATCGCTTCAGAGCATTCCCTGATAAAAAATTTACCATCATGGCTCACAAAGCTCTACGCACGCAAAGAACTTATTTATGACATAGAACATGATGGAGAAAAAAGAAGCGCATCTATACCTACTGCCGAGATCATCGATTCACTTAAAAAAACTCTCTTACCTATTACCCGTGCGCTCCCTAACGATAAGACAATCCTGATCGCACCCTCGATATTCGAGATTATAAAAGGTGCTGGTATTTTTCCAGAGTATCAAACGTTAACACTTCACGACTCGCAACGCGGAATAACTCGCAACCTCGATATTTTCCCAGAAGACGTCAACGAGTGTCCTTTTATTGTAGAGATGCCATCCACCAACAAGCCATCCACCAACTATTCTATACAGCCAATACTGTTCGGAATCGACCCTTCTTCAGCGACCCACATTCTCTCAGGTTCACGTGCTCAGACTTTATCGACCTCACCTGTTTACATCCGTTCTGATGGGGAATTTAGCTCATCATCCAATGGGCCATATGTAGCGGGCTATATCAAGGATAATCACGCAATGCTAGAAAGCAAGGGAATTAAAGCAAGCGTCAATGGAATGACTGTTGTTGACAAGTGCAAACTTAAAATCGGAGACAAGATATCAATGGACGATGGAAAAGGATATTTCATCGCAATACATGTAACAGGTCAAAATGGCGCGCAGTAAAAAGCAATTCTCTGCCTTTAGCTTATCTTTCTTAGATATCATGTCTTGTGGACTTGGTGCCTTCATACTACTTTTTCTGATTACCAAACACCATGAACAACACGAGGCTATCCCAAAAGGCGACTACCTAGGTTTGGAGGTGGAGAAACTTGAAAAGCAACTAGTGCAGACATTATCAGATACCAAAATCCTAAACGAAAAAAACGTTCTTTACACCTCAAAGTTCCAAGATGAGAAAACACGGCAAATACTCGCTAGAAAAGAACTTAGCGCGATCTTGGCTTCTATGAAAGAAGAGAAAAAAGCACCCATCGATAAAGAAGTTCTAATAAAGGCTATAGCCAATCTAAAAGAAAAAAAAGAGCAACTAAAAAAAGAACTGAATGAGAAATCAATTGGTGTTAGAGCATATGCTGGTGATGGAAATAGAGAATATCTAACAGGTATGCGGTTGGGCGGCGACAACATCCTCATTCTTTTAGATGCATCTTGTAGCATGCTAGACGAAACCATTGTCAATATTATAAGACGCAGAAACATGAGCGATGACGTAAAGAGAAGATCGCCTAAATGGCTTCAAGCGCTGGCAACAATAGATTGGATTAGCGCTCGTTTCCCTCAATCAGCCAAATACCAAATCTATACTTTCGACGATAGTGTCCGCCCAGTTGTCGCCAACTCTGATGGGAGCTGGCTGCAAGTAAATCATCCCACCGAACTCGATCAAAGCATTACGGCACTAAAAAAAATCATCCCAAATGGTGGCTCCAACCTGGAGAAAGCATTGATGGTTATATCGACACTTTCACCACCCCCAGACAACGTATATCTTATTACCGATGGTCTTCCCACCAGAGGTTTAAAAGACCCTATCAAAAATACCGTCACCGGCGTGGAGCGTCAAAAATTTTTTGAAGCAGCCGTCACTCGCATTCCTGGAGGCATCCCAATGAATGTGATCTTGCTACCCACCGAAGGAGATCCTGTGGCACCGGCGGCATTTTGGCAGGTAGCAAGGGTCACCGCAGGCTCTTTCTTATCGCCGGCGACCGACTGGCCGTGAAGTTTAAAAGAAAAATCATGGAACCTGTTAGCATCGCGTTTCTAAGCGTTATTACTTGCTGTTTTGGTGCCATTGTACTGCTGTTAGTCGTTTCGACAGTTAAAGAAAATGAAAGAATCGAAGATCCAACTGATCCACGCATATCGACTATTTCTCACTCACAAAGACAGTTATTTAAATTGCAGATCAACTCAGCTAATCTCCTAGACGCAATTCGCAAGAAAACCGTCGAAATAGATAATCTTCTAGAAAAAAGCAACAACATTAACCAACAAATGGCGGCAGCCAAATCAGAGAAAAACCGCATATTAGCAGAAGAAAAACTCAATGCCGTCTTGTCAGGCGAGCTAAAAATAGCGCATCAGACTCTTACAGCTGAAATGCGTCGCCTGTATCGAGAAATCGATCAGAAAAAAAATAACTTGGTAGGTGGTATCCCAATCGATAGCGAGTACATCATTTTCGTCATTGATACATCAGGCAGCATGTTTAGGTATGCTTGGCCAAAAGTCATGGCGCAAATAGAGGACACGCTTAGGGTTTACCCTAAAGTGAAAGGCATACAGATTTTAAATGATATGGGTGCTTACATGTTCCCATCTTATCGGAACAAATGGATACCAGATAGCCCTGATAGACGGGAGGCAATTAGCGAACGTTTAAAAACGTGGAATGCATTCTCCAACTCCAGCCCGGCTGAAGGAATCACAGAAGCCATCCGATCATTTAATGCTCCAGAGAAAAAAATTAGCGTCTATGTCTATGGTGATGAATTCACGGGAGAATCAATACGTAAGGTAGTCGACTACGTCAGCGAAATAAACCACAAAAATAATCTAGGAGAGCCCTTAGTCCGCATACATGCAATCGGCTTCCCAGTTCAATTCGCTCAACCACCCGATCTACAGCACACTGGCATTAGATTCGCCACATTAATGCGTGAGCTCACCCGCAAAAATGGAGGAACCTTTGTTGGGTTAAACTCTTTTCGTTAACCATACAAAACTAAGAAAAATCTGGTAAAACGTCTTTCTCGAAAATCTCCTGCGTCTCAGGGTTGGCCATCACAAAAATATAGTATGTTACCCCCGTCTCACTTACCCGCTTATGCAATTCTTTGCGCACTTCCTCTGCTGTCCCAAGCAAAGTGACCGGCGCATTTTGTGCGCCAGCATAGTCACTGAAACCTAAATGGCTAGCTAAATCTTTGAGGCTTTGGTCATCCTTTTTGCGGGACAACCCTAATAAGGCAAGCCCGCCAAGCTCAATCTCTTCGGGCTTACGACCCTCTTCGGCCATCAGCTCATGTAAAACTGCAATACGTTTTTTGAGAACTGACATGTCAAACTTAATCGTAGCGACGGGATCATTTATAAAGTCTTTTCCATTCCCTGTTGGAGGAATAATATTTAAAATATTCGCCTCGCGTGCCGCAATTTTCAAAAGCCCTGTTCCTGAACCTCCCAACATCAAAGGGATAGTCCCATTTAATGGTCTCGGGTTGTTAAAAGCGTCCGTTACTTGAAAGTGTTTTCCACTATACGAAGGACTGTTAGAAGACATTGCTTTTAGGATCTGAATAGTCTCATCAAGCTGCTCTAAACGCTCAGATAAAGGGGGAAAGGTATACCCGTGGTTAATATACTCTTTGTCTTGCCACCCAGCACCCAATCCGCAAATGAAACGTCCACTGCTTAATGTGTCGATGCTCGCAGATATCTTTGCTAGCAATGGAGGACTTCGAAATGACGCAGCGGCAACGCATGGTGCCAACCGAATCGTACTAGTAGCCATAGCCATGGCGGTCAAAGCCGTAAAGCACTCTATTTGTGGAGTCTCAGGCAAACCAAGTGGAGAATAGAAATGATCGTTTACTGAAGCCGAATAGAAGCCGCCCGCTTCTGCAGATACAGCCTGTTCCACAGCCTCTTGTACGCTATGCACATTGATAAAAACTCCAAATTTAACCGAATTCACAACATTTCTCCCTTTTTAAAAAGCTTTAGACCTTAAATAAGACAACTTACTTCTAATCCCCCCATACAAAAAATACTAACTTAAAAAACAGTTCGTTAACAACAATAAAACAAAGTACTCTTGATAGTGACACCGCGACACGACATAAGTTAACCTAAGCGAAACAATAGTAAAAAATGTAGGGAGTAGAATCATGGGCGAAGTCGGTACAACCAAAATATATGAGGATGACAAAATAATTATGTGGGAATTTATCTTGGAACCTGGCGAAAGAACTCCCATACATACTCATGAGCATGACTACGTGTTTCACGCACTAGAGGGAGCGCCGCTGCAGGTTTTTGATATAAATAATAAAGATCTCGGCACGTTACCGGTCGGTCATGGTGATACATATGCTTTTAAAGTAGAGGGAGACAACTTAGTTTCCACTGATGGAAAAGGTCACTGTGTACCAGTAACTCATGCAGCTGTTAACAAAGGCGCCACTCGCTACAGGGAAATCTTAGTGGAGTCTAAATAGTAATCGTTCAATTTTCACTACACTTTAGGTTAGCGCGTAAGCGCTAAAATCTCACAGGAAATACCGTGCCAAGAGACTTGGATTTACACGCGCTTTATCAGAAAGACAAAGCGGCGCAAAAAATGGGAATAGTGATAGAGAGTCTTGAGCCTGGTCAAGCCACCCTTTCTATGCAAGTTCTGGAGTGGATGATCCAAGGCCATATGATCTGTCACGGAGGTTTTATTTTCGCCTTGGCAGACACCGCTATGGCTTATGCAAGTAACAAAGATGCAACCACGCATGTAGCACTCAATGCCAATATAGACTTCCTCAAGCCCACAAAGCTGGGAGACCATCTAATTGCAAGAGCTTCAGAGGGAGATCGCACCCGTAAGACAGGCATGTACAATGTTACTGTTGCGATCAAGAATGGCCCGCTAATCGCGGAATTTAGAGGAAGAACCTATGCCCTCTCAACCAGATAAAAACCCTAAGCAGTATCAAACTATATGAATTCAATCGCAAACCTCATAGCGGGAATTATGATTCTTACTGGCATAGCGATTCAGTTTGCATCAAATTTTGAAAAGAGAATTGATACTTGGAACTGCCATGCAACTATTAAGAAACTTCTTAAATCTCGGTTTTTACAGCTCATTATCGGCTTTGGGTTGATCTATTGGGGTATTGAATTGATGCAGTTTTCTTTTTAAAAAAACCCCCTCTATCACTAGCGTGCCCGCTGCTAGCTGTCACTCGCTTCCAAAACCCCTAGCCCCTCAAGTGCTAGCCCATAGCCTAGCAAGTCATGGACACGAGCCTTTAAGTCCTGAGTTAAAACTATGCGGCTGTATCGTCGGATTAATCTTTTTTGTAGCAGTAACATTCTGGCCAGCTCATATGCTCTAGCCAATAAAAGCTTTTTGGGTAAAACCTCCGCAACGATCCCAAATTCTTTAGCTTCTTTTGCGGAGATCGCCTGCCCTGTCAATAAAAAGTATCTAGCACGATTTAGACCCAATAATAGAGGCATTACTACGTGCATTCCATCGCCAGGAACCATTCCATTAGCAAAGTGCGCCGAATCCTGAAACTCAGCCTCTTCCGACGCTATCACGATATCGGACAGCAATGGAATTTCGCAATGCCTAAGCGCTGGACCATTTACCGCGGCAATGATCGGAACTTCAATTCCCAATAAATTAGTCAGTAAATCTTTACCCTCACGAAAGATTTTATCCCATGCAGTTGCAGATGATCCGCCTGGTCGATATCCGCGTAAGGGGCGAGGGCCGGAGAAAAGCTCCCCTACCCCTGTCATAATTATTACTTCGTTTCCCTCATCTTTCCCTATTTGATAAAAGGCTTCAGGAAACTCCTGATGCGGTCCTAAGCCCCACTCTAGGGACTTCCCATCACTATGGAACACTAGCTCTAAAATACCATTTGAACGTTTCATACGGATATGGGAGAAAGATTCCGCATAGCGGGAAAAGACAGTCATAAAATCACTCCTCAGTGAGAGGAGTTCAGCATACGCAATAACCTGCCTATTAGGCAAACAAATACACGTGTTGATTTAGCATTTTCTATCGAGGTTCATACTGATATTTTTTTATTAAACGCTCGCGAGGCAAGTACGGCTTGTAGATTATAACCCCTGCCCTACCTTATTAACTGAACGTCAAAAAATTTGTTCAAAAGAAAATAGTGGTATCGATAGGCAAGAACATCCAACAGAATTGTGAACTCTTTACGTGAACTATTGCACTCCCTCGAATATAGGCGATGGTGTTGTAAAGAACTGGCTCTCAAAACGCAACGATAACGGATAATCAATCAATGCTCTCAGGCAATGCCCGACAAATTTTCATGAGCAAAGTTCCAATAATTGTGATTTAATTAGATCTAAATAAAATTCAGGAATAAGCATGCTGCGTCTCGAAAAAAAAGTCGCTGTTATTACTGGTGCAGCTGGAGGAATCGGCCAAGCGACCGCGCGGTCATTCGCTAAAGAGGGTGCGAAATTAGCACTCCTAGACCTCGATCAGACAGCTCTCGATAGGCTTGCAAACGAACTTGGTCTGAAAAATTGTATTGCACTACAAACTGATGTCACCAACCCCAAAGCGATGCAAAAAGCGGTTTCGCTGACTATTGAAAAATTCTCACAGATAGACATCGCTTTTTTAAATGCCGGAATAGAAGGCCCCGTAATGAATTTATGCGATTACAGTATCGATGACTTCGACAAAGTTATGTCCGTAAATGTCAGAGGAGTATTCATAGGATTGCAAGCAGTCATTCCAACGATGATTGGCATGGGAGGAGGTAGCATAGTCATTACTTCTTCCTTAGGCGGACTCAGAGGCATGAAAAAAGTATCTGCTTATATAGCCTCTAAACACGCTGTGGTTGGGCTTATGAAATCGGCGGCACTCGAGTACGCCAGTGCAAATATTCGGGTCAACACGATCAACCCTGCACCAATTGCTACGAGAATGATCAGAGCACTTGAAGAAGGCTATGCTCCTGGCTCCTCAGATGCAGTCCACCAAAAAATTCAAAAAGGAATTCCTTTGAGGCGCTATGGGCAACCTGAAGAGGTAGCGAACTTAGCTCTTTTCTTATCTAGTGATGAAGCAAATTTTATTACTGGAAATAGCTACCCCATAGACGGCGGGATGTCAGCTTCTTAAATTAAAAACGTCTTACTTGATGATTCTCTAAACTTTATATAAAGAATAAATTATGCTCGCATGCCATCCAGGACAGCGCTGGGTCAGTAGGACGGAACCAGAACTTGGCCTAGGGACTGTGCTTCAAATCGCTGATCGAAGAGCAATGCTAGCTTTCCCCGCTGCAGAAGAGGAAAGAGCCTATGCGACCGATAATGCTCCACTTGTTCGAGTAGAGTACCTACCTGGAGATCAAATAAAAACAAATATCGGAGAATGGATTACCGTTACTTTTGTAACCACTTTAAAAGAATGCTTTATTTACACTGGCATAACAGAGTCAGATAAAAAGATAGCAATACATGAACAAGATTTAGACAGCTCCGTACAATTCAGCAAACCACTAGAACGTGTTTTTATTGGCCAATTTGAAAAATCATCAAAATTCAATTTGCGTGCCCTAACATTACATCATAAACATATCCATCAAACATCTTCATCATATGGATTTCTTGGCCCCTGTATAGAGCGACTTCCGCATCAATTATATATAGCGAATGAGGTTACCGCTAGGGAATTCCCAAGGGTGCTCTTGGCCGACGAAGTCGGATTAGGGAAAACGATTGAGGCAGGTTTAATACTGCATCGTATGCTATTGGACGGTCGCGTTTCTTCGGCACTCATTGTAGTACCTGACCAACTCTTGTTTCAATGGTTCATTGAAATGCGACGAAAATTTAATTTGGATTTCTCTCTAATAGAGCAGCAGCATTTCACATCGCAAGCAGTAGATGAACAACAATCAGGCAACATGTTTTCGCAGTTGACTTTGGCACCCCAAAGCTTTCTCACAGAGAATGATCAGAACCTTGAAAAACTACTCGAACAGCACTGGGATATTCTTATTGTTGACGAGGCACACCATTTAACTTGGACTGAAGAAAAAGCAGGCGAAAGTTTCCAAGCAATAGAAAAATTATCTGCCGTCATCCCATCACTAATTCTCCTCACAGCCACGCCACTGCAACTGGGAATACAAGGGCACTTTGGGCGTCTCAAGCTACTTGACCCACACCGCTACGTAGATCTTAAAAAGTACATTGAAGAAGAGAAAGGCTACGAAAAAGTGAGTAAACTTGTTGGCCGCTTAGAGGGCTTAGCTATTGATAAGATTGATAAAATACCTCCTGTTCTCCTAGTAGAGATTGAAAAATTCTTGGGCACTAAAAATATTGAGGAGAGCCTTAATGGAACCGCTGCGGCTTTAATTAGAGATCTTCAAGACCATCATGGGACTGGCCGAGTCTTGTTCAGGAATACTCGTAGCAACATCGGTGGCACAAACAAAAGAATGTTGATTGAACATTGCCTACCGAACTCAGAGGAGTATCAAAAAACTGTCGCTGGCTCCAGAACAACTCTTGAACAGCTCTATCCCGAAATTAGTTACAGTGGAAACTGGGCAACCATTGACCCGCGATCGCTATGGTTAGCTCAGTGGCTCAAAGAAAACCCTAGCCTTAAAGCACTATGCATCTGTGCTCACACAAACACAGCAGTCCAGCTGGAAAAGTGGCTTAAATTAACACACGGCATTAAAACGGCAGTTTTCCACAGTGAGCTCAATCTAGTTCAAAGAGATCGTGCGGCTGCATATTTTGCGGATCGGGAAGATGGGGCTCAGATTTTGGTGTGTTCAGAAATTGGCAGTGAAGGTAGGAATTTTCAATTCGCCCATAATCTGATTCTTTTTGATCTACCTTATAACCCTGAACTTTTGGAGCAACGAATTGGCCGCTTAGATCGTATTGGACAAACAGAATCTATCAAAATTCATGCTCCAGTACTCGAAGGAACTGCGCAAAAATCCCTGTTAGATTGGTTTCATCTAGGAATAAATGCCATAGAGACTACTTGCCCAGCTGGCGCCACCTTGTTCGATGAATTTTTCAATGATTTGGAATCAAGTCTCTGGAACCAAAATAAAAGTTCTCAAATTAAAGTATTAATTGAGGCAAGCGGTACACGAACAAAGATTCTTCTCGAAGAGCTTCGTACTGGTAGAGATCGCCTCATGGAGCTAAACTCATTTGACAAAAAACTTGCAGATGAACTCATCTCCAATGTCAAAAAACAAGCCCGTTCCGAAGATCTTAAGGAATACATGGAGCGGGTTTTTGACGAGTTTGGGGTGGACAACGAAGACGACGCAGATAACTGTATAATCATTCAACCGGGCGATCACATGTCCTGTGAGACATTCCCTCATCTACCAAGCGAAGGGATTAGTGGGACATTCAGCCAAGAAGTTGCAAAATCTCGAGACGACATTCAATTCTTGACCTGGGAGCATCCTATGGTCACAGGAGCGATGGAGTTATTACTTAATAGTGGATTTGGTAATTCTGCCTGTAGCATCGTAAAGAATACAGAAATGATAAAAGGCTCTATAGCGCTAGAGGCTATTTATATTGTTGTATGTCCCGCCCCGGCTGAACTGAGACTCGAGCGCTTCCTCTCAGAATCGATGGTTCGAGTTTTAATCGACAATACTGGCTCTAATATCAGCAGCCAATATTCAGCTGATTGGCTGGCTCGAAACACTAGTGATGTCCCAGAGCTCACTGCACAAAAAGTAGTTGGCCAAGTACGTGTGCAGCTCGAAAAGCTTGCGAAGGTCGGGGAAGCACAAAGCCAAGAGAAAATGATGAACGTCAAAGTCAAGGCTAGGGGCGAAATGAGTCGACAGCTCACAAGTGAAATAACACGGTTAGAGCGGCTAGCTACGATAAATAAAAGTGTTAGGCCGATTGAAATCAAGACACTGGAAAGAAATTTATCACAGTCGCTAGCTTTTATGGACAATGCTTATTGTAAATTAGACAGCTTGAGAATATTGATAGCGACTTAAAACTATTCCTCACTAAGGCTATACTAGCTGTCCACCGATTTAAAGAGAAACTTCTGACAATGAATCCGCGCATCACAAACACGCATGGGAATCAAAAAAAGAACGCTCTCGATGAAGTGAAGGTGCTAGATTTCACAGCTGTTATTGCGGGATCTTATTGTACTCGTCTTATGGCGGATCTAGGCGCGAATGTGCTTAAAGTCGAGCCACCATCCGGCGAAATTATGAGAAATGTTGCGCCAATGAGAGGAAACGTCAGTACTGTATTTAGTTCGCTGAATGCCGGCAAAAAATGCATGGTACTTGATCTCAAAAAATCTGAAGCGATCAAAGTTTGCCATCGATTGATTGAAAATTACGATGTCATTGTAGAAAATTTCAGACCAGGTGTTATGGATAAACTGGGGCTGGGATATAACGTACTCTATAAAATCAACCCTAACATTATTATGTGCAGCATTTCCGGCTATGGACAACAAGGACCCGGGGCAACTAGACCCGCGTATGCACCAATAGTACAGGCAATGACGGGATTTGACTTAGTAACCCTCGCCGCTCAAAAAAATATAGATAGACCTCTCAATATGGGCTTACCGGTGGGAGATACAACGGCAGCAATCCAAGCTTTTGGTGCAATAATGGCAGCACTTTACTACCGAGAGAAAACAAGCGTTGGCCAGCACATCGACATAGCTATGGCAGACAGCCTGCTCAGCACCATGAACCGAGACTTCCAAACGGCTTTCCACTCTGATCCAATAGACAGACGTTATGGTCCATTAAAGACAAATGATGGCTACATAATTGTGATGCCTTTAAGCCAAAGTCACTTTAAAAATCTACTTGAATGTATCCAGATGCCTGAACTCATAAATGACGAGCGATTCTCGTCGGCCAGGGCACGGCTTGATAATTACAATGAATTGCTAGATTTTGCGGAAAAATGGGTATCACTCCAATCCTCTGCAGATGTATTGTCCATTTTTGAAAAAGCGCATGTGCCTTGCGCACCCTATAAAAATCTTTCTGAAGTAGTGACCGACACTCAGCTTCTTTATAGAAACATGCTCACTGAAGTCATGGATGAATCAGGGCCATTGACCGTAATAAATAGCCCTTTTATTTTCTCAGAGACTCAGGCAGAAGTCAGGAAAGAAGTTGCTAAATTAGGACAACATTCTCACAAAATTCTCGGGGAAGAACTTCTTCTATCCCAAAGCGATATTGACTTACTGATAGAAACAGGCGTTACCAATGGGTAAAAAAATTCAGTATCAAATCGATGATCATTCCTTCGTGCTAGTCGCTTCGGAGGCAACTTAATGAAAAGCTGGGTTGCGGTTTGGATATGCGTGTTCGCAGTAGCAATGCTTCTGGCAATGGCAGCGGACAAAGATAACAGAAAAAGAAATATACCCATGATTCTGCTGATGATCGCTGTTGCGACCATCTCTGCATCCCTTGCTTTATTCCATTAATCGTGCAATATCCTTAAACCCAGTCTTCTTCCGTGTGGAGGCGAGTCAAGTGAATTTTTTTTATTCTCCAAGCACCGGACTCTTTAACATAATTCTCGTGATAATGTCCCCAGCCTTTGAAGTGACATGTAGGTAATCGGACGTAATCAAACATAGCCCATATAGCTTTTGCACTATTAGTGTCAAGCAACTCAATTTCTGGCATAAACCCTTGATGCATCGATTTAGCACCTTTCATAAGGGCACTAACACCATCGACTAACGCATCACGTCCGTCGCAATTAATATCTAGGGGTGAATCCTTAGATCGTCTCGGACACCCTTCATAGGCTGCAGAGATATCCGCAGTAAAACAATCTATCCATGGCGACCATTGCTGAGTATCCATTAGGCGAAAATATCGCGACTTAAGCTGCCTTATTTGTTCTAGATCATCTAATTGTTGTTCGTTCATTTTTACTCCCCTTAATTACAGTCCTTCTATTTAAAACTTCACTAGAGATTTTACTCAGTCAAGCGCTCTTTAATATAACGCATCCGCAAATCAAAATAATTATTAACTCTCCATACGTAAAAACAGGTGGTGACCATGCTCAGTATTATTAGAAATATGCCAAAAGGGATGCCCCATGTAATTACTGTAGCAGGAGTCAACGGGGTTCCTAAAAATTCAGGGTAAAAAGCTACTACAAGAATAAATAGATAATAAGCCACCAACACAATAGTAGTGAGTAGCCAACTAAATGCGCTTCTTTGTTGCTGTAAGCTGATAAACTCGGCATCGGACGCAATTATTTTATACCGTTTATCGTGCATAAATTTTCTCTGATCGTAAAAACACTCCTGACAATTTCAACTTTTTGTCGAACACTTGTCAAGTGGACCTACCTGTGATTCCACTAGCTGCATTTCATACTGTGCTATTTCTTGGGCACCAAGCTCACTGGTATCAAAAATGGAGATCACATAAATTGAAACAAAAGCCCCAGTCATTGAAAAAAGTGCAGGATGTTTGTATGGAAATAAAATTTCAGGATTCCCTAAAATATCAACCCAAATAGTAGGGCCAGTTACCATACAAGTGACTGCTGTTAGCAGTCCAATAGAACCGCCCCAGAGAGCGCCCTTAGAGGTAATACGGCGCCAGTACATAGATAAAAATAATATCGGAAAATTAACGCTCGCAGCAATGGCAAAGGCTAACCCTACCATATAGGCCACATTCTGACTCTCGAATGATAACCCTAAAATCATTGCGGCGACTCCTAAAACCACCGTGGCTATTCGCGAAACGAGCATTTCTCGCTTATCCGACACACCGTCTTTGCAAAAAACACTAGCATAGAGGTCATGCGAGATAGCTGATGCACCAGCTAGCGTGAGTCCTGATACAACGGCTAAGATTGTTGCAAAGGCAACCGCAGAAATAAAGCCCATAAACAGATCCCCTCCGACCGCCTGGGATAAGTGCAAGGCTGCCATATTATTGCCACCTCGTAGAAAGCCGTCTTGATCTAAAAACCCGTCATTCGCTCCGACAAGAACGATCGCTCCAAAACCAATAACAAACGTCAATAAGTAAAAATAACCTATGAAACCCGTAGCAAATAGCACCGATTTTCGAGCTTCTCTAGCATCTGGCACCGTAAAAAATCGCATTAATATATGAGGCAAACCTGCGGTCCCAAACATAAGAGCAAGTCCAAGCGAAATCGCTGAAATAGGGTCGGAAACTAAACGTCCAGGCGCCATAATTGAAACTCCGAGGCTGTGTACCTCGGTAGCGGCTACAAATAACGTCTCCATCGAGAAGTCAAAATGCCAAAGAACTGCGCCAGCCAAGAAGCTCGCGCCTAACAATAACAATACAGCTTTTATAATCTGCACCCAAGTAGTAGCAATCATTCCCCCAAAAGTTACGTATAAAATCATTAAAAACCCAACGATAGCTACCGCGGTTTCGTAATTCAGACCAAAAAGTAACTCAATTAATTTTCCCGCTCCCACCATTTGGGCTATCAAATATAACAACACAACTGTCAGCGTCCCTAGTGCTGAGAGACTTCTAATTCGCACGCCGTCCAATCGAAAAGACACGGCATCAGCAAACGTATACCGACCTAAATTCCTCAGCCGCTCGGCAATTAGAAACAAAATGACTGGCCAGCCAACTAAAAACCCAATTGAGTAAATTAATCCATCAAAGCCACTAGCAAAAACTAAACCTGATATACCTAGAAAGGAAGCTGCAGACATGTAGTCTCCAGCTATCGCGAGGCCATTCTGGAAACCCGAAATCTTACCCCCTGCCGCGTAAAAATCTTCGGTGGTTTTAGTCCTCCGAGCAGCCCACCAAGTAACTGCCAGTGTGGCTGCCACGAAGCCGATGAACATCCCTATCGCAGGTAAGTTCATACCCTCCAGCAAACTACCATTCCTGCATCTGCAGTCGGAATCGATAAGCTAATCCCTGCCATGAACACATGTAGAGAAAATTTAGGCAACTGAGTGAAATTTTTGGCAATTTTTTCGTCACATTCCCGTTACATAACTTATAAATTACCACAATTTTTCACTCGCCAGACGGGCGCCTTCTGCTTGAGCAGCAAGTTTTGCCCAAACCACTGACGTCGCCACCATTTCCCAACCTGCGAAAGTTCCAAAGCCACAATCCACACCGGCTATAACACGCTCCTTATCACCAACGGCATGAACAGCTTCAAGCAGTCGGTTGCAAACGACCTGAGGATGTTCGATATAGTTTACTGTCGAGTCAATTACTCCAGGGATTAGGATCGCGTCATCTGGCAAAGGATGTCTCTTGATCTCACCATATTCGTGCTGGTGCCTAGGATTAGCAAATTCAATTAGGAAGGCTCCGACATTGGCCTCCGATATGATCGACAAAATATCACTTAAAGGTACATCGCAGTCATGAGGGCCATCATAATTACCCCAGCAGACGTGAAGACGAATTCGGTCTTTAGGTATATTCACACAGGCCTGATTAATCGAATCGATATGCAACGCAACAGCTTCTTGGAATTTAGAAATCGGGTCGTGCTGGAACTGCCCATGCCGCTCCATCGCCAAGTCTGGACAATCAAGTTGTAGCAAGTAACCGTGTTCGTGAATCAGCTCGTACTCCTTTTGCATTTGCTTAGCCACTGCCCACACATACGCTTCATGAGAATCGTAAAATTGATTCGCCATCGTAGTACAGATAATGCCCGGCGATGCGGCTGTCATGAATTTTTCAGTGTAATCGTTGGTGCCTTGATTTAGGGCATTATCAAACATCATAAGTTCTTGCCTAGCAAGCCCAAGATCGCTATATAGAACTTCAGCATTAGCTGCTGGAGCATCAAAAACCTTTGCGGTTTTGCCTCTCCTAGACCATATCTCCCCAAAGTCAGGGTACGCTGCAAAATCGGTGAACGCTTCTCGCTGGGATATTCCACCAAAGCCTTCCAACCTCTGCGCTACATAAGTTTGAAAGCCTACCCGAGGTTGTTCTCCATCATTTATAATGTCAACACCAGACTCTATTTGCATAGCAACAGACCGCTGCACACCTTCAGCGGCGAGCGTCTCAAGCATACTCTCATCAATCTTATGCCCTTCTTCTTGCAAAATTAAAAGCTCCGATAATTTTGCTGCGCGTGGCAAACTTCCCGTATGCGTAGTTAAGATTCTTTCACCGCTGTATTGCATATTATGTATCCACTTTAAATTAGTTAAATGTTGCCTTATAGCATTTTATGGGTTTCCAACTCCCGGAACGTCGACGTTTCGAACTTCGATACGAGCATTCTTTAATCCTTTCGGGATATCTTCTATTTCTCCTTCAAACGTAAGAGCAAACAAGGTCCGCCCATCTTTACCACCTAAGTTGCATGCTACCGCACGCTTTCCGTCTACGGTATAAACTTCCCCGATACGGCCTCCTTCAAATACTCTCAGGAATTCACCACTCCCGAAACTCGAAACCCAAATGGCACCCTCTGAATCCAAACAGATACCATCTGGAGTCCTCTCACCTAAGTCAGCCCAGACTCTTCTGTTTGAGAGCGTACCATCATTATCTCGAGTAAAAGCGGTCAAGCAATTTGCAAAAGTTTCTGCACAGATCAGTGTCTGACCATCCTCGGAAATAACAGTGCCGTTTGGAAAGGACATATCATTCGCAACTATCGTTACACTAGTATCGAGAGCGACCCTTAACAGATTTGCCATCACGGGTTCAGCTCCTCCAAAAACGTCATACCCAAAATTGCCAACATAAATACCTCCATCGCTATCGATTACCATATCGTTAATATCGGCCGATGCAAAAAGAGACAAATCAGCGTAGTCCACTAGATTATTACTACTATCAAGACGTAATAATTTACGATCAGTCATAGAAGCAACTACTAGATCTCCCGACGGGAGAAAACATAGCCCTGAAGGCCGACCCGGCACATTCACTACCTTTTCACAACGTCCATCTTCTGTCATAGAATGAACGCCATACCCCCACATATCTGAGAACCATAGACGATCATTTTTCCATCTTGGACCTTCTAAAAAAACAAACCCGTCTGCTAATACTTCAAAATCATTTTTCATTATTCTTCCCCTTTACAAAACACATCCACGACATTAACTACCTTGTGATTGACACGAATCTTAAAATCAACTTCGCTACTTGAAATTTAGGGTTTATAAGTTTCAAAATGCAGCACCTCCTCCAGCAATCTTCTATATCCTCGTCTATTCGACTTTCCTGACTTAGGTTTACCTAACAAAACTAACATCACTGGAATCACACTCTCCGGCAAACACAACTTTTTGGCAAGCTTATCAACATCAAACCCAATTAAGGGTGCGCTAGCCCATTTTTTATCTGCAGCAGCATACATCAACGACATTGCGGCTAGAGAAGCACTGCGCATCACCTCATCTCGCTGTAAACCGACGTCATGCTCGTAAATTTTTTTAACCATAGCACTAAACTTGTCTCGAATGTCTTTAGACTCATCCTCATAAATTCGGCCAGTATCTCGAAAAGCCAACAAGTTTCCACAGACGACGACAGCTGACGAGCAATCCTTAACCTGTGGCTGATAGTAAGCAATCTCATATAACTCGTTCTTGGCTGTTTGCTCTCTAACAGCGATGAATTGCCAATGCTGCAGATTGAAGGCACTAGGGCCCAATATCACTTTTTGGAAAAGGGCTTGTAGCTGTCGATCAGAAATTTTCACATTCGGGACAAAATTTCGTTCAGTATATCTTTGCTTAGAAAGGTCCTCGAACTCCATAGCCTATTCCTAATACCAAAAGTACAAACTGTGAATATGTTTTCTAGAATCTATCCAGACGGTAGCCGTCAAGCGAAAAATTTTCAGGGTTTTTAGTAATTTCGTCTGCTACCAATTTACCTGCGCCTGGAGCCATAGTCCAGCCGAGATGGCCATGACCAGTGTTCAAATACAAACCGGACACCCGCGTTCTTCCCATTATCCCAACCCCATCTGGACTCATAGGCCTAAATCCACTCCATGGCTTTACATTCTCTTCTTCAATAGATTTGCTGTATTTAGGGTAGATTTGATGCACTAGCGAAAACAAATTAGCTATACGACGTTCGCGAACCTGGGCATCAAAACCTGCAAATTCCGCTGTGCCTGCCACTCGCAGAGTGGTTCCTAAAGGGCATACTGCTGCATGATAGTGCTCGTCAATGACAGGAATCTTAGGGCGTGCCTCCCACCCCGAGCAAGGGATAGTCAAGGAGTATCCTTTTACCGGCTCCACTGGAAGTTTAAGACCAAGATCCTTTGTAAGGAACGGACTATAGCTCCCTGCTGCTACAACACAGGCATCTACAGGAAATGTTTGCAAATCGCTAACGACTGCATCTACTTGCCCAGATACAGTACGAATCTCACTAACATTGGTCCCTAATTTAAAAAGGACTCCTGCCGAATCGGCGGCGATCGCTAATTGTTTACAGAATAAGTAGGCATTCCCAGACACGTCATTAGGAAAATATATACCTCCACTAAGGTTATCACATATAGGTTGCAATGCTGGTTCTAAAGACGCCACTTCATCAGGGCTTAGGGTCTGATGAATAATATTTAGCTCCGTGCAGACATCCGTAACCTGCTTAGCATTAGCCAGTTCCCCATCCGTTCGATAGATTTTTAGCGTCCCAAGATCAGAGCGATCATATACGTGATCAAGGAACCCAAAATGCTCATTGAGCACTGACAGTGAGTAGTCAGCAAGCACAGTATTTTTTTCAAGATTTGCTCTATATTTTTTTTTTGAAGAGTTAAGAAAAAACGAACAAGCCCATGGAAGCATCTTCAGCAGTGCACTTGGTCTAATCAACAATGCCGCGTCTTCGTCTCCCAGCATTTTCAGTGCTTTCAGAATCACACCAGGATCGTTCCAAGGACTAGCTTGGCTAGCATGCAGCATGCCGCCATTTGCATAGCTTGTCTCTAAACCCACGTCTAGCTCTCGATCAAAAACTATAACATCGGCGCCTCTTTTCCTAAGGAACCATGCTGTACTCAAACCCAAAAGCCCTGCACCAATAACAGCTACGCGCATTGCTAAAGCCCCCTAAGCCACTTCGATTTAAATAGGCTATCCTTGCATTTGCACAAGGAAGCTTCACAAAAACATCTCCATGAAAAACATAATAAACAGTAGTTCAACTCATAATACTTAAGCCTGCAGCAAACACATCCGTCATCTACCAACATGGCATCTTGCTGCTAATGAACCATTCTCTCTTCACGAACCGGATCATGCTGAGCCTTATCGACTTCTTCATCACTTGAGCCCAGCTTAGGTTAGCAGTTAGAGCACTCTCATTGCGCTAGCCTTACTATAGTAACTAGCCACTCAAAAATTGGAAGAGTTTCAACGCACAAAATTGTTTTTTCTGTAAAATCGTGGAAAAATCGGTATTGAAGGTGCTTTACCAAAAAATCACTACTTAACTGCGTCTATTTAATTCCCAAAAGCATGAAATTAAATCAATGCTTTTTCTAAATCATCCAACTTAGCAGTCAGCTCGAGCCACAACCGTTCGTTATTTCCATGCTGCTTTTGATATGTCACCTGCGCGGACAACAGTCTTTCCATCTCAGCTTTATTCTCTTCAAGATACAGGCTGCTATGTGATAGTTTGTCACCCACCTCTTGCAGCAACAATTCGTTCCGACTCATGGATTTCTCAACTTCCTTCAGCTCCCTTGTACAGGTACCAAGGCTGTTTCGTCTTTCCGCGTCTCTTTGTTTTTGATGCTTTCTTTGTTTGGAAGAATTAACAAGCACTTTTTTCGATTTGATGCTTTGCTTTGTCTCTGCTCGGCTCTGTATTAACCAGCGAGCGTAGTCATCTAAATCTCCCGAAAAATCTTCGACTTCTCCATCATGCACAAACTTTAAGGAGTCGCTAACAGACTGAAGTAAATGACGATCGTGGGATACAACAACTAAAGCCCCTTGAAACCCTTGCAAAGCCAAGTTAAGTGCGTGCCGCATTTGTAAATCAAGATGATTTGTTGGCTCATCCAGCAACAATAAATTAGGCTTTTGACGAATGATAGCCGCCAAGACCAAACGAGCTTTTTCACCACCTGAAAATGGCCCTATTGGAGCTAAGGCCGCATTACCCGAAAAGGCAAACCCGCCAAGATGTTTCCTTAACTCACCCTCGGAGGCTTTTGGCTCAATACGTGTCAAGAACGATAACGGAGTCTCGTCGCTTCTTAACTGCTCAACTTGATGCTGCGCGAAATAGGACACGGTTAAATCATTTGCTCTATCAACATCTCCACCAATAGGGGACAAATCCCCAACTAACGCTTTGATCAAGGTCGATTTCCCCGCCCCATTTGCCCCCAGCAAGCCAATCCGATCACCAGGGACAATTGACATAGACACGTTTTTCAAAACTATAGCATCACCATAGCCAATGTCAGCATTGCTGACCGTAATCAATTGGTTAGGCATCTTTTTTGGCTCTTCAAATCCAAATGAAAATGGAGAATCAATTTGCGCGCTATTTATCACCTCTAAGCGCGATAAAGCTTTCAATCGGCTCTGTGCCTGCTTCGCTTTAGAGGCTTTAGCTCTGAAACGTTCAACAAAAAACTGTATGTGCTCAATTTCTCTTTGCTGCTTTAGATAAGCTGCTTGCTGGCCAGCCAACTGCGCGGCACGCTGCTCTTCAAACTTTGAATAATTACCGGTATAGGAAGTAACCCGTTGGTTCTCAATATGAGCAATATGGGTACAGATGGCATCTAAGAAATCCCGATCATGTGAAATAAGCAACAGCATCCCATCATAGCCAAGCAACCAGTTCTCGAGCCAAATAATCGCATCTAAATCAAGATGGTTGGTTGGCTCATCTAACAACAAGAGATCAGAAGGGCACATTAAAGCTCTAGCTAAATTAAGCCTCATTCTCCATCCACCAGAAAACTCTGCAAAAGATTTTGACTGCTCAATTTGGTTAAAACCTAGGCCGGAAAGCAATTTGGCAGCCCGAGTTTCCGCAGTGTATCCATCGACCTGTTCATAGATCTCATAGGCAAGAGCCAGGTCGTGACCCGAGTTTTTTAACTCTGCTTGCCTTAACTTTTCTTTGGCACTACCGAGTTTCTTGTCCCCTTCCATTACGTAGTCAAGAGCTTTTATCTTTGACGCATGAACTTCCTGCAAAACGCTAGCAATCTCGGTAGCAGAGGGAATAGATACATCGCCACTGTCAGTTTGCAAAGTGCCATCGAGAACGGCAAACAAGCTAGTCTTTCCAATACCATTTGCGCCAGTAATACCTACTCTCTGTCCAGAGTGAAAAGATAAGTTAACACATTCGAAAAGCAACCTCGGTCCTCGCCTAAGAGACGCATCAGTAATCTTGATCATAATATTTTTATTTAATTAATTGCCAACCGGTATAAGACAATAATACCGCCAATTTGGTGCACTACTTGAGCATTTAACTGGCGCTCTATCTGAGTACTTTGCTCAGCACGTTCACTTTTTCCTACCCCTCTGACACGAACTTTAATTAGCTCGTGGGCATTGAGAGCGAGGTCCATTTCGGCCAGTACTGAGTCCGTAAGGCCATGTTGGCCTATCATAACCACCGGTTTGAGCCTATGTGCTTTTTTTCGTAACTTTTTTTTATCGATATTTGAGAGATTGGTTTTCATATTAAATAATTTGGCTCAGATGCTCTCGATAATCAAGAAGTGCACTAAACCCCGATGCCAGTGCATCTTTGAATACCGAGTGTGCTTAAAAGTTGGCGGGACAGATTCTAGTCGATTTTAAAATTTTATTCATGAATAAGTTTAAAATAGCTCATCTAAATTGAGTGAACTGAAATACGTCACAAAACCCACATGGTATTATTACTAAAATCAGAAAATTAAGTAGCGACAATTATTAGCCCTTGCGCATAATATGTTGGAAACCTAATGGAAAAAAATATGACTATAGAAAGAAATATTCATTTAGTAGAAGATAGTGAAAACGAGGCATCGTGTGATGGAGGAGGAGGAGCATTAGGTCACCCTCGAGTTTTTTTACCGCTGAAAGAGCAAACATACATAGATTGCTATTATTGTGGCCAACGATTTTCCCGACAAAATCACCCGCATAGCACCATCCAAGACTAGAAAGAACGGTTTTTTTCATGCCTATCACACAGCTCGGAGAAACACTGGTAAAACATATTGCGATAGCGACTGTCCGCTCTTACCAGATAATTATTTCACCCCTATTTGCGCCTTGCTGCAGATATGCACCCACATGTTCGGAATATGCAATTGAGGCCATACAAAAGCACGGCATGAGAGGAATTTTACTAGCAATCGTACGGATTCTACGATGCCAACCATGGAACAAAAACTCAGGTTATGACCCAGTACCCAATAGTGAACTCGAAACTAAGAATTCGCACCACTAAAATCTACTAGTCCCCTATCAATATCCTTGCTTTTCAACCAGTCTTGCAAAGCTTTTCCTGTCCCTGCGGACCAAGGTTGTATGTCATCTATAGCAACCCACTTTTGCGCGGCAATTTCATGCTGACATAGGTCAACTTCATGGGAGTCAACTGTAACATGGTAAGCAATGATCAGTTGATTACTGCGGTAAAATTCATACATCCCTACATATGATTGAAGTTTAGCCGTAAGACCAATCTCTTCTTCAACTTCACGCAAAACCGCCTCTTCAGGCATTTCGCCAGCTTCCAAAAACCCTGTTACAAGACCGAACCAATCAGAAGGCCATCCAACATTCTGTATAAGCGCTATCTCATTATCATGTTCTACAATAGCCGCCACTACAGGGACAGGGTTGTTCCAGTGCACAAACCCACACCTAGGGTCCTCACACGTGAGGCGTTCTTTACCAGCTATAGGTAATTTAATTAATTTGCACCCGCAATCAGGACAGTATCTCATTTAAAAACCAACAATATTAAATTATGTTCGGCATGGCCAAACAATATACCAAATCCATGAATGCTTAAAGTACAGTTCAAGCTACCAAACATCCACGTACGACTTTCTCACTCTCTCCGCTGAGCCCGCCATTTTCATACCTCTAGTAAGCCATGATCTGGTGTCCCTAGGGTCAATAACTGCATCTATTTCAAAAGCGGAAGCAACAGAAACGGCCCTACCTTTCTCGTAGAGACCTGCTACTAATTTTTCATATAATGCCTGTCGCGCTGGGCCCTCCTCCTCTGCCATTAGCTCTTTCTTAAAGCCCAGTTCAACCGCACCTTCTAGGCCCATTGGTCCCATCTCTGCTGTTGGCCACGCGATAGTAAAAAAGGGTTGGTGGAAGCTACCACCTGCCATTGCTTGTCCACCTAAGCCATAACCCTTGCGAATTATGATTGTAAAAAGTGGCACTGAAAGATTCGCACCTGCAACTATTAATCTAGATCCACGCCTAACCGCTGCTGTTCTCTCACTATCCGGTCCCACCATAAATCCGGGCGTATCACATAGAGATACTACGGGAATTTGATAGGCGTCACATAACTGCAGAAAACGTCCTCCTTTTTCTCCACCATCTCCGTCAATAGCACCACCTAGATATTTAGGGTCATTAGCAATCAATCCCATTGCTCGACCTTCTACTCGAACAAACCCTGTAATTAACCCGGGTCCGTATTTTCGGCGAAGCTCAATAAATGAATTATCATCCGCGATGTTCCGTATAACTTCCCTAATGTCATAGACTCTCATCCTGTTTTCAGGAATTAAATGCCTCAATATCCTCTGATCGGGACACTTCCACTCTTTAAATCGTCCTTGAAAGCACCCCAAAATCTGACGTGCGACTTGAGTCGCTTCACGCTCATCGGCCGCCACGACATCAACAACACCGTTGGCTTCTTGAACTCCGATTGGACCAATATCATTTGGGCTGAAAGTGCCTAGTCCCCCGCCTTCAATCATAGCAGGACCTGCTAATCCAATATTTGAGTTTTGAGTTGCAATGGTAATATCAGCACAACCAAAAATAACAGCGTTACCAGCAAAGCATCGCCCAGAGTTAATCGCGATCCTGGGTGCGACTCCGCTCAGCTTTGGCCAATTGGTAAACGTCTTTAGATCTAACCAACTCATGATCAGATCGTCGGTGTCCACATCACCAGGACGCCCACCGCCCCCTTCGGTAAAAAAAACAGTCGGAGTTTTCCACTCTAATGCCAATTCAAAAATACGGTCTTTTTTCTTATGGTTATTATGCCCTTGGGTACCAGCCAATACAGTAAAATCATAAGCTAAGACTGCACAACGTGATTTCTCCTCGCTAAAATGGTCCCCATTAACGCTCCCGAAACCAGCAATCATCCCATCTGCAGGCGTATTTATTTGTAAGTCCTCAAGACTTCTGCGCCTCCTCTGGGCCGCTATCGCTAATGCACCGTATTCAATAAATGAACTTTCATCACATAGATCTTCAATGTTTTCTCTAGCCATTCTAGAACCTCTAGAAGCCCGCTTTTCTCTAGCTATAGGCCTGTTGATATCAAGGCCCGGATCATGCCTCCGAATGACTTCGAGCAAGTCTGAGCGTTCAGCGCTTAGATCAACATTATTTCGTATTTCAGCTGATCCCGCCTCATTAAAAAGAGGATCGAGATAAAATAAATGTTCGCCCTCATCCACCACAGCATGATTTTCACAAAGGACCGCACAAACGACTCCTGCATCGTCAGCTATGATTTCGTGATGCATTTTCATAGCTTCCAATAGTCCCAGCTGCTGGCCAGCCGAAACTGTTTCACCAATTTCAGCATCTATACTAATTATGCTCCCTCTCATCGGTGCCTTCGCCACTAGCAAACCTTCAGGAATTGAGGCTGAGGTGTTTTCTTGGACCCCCGTCACCGTGCCAGTCACCCTCCTCTTGCATAACTCCTGTGATTCAGCAAAAAGAGTTTCCCAGTTTTCTTCGACAAATCCTGTTGTTACCTCACCTAAAACGATTTCTGGTCGTTTTAACAGTATGGCAAGTAGAGAGAGATTCGTTGGTAGCCCATCTATAATAAACTCGGACAATACTCTTCCCGCTTTTTTGAGCAATTTGTCCTGATCAGAACCATGAGAATAAATAATAAGCTTCGCCAACAAAGAATCGAAAGAAGGATGCATAGAGTACAAATTATGCGCAGCAGTATCGACCCTCACACCAGGACCGGCCGATGGTTCAAACTGAGAAATTCTTCCTCCAACGCTAACTATCTTGCCATCTTCATTCATTTCTTCCGCGTTTATCCGAAGCTGTAACGCAGTACCGTTCATGGGCGGAGGCGATAGAAGGCCCAAATCTTCCAGAGACTCACCTGAGGCAACTTCTAATTGAATAGACACTAAGTCCAATCCCAAAACTTCTTCTGTAATTGTATGCTCTACTTGTAACCGAGGATTTGCTTCTATGAAAAAATATCCGCTAGTTTCCACATCTACTAAAAACTCAAATGTACCTATTCCTCGATATTCCACGTCAGCCGCAAGGGAAACAGCTGCATCGAGAAGCTTGGCCCGAAGTCCACTATTTAGGCTCGGAGCTGGTGTGATCTCAACTATTTTTTGATGGCGCCTCTGCAGGGAACAGTCTCTTTCCCACAAATGAGTGACATTCCCCTGACCATCTCCAATCACCTGAACCTCAATGTGCCGAGCAGCGCCACAGTACTCCTCAGCGTAAAGGCGCCCATCCCCGAAAGCAGTCGATGCTTCAGCAGTGGCCTGATCCCACAGTTGCCGTATATTATCCCCAACTTTTACTACGCGCATGCCTCGACCGCCGCCGCCTGAGACTGCCTTGATGATATGGGCCTTTCTTGGATCGGCATTCTCAAATAGTTCGACAAACTCATCACATGAATTGAACGTTGACGATGAGCCTAAGACAGGAACAGCTTTCTCACGTGCGTAGTTACAAGCTGCACTTTTATTGCCAAAAAGGTCCATCTGTTCTGGCGTAGGACCAACAAAAACGATACCTGCTTTTTCGATGCTTCTAACGAATTCACTGCTTTCTGACAAAAACCCATAACCAGGGTGGACCATTTGGCAATTAGTGGCTACGGCGATATCAGTGATTTCACCGATATTTAGATAGGCAGCGGGGCCAACACCATTTAACCTGATGGCCTCATCAGCCCGGCGAACATGCAAACTGTCTTCGTCATCTCCAGGATAAATAGTGACCGTGCGAAAACCCGACTCTTGAGCAGTCCGGATAATGCGTAGCGCAATTTCCCCTCTATTAGCAATCAATAAGCGCCTTTGGTTCCCCATAGTTATTTCCTTTTTTTAAGGGATAGCTGACAAGCAGAACACCGAACACTATGGATCTCAAGCCAGTTTGTCATCCAACCCTGAAGAATTTCACTGCAGCACTAAGAGATAGTTGGCGCGCCCGGAGAGATTCGAACTCCCGACCACCTGGTTCGAAGCCAGGTACTCTATCCAGCTGAGCTACGGGCGCAAAATCTTACTTGTAAACCTTAACCTCTAACCGCCCATGATAACCGAAGTTGTTAGTACTTAATCAATCCCTATGTATTTGTGTGTCTGTATGGACAGCTTCCACTGCGGGTTTTTCAAACAATACGTGATTGTCCGTCGTAAATTTTCTTTATAATCAAGACCATCCATCGGCTGCAAAAAGAAATATTTAAAACTTAAGTCTTTATACATTTCTGGAGTAATTAACTTCTGTGGAAAAATGAGTTTAAGTTCATGTCCAGATAGCACCTTCAGCTCTCCAGCGATTTTAGGAGAAACGGTTACCCAATCGAGACTTGCGCGAAGAGGAAGAGTCCCATTGGTTTCAATGGCGCACTCAAAACTAAAATCTCTCAGTGCGTCAACAAGTTCCTGAGAGATCTGGAGAGCAGGTTCCCCGCCGGTAAAGACCACAAGCTTAAGACTATCCGAATCTATATTCTTTCCCCATTCGTCATTTATCGCCTTCGCTAGGTCTTCCGAAGAATTAAACTTACCGCCTCCTTTTCCGTCCGTGCCTACAAAATCAGTGTCGCAAAATTGGCACTCCGCCGACAGTCGCTCAGACTCTCTACCAGACCATAGGTTGCAGCCAGAAAACCGGCAGAAAACAGCTGCTCTCCCGGCTTGAGATCCCTCACCTTGCAGAGTTAAATAAATTTCTTTTATCGAATATTTCATGGGCTAAAGTGTCGAATAGTATGTTATAAAGCCTTTTGCTCGTAGCTCGCATGCGGGACATTTTCCACACCCGTAACCCCATGAGTGTCGAACTTCTCTTTCTCCCAAATAACACGTATGTGTATCTTCAACGATCATGTCCACAAATGCGTCACTTCCTAATTGGTGTGCTAAAGACCAGCTAGCTGCTTTATCAAGAAACATTAAAGGTGTGTGTATTTTAAACTCACATTCCATTCCTAAACTCAAAGTTTTTTCCATAGATCTTAAGGTGATGTCTCGACAATCGGGATACCCTGAATAATCAGTCTCACACATCCCTCCAATTATATTAGTTATACCGCTTTTATACGCCAAAGCGGCGGTGGCAGTGAGAAAAAAAATATTTCGACCTGGCACAAAAGTGTTTGGAAGACCTTCTTTCGTTTTCTCAATCTCCCTATCCATAAACAAGGTGGAATCACTAAGTTGTTCAAAAAAGTCGAGATCAACCAATCGATCATTTGCTAGCTTGGAAGCCCATTGAGGGAAAATATCGATTATTTTCGATAAAATAACACCGCGACACTCCAGCTCTATTGCATGGCGCTGTCCATAAAAGAAGCCAACTGTGGACACAGAGTTGAAATTTTTCAGTGCCCAAGCCAAACATATAGTGGAGTCTTGTCCGCCTGAAAAAAGCACTATCGCCGATCGACCATCGATATGGTTTTCGCACTGTGTCATTAAAGAAGTCCAACTATTAACGGGAAACACAAAAATAAGCTAGTACTCTCAAGCCTTCCCACGGCCTCCATAGAGGCTAGTATCCTAAACTAAAAACTTAAAAGCCAATTATGGCGCGCCCGGAAGGATTCGAACCTCCGACCCCCTGGTTCGTAGCCAGGTACTCTATCCAGCTGAGCTACGGGCGCTAAGTGGGAGCGCGATTATCAAATGGAGAAAGGTTCCTGTCAAATTAAACAAGTGGCAATATGAACTAAGTAGACGACTTGCTCGACGCTAAAATGCGATTAAGGCTAGCGGAAACACATTAAAAAGATAGTTTCCCATTCTTAGGTTTTACATACTAGAATCATAGTTGTTCCAACTACATGACTTGTAGTTCCCCGACACTGGCAAGGAGACCGAGATGATTACGACGATGGATATTAATTGCGATATGGGCGAAAGCTTTGGAAATTGGGTTATGGGTAATGATGCGGAAATGATGGCACAAATCACGACCGCGAATGTTGCTTGTGGCTTCCACGCCGGCGATCCCCTTACGATGCTGGATACAGTCAAAATAGCCAAAGAGAACAATGTAGTCGTGGGCTCCCACCCGGGGCTTCCCGATCTACTCGGTTTTGGGAGACGGACTATGAATATCACACCCGAAGATGCATACGCATACACCGTTTACCAAACAGGTGCGCTGCAAGCAGCCCTTAAGGCACACGAAATGAAACTACACCACGTGAAGCCCCATGGTGCTTTCTACTCTGTTCTACGAACGGATGAAGCGATAGCTGCAGCCGTCGCCGATGCCATAAGTCTCTTAACAGATAATCCGATGCTCTATTGGCCCGCGCCTACTGATGCCGCCATGCCAACCGCTGCAAGAAAAAATGGTATTCGAGTGGTCGGTGAAATTTACCCCGATCTACAGTATGCATCGGACGGAACGCTCGTTATACAACGCGAAAAACATGAAACGGACGTCGCTTTTGCTGTGTCGCAAGTGAAACGCTATATTGAAAGTGGCCAAGTAGAAGCAATGGATGGGAGCTTAGTGACATTAGATGCGGAAAGTCTGTGTATACACGGCGATGGACCTAACGCCACAGATGTAGGCTCTGCGATTCGTTCGACAATGAATGAAATAGGGTGCAAAATCACGCCAGTAACTGCGTAAAATTGTAAAAATAAGGATTAGAACGATGGATTTTGGCTTAATATTCTCTCTTCAAGTTCCACCTGGTAGCGGGATACCATGGCAAGAGCCTTACAAAGATATGCTTACGTGCCTACCTAGAGCAGAAGAACTAGGTTACACATCAAGTTTCCAAGTATCTCATCACGCTCAAAAAGATGGCCTCTGCCCAAGCCCGCTTGTCGCCTGTGGTGGTGCGGCAGCGGTCACTACCACAATGCGAATCGGCACTGGAGTGCTATTAGTGCCCCTCTACGCCCCGCTTAAGCTAGCAGAGGACGTTGTTGTTATTGATAACCTATCGAACGGCCGATTTATATTTGGTGTTGCGCCAGGCTATGTTGCTTCGGAGTTTGAAGCGCACGGTATTCCTAGAGAGGAGCGGATCGGTAGATTCGAGGAAGCGCTTGATCTGATGACCATGGCTTGGACTCAAGAAACCTTTTCTTTCGAGGGGAAATACTTTCGGGTACCCGAAACCAGACTCACACCAAGACCAGTCCAAAATCCACACCCGCCCATATGGTACGGAGTATCAGCCAGTGCCTCTCTTAGAAGGGCCGCGCGCAGGCATGCTATTCAAATAATGTCGCCAAGGCATGGTCCAGAAGAGCTAATAGAACACTTCACTCCATATGAAGCTGAAGCAAAAAAAATTGGATGGAAAATTCCAGAAAGACCCATTATGCGCTCTGTGTTCGTGGCCGAAACTAAGGAAAAAGCAGAAGCCATTGCCGCTCCAGCCTTAAACTACTTGTATACAGAACTATATGGAGCAGCTTCTGCCGCAGGTGAGCGCGTGTTAAGGGCAGCCGATGGGACTATTATTACTGAAAAAGACCAAGTCGGCTTCGATACCTTCAAGAACCGTTATATTGTTGGAGACCCTGATTTTGCGATAGAGCAACTAAAACTCTATCAAAATGCCGTACAGCCAACCGAGGTTTCCTGCTGGATGCATTTGCCGGGAATTAGAGGGAAAGATGCCATGAATTCCGTGGAGCTTTTCGCCAAAGAAGTGATGCCTCACTTTAAGGATAGCTGATTCAGTTGCTACCCTATTTTAAAATAGCTGTCTGCTAAGCGGTAAACTTAGCAAGCAATCCTATAGAGGACTAATAAACAATAACTCCGCGTGCATTCTTGCCGCTTTCCAAGTCAGCAAAAGCCTCAGGTGCTTCATCTATGCTATAGGTCCGTGTCACTAAACGGTCAAGATCAAGCTTCTTCTGGCGATATAAGTCTAAATACATTGGAAAATCTACTTTGAAGTTAGCACTACCGTACATACAACCTTTAATCGTCTTGCTTGAAAAAGGAACAATCATCGCGTTAATCGAAAACCGATCGTCCGCACGCCCAACTCCAACTAAAACGGTGGTTCCACCAAATCTAGTAGCCTTGAAGCATGCTTCAATTAGCTTTCCATTACCTACCACTTCGAAGCAATAGTCAGCCCCAATTCCATCCGTCATCTCCAAAACCTGCTTAAATGCATCTGACTCTGGGTTAATTACATCCGTGGCTCCAAATGCCCGCGCCATTTCCATTCTTTCGGCAGATAAATCTACTGCTATAATTTTTGCAGCACCGGCGATACGGGCTCCTTGAATGACATTTAACCCGACACCTCCACATCCGAAAACGGCTACGGTTGAACCCGGTTTAACCTCGGCAGTCTTAATGACCGCTCCAACTCCAGTGGTCACACCACATCCAACCAAAGCGGCAGCTTTAAAATCATGGTCCTTGTCAACGCTCACCACACAAGCTTCAGGAACAACACAATATTCGGCCATATTTCCTAACATCGACATAACTGCGATTTCTTTCCCATCCATTTTTACACGACTGGTTCCATCAAGCAGTCCACCATGAGGTTTGCTCATTCGGCACAAGTAAGGTTCTGCTCTCAGGCAGTTGTAACAATCCCCACAGTTAGGGACAAAAGATAGAACAACGTGATCTCCTGGTTTCACAGCGGTGACACCTTCACCAACTTGCTCAACGACGCCAGCTCCCTCATGACCGAGTACCGAAGGCAGTTTCCAACGGATAGTTCCATTAATAATTGATAAATCTGAATGACAGATCCCTGTCGCTTTCATCTGTACTAAAACTTCCCCCACTTTGGGAGGATCGAGATCTACATTCACTACCGAAAAATCGTCTATTCCATGCGCCACTACTGCTTTCATGTTTTTGCCTCTTAAATCATTTTACCCTGTTAATAAGAATAACATTTTCAGAATGTCATCGCTTTTTTTCTTACGGGCGGTAGTTCATTCTCTATATTCGTCCGCGGAAATCATCAAGCCAAGCAGAAGCCCACCAGTTAGCATTTGCTTCAGTATTTTTATCTAGTATTTGACCCGACCTGCTTAAAAAATGAAAACATTCATGAGCGAGCGTATGAACCGCACATTCCTCGAGGTCAGAAAAAGAAAAATCCTCCTCCCCTGAAAGCCACCCTTGCTTAGCGGTCGCAGAAGGAATGCGACCCCAGTGCCTATAGGTAAATGGAGGAGTCATATCAGTGTTAACACTGGCCCTTATTCGGTAGCCATGCTCCCAAGGACTCCCCTTCGACTTCCTATAGGGGTAATGACAGGCTCCATGTAAAAGATGATTTCGATTAAGCGGGAGTAGTTTCACCCAGTCTAAATTAGTGCAATCAAAGCGCACCAACTTGTCATTAATAAATGACAAGACATGAGGCATGCCTACTTTGTCTATAACTCGATAATTGACGACGACTGAGCTCCGCTGTTTAAATTAATTGAGTACACCTGTTGACTCCTGATGTGTTCAGTTTTTGTAGACATTCTTTATTATAAAATACAAGCATAACAAGCAACAATCCCTCTACGCGCCAGTTTTTATAGAACTTATGGTAATATCAGGCTCAACATAATTAATGTCATAGGACTATAAACATGAAGCGCAGAGATTTCGCCAAGTACCTTACTGCTGCAGTGCCTGCTCTGACGAGCGTTCCAACCAATTTATTGGCCGCCGACTCTTGGAGCTTAACTGCTGACGTCACTGAGTCATGTAGCTGTTCTATTCCTTGCCCATGCAATTTCGGTCTGCCAACTGATAAAAAATGTGAAGGTTCCCGACTAATTGAAATCGTGTCCGGACAAATTAATGAGATAGATCTAGCTGGAATAAAATTCGTTGCGACATTTGAAATGCGAGAGTGGGCAAAAATTTATGTTGATGATTCAATGTCAGCCGACCAAGATAAAGCGTTTGAAGCAATCTTGCCTGTTGCTTTCGGCGGATTCAAAAAATTAGCTAAGGACGTGACTCGAGTTCCTTTAACCATTGAAAGAAGTGCCAGCAAAATTCGTTTCTCTGTCCCGGAATCTACGGTAGAAATCGAAAAATTTAAAGGGTTGAATGGTGCTTCGGTCAATATAAGCGGATTACCGAAACCAAGCATGCGAGATTACGTGCAATACGAGTCAGTTGTTCATACACATAAAAGTGAAATCTCTAACTGGTCGCATACGAAAACGAATGGATTCACTTCTAGAATGATAGTACATGGTGCTTGATAGGCAGAACCTTTTAAGCCACCTCAATGAAGGGATAAAGTAATGGCTAAAGTAGTCAGATTTAATGAGATTGGCGGGCCGGAAGTTCTTAAAATCGTTGAAGAAGAATTAGGTTCTCCACGAGAGAACGAAGTGCTTGTAGATATTAAAGCGGCAGGCCTTAACAGGGCTGAATATCTCTATATGCAAGGACTCTACTTAGTAGAACCTAAGCTTCCTTCCCGCATTGGCGTAGAAGGAGCGGGAATAATTGAAGCTATCGGACTGGGAGTCACAAATTTTCAGGTTGGCCAAGAAGTTTCGATTACCCCAAATATGTCACCAGCGGAGTATGGAGTAATTGGCGAGAAAGCCATTATCCCTGTCCAAGCATTAGCTCCTAAATCTCCCGATATCAGTTTCGAAGAAGCGGCTGCAATTTGGATGGCCTTTCCCACAGCATATGGAGGACTGGTTGAGGTCGGTGGTTTAAAGCTTGGAGCGGCACAACATGTAGTTATATCTGCCGCCAGTTCAAGTGTGGGTATACCCGCGATACAGATAGCAAAAGCTCACGGAGCTACCGTGATAGCAACCTCTAGAGATTTTTCAAAGAAGGATTCTTTAGTGAACGCAGGTGCTGACCACATAATAGCGACCAGCCAGGAAGATTTTGCCGCCAGAGTCATGGAGATCACTAATGGTCAAGGTTTTGATATCGCGTTTGACCCCATTGGAGGGCCGTTCCTGGAAGTCCTTGCGAATGGCGCCGCAGTTGAGGCCTCGATTGTAGTTTATGGCGCTCTTGCCATGTCGGATACCGCATTCCCTTTATTCCCAGCAATCGGGAAAGGTTTGCGTGTATGTGGTTTTCATCTCGTCTACAACTTGTTTGATCATGCCGATCGCACTGAGCGTGCTATGGCACATCTTGGTGAGAATTTAGCTAATGGAACCTACAAACCAGTTATAGATAAAGTATTCTCTCTCAATGAAGTGTCCAAAGCTTATGAACACATGGCCGCAGGAAAGCAAATAGGAAAGATTATCGTCAGTGGTAGTTAGAATAATTCTATAGTTCTATCAAGGATAGTCCCAAAGTAACGAGCCTAGCTGAAAGACAATCCAAAAATGGCTGGGTGTTGCCTCCAAAACCCTCAAGTTCAACTGGAGTCATAACCATTTCATAGGCTCCCCCACGTCGCACAACGACACATGGGAGGACATCTTTTGTGTACAAAGCCAACGACTTAGGTTGTTCATTTCTATGCACCACCTGAAAAGAAAGCCGAGTGTGCTTTAGAAACTGTCGCCACTCTTCTCTACCTTTCCAAGCCCAACCGTGAGTAATATCGCACAACGCACAATGAGCATGGTCGAAAATCTTCCCCGTAATATATTGCAACTCCCCTATAAATCCAGCGTCAGCGTTGTAAACGCAAAACACCTGCGTGACATCTACAGGAAGAGACACTGCGAACACTTAATAAAAGGTGCAATCAAGGTATTTATATACTTAAGTCCAGCAAATTATAATCTTTTAACGTTTCAAGAGAATGAGTATTCCAAACATCCTTTATCGACCGATCTGCAAATGGTTTATAGTAAAAACTATCCTCTTTCGGAAACCTTTTTTTACGTGCATCAATAGCTAGAGCGATTACTCGAGACCTATCCTCTATCCGCTCCGCATCATAGATTGCCTCAGCATTATGAACACCCCCAGCTTTTACCCCAAGCACAGAAGATTTTCGATGAAACCCAAAATTGACCGTAACACGGGTACTGTTTCCAGTGTTCGCAAAGGATCCATGAACTAGCTGGCGATTCGACATCACCACATCACCAGGTTCACAAATCATGGGGACTGCATCACGTAAATAAGGACTTCCTTCCGCTGCGACCATTTTTTTAATATCTATCTTACCTAACCTGTGTGTCCCCGGAACCACCCAGACACCATTTATCGCAGTGCTGCCATAAAGTTGAGCCATAAAATTAAACCCATGCGTTCCCTCATCTAGCTCGTCGCTTTCCCAGTGCGTTAAACCATCTTGATGCCAGGCTACAGAAGCGCCGACACCGGGTTTTTTAATAAATAATGCCTCGTTAAAAGGCGTAAAATCCTCTCCGTTTATTGCCGCCGCTACTCTAAGAAGTTCAGGGTGACCATACGTCCGAAGGCAAGCATGAGAAAATTGCAACGAGCCCAAAATAAGGAAGATCGCTTTCTCTGGAGTATTAGGGTCAGGGCATGGTTCGGGCATTTTAACGGGGTGTCGTCCACCAGCATCTGGGGTGCCTCCAAAAGGATCAGAAAGAGGCGCGGCCCAAAAAAAAGTAGGAGCTTTACAATCGACTCCTAATGCTTTTTTTCCAAATTTATTAAATTTGGAACCCTGTGTCACTGGAGCATGAGAAAGGATGGACTCTATATCTTGATGAAGATCGTCAAGTTCCCTACTCTCTAGTACAGACTGGAATACATAAAAGCCATAACGTGAATAGGCTTCGCGAATATGTGCGGATAAGCTACCATCATCACAAAATTGTATTGGCCCACGATTATTTAAACCAAGCGCCTTACGTTCCCCAACTGCGAAATAATTCCCCATAACCACAACCTCCCGAGAGATAAAATTCTGAATAGGTTTATTGCTACTTTACAAGTAAACTTGACGGATTCCAAAAAGATATAAATTTTTAGACTCCATGGATTCAAAAGTACACTCCCAAAAGCATCAAACACTTTTGCAACGGGCACTGCGCAACTTCGCGAAAGTCATCAGTGGAAAAGCTGTAGGTGCAATCTTAGCCTTGGCTTATCTGGCGTTAGCAGCTCGCGGTTTAGGAACACATGACTTTGGTCTGATAGTGCTGATCCACTCATACATGCTCCTATTCACAAGGATAATTTCATTCAAGTCCTACAACATTATTGTTAAATACGGCGCTGACTATCTAGCGTTAAAAAAGTTTTTCGAATTTCAAAAACTCATAAAATTTGCACTTTTATTGGATTTTTTAAGCGCATTGATAGGTATGGTTGTTGGAATATTAATTATGCATCTATTTGGTGAGCAGTTAGGCATTCCTTCTACGGCAACAATATTTGCTTCGCTTTATTGTCTCTTATGTATGACTAATATTAATGATACGACTTCTGGCTTACTCAGACTCTTTGACCGATTTGACCTCATAGCCTATCAAAGCTTAGTCGAGCCGGTTATTAGATTAATAGGAGTGGGAGTTGCTTTCTACCTTAATGCTCCTTGGCAGACTTATTTAATCGTTTGGTTTGTAGGCCGAGTCGTCGTAAGCGTGGTCATGCTCTTAAGCTCAATTAACGAATTGCGACGACAAAACCTTCTCGCAACCTTCAACTTTAGCTTTTCAAAGGTCTCAATAGGACATAAAAACATCTGGCCTTTCGCATGGTCGTCAAATCTACATGGAACGGTTAATTCTGTCGGTATTCAAATTGCAACATTATTAATTGGCGGTACTTTGGGGCCAACTGGAGCTGCACTTTATAAAGTTGCGCAAGAAATTTCCGAAGTGACTATAAAAGCAGCAAATGTATTTAGCTCCGCGCTCTATCCTGAGTTAGCCAAGCTCTCAGCTGCTGCTGAAAGACGCACAGATGAGATGAGCGCTGTAATCCTTCGTACGGCTAAAACAGGATTCATGATAGGTATATTGTTCACATCAATAATGTTTATATCTGGCGAGTTTCTCTTGCAGTTCGTCTTTGGAAATGACTATGTGGAGGGGTATCGTGTCCTTGTTCTGCTCAGTATAAGCGCCACGATAGCACTAGCAGCTTTCCCACACGAAGCTGTGCTTTACTCCATCGGCAAACCTGAAACTGCTTTGTATACCAAGCTCATCTCATCAACGACACATATGATTGCTCTGGCGATGTTAGTCGGCCCATTTGGGATAGTTGGCACGGGCTATGCGAGTATCATTGCGAACGCAGTCGGCGCACTGCTGCTTTTAATCCTGACTAGAAGAGTTTTAAAGTATAATTAAACAATGAAACCTCTTTTTCCAGACTGTGGTGCAATAAAGTACCCCCACTTCAGATAAAAGATTACTTCAAGCTCTGCACTTCATATATAAAGATATAACACAATGCGCATAGGCTTTCTGCTCAACCATTACGATTCTCATCAGGTCCCTCATATTGTCCCTTTCGCTTTTAAGTTGTCGGAGCTATACCCGAACATAAAAGTCATTATCCTATCTTCAACGCTTGAACAACGAGATTTTGCCAAAGACATTGCAGCGCACTACCCCAACCACTGTTGTCAGTTTAAAATGATAGGTGCATCTCCACTAGTCGAGCTTGTCGATCCGATACTGTCACAATGGTTTTTCATTAGAAAAAGTGCAGTAATCAAACAAAATATTAAATTTTTGTCAACGTTTGACTCGATAATTGTTCCAGAATTCACTAGTCTTACGCTAAAAAAATACGATACTTTTAGTAACGTAAAGCTAATTTACACTGGGCATGGCGCAGGAGATAACGAGAGCTTCCCCCCATTCAATGAAAGATTAAGAGAATTCGACTTGTGCCTAATTCCTGGAAAGAAATATGCAGAAATCGTAACTAGGAGAAAACTCGTAACACCAACTGGTTACGCGATCTCTGGCTACCCTAAATTCGAAGCGGTCGCCCCATTCGGTGAAAATAGGTCGCAACTTTTCAAAAACAATAACCCTACGATTATCTATAATCCGCACCATCATCCAGACCATTCGTCTTGGCCACTCCTAGGAGAAAAAATCCTTGATTTCTTCTACACCAACAAAAATTATAATTTGATATTCGCTCCGCACGTACTGCTCTTCAAAAGAAAGCTAGGAAGAGGGGCTTCCCTGCCAAAAAATTATCGAAATCAAGAAAATATTATTATCGATCTCGGTAGCAGAGCATCCATCGACATGACTTATATGAACACGGCAGATATTTATTTCGGGGATTCCAGTAGCCAAGTATATGAATTTCTGCAACGCCCAAGGCCCTGCGTGTTTTTCGATACCTTACCATCACGCTCAGATTCTGATGTTCCTTACTTCAATTGGAACTTCGGTCCTGTAGTGAAGAATGCAGAGAACATAGAAAATAGCATTGCCTTAGCCTTAGCTACACACAATAAATTTTCATCTATACAGCGCGCGTCTTTTGCTCACACCTTCGAAATCAGCACGACAACCGCAGCGGAACGTGGCGCTCACATTATTGAAGCATTTTCTCGCACTGGGACTGTTGACCCTAAATGGCAATAGAGAAATTTGCTACTCCGTATTCATCAGCCATACACAATGTCAGCTTTCATTCCATAAAGGATCGCTAAAACCTCTTCTTTCTCCCTTTGCTCAACACCGTTTCTATCCAGCGCTAATAGGGCATCATCTAAGACTGCGACAAACTCGTCGTTGCTGATATTCATCCCCCGATGTGCCGCGACCATATCTTGGCCAACGTAATTATTCGGCCCGCCAGTACCTGCAATAAAAAATGTCGCGACAGAGTTTTTTACTGCGGTAGGATCTGAATCGGTATAACGTGCAGAGATATTAGGGTTTTCCATATGGATATCAGTAAGGTCGCTTGCAATCTTGGTAATACCTTCCGTCCCTCCTAATCTTTCATATAAGGATTTTGTCATGCGCTAATCTCCTCTTATCGAACCGATATTAAAAATATATCTTCCATACAACATATTAATTAATAATGTGTACTACCTCATGCTAGTAGTCAACACTTGTAAATCGACAAGATAGAAACTAAAGTTTGTACATACTAGAGGAGAAATCAAATGATAGGGATTATGCTTGTTTACGTAGGTGCTGTGCTTCTTGTTAACGGAATAGGGGGACTCGGGCGTATTGACACAAAGTCCGCGGCAGTTCTGAACTTTATGGTAGGCGCTCTGGGTGTAGTCTTTAGCCTTCTGCACCTCGTTAGGGCAGAATCAACTGCTGAATACTTTACGGTCGCAACACTGTTTCTTTTCACATTCACTTACTTATATGTGGCGATATCTAGCTGGTACGACTTAGATATGCGAGGTTTTGGTTGGTACTGCTTTTTTGTTGCGTTCACTGCCATACCGACTTCTATAGTCACATTCCAGGCTGGAGACTTACGATTTGGTGCATTCTGGCTTATTTGGGGGGCACTTTGGTATGCATTTTATCTTTCTAGTGCTCGCGGAAAGGATTTTGGCAAGACTTTACCCTATGCAACAATTATTGTGGGCGTAACCACATGCTGGATCCCAGGCATCTTAATCCTCACAGAACACTGGTGAGCACTTTGTAGTACTTTCACGAGAGATGTGGCCTCACTTCCTGAGTAAACCGAGACATAGTATCTAAAGCATTCACACGGGTTTCGTTCATTATATCAAAACAAAATTCAGTCGCGCCCTCTTCTATGTAACGTTTCAAGCCCTCGATGATGTCTTGTGGTCGCCCCTCAGTACAGCATTGTCCTGTCATTGGCGGCCCATCTTGAAATGTTAACGGAACCTTTACAGCAATAGGAAAATTAGATGTAGTGCGTCCAGCTTTTTCTAAGGCCTCCCTTAGCACAGGAATAGACTCACGAAGATCATCTGGGCTAATTTTATATGGGTGCCAAGCATCTCCAAACTGCGCAAGTCTAGAAAGAGCTGCAGGCGTATTTCCTCCAATGTAAATAGGCGGTCCTGGCCTCTGAAAAGGCTTAGGGCCGGTTTCAGCGTTTATAAAGTTGTAATATGGCCCGTCCATTGTGGTTTTCCCCGCGGCCCAAAGAGATTTAATAATGGTTAAACCGTCATTCGTTCTGCGTCCTCGATTAGTGAAATCATAGCCAAGCGCTTCAAATTCTTCTCTGTACCACCCAACGCCCACACCAAAATTTACTCGCCCAGTGCTGAGTTGATCCATTTCACCAACCTGTGCTGCAACTTCAATTGGGTTTCTCATCGGTAAAATCAAAACGCTCATACCCAGACGAACGCTTGTAGTGTGCCCCGCAAGAAAATTTAACACACTGAAAGGTTGGTAATACGTTTTTTTCCAGTCGGGAGGAAGCTCCCCATCAGCCCTCCCCGGATATCGAGATGTTTTCATCTCTGGCATGATCAAGTGATCGCTTGCCCATAGGCAATGCCATTTTTGTACCTCCGCAGCTTCTGCCATCTGCACAAAAGTATCAACAGTCGCATCATTACCTCGGACCACTAACGAAATTCCAAATTCCATACTCTTCCCCTTAGTTTACTTTTACTGCGCCACACACAATAAAGCCTCAGTCAACACAGGTCCGCCATATTTGCCTGCAGCATGTCAACAAGATCTGACGCATGCAGTTCTATATCCAAACCACGACGACCACCACTCACGTAAATCGATTCGAAGCTGGCCGAAGTACTATCAATAAAAGTCCTTAAAATGCGCTTCTGCCCAAGAGGACTAATGCCTCCAAGCACATAACCAGTTACTCGCTTCACAGATTTGGTAGTCGCCATCGTGACTTTTTTAACACCTGCTGCTTTTGCAGCAAACTTCATATTTAGTTGACAAGTAATAGGGAGTACACAGACACATAATTCTTTGTTATTGAGTTCCACAACTAATGTCTTAAACACTCGCTCTGGGTCAACCCCCAGCTTGATTGCCGCCTCCTCGCCATAGGACTGAACCAAAGGGTCGTGCTCATATGTATGAATTTCAAAATTAATATTAGCGTCGCGTGCCGCTTCTACCGCTGGCGTCATTGCTCGTATTCCAACAGTGCCACAAATTTTCTCTACTTTTCGACTATTTCTACCCCTTTCCAAAAAGCAAAATAACCTTTAATCTCAGCAGCTGCGCTTTTCGGATCCCGATAAACCCATACAGCATCGATATTCTCTTCGCCATCTACCAATAGCGTGTGGTAGTTAGCAGTTCCTTTCCAGCCACATATTGATGTGGTAAGGCTATCAGACAAATACTTTTTCTCCGCCGAGACAGGTGGAAAATAGTGATTACCCTCAACTACTATTGTTTTTTCAGACTCCGCAACGACAATCCCATTCCATATGGCTTTCATGCTCATACCCTAATTATGTCTAAATTTAAAAGGCCTTTTACAAAGGACAGGCTTTTCCTACTTCAAGATCTAATACGCGTATTAAGCGCCCATAGCCCACAAACGTCTGAATTCGCATACCAAGATCAATAATCTCACTTTCGGTAAAGTAGTTCCTTAAATCATCAAAGAGCCTGTCGGACGCATTCCCCATATCACCGGCTATAGCCTCTGCATACTGCAGCGCTGCCTTCTCAGCCGCTGAAAACATCTTACTACCAACATAGCTGCCTATCGCTGCAATTTTCTCTTCTGTTAGACCTTCCTGTCTTGCAACTGCAAGACGTGCGTGAAGTCAAAGAAAGCAATCATTATGCTTTGCCACCATCAAACGCACTAGCTCAGTGAGTTCTCCGGTTATCGCGCCGCGCGTTTCTAGAACAAGACCAAAATAGTAATCGACAAAAGACTTATAAATTTCAGGCGCATGAGAAAAAACCTGAACAAACTCAGATCCACCGAGCTCGTCGTCATATGCATGCATCACGTCCTTTAATGAACTAGGGACCTCTGCAAAAGGTACTGAACTAACACGTGCCATTTCTTTTCCCCCTTTAAAACCGCTCCCAACGAGAATACAATTTTTCTCTCGTAAATTCTAGGCACTATTTTATATTGTAAAACGAAAGTAGTTAAGGCCATTTTTATGCTCCACATCGATTTTTTTCCCAATGGGCTGCTTATCAAATAAATGCCTAACGGTCTCTTTGTCTCGACTATCGGCAATCGCCATAAAACGTGCGTTATTGGAGATCATCCGACCCAAAATAAACCCACCAGCTCTTTCTGATCGAGAATATTGAGCGGCGTAGGTCTCAACCACGGCCAATCCTGTAGCTTGCTCGATGACAGACACACGCTCAGAGTTATCTAGCAACATTTGAGAATCTTCACTTGATCGTATCTTCCATGGCTTTTCTCCCTCACTGCTATATAGGCCAACCGAATGCTTCGACAAGTAACCTCCGTTTGATACTACTAATGCATTTATTACAGGGGTTTTCCGGAGAGATAAAACCACTTCAGCGATGGCATGCAGGCTATAATTATTTCCAGCCCCTCCAAAAAATGGAAGTCCCCCAGTCAGCGTAAGACTCTTTGTTCCATCTATCGGCAAGCCAAGATAACGACATGCGCTAAAAACTGCTATTGGAAAACAGCTATATAAATCAAGCAAATCTATATCACTAAGTGCCAATCCGCTATCTACAAATATCTTTTCTAAAGCTATCTCTTGAGCCCGCGATCCAGCCAAGTCTTGTCGTTCTAATAAAGGTAATTCATCCACATCAGCGTAGGCACGAAGATGAACCCAATGCTGTTCGGGGATACCAAATTCTTTTGCTTGCCGTATAGAAGTCATAACAACAGCTGCACCCTGATTAACCCCATCCTGAGCTACCATCCACTTACAATAAGGCTCACAGATTAGAAAATTCTGATCTGATGGTGTCGAAATTTCTAATGGTGATCGCTCAAAAGGGAAAAACGAGAAAGAATTTTGTGCGGCAACTTTAGAAAAAGGCGCGAATAAACGTCCGACCTCCTCCCGATATTCTTCTAAAGATAAGCCAGTCTGGAACCGCCTCGCTTGCTCAAACAATGCGTAGACTTGGATGGGATAAGTGATCCCATGTTGGATTTCGTTCTCAGTCGCCATCGCTTTATCTGGCCATAAGTCATCAAAATCACCCAGAACTGACTCAGTCCAATCGAGCTTTATACCCTGTCTCACTGCACTTCGAACCGTCCCCAAAGCCTCAGCCCCTACAATGAGTGCCGAACGTATCTCGCCTTTATGAATAGATTCAGCCATCTGGTTAACCAGTCGTTGAGGAGTCTCTCCACCCACCTCAGAGTACATTAGTCGTTTTGGCTGAATATTAAGTCGGTTTGCAACAGACCATGGCATATTATCAGAGCAACCAAAGGGGTTAGGCCACAAAACCTGATCTCTAACTGAATGTTCAAACAATCGCGCAACCGCTAGGGTGTCAATAGTCTTCACAAAACTCGGCTGCGCGCTCGCATCAAGCAGTGCTAAGCGGGCAACCTCTGCCGCGATATCAGCAGGAGAAAGGCTATGCTCAACTGTAGCATCCCTCCGGTCAATATACTGAGCACTTCCAACTAAAATCGGCACATCTTTCATTTAGACCAGCCGATAAACTCGGTCAGCCGTGCCATAAAACATACTGTCTTGCTCCGACTCACTGTACTGCTTTGCCATCTTTTTAAATGCATTCCATAGAACATGGTAAGACAAGGCACATTTATCGACTGGAAAATTACTTTCAAACATGCAACGACTGGGACCAAACAGTTCAATCGCAGCGTGGTAATAAGAGCTCTGTAGTTCCACAATATGGTCCGAGCTTGGAGGTAGCTGCTTATCTTCAAAACCAAATCCATTCCATGGCATCGCCAAACCACCAAGTTTAACGTTGACATTAGAGCATAAAGAAAGCTCTCTCAAATCACGGACCCATTCAGTATAGACCTGATCCATTTTATTAGCATAAGAACCACTACCCAAAGGAGTTCCTAAATGATCCAACACAATCGTGGTATTAGGGAACTTTTGAGCTAAAGCAGTCAGGGATGGAATTTGATGGTGATACAAATAGGCGTCAAACACTAAATCCATCTGATCAAGCACTTGGAAACCTTTCACAAAATCAGGATCTACATAAAGCATAGAGTTTTCGAGATCTTGCATATTCATGATCTGGTCACAATGATCCCAGGCTGCGCCTTGCCTAATACCTCGAAAGAGTTTGCTGCAAGCTTTATGTGCCTCTAAGACTGTTTGGACACTTTCCACGTTACGAAGCTCGGCCGCACCGATAATTCCACTAAGCTGGACGGATGCTCGAGTGTCATTAGCGCGCTTGGCTATAGCATCGACATATTCAGTTTCTCCAACAACCCTAAGCTCTGCAGGACCATCAGTACGGTAGCCTTCCCCACACTGAAGATAAACCGTTTTCCTTACGTTATGCGTCTCGGCATCGGAAACGAGGTCATCAAAACCATAGGAAGGAAAGTCTCCTCCGTCCAAAAAGAAGTGGTGGTGAGGATCTATAATTCGTCTACCTGGATCAATAACGTCTTCTTGAACTTTCTTCAACCAATCTTTATCAACTTTCATATCGTAAACCTGTCAAGTCGCGCAAAATGAAAACTATGCGGCAATTATTTTTGTAAAAAATATTGAGCTTCAATATCAATAGTAATAAGCTATTTTACTATTGTTGATCATCTAAACTTCTAATATAAGACGATAGTAAACTATTAAAGATGATTGCAATATCTATTACGAAATAGAAAAATGCAATAAAAAAGGAAGTCATTTTATGAAACCAGTTTGCTT